>Ga0137399_10000028_pt1 | contig 44494 bp, 47 predicted proteins | sample czorhiz316metaG_FD_104810 | JGI IMG/M metagenome (GOLD analysis project Ga0137399, IMG submission 104810) | Vadose zone soil microbial communities from Angelo Coast Range Reserve, California, USA - czorhiz3.16 metaG | ecosystem: Environmental > Terrestrial > Soil > Vadose zone | place: USA...
GCACAGAAAAAAATCTGTGTTTCATCTGTGTAAATCTGTGGCAAGGAAATCTGTATGAAGTCTCCGATTAAAGTCGCTGTCACTGGCGCCGCCGGGCAGATCGGCTACTCGCTTCTTTTCCGTGTAGCTTCCGGCGAGATGTTTGGCGCCGATCAGCCGGTCACGCTCCATCTCATTGAAATTCCGGCCGCGCTGGGCGCGCTTGAGGGAGTGGTGATGGAATTGCATGATTGCGCGTTTCCGTTGCTGCAGTCGATCGTGCCCACGGCCGACCTCGATGAAGGTTTTCGCGACATTAACTGGGCTTTGCTGGTCGGCAGCATTCCGCGTAAGGCCGGCATGGAGCGGAAGGATTTGCTTGGGATCAACGGGAAAATTTTTGTCGGACAAGGTCAGGCCATTGAGCGGAATGCTTCAGCTGACGTTCGTGTGCTTGTGATTGGAAATCCATGCAACACGAATTGTTTGATCGCGATGAACAACGCCAAGGAGATTCCGCGCCACCGTTGGTTTGCCATGACCCGCCTGGACGAAAACCGCGCCCGTGCGCAATTGGCGCACAAAGCCGGCGTCGAAATCACGCGCGTCACGAACATGACGATCTGGGGAAACCATTCCTCCACCCAGTATCCGGATTTTTACAACGCGAAGATCGACAAGCGGCCAGCCAACGAAGTGATTGGCAAAGAGAAATGGCTGAAAGAAGATTTCATCGCCGCGGTGCAGCAGCGCGGGGCCGCGATCATCAAGGCGCGCGGTCTCTCGTCGGCTGGTTCCGCCGCCAACGCCGTTGTCGATACCGTTCACTTCCTCACCAACGACACGTCGCGCGACGATTGGCACAGCGTGGCGATTTGTTCGGATGGAAGTTACGGAGTGGAAAAAGATTTGATCTCGTCATTTCCGGTTCGCGTGCGCGCTGGGAAATGGGAGATCGTGCAAAAACTTCCGATCAACGACTTCAGCCGCGACAAGATCGATAAATCGGTCGCAGAATTGAAGGAAGAAAAATCGCTGGTGAGCGAGTTGCTGAAATAATTCAGATTTTCAACTTTTCCCCGGTTAAACGCTCAAACGCTTCCAAATATTTCGCCGCGGTGCGGGCAACCACGTCGCCAGGCAGTTTGGGACCGGGCGCGGTTTTGTTCCAATCAAGCGTTTCGAGATAATCGCGGACAAATTGTTTGTCGAAACTCGGCGGGCTTTGGCCAACGACGTAGTGATCAGCCGGCCAGAACCGTGACGAGTCGGGCGTGAGAACTTCATCGATCAAAAGCAACTTGTCGTCGACGATTCCAAATTCGAACTTCGTGTCGGCGACGATGATTCCGCGCTTGTCGGCGTGATCGCGCCCGGCCGAATAAATTTGCAGACTGAGATCTTTGACTCGCTCGGCAGTGTCGTCCCCGAGGATCTGCGCGAATTTTTTCATGTCGATGTTCTCGTCATGGCCGGCTTCAGCTTTGGTCGCCGGCGTGAAAATCGGTTCCGGTAATTGTGACCCAAGCTTCAGTCCCGCCGGCAATTTGATCCCGCAAACGCTTTGCGATTCCTGATACTCTTTCCAACCGGAGCCGGCGAGATAACCGCGCACGACGCACTCGACCGCCAGCGGTTGCGTTTTTCTCACAATCATCGAACGGCCGGCGAGCTGTTCTCGAAATGGCCGAAATTGTTTTGGAAAGTAATCGAAATCGGAGCTAACAAAGTGATTGTCGATCTTGCCAAACCGGTTGAACCAGAACGCCGAAAGCTGATTTAGCACCGCGCCTTTTTTGGGGATTGGATCGGGCAGAATGACGTCGAACGCCGAGATCCGATCAGTCGCGACAAACAGCAGCGTCTCGCCGAGATCGAAAACTTCGCGCACTTTGCCGCTGCGCAGCTTTTTGATCCCCGGAAGATCGACAATCGATTGTGCGTCGGTTTGCATTTACCATTCTTCGCCATGGCCGGATTAGTCGTCAAACCCCGCGCGCGAATTCTTCACGGACACGACTGGGTCTTTTCCAGCGAAGTGCTGAAGATTTTCGGAAATCCGAGCGACGGCGACGTCATTTCGCTGAAGGACGGACGCGATCGTCTGATCGGCAGCGCAATCTATAATTCCAAATCGCAGATCGTTGCGCGCAGATTTTCCCGGCAACGGCAGGACCTCGATTTGGATTTCTTCAAGCGCCGGATCGCCCAAGCTTCCGAGTATCGCGACCGCCGCAAGGTCGACCCGAAATTGCGTCGCGTGGTCTGGAGCGAGAGCGACGGTTTGCCGGGCATGATCCTCGACCGCTACGGCGATTATTTCGTCCTCCAAACGCTGACGCTGGCGATGGATTTGCGGAAAACCCTGATCATCGCCGCAATCGTCGAACTTTTTGGGTGGGTCACGATCCTGGAACGAAATGACGCGCCGATTCGAAAAGCGGAAGGACTCGAATTACGAACCGGCGTTCTGGAAGGCGGGGCGCCGTCCGGGCCGATCACAGTTGAAATCGGCGGTTTGAAGTTCGCTGTCGATCTTTTACACGCGCAGAAAACCGGATTTTATCTCGATCAGGCGCAGAATTATTCCGCGCTCGCCCATTTCGCTCCCAGTCGCCGCGTTCTCGATTGTTTCGCAAATCAGGGCGCGTTCGCTTTGGCGTGTGCGAAGGCAGGCGCGACGGATGTCGCCGCAGTTGAGGAAAGCGCCGAGGGCGTCACCGCCGGAAAACAAAATGCGGAACGAAGTGGATTGAAAGTGCGCTGGATTCAGCAGGATGTTTTCCAATTCTTGCGGGGCGCCGAGAAAGCCGAAGCCGAATACGACCTGATCATTCTCGACCCGCCGTCGTTTACGAAAACGAAAAGCGGACTCAGCGATGCGTTGCGCGGTTATCGCGAGCTGCACCTGCGCGCGTTCAAGTTGCTTTCAAAAAATGGTTTGCTCGCGACGTTCTCCTGCTCGCATCACGTGAGCGAAACCGCATTTGCCCAAACAATCGCCGATGCGCTGGTCGATGCGCGCCGCTCCGCGAGAAAATTGCGCCGATTCGAACAAGCGCTCGATCATCCGGTGCTGCCAACGATTCCGGAAACCGAATACTTCAAAGGCGTTCTGCTGGAAATGATGCCCGGCCGCTAAGCCGGAATCTCCAGACTCCAAGCGCCAAATGTTTTGCGCGGTTACAGTCGAAATGTCTGGAAATTGTTGAAATGCGTAACTAATGTTCGCGTCAGCGCGACCAAACGCGAGGTGAGCCAAGTTTGAAGAAGTTTGACATGCCGGAAAAAATTCGACCGATCGAACAAATGTTGGAGTTGAGCGAAGAGGAGCCGCTGTCGCCGGAACACCTCGATTCGCAAGTGCAAAAGGCGCAGGACCAACTGCTCCAGCTCAAACGTCAGCAGGACCAGATCGAGAAACAAAAGCGCGAACTCGAGGAGCTGAGCCGGAAACAAGAGGAATTGGAGCGCGGCCGCGCCGAGATGACCGATAAACTGACGCGTTCTCTGGTTGTTTTGGAACGCGAAGCTTATGACGCGCAAAAGCGGCTCGAGCAAGTGCGCGCGATGCGGGAAAGTTTTGGACAGCATTTGGAGTTGATCGAGGGGATCGATCCGAAAAGCTGGAATCCGGCGGATTTACATAAGGAATTGAGCCGGGCGCTGAGCACGGTGGAAGGCGCGCGCGTCGAATTCGGTCAGCAACGCAGTCGCTTGCAACCGACCGGCGATGCTGAAGGCGGCGAGGCCCTGCCTGAAGTTGAACCTGTTTTTTCCAGCGGAGGGCGTTCGCTTTTCCAATGGATCAAAATCGGGTTCGCCTTCAGTTTGCCGCTGATCGTTTTCGGATTTATCGCGCTCTTCCTCTTTTTCTGGATGGCGTCAACGGGCCGGTGACGCTGCATGCTTCGTCGTTCGCCTAGGTCCCCAACCGCGCTCGATCAGACCAGGCAAGAGTTGGCGCGCCAGGAATCCGAGCTGCACGACCAGATGGAAAAGCTCGAACGCATGATCGCGGACGCGCCGCGAGTCGCTGAAGAAGTGGAAAAGCGTCAGCGCGAAGAATTACTCATGCGCGCGAGCCAGGGCGGGAGTCGCCTTGACGTTTCGATGGCGCTGCACGACAAACGCTACGGCGACGCTGGATCTGGAAAACGCCGCGGTTCGCTTCGCAAAGAGCGCCGCGAAGGCCGCATCGTCTTTCTCGTCCTGATCATTACGCTGTTGATAGCGGCCATTTGGTTGCTCAATCGCCTGCATTTCTAAATTATGGCCAAAACATCGGATCTCGATGTTGGATACGTGTCGAAACTGGCGCGGCTCAATTTGACCGGCGAGGAGACGAAGCTTTTTCAAAAGCAACTCGCCGAAGTTTTGAAGTACGCCGAAAAATTAGGAGAGGTCGACGTTAGCCATGTCGAAACGGCTGCCCATGCCGTTCCGATGTTCAACGTTTTTCGAGAAGACGAGCCACGCGATTGGTTTACGGCCGAGGAAGCGCTGAGCAACGCGCCCCACAAAGCCAATCAGCTCTTCATCGTCACCAAAGTGGTCGAATGAGCGCGTCCGAGCTGCCGGCGCTCACCATCGCCGATCTCCAATCTCGTCTGCGGCGCAAAGAAGTGTCGCCGCGCGAGGTGATTGAATCGCTCCGCGCGCGGATCGAAAACGTCGAACCGAAGATCGACGCTTATCTTTCGATCGATTTCGATGCCGCGCTCAAGGAAGCGGAAACGGCGAATGTCGATCTTCCGTTGGGCGGCGTGCCGCTCGCGATCAAGGACATCATCAACGTCAAAGGGCAGCCGTGCACCTGCGGGTCGAAGATTCTCGCTAACTTCCGTTCGCCGTACGACGCAACGGTAATTCAGAAACTGCGCGCGGCCGGCGCGATTCCTCTCGGCAAAACAAACATGGACGAATTCGCGATGGGCTCGTCCACGGAAAATTCGAGCGTCAAAGTCACGCGAAACCCGTGGGATCTTTCGCGCGTGCCGGGCGGCTCGAGCGGAGGCTCGGCTGCGGCGGTCGCGGCGGATGCCGCGTTCGGTGGGCTCGGCACCGATACCGGCGGATCGATTCGCCAGCCGGCGTCGCTTTCCGGACTCGTCGGCTTGAAGCCTAGTTACGGCCGCGTCTCGCGATTCGGTGTGACGGCGTTCGCGTCGTCGCTCGATCAAGTCGGCCCGCTGACAAAAACCGTGCGCGATTCTGCCCTGATCATGAACGCGATGGCCGGTCACGATCCGCTGGATTCAACTTCGCTGCCCGATCCAGTCCCGGATTACACAAAAAATCTCGGCCGCGATTTGAAGGGAATGCGTTTGGGCTTGCCAAAGGAATACATGATCGAAGGAATCGATCCGCAGGTGAAATCGGCGGTCGACGCGGCGTTAAAGCAATTGCAATCGCTCGGCGCGGAGATTGTCGATGTTAGTTTGCCGCACACCGATTACGGCATCGCGGTTTATTATTTTTTGGCAACGGCGGAAGCGTCCGCGAATCTCGCGCGTTTCGACGGCGTTCGTTACGGATATCGCGCCAAAGATCCGAAAGATCTGCTCGATCATTACGGCCGCACGCGCGGGGAAGGTTTTGGTCAGGAAGTGAAACGCCGGATCATTCTCGGCACCTACGTTTTGAGCTCCGGGTATTACGATGCCTACTACGTCCGCGCCCAAAAAGTCCGCGAACTGATTCGCCAGGATTTCGTTAAAGCCTTTGAAAAAGTGGACGCGATCGTCTCGCCGACATCACCGGTGCCGGCGTTTAAACTCGGCGAACGCACCGCCGATCCGTTGGCGATGTATCTGGCCGACATTTTCACCAACACCGGCAACCTCGCCGGTATTTGCGGAATCAGCGTGCCGTGCGGAATGGCGAAAGTAAACGGCAGCCAGTTACCGATTGGTCTCCAGATTCTCGGCAAAGCGCTCGACGAAGCGCGCATCTTCCAAATCGCGCACGCCTACGAACAAAGCACCAACTGGCACAAAGCCCGGCCGAAACTGTAGTCTCTATTTAGCGCCGCGCCGCACAACAGATCGCGCATTTTCCAAATCGCGCACGCTTACGAGCAGAGCACCGATTGGCACAAGGCGCGGCCGCCGCCCGAGTTATTGTCGAACTAACGGTAAGCGGCGGCGTTAACTTGCTCCGAATTAATCGGCTCGCACCGTTTCGCTTCAAACTCGCCCTGCTCGGGCGCGCTTTGTGTGAGCTTGCCGTTGCCCTTCCACATTCCGGGGACGATTTCGACCTTGAGATAAATCGAATCGCCCGCCTTGAGCGTTACTTCGGTGCCGGATTCCTGGTTTCGAATTTGAAACACGTGGTGCCCAGGCGGAATGGCCGCGACGAATACGGTGCCGTTACTGATGTTAACTAATTCCTTCCCGTCCATTTCCACCGACGGCGATAAAAGACCGCCGAGCGAGTTCCGCGGCCGATAAACCACCAGGACCGCTTTCCCGGATTTTTTTGCGGAAGAAATCTTCGAGACCGTGGCGGGATTAGCCGGCTTTACTCCGCTGCTTGCGCACGCGGCCAGAAGCGCGCACGTCGCCACCACCGAAACGAACAAAAGGATCGGACGCAGATTCATAATATTACTCGTAACACAATCGCGCGGATTCGCAGGCACGAATCTAGAAATGAGAGAGCCGACGACCGGGATTGAACCGGTGACCTACGGTTTACGAAACCGTTGCTCTACCAGCTGAGCTACGTCGGCACGTGAGCGGAAGAAATTACATTCGTTCTGAAAGCCGGCAACACGAGAGGATAAGAGGTTTCCCCCACTAAACACGCGAAAAGACGCCAAACTTCAGAGAGGAATTCCTGTTAACCCAAACTCTTTCGTTTATTTGGTGTGTTTCGTTGGTTAAACCTTCGTTCTCTTCCTTATCTTCTGTCAGGATTTAAGAGTCTTTGCCCACGAAACACGAGAAAGGACGCTAAAATTCAGAATGAATCGGCTGGAAGAAATTCTTGAGGCCAAGCGCCAGGAAATCGAACGATTGCGGCCGCGCGCGGCCGAATTGGATCGACAAGCGCAGGCACGGAAAGATTTTCGCGATTTTCGCGGCGCGGTGGAATCGAGCGAAGAGAAAATCGCCGTCATCGCCGAGATCAAGAAGGCGTCGCCGTCGGCCGGCGTGATCGCGAAATCATTCAAGCCGGTGGAGATCGCGAAGAATTACGAGCAGGCGGGCGCCAACGCGATCTCGGTCTTGACCGATTCAAAATTTTTTCAGGGCAGCTTGGAACATCTTAGAAATGTTCGGAACGCGGTTTCGCTTCCCTTGCTGCGAAAAGATTTCATTTGGGATCGCGCCCAAATCGCGGAGTCGGCTGCGAACGGCGCCGACGCAATTCTTTTAATCGTGGCAGCGCTTACTCAAGACCAACTGGTTCGTCTACTCAAAGGTGCGAAAGAATATCGGCTCGATGCGCTGGTCGAAGTCCACAGCATCGATGAGTTGCAACGCGCTCTTGAAGCCGGAGCCGAGATCGTTGGAATTAACAACCGCGACCTCACCACGTTCGATGTCGATCTTGGTGTTACCGAAAAGATTTGCCGCGAGGTGCCGGACGAAATTATTCTAGTGAGCGAAAGCGGAATCAAAACGCCCCAAGATGTCGCGAAAGTCAAAGCTTGCGGCGTGGACGCGATTCTGGTCGGCGAAGCGTTGATGCGCGGCGAAATTTCGATCAAACAATTGCGCGGGGTTATTTGACTGGCTTAGTCGCGAACGCGCGGCGGATTGAACGGAAAAACCCGCGAGGTCCGGCGACAGCACCGGCCCGCGCAACCAGGACCGGACAATTGGCGTGATTGAGAATGCTGAGAGTGAGATCGCCCATGATGTAGTGATGGAACATCCCCTGCGCTTGCGACGAACCGGTCACGATCAAGTCGTAATTACTTTTGCGGGCTTCGGCGAAAACCTGATCAACCACGATTCCGTGGCGGACATGCACTTCGGTCGGGACGCCGAGTTTTTCGAGATCTTGTTTTTGGGTGCGGAGATTGATTCCAAGTTCTGAATTCGATTCGAGCAAACGAGCGACGTCCTCTTCGAGTCGCACCAGATCGGCATAAATGGCCGGCGGCTCAGCCATGACGTGGAGCAAAGTCACCGAAGCGCCGACCGCGGCCGCGAGTTTCCCGGTTAACTGAACCGCTTCTTCGATGAATTCCTTTCCGCCAGTGCAAACGAGAAAGCGCTTCAACTGCGCCCACTCCCCCATCGCGACCAGGACCGGCGGCGAAATGGATTTGATCACTTCGTAAGTTTTTTCGGAACGCCAATGCAAGCCGGTCGAACCCGTCTTGCGGGCGCCGATTACAACGAAATCGTATTTTGCTTTGGTGGTTTGATCGACAATCTGCCGGACCGGATCGCCCGCGCCGACTGCGATTTGCGGAGAAACATTTTTCGCGCGCAACCATTCGGCCTGTTTCTCGAGCGCTTCGCGCAACGCCGCTTCGTCTTTGGCGCTCTCAGCGATGCCAAGAAGAGTCGTCTCGGCTCGCAGCGGCGCCGCCAGCAACGCGCCCAATCGCGTCGCGCTATCGGCGGCCGGTTTTCCATCGCTGCAGATCAAAATTCTCATGCGTTTACAATTTGTGGCCGCTCATCAGTGTGTAAATGACGATCGCAGCGCCGATCAATGGCAGCGGCACGAAAGCGAGCCGGATTTTCGGGCCGGTGAAATATTGCGTTGAAATTGCGCCGATCTGCGCGCCGATGGCGGCGCCGGTGTGCATGACCAACGCGATCAGAATGTCGACGTTACCTTTGACCGCGTGAGTGAACGTTCCATAACTGGCCGAAATAATAATCTCGAACAAATCAGTCCCGACCGCGAGATGAGTTGGAACTCCAAGCACGTAAACCATGGACGGCATCCGGATGTAACCCGCGCCGCCGCCGAGAAAGCCGCTGAAGAGTCCGCCCACGAAAGCGACCAACAGAATTATCCAAAGCGAAATGGTCACACCTGAAGCTGGAAGTGTAATCATGGGCAAAATCTTCAAGCGTTGGATCCCGCTGGTGACGTGTTTGAACGCCGAGGGATCGTGTTTCGCGTTTGCACCTTTGACGGTTCCGCCTGGGAGTCGCGTTTGAGACAGAGTTTTGCGGCTCTCCCAAATCATGAATGTCGAAATGCTCAGATAAACGGCGATCGAAACGATGCTTACGACCAGGTTTACGTTGCCAGCGCGTTTCAACATTTGAATCAATTGCGCGCCGACTTCTGCGCCGGCGATGGTGCCGAAGGCCATGATCAATCCCAGTTTCAAATCGACGTTGCCGAGAGCGCGATGCCGTTTCGCGGCCACGACCGATTTGCCGACGATGTGAGCCAGGTCAGTTCCGACCGCGAAATTCCAATCCAATCCGACCGCGCGCAGGGCCGGCCCGGCAATGAAACTGCCGCCGACGCCAAAAAATCCACCGAGAATTCCGATGAAAAAGCCAATGACGACGAGATAGATCGGACTGATGTGCGCGCCGGAAATCGGAAAAAACATAAATTACTCCGAACGGCCGCGTAGCATTCGCAACAGAAGTGTCGTCACATTTTCCAGAACAACGGCTTGCCCGACGATGAGCAGGATCGCGACTCCAGCGTAGGTATAACGGTGTCTAGCCTCAAGTTGATGCAATCCTTCACCCAAAAAATGGAGAACGAGAAAAAAATAGCCGACCACCAGAACGGCATAAATGGCCAGCTCAATCAAAAATGCGCGTAGCGTTCTAGCCGTCTCCTTTTTCATCTGTTTCGAACTCTTCGCGTCGCGACACACTGAAGGTCGTCTGCGATCATGGGGAAAAGCAAATTCCATTGCGCTGGTTGTCGTTTCTCCGTACCGTTTTCTTGGGCCTGATCAGGGGAAAACATGGCAGATGCTGCAAATAGATACCCGGAAAACGTTCCCGGGAAATTTTACGTCGATGATCAGTGCATCGACTGCGATTTATGCCGCGAGACTGCGCCGGCCAATTTCAAGCGGAACGACGACGGCGGACACTCCTACGTTTACAAACAGGCGGAGAATCCGGAGGAAGAAGCACGCTGCAAAGAAGCGATGGAGGGTTGCCCGGTCGAAGCCATCGGCAATGACGGCTAAGATTTGCTTCTGTCGCGGCCCCGAACGCTTTCGGGGTCGCATCATCGCGCGAAATTTTGTTGTAGCTGCCGCCGTCTCTGGCGGCAGAATAGACGCGTGGCTATCCCCATCGCGCTCACCATCGCCGGCTCCGATAGCAGCGCCGGCGCCGGTATCCAGGCCGACCTAAAAACATTCAGCGCGCTTGGAATTTACGGATTGACCGCGGTGACCTGCGTCGTTGCCGAAATTCCCGGTAAAGTTTCGCGAATCGAACCGGTCAGTGTCGAAATGGTTCGCGCGCAAATCGACGCTCTCGCCAAAAATTTTCCAATCGGCGCGATCAAAACCGGTTTGCTTTATTCATCGGCAATTATTTCGAACGTTGCGCGAAGCATTGCCGATCTTAAGCAACAGATTCCACTGGTGGTTGATCCGGTAATCACGGCAACCGGCGGCGACCCGCTTCTCGAAACCGACGCAATCGAAGTTTACAAAAATGAGCTCTTTCCGCTCGCGACATTGATCACACCAAACCTGGATGAAGCGGTCCAATTGGGCGCCAATACGGTTCGAGATCGCGAATCGATGGAGCGTGCGGGCAAGGAATTAGAGCGCAAATTCAAAACCGCGATCCTGCTGAAAGGCGGCCACTTGTCCGGCGACGACGCGGTCGATCTTTTGTTCACCAACGGGAAAGTCATCGAATTTGCCGCACCATTTGTCCGTGACGTGGCCACGCACGGAACCGGTTGCACTTATTCCGCCGCCATTGCCGCCGGGCTCGCTGCCGGCATGTCTTTGCCAGATGCAATTGCGCGCGCGAAAAAGTTTGTGACCGCCTGCATCACCAGCCGCCTTCGCTGGAAATCAAACGCGGGAAAAAACATCGACGCGTTGAAGCATTCCTCCGGCGACGCCGTTGAAGACTGATGGTCGGCTAGCGTTTTTTCTTCTTGTCGATCTTGTCCGCCTTTCGGACGGACTGGTCCCGCGGCGGGCCCGCGCGCTTCGCCTTTTTCCAGCGCTTCAACTCCATCGCTTCCTCTGCCGCCGCTGTCTCCGCTTGCTTTTTGCTTCGGCCGCGACCTTTTCCCAGAACGACTCCCTCCCAGACCGCTTGGACGACGAATCGTTTGTCGTGCTCGGGTCCGGTTTGGGAAAGGACTTCATAAACGGGGCTCCGCGGTGAAATGCTTTGCAACAATTCCTGCAAATGCCCTTTCGGATTGATGTCGACCGGTTCCTCAGCCAACTCGGCCAGACCTTGTTGCGCCTGGGCCAGAATAAATTTTCTGGTCTCTTCCAATCCGCCATCAAGATAAATCGCGCCGATCAGCGCTTCGAACGCGTCTGCGAGGGTTGATATTCTCGTGCGTCCACCGCTCGCTTCCTCGCCCCGCCCCATCAAAAGAAATTGTCCGAGGTCGAGCGCGGCGGCGTGCGCCTTCAATGCGTCCCGCGAGACCAACCTCGAGCGCAATTTCGTCAACTGTCCCTCCGGCTGATCGCCAAAGTGTCCAAAAAGATATTCCGTAATGACGAGTTGAAGGATCGCGTCGCCCAAAAATTCCAGGCGTTGATTATCGAAATGTCGCTGCTGGGTTTCGTGGCCGAGGCTGGGATGGGTCAGCGCCTCGGCCAGCAAGAGCGGATTGCGGAATTTGTAACCGATTCGTTCTTCCAGCGGATGCACGTCAGCGCTTCTGATAAATTTCGAGCGAGGTCACGACGTCGAGGGCCCGCTGCAAAACTGAATCCCGAGCCGGCTGTTTTTCCCGAGCACGATTGCGACGCTGCGCGTCTGAGATGTCGAGTTCAGGATTGGTTCCCGCGATCAAGGCCGCTTCGTTTAAGTGCGGCCGTTCTGTTTCGTAAACGAACGGAGTCATTCCCTTCTCGCCGCTGAGGCGAAAGATTTGTCGCTTCTCTGCGACGGACATTTCCACCGGCAAATCCGGTTTCACGCCGCCGGGAAACAACGGCTGTCCATCGGCCATCACCGCTTCCGTGGAAGCGACGCGTAAAATCTTTCCGCTCGGCAACGGCAAATCGGAATATTCCACCGCGCGACCAGCGGTCGGTTGACCGACCAGCAGGGCCTTGTCATAAAACCTGAGATCGGCGGCAACTGCCTCCGCCCCACCGGCGGTGTCGCTGTCGATCAGCGCCACGATCAACCCTTGAAACGTCGGATCTCGATCGGAATTGAACGATCGATCCTGACGCGCCGCGGGCTTGCGCAAACTAAAAAGCGCTTTGCCTTTTGGACAAAAACGTTTCGCGAATTCCGCCGCGGTCGCGAAATCGCCGCCGCCGCTGGCACGAAGATCGACAACCAACGCATCGACTTTTTTCGCGACAAAGTTCTGCAGGTTTTTGTCCATCTCTTTCAGATTCGCGGTGTCGAGCGGACCGAGCCGGAGATATCCGATATGGCCTTCAAAAACTTCACTGTAAAATGGAGCGGCCGGTTCAACTGGCGCTGTTTCATGACTCGCCAAAACCATTAACCCGCCCGGCATGCGCACCAGCAATCCGGCGAGCGTCGCTCGATTCAATTCTGTCTCGGTGATCGCCTCCGGATTGGTGAAATTGCTTTTCAAAAGCGCGATCGCGGACTGGAGATCGCTTTCGCCTAACGAATTGATTATTTGCTCGGTGCTCGGCGTTGCCGACGCCGAGGCGGAAGGCGCGGGAGATTTGGTTGCCGCTGCCGAACCTTTCGCCGTCGGGGCCGAAGACGGCGCCGGCGTTTGGCCGAATAAATTTGTCGCAACTAAAAGCGTGATGGCCGTTGTGGCCGCCCTATTCAACATTGCGCTTATTGTTAGCTGGTCACCGCGCTAAGAGCAATATCGCGCCGATAGTGACAACCATCGAAATGGATGCGCGATACCGCTTCGTAAGCGATAGCGCGCGCGGCCGCAATGGTTGATCCGAGCGCGGTTACGGCCAGGACCCGGCCGCCGGCGGTCATCATTTGGTTATTCGCGTTCTTTGTTCCGGCATGAAAAACCTGGATGCTTTCGAGTTTTGCTGCCTCGTCCAACCCAGAAATCACTTTCCCGGTTTCGTATTTGCCCGGATAACCGGCCGAGGCCAGGACGACCGTGACGGACGCGCGCTTGTCCCAGTCGATGGAGCAGTTGTCGATCTTGCCGTCGATCGTCGCCTCCAAAAGCGGCAAAAGATCGGATTTCATTCGTGGCAACAGCGCTTGCGTCTCCGGATCGCCAAAGCGGCAATTAAACTCGAGCACGCACGCGCCATTGCTCGTGATCATTAGTCCGGGATACAACAGACCGTGGTAGCTGATTTTTTCTTTAGCCAAACCGCGCAACAACGGCCGCATGATTTCGCTTTCGAATTGTGGTTGGAGCTGCGCATCCCAATTATCGGCCGGACTGAACGCGCCCATGCCGCCGGTATTTGGGCCTTCGTCACCATCGAACGCGCGCTTGTGATCGCGCACCGATTCAAGCAGTCGATAATTTTTGCCGTCAACCAGCGCGTGAATCGAGCATTCGGTGCCGCTGAGAAATTCTTCGATCACAATTCGCCGCCCGGCGTCGCCGAACCGCGCTTCGTTCATCATCGCTTCGATGGTAGATCTCGCACTCGCGATGTTCGGCGCAATGATCACGCCTTTTCCCAATGCGAGCCCATCGGCTTTGATCACGACCGGAAACTTGAGGTGCTCGCAGTAGCGGAGCGCTTCTTTGCTATCTGAGAACGTGCTCGCCTGCGCCGTCGGAATTTTTTGAGCGCGCATCAACTCCTTGGCAAAAATCTTGGATGACTCCAAACGCGCCGCGGATTTCGTCGGACCAAAAACGCGCAATTTGTTCTTCGTAAAAAGATCAACAATCCCCATGGCGAGCGGGTCGTCCGGACCGACCACGGTTAGATCGACATCGTTCTGTTTCGCGAATGCGCGTAATTGCGGCAAATCACTTGCGGCAATCGCAACATTCTCAGCGACGGCAGCGGTACCAGCATTTCCGGGCGCGCAAAAAATGCGATCGACCGCCGGCGATTGCTTGAGCTTCCAAACCAGCGCGTGTTCGCGGCCGCCGCCGCCAATGACAAGAATTTTCATCGGGCCGATTTACTGTAGAGGCAGCCGTGCCGGCTGCGAGAAGATTTGAATTGCAGACGAAACGCCTGTCACCACAGCTATTTCTGGCCCGCCGGCGACGGGGATTCTGCCGGAATGATTGCCAGCGCCAACTTTTCCGTGTGCCGAACAATCGTGATTTCAGATCGAACGCCGATCTGTTCGCCCATGAGCATTTTGTGGAGCTCGTGGATGCTGCTAATCGGTTTCGCGTTGAACGCGACGATCATATCGCCTTCGCGCAAACCGGCCTCTTCGGCCGGACTATTTTTTTCAACCGAAACGACAAGCACGCCTGTCTCCACCGGCAGATTATAAAAGCGAACGATCCGGCGATGGATCGGCACGTTTTGACCGGCCACGCCGATGTAGCTCCGGCGAATTTTTCCTTCTTTGATCAACCAGCCAGCCACAAATTTTGCGGTGTTACTCGCGATCGCGAAACAAATTCCCTGGGCCGGACGAATCATCGCCGTATTTACGCCAATCACTTCGCCAGCCGAATTCACCAGCGGCCCGCCGGAGTTCCCCGGATTCAGAGCGGCGTCGGTTTGAATGATATTGTCGATCAAACGGCCGGATTGCGCGTGCATGGATCGGCCAAGCGCGCTGATTACACCGGCGGTGACGCTGGTCTGAAAGCCAAGCGGGTTCCCGATCGCGATCACGACCTGGCCAACGCGCAAGTTCTCGGAATCTGCCAGCCGCACATGAGCAAGATGCGGCGCATCGATTCGAATGACCGCGAGATCGGTGTCCGGATCATCGCCGATCAATTGCGCAGGGTACTCGCGCCCATCGGACAGGCTGACCGCGATTTGATTCGCGTCATGGACGACGTGGCTGTTGGTCAAAATGAAGCCGTCGGGAGCGATGACAAAACCAGAGCCGCTGCCCCCGACTTCGCGCGGGCCGCGCCGACTATTGAGACGTTGCTTAATGTCGATGTTTACAACCGCCGGACCGACGCGATCGGCCGCGCTCACGATCGTGCGCGAGTACTCATCAAGCAATCCAGCATCATCATGCGAATGAAGCGATCGTTCCTGTTCCGGCGCCTCGGCCGACTCATTTAAAAGGAACGCGATCGAATCCCGATTCGGGAGAGTCGAAGTTGTCATAATCAAATTTCGGACTCGAGTTACCCCTGGTCAACTACATGTCGATCTTGCCCATACGTACCTATAGGGATGTTACTCTCTCCTTGCGCCTTGGAGCGACCCGCCCTACACAGGGACATGCCTAAATCATCCCCCGCCTCAGTGATGGACGCCCAATGCCCATCCCGGCTCGTCCTCGACCGGATCGCGGATAAATGGACGACGCTGATCATCCAATTGCTGTCGAGGCGGACGATGCGTTACGCCGAGCTCCAGCGCGAGATCGGCGGGATTTCGCAAAAGATGCTGACGCAAACTCTCCGCAGCCTGGAGCGCGATGGTCTGGTCGAGCGCAAGGTTTATCCAGTCGTTCCGCCGAAGGTCGAATATTCGCTCTCCAAACTGGGCCGGACGTTGATCGAGCCGTTGCGTGCGCTTTGCCGCTGGTCTGAAAAACATTTGGCCGAATTGCAGGCCAATCGCGCGCGAGCGAAAGCAAAACAAGCGGCGGCCGAGAATTGACAGATTACTCCGAGTTCAACTCGAAGTTGATCTTCACGTCGTAATGGTCGCCCTTTCCGAGTCCGTCGGGCAACGGCTCGACTCGGCTGACGCGATTCGCGAGCGCTTTGACTGATTCGTCGAGCTCGGTATTTCCGGACGGCCGGACAACCTCGAAGCTCGAGACGCGTCCATCTTTTTCGATCCGCAGTTTTACGAGCACGGAGTTTTTCGCGCCCACAGTGGCAACCGTGGTCGGTTGGACCCATTCGCTATAAAAACGGTCGTGCAACATGCTGCCGTACCAACCGAACTGCGATTCACTGCCCGCCCCGCCGGCGCGCCCAGCACCGGTGCCGGGCGCAGTTCCTTTGCCGCTGCCGGTTTGAGTGGAGGGAGATTTCTTTGATTCCTTCTCGTTGGCATCGTTGTTCGCTGGAACAGCTTTCGCGATTTCTTTTTTCTCGGGCTCGACATCACTTTTTTCATTCTCCGTTTTTTCCGGCGTCGGTTTCACAGTCGGTGACGGCTTCGGAGAAGCCTTGGCCACAACGATTTTCTTTGGGGAAGCTTTGGGCGTCGGTTTCGGAGTCGGCTTTGGTGTGGGCTTCGGCGTTGTTTTCGCTTTCGCGGTTGGACTCGGCTTGGGGCTGCGAGCCGGTGTCGCAGTTGGTGTTGGTTTAGGCGAAGGCGTCCGAGCCGGACTGGCGGACGGCGGCGGCAGCTGAATCTCGCTCGGGGCCGAGGCCAGGTACGGCCGATCTTCATCGGGCTCTCGTTCTTTCAGTGCGTCCGTTTTCGATTCCTTCCGCGGCAACGGCGACTTCACCGGCGCGGGTGGATTCTTTTTTCCCATGACCACGCCATCACCGGCGCCGCCGCTCATCCAGACTACGCTTTGTCCACTCGCGTTTCTGCTTTCACGGCTCCAACGAATCAACCCAACAATGAGGACGACGTGCGCAACCGCGATGAGGGCGACGTTGCCCCAGAAGCGCAGGTTTTTCGGCATCGTCTATTTCGCCTCCGCCCTCGTCGCGATGCCGACCTTCATGATCTGCGCGCGTTGTAATGCGTCCATCAACATCACCAGTTTCTGCACCGGTAAGTCGCGGTCCGGTCGAATGACGATCGCGACGTCAGGATTTGTGCGCTTGATCTCACCCAATTGCGCAGCGAGCGCGCCAGGATCGACAAGTTGATTATTCAATCGAATCGTTTCGTTCCGATCGATCGAAATCGTCTGCACTTGCGAGGAAGTGACCGGCGGATTTTTGCCAACACTCGACGGAATAATGAGGCTCATGCTGCTCTCGAGCAGCGGCGTCGTGATCATGAAAATAATCAACAATACGAACGCGAGATCGAGCAGCGGGGTGATGTTGATCTCGGAAAGCGAGGAAAGACTCTGCCGTTGCGAGTAACGCCTCATCTGCGAAATGCGGATTCGCGCACGGTATGATCGACAAATTTGTGTTCAAACTCAGACGCGAGTTCGGCGGCAAAGTTGTCCATCTCCACAATCATTCCGCGGATACGCGTGACCAGAAAATTGTAACCGAACATCGCCGGAATCGCGACGCAGAGCGCGGTTACGGTGGTAATCAGCGCGCCGGAAACACCGGGAGCCATTGAAGCGAGATTGGGCGCGCCGGCTTCGGCGACTCCAGTGAACGCGTCCATCACGCCCCAAACTGTGCCGAGCAATCCGAGAAACGGCGAACCGCTCACCGCCGTGGCCAGCAAAATCATTTGCGACTCGAGCTCGAGCGCGGTTTCGCCGACCGCGCGCTCCATCGCTGCCGTGACCGCGCCCATTTGGGCCGCTGAAATTTTTTCGGCAATGCCAAGTCGCGCGCGAAACGTTTCGTCTACTTCGGCCGAGCCAAGCAAATGAAACGTCATCTCCTGACAACCGGCGCGATAAACGTTGAAAATCGGCGAACCTGAAAACCGCGCGTTTTTTTCAAACAACCGCAGTGGTTGTCGATCTTGGCGGAACGCAAAGAGGAAACGCGCGTTCTGTTTTCGAGCGAACTGGATCACGCGCAACTTGGTGATCATGACCGACCAGCTGAAAATCGAGACGATTGCTAGGAGGAGAAGAACGAGCTTGCCGGCAATGGTGGCGTGCTCAAATGCAAAGAGCAGACCGCCGGCTGCAATCAATGAAAGCATCTCCGCGTCACCTGGATAAGTAATAGCGGATTCTGAAGAAAGCGAAAGGGCTAGTCGCGCGCCGCGATCTTTTTCGGAAACGTCGGCCGCAATTTCGCAACAATCACAAACGCGAGGCCGATCGCGATCAGGAAGAAGGAAAAGAACTGACCGCGGGTAAAACCCGCAATTAAAGTTGCATCCGGTTCGCGGAAATCTTCAACGATGATCCGGAAGATCGCGTAGCAAATGAAAAACAAACCGGTGAGAACACCGTTCGGTTGCCGCATTCGTGTCCGCACGAACCAGAGGACCGCGAACAGAACAATTCCTTCGAAAAAAGCTTCGTAAAGCTGCGACGGATGTCGCGGCGTCAGAATTCCGCGCAGAATTTCCTTCACTTGCGGCTGATGGCGCACTGCGGCGACAATCGCATCCGAAGAAGTCAGCGATGGATCGATCTGACGGCAGGCAATGATCGCGCGTTCGGCCTCGCCAACGTTTTCAGTCAGTTCTTTTGGAAACTGCGTCGCCCACGACACGTTCGTCGCGCGTCCGTAAAGCTCGCCGTTGATAAAGTTGGCACACCGTCCAAAAAATAAACCGATCGGCGCAGTCACGACCAGATTGTCGCCGAGATTCGTCCACGAAATTTTGTGACGCCATGCATAGTAAAACGTGAACGCGAGCAGGCCGAGCATCCCGCCGTGGCTCGACATTCCCCCTTCCCACACCCGCAAGATCGACATCGGCGCGCGTAACATCTCCGGCTTGTAGAAAAAGGCATAACCGAGCCGACCACCGATGATCACGCCGAAGAGCGCGGCACCGGTGATGAAGTCGCCAACTTTTGCCACCGGCAAATCGGCGTAACCGCGCTTCGCCAACAGACGAAACACCGCGTAGCCGCAACCAAACGCAAGCACATAAGCCAATCCGTACCAGCGCGGGCCGACATTGTCCCACAGTCGAAAAATCAGCGGATTAAGATCGTGAACGTAGTAAGCGAGCATTCGTTAGGCGAGGTGCGCGATCACTCTCGCCGATCTGCGGTCGATTGCGCGAGCGTTTTTCGCAGAAATGGCGCGGTGCGGCTCGTACGACTTTTCGAAATTTGTTCCGGCGTCCCAACGGCCACGACTTTACCGCCTTCCGCGCCAGCTTCAGGACCAAGATCGACAATGTAATCGGCTTCCGCGATCACGCTCAGGTTGTGCTCGATTACAATCACGGTATTTCCTTCATCGACCAATCGATGGAGCACTTTGAGGAGAAGATCGACATCAGCCATGTGCAACCCGATCGTTGGCTCCTCTAATAGATACAACGTCGATCCCGGCTTGCGCATTTTTCGAATCCGCTCGTTTTCGGCGCGACCGACACCGCGTTTCAATTGCGTCACCAGTTTTAACCGTTGCGCTTCGCCACCGCTCAAGGTCGGGCTCGGCTGGCCAAGTTTGAGATAACCAAGTCCGGTTTCGACGAGCAATGAAAGTGGCCGGGCGATCTTCGGATGCGCGCCAAAAAATTCCGCTGCCTCCTCGATCGTCATCTCCATCACGTCGCCGATCGACTTTTCGTTGTAGAGCACTTCGAGTGTTTGCGGATTGTAACGGCGCCCGCAGCAGTCTTCGCACGGCACCAACGCTTCCGGCAAAAAATTCATCTCCAGTTTGATCACGCCCTGGCCTTTGCAGCTTTCGCAACGACCGCCTTCGGCGTTGAACGAAAAGCGGCTGGCGGAGTAACCGCGCACCCGTGAGACCGGCAACTGCGCGTAGAGACTCCGGATCTCGTCGAAAATTTTGACGTAGGTGCCCGGCGTCGAGCGCGACGTCTTCCCAATCGGCGATTGATCGACTTCGTAAACCGCTTCGATTTCTTCCGTGCCGCTGACGAGCTTGAACAAATCGCCATTGCCGCTGCGTTTTCGATTTTCCAATTGCTCGATCACCGCTGGAAGCAGCACGTCGTGGAGCAAGGTCGATTTTCCCGACCCGGAAATTCCAGTGATGACCGAAAGCCGGCCAATTGGAAAGCGAACATCGACATCTTTCAAATTGTTCGCGCGCGCGCCTTTAATCTGGATCCAATTCTCGACCGCTCGCAGCGATCGCCGCGATTTCCGCGTCGGATGAGAAAGCGGCGTTTTCAAACACCGGCCCGTCTCGGAATTTTTCGAACGTTCGATGTCGCGCAACGTTCCGGTGGCAACGACTTCCCCGCCATGAGTTCCGGCACGCGGGCCAAGATCGATAATGTGATCGGCGCGCCGCATGGTTTCCTCGTCATGCTCGACAATGACGAGTGAATTTCCTTTTTCGCGCAGCGCCGTGAGCGTGTCGAGCAATCGCAAATTATCGCGCGGATGCAGCCCGATGGTTGGTTCATCCAAAACGTAGAGAACGCCGCGCAAATTCGAGCCGAGCTGCGCCGCCAATCGGATTCGCTGCGATTCGCCGCCGCTCAATGTTTTGGCGGAACGCCCAAGCGCGAGATAGCCAAGCCCGACGTTTTCCATGAAGCGCAACCGCTGCCGAATCTCCGGAATGAGATCGGCAGCGATCGTTTGTTGGGTGCCGGTGAACTTTAGCTTCTCCATCTTTTTTGCGGCTTCGCTTGCCGAGAGATCCGTGAACTGATCGATGGTCTGGCCTTGCACGCGAACGTGCCGCGCGACCGCGTTCAAGCGTGAACCGTGACAGCTCGGACATTCGTGCGCTTCGGTCGCGTCGATCCATTCCGATTCGCGCTCGGCCGCCAGCTCGTTCTCCAAAACCGAGTCGCTGTTGTCGTCCGCGCCGGTTTGCAATTCCTTGTCCCAGATCTCGCCGAACCCGCCGCATTCTGCGCAAGCGCCATGCGGCGAATTGAATGAGAACAAACGCGGATCGAGTTCTTCGAACGCGCGGCCGCAGTTTGGACAACTCATCTCCGTGCTCATGACGGTGAGCCGATTCTTGGAATCGAGAAGGTGCGCCGTGCCGCGTCCAATTTCGAGCGCGCGTTGCGCGAGGTTCCGCGCTTTCAAGATTCGCTTGGCATCGATCACGCCAACAACGACAGCAATGCTGTGCTCTTTGAAGCGTTCGAGTCTTCGAAATTGCGCGATCGGGATCAGCGCCCCATCGACATACAACGTGTCGAAACCCTGGCGCTCGGCCCAGCGCGCGACATCGGTATAAAATCCTTTCCGCGCTTTCACTACCGGCGCGAGAACTTTAAGCGCGCCTTTTCTCGCCGCCGTCTCAATTTGTTTTACGATTGCGGCCAGGCTTTGCCTCTCGACTGGCAAATCGCAGTCCGGGCAAAATTGCGTTCCAGTCTTAGCAAAAAGCAGACGCAGAAAATGATAAACTTCGGTCACCGTCGCGACCGTCGATTTGCCGCCACCACGCGTGACGCGTTGCTCGATCGCGACACTCGGCGGCAGACCGGTAACAAGATCGACATCGGGCTTTTCCAGTTGCTCGACAAACTGCCGCGCATAAGGCGACATGCTGTCGAGAAATCGTCGCTGTCCTTCGGCGAACAAAATATCGAACGCGAGCGTCGATTTACCGGAACCACTCAGGCCGGTGATGACCACCATCTGATCGCGGGGAATTTTGACGTCGATATTTTTCAGATTGTGCTCGCGAGCGCCGTGAATGCCGATTGCGTCATTGCTGCCGTTAATTCGAAAACGCGGCGCGGTCTCAGCTGCGCGAGCAAATTCTTCCTCATCAACGTTCGTATACGTCAGTCGCCCCGCCGAAATACCCCGTGTAGTGCGCGCACTCGACAGAATTTTCTGTAGAAACCGGCCGGTGTGCGAGTGGTCGATCTTCGCGATTTGTTCGGGCGTGCCAACACCAACGACTTCGCCGCCTTCGTCACCTGCTTCGTGTCCAAGATCGACAATCCAATCCGCGGACTTAATCACTTCGAGATTGTGCTCGATCACGATGATCGAGTTCCCGCGCTCGACCAGGCGCTGAAAAACTCTCAGCAGCATCGCGACGTCATCGAAATGGAGTCCAGTCGTCGGCTCGTCAAAGATGAACAAATTTCCACACGCGCCGCCGCCGTTCCCTTCGACATCGGCGCCAGTTTTGGATTCGGCCAAATGCCTCACTAATTTCAACCGCTGCGATTCGCCGCCCGAAAGTGTGTTCAACGGTTGGCCAAGTCGCAAATAACCGAGACCGACTTCATCGAGCACCTCCAGCGGATCGGAGAGAGTTTTCTTTTCGCCGATCCGGGCGAAGAACTGGATCGCTTCGCTCACGGTCAGCTTGAGCACGTCGTGGATCGATTTGTCGTGCAGTTTAATTTTCAGCACGTGTGGTTGAAACCGTTTTCCTTCGCATTCGGCGCAGCGAACATAAAGATCGCTCAAGAACTGCATCTCGATCTTTTCAAAGCCGGTGCCCGAACAGCGCTCGCAACGGCCGCTTCCGGAATTGAATGAGAACGCGCTCGCGGTCAGACCCTGCGACATCGCTTCCGGTTGCGCGGCGAAAAGTTCGCGGACGCGATCGTAAAGTCCGAGATATAGAATCGGCGTTGATCGCGGCGTTCGCGCGAGCGGCGATTGATCGACCATCACGACCTCATTGATCCGGTGCGCGCCGCTGACTGATTTGCACGCGCCTGCTTCCTGATCGGTCGCCTGTCCTTTAGCGATCAGAAGGTGTCGATAAAGCACGTCGTGAATCAAAGTGGATTTGCCCGAGCCCGACACGCCGGTGACGCAGGTGAAGACGCCGAGCGGAAGATCGACATCGATGTTCTTAAGGTTGTGCTCGCGCGCACCGGTAATCTTGATCGACGACGTCGACCTTCGTCGCTTCTTCGGGACCGGGATCGTTTTGCGACCGCTCAGATAATCGGCGGTCAACGACTTGTTGCGAAAAAGCAACCGATCGAGTTTGCCGCTGAAAACCAATTCTCCGCCGCGTTCGCCGCGACCCGGGCCGATGTCGATCAAGTTGTCGGCCGCGCGAATGATTTGTTCTTCGTGCTCGACCACAAGGAGCGTGTTCCCGCGGTCGCGCAAATTGTGCATCACCCGCACGAGCCGGCCGATATCGCGCGGATGCAAACCTATGCTCGGCTCGTCCATGACAAAGAGCGTGTTGACGAGTGAAGCGCCGAGACAAGTGGTGAGATTGACGCGCTGCACTTCGCCACCGCTCAACGTGCGGGTGGAACGATCGAGCGAGAGATAACCAACGCCGACTTCGCACAAATAATTCAGGCGCGCGCAAATTTCGTCGCGCAGCATCTGCGCGGTCGAGTCGCCCGACGAGCTCTCGATCTTCGCCAACAAATCGCGCGCTTTGGAAATGGAAAGCGCTGCGAAATCCGGCAGGCTCAACGATTTTTTCCCGACAACGATCTTGTAATTGAGTGCTTCTGACTGGAACCGTCCCGCATTGCACTTTGGACAGGTCGTGTAAGCGCGGTAGCGACTGAGCAGAACCCGCATGTGCATTTTGTAAACTTGCGATTCGAGCCAGCGGAAAAATCCGCGAACGCCGTACCAACGATCGTCTTCGTAATCGTCAGCCGTATATTCGCCACTGCGTTTTTCGCCATTGATGACGAACTCCTGATCGGCTTTCGGTAATTCCTCGAACGGAACATTGATGTTGATCTCTTCGCGGGCGCAGGCCCGGAGCAAATCTTTTTGCGATTCGCCGAACTCGTTCCCACGAAAAACGCGAACTACGCCTTGCTTGATCGACAATGAGCGGTCCGGAATCGCTTTGTTCAAATCAATCGTGATCGTTCGGCCAAATCCGCGGCACTCCGGACAGGCGCCCAGCGGATTGTTGAAACTGAACAGCCCCGGAGTCGGCGGTCGAATGTCGATATCGCAGTGCGCGCAATGCCAACCGGTGGAAAACGGGTGCTCGGCCTTTGCTTCGAGATCGACAATGTTGATTTTGCCTTTGCCGAAGCGGAGCGCGGTCTCGAGCGCTTCAACCAGGCGCGCACGATTTTCTTGAGTGATCGCGATCCGGTCCTGGATGACCTGGACCCGCGCGCCGAGTCGTTTGATCTTTTTGGGATCGTCATCCACGCGCACGACTTCGTTGTCGATCCAAACGCGGAGATAACCCTGCTGCTGAAGAAACTCGAAAAATTTTCGCGGCTCGGTTTTCGCGGGAACCGATACCCAAAACGTGATCAGAACATTTTTATCGGTGCAATCGCGCAATATTTCGTCGGCGATCGACTTTGCCGTCTCCGGTCGAATCTCGCGGCCGCAGCTTGGACAAAATGCTTTCGCGATCCGCGGCCAAAGCAATTTTAAATAATCATTGATCTCGGTCATTGTGCCGACGGTCGAGCGCGACGATTTGACCGGGTTCGCTTGCTCGATCGCGATCGCGGGCGGAATTCCACGAATGTCGTCGACACGAGGTTTGTCCATGCGATCGAGAAATTGCCGCATATAAGGACTGAACGTTTCGACGTAACGGCGCTGGCCTTCGGCATAAATCGTCTCAAAGGCGAGACTCGATTTACCGGAGCCGCTCGGGCCGGTGATGACGGTCAATTTTCCGAGGGGAAGATCGACATCGAGGCCTTTAAGGTTGTTCTGGCGCGCCCCTCGAATCTCAACGCAATCACACTCAGCCGGAGCAGTGACGCATTTTTTTTCAGCAACCTTTGAACCCACTGGAGATTATCCGAGATGCGCGCGTAAATCGCAAATCTCGCCCCGCTCGGACTGACGGAATTTTACTCGGCGAAACGCCCGGCGACTTCTTCGCGCTGCTTCATCAACTCTTCGGGGACGACGCCGCCGAGTGAATCGAAAAACTTTTTGTGCTCGGCGAGCTCCTTTTTCCAATCTTCGTGATCGATCTCGAGCAGCTCGTCGACGCAGTTGTGGTCGATTTCGAGCTCGGCCAGATCGAGATCGTGTAATCCGGGGAGCCAGCCGATTGGCGATTTGAGCGCGCCGTTGCTTCCCTCGCAGCGATCGATGATCCATTTGAGCACGCGCATGTTATCGCCAAACCCCGGCCAGAGAAATTTTCCGCTCTCGCCTTTGCGGAACCAGTTCACGTTGAAAATGAGTGGCGGCTTGGTCAGACGCTTCCCAATTGCGAGCCAGTGGCGAAAATAATCGCCGATGTTGTAACCGCAGAACGGCAGCATCGCCATCGGATCGCGGCGGACCTGGCCGACCGCGCCGGTCGCAGCCGCAGTTGTTTCCGAGGCCATGGTCGCGCCGAGATAAACGCCGTGCTCCCAATCGAACGATTGAAATACGAGCGGCATCGTATTGCTCCGGCGTCCGCCAAAAATGATCGCGCTGATCGGAACGCCTTCGCCCTTTTCGACATTCGGATCGAGAACGGGATTGTTGCGCATCGGGGTAGCGAAACGCGAATTCGGATGCGCCGCTTTTTCTTTTGAATCGGGCGTCCAATCGTTTCCCTTCCAATCGATCGCGTGTTTTGGCGGCGGACCATCCTTGCCTTCCCACCAAACGTCATCGTCATCAGTGAGCGCGACGTTGGTGTAAAGCGTGTCGTGCTCGATCGATTTCATCGCGTTCGGATTCGAGTTGTAGCTCGTCCCCGGCACCACGCCGAAGTAGCCGTTCTCCGGGTTAACCGCGAACAAGCGCCCGTCGCGGATCTGCATCCAGGCGATGTCGTCGCCGACGGTCGTGACTTTCCACCCGGCAAAATGTTTCGGCGGAATGAGCATGGCGAAATTAGTTTTGCCGCACGCGCTCGGAAACGCTGCCGCCACATAATGTTTTTTCCCAGCAGGCGATTCGACGCCAAGGATCAACATGTGCTCGGCCATCCAACCTTGTTTCCGCGCGAGATAGGAACCGATTCGAAGCGCGAGACATTTTTTGCTCAACAAAACATTCCCGCCGTAACCGGAGCCAACCGAGATGATCGTGTTGTCCTGCGGAAAATGGCAGATGAAACGGCGCGCAGGATCGACATCTAATAATGAGTGGACGCCGCGGTTCCATTCCGCGGCCGGATCGTGGCCGAGGCGCTTGACCGCGACCTCGCCCATGCGGGTCATGATTCGCATGCTGAGCACGACATAAATGGAATCGGTGATCTCAAAGCCGACTTTGGTCAGTGGGGAATCGGGCGGCCCCATAATATAAGGGACGACGAACAGGGTCCGGCCGTGCATCGCGCCTTTGAGCAAGCCCTGCAGTTTTGAATAAGTCTCGGCCGGCTCGCTCCAGTTGTTGGTCGGGCCGGCTTCTTCTTTGGCCGGTGTGCAGATGAAAGTGAACTGTTCGACCCGGGCGACATCGTTCGGGTTGGAGCGATGCAAATACGAGCGCGGCACTTTTTTCTCGTTCAGCTTGATCAGCACGTTCTGCTTTATCGCTTCCTGGAGCAGGTAATCGCGCTCGCGCTCGGAGCCATCGCACCAAAAGACATTCTCCGGTTTGGCCAGGAGCTCGACCTCATGCACCCAATCGAGCACGGCCTGATTGCCGGGTTTGCTATCGCCAATTCCAGTCGGCGGCGAAATTGCTGGCGCGATGTTTTTCATTAATAAGATGTCGATCCTGGTAGAATCGAGCGGAAGACAAATTTCTTCCGGTTCTGGCGGTTCTCCAAGAATTTTTTCGCGCGGCACGAACGTCGCTTGCGTGGGCAAAACGCCGGTTGTCTATTGAAGCATGTTCGGAGTCACTACCTCCGATGATTATCGTCCGGTCACCTGGATGGGACGGTTTCCGGTCGACGTCACGACGATTCTTGTCGGTCTGCATGTCGGTTGTGCAATCCTGACCGCGTTCCTTTTTGCGATTGGCTCCGCTGGTGCGCTCAACTACGCGATGTTCGACAGCGCGCAGGTTTGGTTGCACGCGCAAGTTTGGCGGCAGATTACCTATGCCTTCATTCATCCGCCGCAGGGGTACGCGTTGCTCTGGTTCGCGATTGAAATGTATATGCTTTTTATGTTCGGCCGGGAGGTGGAGCGTTTCATCGGCCGGCGCGCTTACATTTGGCTGTATGCGCTCTTGTTGCTGGTGCCGGCCTTGGTTCTGACACTATGGGGCCTGAGCACGCGCACGGGTCTGGCCGGTTCCGGCCCGCTTCATTTCGCTGTCTTCGTCGCGTTCGTCACGATTTATCCGAACGTCCAATTCTTCCTGCGTATTCCGGCAAAGTGGATTGCCATAATTCTTGCCGCAATTGGAACCTTGAGTGCACTGGCCGCACACGATTGGCAAAGTCTTGTTGTTCTCTGGATCAGTATCGGCTCAGCCTTTCTCTTTATCGAGCTGCGCGGCGCAGGCCCGGAATTGGCCTGGATCGACAACCTCAAAGCTCGGTTCCGTCCCAAACCGAAACTTCACATTGTGCAAAAGTCGACCGCACGGCGCGTGGTCGAACCAGACGATGTGATTGCTTCGGTCGATCCGATCCTGGACAAGATTGCCAAGTCCGGAATGGTAAGCTTGACCGAAACCGAGAGAAAAATCCTCGACCGGGCGCGCAATCGGCTTCTGAAAAAGTCAGATTGACGGCGCGCCCAAAAGCGTCGCGATAAATTCATCCACGCTCTCGGCGTGGAGCAATAAGGTCCGGAGCGGCCGGTCTTTGGTGATGCGGGCAATCGCGCCGACCACGACCAGATAATCGCTGATTAATCTTTCCGGCACCGCGATCAAAAAAATCAGGTGTGCGACTTCGCCTTTACCGGTCCACGGAACTCCGGCTTCGCTCCGGCCGATGCCGAGAACAATTTCATCGACCAGTTTGGTCCGAGCGTGCGGAAAGGCGACGCCGTTGGCCGCATAAGTAGAATTGGTTCGTTCGCGCAGTTGCAGCTTGTTCAGAAATCTCTCGGCGTTGTCGATCTTTTCATTGGCAACGAGCAGATCGACAATCTCGCGCATCGCTTCGTCCTGAGTGTGAGCGCGGAGATTGAGCGCGATTTGCGTGGGATCGACAAGGTCGGCGAGGGCGATAGCCATGATGCGTTAAAGCAGGATTTGTTGGATTCTGCGCCAGTTATCCAGTTAATTGAGCAGCCGTGGCAACTGAAAACATCGCACCCATCGCGAACCAGGAAACGACTGTCTCGCTTCAGCGAAGCATTTACGATCCTGGCTACGTCAACGCCATGTCGCATTTCTATCGCGGCGAGATGGGGCGGATCATGGTTTGGCGGCAACGGCTCGACATCACAACGAACTGGGCCATCACCAGCAGCACCGCCATCATCACCATTGCGTTTGCCAACGCCGGCGTGCCGCACATCATTTTCTTTTTCAACCTCGCCATCGTCTGGGTGATGCTCTGGATCGAAGCGCGGCGTTATCGCTTTTACGACGCGTTCCGGGCGCGCATCCGGATGTTGGAAGCGCATTTTCTCGTGCCGATGGTGATGGAAAACCGCGATCTCTTGCAGGGCGAATGGAAAAAACTGGTTTGCGAAGATCTCATTCTACCGTGTTTCAAAATCAGCAAGCTGGAGGCGATCGGCCGCCGGCTGAAACGCAATTACGTTTTCATTTTCATTCTCATCCTGGTGGCGTGGGTCACAAAAATCTTTCTCCACGCGCCGACGGCGATGGATAGTGTGCCTTCTTTTTATCGCGCCCTGCGCGTCGGGCATATTCCGTCATGGCTGATCGCGTTCGTTCTGGTTGGCACATTCATCAGCGTGATTGGCATCACCATTTACGTCAGTAAAAAATCTTCCGGCGAGATCTCCGAGTTCGGCACCCACCGTTCGCTCTGGCGGATCTAAGAGGTTGATGGTTGAGAGTTGATGGAAAAGACAACTCAATCGGCATTTGCAAGGTTGTGCGAAATCGTCACGCGTTTGCGCGCGCCGGGCGGTTGTCCGTGGGACCGGGAACAAACGCACGAATCACTTTTGCCGGCGACAATTGAAGAAGCCTACGAGGTGGCGGAAGCCGCTCGCGCCGGAAACGACGCGCATTTTCGGGAAGAACTTGGCGATCTCTTGTTGCTCGTGGTCATGCACGCCGAGATCGCGGGCGAAGCCGGCCGGTTCAACATCGACAACGTCGTTGCTGAGATTACCGAGAAACTAATCCGGAGACACCCGCACGTTTTTGGAACTGTGGCGGCAGGCGTCCCGCCTGCAAAAGGCCGTGCTGCTGCAGCCGAGACGGCTGCCACCACAGACAGCGGCGCGGTCTTGAAACAATGGGAAGCGATCAAGCGCGAAGAGAAAAAAAACGACCAACATTATCTGGCGAGTTTGCCCGCTGCTTTGCCGGCTTTGATGCGCGCGCAAAAAGCGCAAAGCAAAGTCGCGCGGGTCAATTTCGATTGGACAGAACTGCGCGACGTCATCGCCAAGGTTGAAGAGGAACTGGGCGAACTGAAGCAGGCGATCGAAAGCGAAGATCGACAATCGACCGAGGACGAGATTGGCGATTTGCTCTTTGCAGTCGTGAATCTTGCCAGGAAATGCAAACTCGACGCCGAAACGGCGCTCCAAGCCGCTACCGACAAATTCGTCAGCCGATTTAATTTGTTGGAAGACGAACTGCGCGCGCGGGGCAAGAAACTAGGAGATGTCGATCTGGCCGAGCTGGACGAGATCTGGAATGAGATCAAACAGCAAACGCCCAACGCTCAACTCTGAACGCCCAATAGCAGAAATGCAGAGTTTGCATTCGACATTCGGTGTTGGACGTTGGGCGTTCGACGTTTGCTTCCAGGTCGCGTTTAGCCATATTCCCCGTCCCCGATGCAGATCCTGATTAATTTCCTGCTCGCGCTTTACGTTCTGATCGCGCTCCTGATGCTGCTGGTCATTTTGATGCAGCGACCGAAGAGCGAGGGACTGGGTGCGGCCTTTGGCGGCGGCGTGACTGAAAATATTTTCGGCGCGCAAACGACCAACGTGCTGGTCAAGTTCACCGCCTGGCTGGCGGGAATCTTCTTCGCGCTCACTTTCGCCTTGTCGGTCTTGTATTCGCACAAAACAAGCCGCGACACGGGGCTGCGACAGGAGTTGTTGAAACAGCAAACCGCCGGCCAACCGTCGGCCTCGGCGGCGCCCGCAAATCAAGCTGCGCCAGCGGTGCCGGCTCCGGGCGCACCGGTTGTGCCCGCCGCGAGCGCTTCAGCAACGACAACGCCGCCGCTCGCTCCGTCCGCTTCGCCCAAAGCTTCCGCAACACCGAAAAGATAATCGGATTGCCGGATTCACTCCGGCTATTCAGTATCCGCGGCATGGCGTTGAAAACGATGCCGCTTGTTCTTGCGGCGTTGATAGCTTTCCCGCTGCAACAACTGCGCGCGCAGACTGATTCCGATCGCCTCGAAAAACTCGAACGGGCAGTCGAGCAATTGCAAAAGCGCAACGCCGAACTCGAAGGTGAAGTGCGCGGGTTAAAGAAACGTCTCGCGGCCACGCCGGAAGTCGATGCCAATGGCAACCAAAAGCCAAAAACGGCTTCGGATGGAAAAACGCTGCTCGAGAAACCCGTGATCGACGAGAAACCGCCGGTTTTTGTCGTGCAACGCGGGCCGGAAATAAGATTGACGCTGGGTGGATTTATTCAGGCGAACTTCGAAGCCGGCGATGTTTCCGCATTCGAAGGACGTTTTGGACAAACCACATTAAAAGACCGGTTCCGCCTGCGGCGGGCGCGGATCAATCTGACCGGCGAGTTCGCTGAACAGTTTGACTTTAAAATGGAAGGCGATTTCGAAAACAGCGACGGAATCAACTCCAATCGGACCGCGTTCTCGGCCACCGACATTTTCGTTAACTGGCATCGCTATCCCGAGGCCCAGATCAAAGTCGGACAGTACAAAGCGCCGTTCGGCTTGGAACAAATCACGCCGGACACGCTGTTGTTCTCGATCGAACGCAGTTTGCCGACCGGCGCACTCACGCCCGAACGACAAATTGGAATTCAACTTTGGGGTAAACCACTCACCCACCTTTGGCCCGAGCAAAAAGATCTCGCTACCTACTATTTTGGAGTTTTCAACGGCAACGGCCGGAACACGACGCTCAACGACAACAACAATTTCATGACCGTAGGGCGCTTGGAGCTGATGCCGTTCAAAGGACAAATTTTCGGACAAGACGCGAGTTTGAAAATCGCGGGCGACGTGATGAACAGCCGCGACGACGCCGGCACGAACATTTCGCAATCATTGAACCTCAAAGTGAACGCCGACGGGTCGCTCTCGCCCTTTGTCTTGCCGGGAGCAGACGAGCGGACCGGCTGGAGTGCCGACGCCTGGCTCAATATCGGTCCGTTCGATTTGACCGGAGAATATCTCGCGGAAGATGTCGATGGACGCACGGTGGCAGGAAAAGCGCCGGGATTTAAAAATTTCGATCCGAGCGGTTACTACGTTCAAGCGAGCTATTTCATTCTTCCGAAAAAACTCCAGGGCGTTGTGAAATGGGAAGCGCTCGAGCCGGATCAAGTCGACAACGATAACATCCACTCGCTCACGCTCGGCCTGAATTACTACATTCATGGTGACGCGATCAAGTTGATGGCCAACTACGTCCACACCTGGTCGCGCTTCCGCGAAACGCATCCGCAATTCGGCGACGATAACTTCGACGAAGTGATTCTGCGCCTGCAATTGATGTTCTGATTCGCGCGGGCGGCCGCATTTTCATCGGCGATTAAGCCGCGCGTGAAGTCACGCAATTGTTACGCGAGCGCCATCTGCTCGTAACAATCGCTTTTTAGCTTCCCATCGTCGCGAGAAGAGCTGGGGCAAATGGCGCTCAACTCGCGATCCAACCCCGCAGCTAACGCCGTAATCAAAAGGAGAATAAATGTTGACCAAAAAGTTCGTTCTAATCGCGGTACTCTTAAGTTTCCTCGTCCCTCCGATGTCGATGTTGCGCGCCCAAGATGCAGGCGCGTTGCTCGACTTGCTCGTCCGAAAAAAACTGATCAACGATCAGGAGGCGGAAGAAGTTCGAGCTGAGCTGACAAAAGAAGCGGCCACCACTTCCGGTGGAAAATGGAAACTGTCCTCGCCGATCACAGAACTGGAACTCTACGGCGATGTGCGTGTCCGCTATGAATATCGGGGCGGCAGAACGGTCGATAATACGTTAGCGACTGAAGACGATTGGCAGGAACGCGAGCGCGAGCGTTACCGTTTGCGTATTGGTCTGCGCGGGACGTTAGCGGATGATTGGTTCTTCGGAGTTCGTTTGGAAACCAGCAACAAACGAAACTCGACCAATGTCACGTTCGGCGGCGATGGCAGCACGGGACCTTTCGCCAAAGACGATGATGGCATGTTCGTTGGCCAGGCATATCTCGGCTATAAAGGTTTCAAAGATATCACCCTCACGGTCGGCAGGATGCCGCAGCCACTGGTCACAACCTTGATGACGTGGGATGCGGACATCAATCCGGAAGGCATGGCCGAGCAGTGGAAACATACCTTTAATCTCGAATTCGGCGGCGGTGGCGGCGAGGCACCGCAGGGCTACAGCAAGGAAGGCGGAAAAGAAGCCGTGGCGACGCAGGCAGCGAGCGAACCGTTCAAATTGAAAATCGACGTCTTCGCCAACTTCGCCCAGTTCGTTTACGACGATGCGAATCCGGAGAATCCGCTCGGGCGGCGTTCGACCACCACGTCACAAACCGGCAGAGTCCGGGGCAATCAGTTGATCCCGAACACCGATGCATTCCTGCTCGCGTGGCAGATGGGTGCGCGATTCACATTTCCAAAAACGCTCTACGCGCAAATCGCGCCGACCTTCTATAACTACACTGGCACCGGGGACAGCTTTAACATCCATTTCCGCGGCGGCGAAGAAACGCTCACCAACGCCGCGTCGATGGCCACCAATCAGACTGGTATCAACAGCCTCCTCGTCTACGACATGCCGATGGAGGTCGGCTGGAAACTAGGGGAGTTGCCGATGCGCATCTTCGGCGATTTCGCCGTCAACTTGGAAGGAGACGCGCGCGCGAAGGCGGCGCTGCATCCAGGCAAAGGCGATCAACGTTACGCCTATCAGATTGGCGCCGGTATCGGTCAGCTCAAGGTGAAGCACGACTGGCAGATCGAAGCTTTTTGGCAACACACCGAGCAGTATTCGCTCGATCCAAACCTGGTTGACTCCGACATCTTCGATGGTCGCGTTAACATGGAAGGGGCGGTCGTCCGCGCCGGTTACGCGCTAAGCGATGCAGTTATTTTCAACCTCACCTGGGGCTATGGCTGGCGAAGTGACGACACTCTCGGCACCGGTGGCGCGCACGATATCGCGATCAACCCGCTCGATCAGTACCAAATTTTCCAAGCTGACCTGAACGTAAAATTCTAAATAACGACCCGCCTCCGCTCCGCTACGGCGCGGCAGGCAATCACCAAGAAATAAACTAATTATGAAATTAACTCCTCTGATTCTAACTGTCGCAGTCGCATTCGGATTGGCCGAAGCCAAAGCCGAGCGACTCGTCATCAAAGGCTCCGATACGCTCGGCGCGAAACTCGTTCCGCAATTGGCGGAGCATTTCAAAGCCGAACACCCCGGCACGACTTTCGACATTGCCGCCGAGGGTTCGACCACGGGCATCGCCGCCATCATCGACGGCACGGCTGAAATCGGCATGTCGAGCCGGCGCGCGAAATCGTCTGAAGTCGGCGCCGCCAACGCGAAAGGCAAAAATATGAAACCGACGATTGTCGCTTATGACGGCATCGCGGTCATCGTGAACTCCGCCAATCCGGTCAAGGCGTTAACAAAAAAACAAGTTGAGCAAATCTTTACCGGCGACGTGACGGACTGGAGCGCGGTCGGCGGATCGGGGGGCAAGATTTCGATTTACACCCGTAACACGTCGTCGGGCACTTACTCAGACTTCAAAGAGCTGGCGATGAAGAAACGCGATTACGCCGGCGGCTCGCAGAAAATGGCGGGTAACGAACAGATCGCGGCCGAGGTCGGTAAGAATCCAAACGGCGTCGGTTACGTCGGCATGGCTTACACCAAAGCCGGCGGTATCAAAGTTGTATCAGTTGACGGTGTCGTTCCGTCGGTGAAATCGGTGCAGGACCACTCCTACTCCTATTGGCGACCGACATTCTATTACACGAACGGCGAGCCATCGGGATTAGCGAAGCAGTTCCTGGATTACACGATCGGCTCGGCCGGTCAAAAAATCGTCGGTCAAGTTGGTTTCGTTCCAATCAAGTAGCACCGCGATTCGACGCCACCCATCGTGAAAAGACTTTTTCTCACCCTGATTACGCTCAGCGCGGCGGCAGTTGCCGTTCGCGCGGACACGCTCGTGATCAAAGGATCGGACACGCTCGGCGCGAAACTCGTCCCGCAATTGGCGGAAGAGTTCAAGGCGCAACATCCGGACACAACGTTCAATATTGCCGCGGAAGGATCGACCACCGGTATCGCAGCGATCATCGACGGCACCGCCCAGGTCGGGATGTCAAGCCGTCCAGTCAAACCGGAAGAGATCGCTACGGCAAAGGCCAAAGGCGTGACCTTCAAGGAAACGATCGTCGCTTACGACGGCATCGCGGTCATCGTAAACGCCGCGAATCCGGTCAAAGCCCTGACCAAGAAACAAGTCGAACAGATTTTTACCGGTGACGTGACCGATTGGAGCGCGGTTGGCGGTTCTGGCGGCAAAATTTCCGTTTACACCCGTAACACGTCTTCCGGCACCTACTCTGAATTCAAAGAGTTGGCGATGAAGAAGCGCGATTACGCTCCGGATTCACAAAAGATGGCGGGCAACGAACAGATCGCATCGGAGGTCAGCAAAAATCCAAATGGTGTCGGCTACGTTGGACTTGCTTACACAAAAGCGAGCGGCATCAAAGTGGTGCCGATTGATGGCGCGATGCCGTCGAAGCAAAGCGTGCTTGGAAAAGCTTATCCCTACGCGCGGCCGACCTTTTATTACACCAACGGGGAACCGAGCGGTCTGGTGAAGCAATTTGTCGATTTCACAGTCAGCGATGCCGGCCAAAAAATTGTCGAACAAGTTGGATTTGTCCCGATCAAATAGGTCCGAGCCGGACTGGCATTTAGCAGAACTGGTTAGGTCAACGAAAGCCCGCAGGACGAGCGCTCCGGCGGGCTTTTCCCCTTTAACGAAGATGGCGCACCATTCCGATGTCGATCTTAACGTCACCGCGATTTTCATTTGAACCACCGCCGACAGGAACGGAAGGGTTGTATCGCGTTCGAGCCGCCTGGATCTCGGACGTTCATCTCGGGACAAAGACGAGCAATGCGGAGGCGCTGCTCCAATTCCTGCGCGATTACGACTGCGAGAAACTCTATGTCGTCGGTGATTTGATCGACATCTGGCAGTTGCGACGCGGTCGTTATTGGCCGCAACAGCATAACGACGTGATTCAGAAAATTTTGCGCAAAGCGCGCAAGGGTGTCCCGGTTGTTTACATTCCTGGTAATCACGACGAATTCGTCAGCACGTTCGACGGCGATTACGGAAACATTTCGATCCAAGAACACGCGATTCACGTCACCGCTGATGGTCGCCGCATTCTCGTGATTCACGGACACGAACTGGACACCGTCGTCCAGAACGCGAAGTGGCTGGCTTATCTCGGCGACGTCGGCTACCAGTTTTTGCTCTCACTTAATCCCACGATCAATTTTGTCCGGCGGCGATTTGGTCTCGGCTATTGGTCGCTGAGCGCTTACGCGAAGAAGCGCGTGAAGGACGCGGTCAGTTTCATCGGCGAATTCGAGAAAGCGATCGTTCGTTATGCCGAAAAATTTTCGGTGGACGCGGTTTTGTGCGGCCACATTCATTCCGCCGCCATTCATCAGCTCGGGGGCGTCACCTATTATAATTGCGGAGACTGGGTCGAGAGCTGCACCGCAATGGTCGAACAACTCGATGGCAGAATCGAGCTCGTCACTTATCCGGCGTTCTCGGCGCCGCGATCTGCAAAAATTGCAGTTCCGGAAGGGGCACTAATATGAAGCGACGCCTGCTAGCGTTGTCGATCCTACTGGCGACAACGCATTTCTCATGGGCGCTTTCGGTTGCGACTGAGATCATCATTAGCGTCCCCGACCAGCAGCTCGCAGTGATCGATCATGGCAAGTTGATCTCGAAATATGCGATCTCGACATCGAAGTTCGGTCTGGGAGACGGCAATGGAACTTATCGAACGCCGCTCGGCACCTTGTTTGTTTCGGCGAAGTTCGGCGATCGTTTGCCGGCCGGTGCGGTCATCAAAAACCGGGTGCCCACCGGCGAAGTCGTCAATGCCAATGCGCCCGGCCGTGACGCGATCGTGTCGCGCGTAATTTGGCTACGTGGAATGGAACAACAGAACCACAGCGCGCGCGATCGTTGCATTTATATTCACGGCACGCCGGAGGAACGCAGCATCGGCCGGCCCGCGAGCTTCGGCTGTATTCGGATGCGCTCACGCGATGTGATCGCTCTTTACGATCTCGCCCACATTGGGATGCACGTCACCGTCACCCAACGCAAGATCGACAATTTCATTCCGCACGAGGAAGAGGAACCAAGTCTGTTGGTGCGCTCGGATTAGTCTCCAATGAAAAAGAAGGTCCTTTTCATTTGCGTCCACAACAGCGCGCGCAGTCAAATGGCGGCGGCATTGCTCAACAAACGGTGCGGCGAATCTTTCGAGGCCAAGAGCGCCGGCCTCGAGCCGGGCAAACTCAATCCGCTCGCGGTCGAAGTCCTTCGTGAAACAGGGATCGACATTTCTAAAAACAAAACTCAAGCCGTCTTTGATGTCTTCAGGTCGGGAGAATTGTTCGCGTACGTGATCACCGTTTGCGATGAATCCGAAGCACAAGGTTGCCCGATTTTTCCCGGCGTGACGACGCGGTTGCACTGGTCGTTTCCCGATCCGTCGAAGTTCAGCGGCGCGCACGAGGAAAAAATCGAGCAGACGCGGCAGGTGCGAGACAAGATCGACAGTCAGGTCCGGCGATTTTGCACCGAGCATCGCTCCAAATAATCCTGACGGGAATCGAGCGTTGTTACGGAATCGTCACGTCGTTTTGACAATTCGTAACCTGACCGCGCGCGAACGGCGACTACGCTCAATCATGCGCTTAATCACGATTAAACGAACCGTTGCCAAAGGGAAGCGAGCCAAAGCATCGACCAGTCGTCGATCCATCCGTCAATTTGCTGGAGATTTTTTCGCGACCGAAAATCACCTGGAGTTTGCCATCGAAGCGGTTCTCTTCGGCGCGCTCCTCGCGATTTCGGCATGGCCGATTGTGGCGGCCGCCAGCGCGATTAATGACATTCTGTAAATCGGGGGAGCTAAAAGAAATTATTTGCAGGTCCGAAAACGTTCTGTTATATATTTAACCAGATGGTTAAATATAGTTCGAGAACACTGAATCGCACTTTTGCCGCCCTGGCCGACCCGACGCGACGCCGGATTCTCGCTCATCTCGCGCGCGGTAATCACCGCGTCACTCATCTCGCGCGCCCACACGACATGTCGCTGCCGGCGGTTTCAAAACATTTGCGGGTCCTGGAGAAAGCGGGCCTCCTTCGGCGCCGCCGTTACGGACGCGTCCACGAAATGGAGTTGGATGCAAAGCCGCTGAAAAAAGCCGCGCAATGGGTCGAGGAGTATCGAAAGTTCTGGGAGGGATCGCTCGATCGCCTGGCCGATTATTTGGAGAAGACGGCCAAGAAGGGAGCGAAGTAGCGCATGTGTCCGGCTTGTTTCGCCAATTTCGTTTTGGTCGCAATCTGTGCGACTTCCAGCGGCGGGTTGACCACGTTCGCGCTCACGAAATTTCTTAAACGAAACAAACAGAAAGAAAATCAGAGGGACCGAAAATGAAGACACCATCGATCGTTTCCGCGCAAGAGTGGGAGGCTGCGCGCCAGCAACTGCTCGTGAAGGAGAAGGAGTTGACCCGCGCCCGTGACGCGTTGGCGGCCGAGCGTCGCCGGATGCCGTGGCTGGCTGTGAAGAAGCAGTATCAATTTAACGGGCCCAACGGAAAAGCGAGTCTGCTCGATCTGTTCGACGGGCGCCGTCAGTTGATTGTCTATCGCGCCTTTTTCGAACCGGGCGTGGTCGGCTGGCCAGAACATGCATGCGTCGGCTGCTCCATGGTGGCCGACCAGGTCGCTCACCCCGCTCATCTGAACGCCCGCGATACCACTCTTGCGTTCGCCTCTCGCGCGCCGCAGACGGAGATCGATCGCCTAAAGGCACGAATGGGCTGGCAGTTCATTCCTTGGTACACAATCACGGACGGCTTCGACAAAGACTTCGGCGTGGATGAGTGGCACGGCACGAACGCGTTCATCCGCGATGGCGACGACGTGTTCCGCACCTACTTCATCAACAATCGCGGTGACGAGCAGATGGGGAACACTTGGAACTATCTCGACATCACTGCGCTCGGGCGCCAGGAGGAGTGGGAGGACTCGCCGGAGGGCTACCCTCAGACGTTGCCGTACGAGTGGTGGAATTGGCACGACGAGTACGGTAACGACGAAGCCTCCGCCAAGGTCCTCGAACAGGTTCGCCGGGGCCGCGCAGCCGGGCAAGCGGGCGGCGACGCCGCATGAATATTGAAGGAACGAACACGAAAGAATCGACATGAATCGCGTGACTCACTTTGAAATTTACACTGACGATCCAACGGCGGTGCAGCCGTTTTACCAGGATGTCTTCGGCTGGAAGTTCCAGAAGTTTGAAGGCGGTCCGATTGAATATTGGCTCGTTACCACCGGCGACGACAAGGAACCGGGAATCAACGGCGGAATGACGAAGCCGCGCGAAGGCCAGAGCTCGGGGACATTAAACACCGTCGCGGTCGAGTCGCTCGATCAAACGATCGAGAAAATCAATCAACGCGGCGGAAAAATCTGCGTCCCGAAAATGGCGATCCCGAAAGTCGGCTGGCTCGCTTACGCGGAAGACCCGGCCGGCAACGTTCTTGGAATTATCGAACCCAATACAGAGGCGAAGTAGAAATTATGACAGCCGAAACCCAATCGTCAGAAGCAATTGTTATTGAACGCACATTGAACGCGCCGGTCGCGAAAGTTTGGAAAGCGCTCACCGATGTCGAAGAAATGCGGCAATGGTATTTCGATTTGAAGGAATTCAAACCGCAGGTCGGGTTTGAGTTCGAGTTCGCGGTCGAACATGACGGCAATCGCTACCATCATCTTTGCCGCGTCACCGAAGCGATTCCGCAGAAGAAGATCGCCTACACCTGGCGCTACAAAGGTGAACCGGGCAATTCGCTGGTCACTCTTGAATTGTCCGCCGAGGGCGACAAGACGCGACTGAAGCTGACGCACAGCGGAATCGAAACGTTCCCGAAAACGCAAGCGTACGCCCGGAAGAACTTCGAAGCTGGATGGACGGCGATCATCGGCACCGAGCTCAAGAAATTCGTTGAAACAACGGAGAAGAAATAATTATGACTACAAAAACATCAGAGAAAACATCGCTCGAGATCAAACGATTCATCAATGCCCCGCGGGCACGCGTTTACGCGGCGTGGACAGATCCGGCGCAACTCAAACAATGGTGGGGCCCGGAGGGCGTTCAAACCCGCAATTTCACTTCCGACGCGCGCGTCGGGGGAAAATATCGCTGGGATCTTCTCAACCAGGAAGGCGAAGAGATGACGGTGTACGGCAAATATCGGGAGCTCGTTCCAGGAAAGAAAATTGTATTCACCTGGCAATGGGATGATGACGAGGCCTGGAAGAATCTAAGCAGCGTTGTCACAGTGGAGCTCGCTGATCGCGACGGCGGCACCGAGTTACGTCTCATTCACGAAAAACTGCCGAGCGAAGCATCACGAGATCGTCACAACGAAGGCTGGACCAGCGTTCTCGATCGTTTGGAAAAGTTCTTCAACAAGTAGATGTCGATCTAACGGAAAACGAAAAAAATGAATACAGAAGACGTAGGGAAAAAAGTAGTCGAGTTCGTTCGCAAACAAGCGTGGTACGAAGCGCTCGAGGCGCTCTACGACAACGATGTTGTCAGCGTGGAAGCTTTCAGCGCAGGCGGCGGCCCGACTGAAACGCGCGGCAAGGAAGGCGTACGCGGCAAAATTGATTGGTGGGTCAACGCTATGGAGGTCCATAGCTTTGATGCCAACGGACCGTTTGTTGCCAACGATCGATTCGTCGTTCAGTACGACGCCGATGTGACCGACAAAGAATCAAAGCAGCGGAGAAAAATGTCCGAGGTCGGCGTTTACACCGTTAAGAACGGCAAAATTGTGCGCGAAGAATTTTTGCCGCGCAGCGGTAGTTAATATTCGCTGAAAGCGTCGTCCGGGTAGCAATACAACCAGCGTTCGCCCGGTTGCGCTGAGGCGATCACCGGATGTCCCGCCGCGCGCGCGTGTTTGCTGGCGTGCTGATTCGGCGAGCTGTCGCAACACAAAGTCACGCCGCATTGCTGACAGGTGCGCAAATGCATCCATTGCGCGCCGATTTTCACGCACTCGACGCATTCGGGAACTTCCGGCTGTTTGACCGACGCAACGTCGTTGAGATGGGAGCAGCCGCGGTCGGTCATTTACGATTGCTGTTGTTTGAAGCCGTCAGTCGAAGATGAACGCCAGCGACCGCCATTCCGCCTTCGCCGACGGCCGCGGCGCAACGTTTCACTGATCCGGACCGCACATCGCCGGCCGCGAAAATTCCGGGAAGACTCGTTTCCAATGGAGTCGGTTGATGTTTGCTGGCGCGCCAAGCTGGTTCATCTGCGACCGCAGTTCCGGTTTTGATGAAGCCCTTGTCATCGCGCGCGATGTCCGCGGGCAGCCATTCAGTGCAAGGCTTTGCGCCGATCATCGAAAAAACCGCGGGGGTTCGAACCACCTGACGCTCGCCCGTTTTCGTGTTCTCCAGTTCGACTTCCTCGAGTTTTTGACTGCCGGACATACGTCGAATCTCGGTGTGATAAAGAATGTCGATGTTCTTCTGTGCTTGGACACGACGGGACAAGTAATCGGACATTTTGCCGGTGATATCGTTGCCTCTAATAACGAGCAGCACTTTCTTCGCGCCGTCTGAAAGAAACATCGCGGCCTGACCCGCTGAGTTGCCGCTGCCGACGACAATCACGGTTTCATTGCGACAAATCTGTCCCTCAAGTGCCGTGGCCGCATAATAAACTCCCATGCCTTCGAGTTTTTCCCGGTTCTCAGCGTTAAGTCGGCGATAATTCGCGCCAGTCGCAATGAGGAGAGCTTTTGCGCGAAGCACGGCAGAACAACCTTCGGTCTCGAGACACACGCGATATTCATCCTCGGGGCTGTATTGCAGCGAGAGGGCCTCGGCTGGCGTGGAAAATATCGCGCCGAACCGGTAAGCCTGAAGCTGAGCGAGCCAGGTCAATTCGCCGCCACCAATGCCGGTCGGGAAGCCGAAGAAGTTTTCGATGAGGGACGAGGAACCGGCTTGTCCGCCTGGCGCATAACTTTCCAAAACGACTGTCTTCAATCCCTCGGATGCGGCATACACCGCTGCGGCCAGGCCGGCTGGTCCCGCGCCAACAATCGCGAGGTCGCAGAAAACTTCGGTTTCATTTTCTTCCGCGAGCGACCGCAACAAACCGGCTTCCCGGGCGACCTCGCGCAACGACGGCTTGCGCAAGCGCGCACCGGCCGGAGTGATCAGGACCGGCAAATCGCGACTCGTTAGGTGAAAACGTTTACCCAGCGCCTGCCCTTGTTCGCTCTCAAATTCCACCAGTCGATGCGGGATGCGATTCTTGTCGAGGAAATCATCGAGCTGATGTCCATCGCGCGCATCGCGGCTCGCCAGAACACGCATTCCCGCGAATTCGCGATCGCGGCGAAGCCGTCGCCGTCGCATGATCAACGCATCGACAATTGTCTTACTCACAGCGGGAATTTCCGCCAGTGCGCGCCGGAGTTCGGCCGCCGGAATGTGCAGTATCTCGGCCTCGTCCGATGTGACTCTGGAGGAACCGAGGATCGATGTGCCCTGAAGCATCGAAACGTCGCCCATGAAATCGCGCTCGCGCGCGGTAGCGAGGTTGTATTCCGTGCCATCGCGTGTCTCGAAGGCTTCGAGTTCGCCGCGCAAAACAATTGCTAATCCGAGATCGCGCTGCCCAGCTTTGAATAGCACGTCGCCACGTTTCATCACACGGCGTTCGGCTAATGGCTCGAGCAGTGAAAGCTGGTGATCGTTCAGCTTCGGAAAGGCGACACTTTCCGTGTCGCGATAAAACTGCTCGTCCTGCTCCTCAGTCGTTGCCGGCATGTTTTAATATTGCAAATGTGTCAACCATTCCCGCGCAAGATCGACATCGTCACTCGTAAGCTCGTGGCCGCTTTGAAAAAAGCGAATCGTCACATCCGCACCGGCAGCGCGCAAAAGCTCGGACAACTGTTTTGTTTCTAACGCCGGAACGATCGGGTCGTCAGATCCGGCGCCAATCCAAACACACTTCGCCGCAAGATTAGGTTGGGTCTCGGGAACTAACGGCACCATCGCTCTAAATAATATCGCGGCGGCTAATGCCTCCGGACGAAGTAAAAGCATGCTCGCGGCAATGTTCGCGCCGTTGGAATAACCGACAGCGATGATGTGTTTGATGTCGATCTTATAATGCTCGGCGGCCGAAACCACGAAGTCGGCCAGCTCGTTCGTGCGTTTTCGCAAATCCTCCAGATCAAAAACACCCTCGGCCAGGCGTCGAAAGAAGCGCGGCATTCCGTTCTCCAAGACCTTGCCGCGCGGGCTTAGCAGCGAAGCGTTCGGATCGAGTTCCTTTCCAAACGGAATGAGATCGCGCTCGTTGCCGCCAGTCCCGTGCAACAGCAACAGCGTGCGCTCCGATTTGCCGGGAACGAATTCGTGAATGAAATCCGGCTGCGGCCTCACGAGAGGATCTCGAGCGAGCCGATCTTATCGCCCTCGAGCGTGAACACGAACTCGAGCTCGATTGGACTTCCAGGAAAGTTTCCGGTTAGCCGATTGGTGACGATGAATGTCCCGCGCTCCTCAACGAGCTTCAGAGGATCGACAGTGTGCTGATATTTCTTTTTCGTTTCAGCTTTCCATTTTTTGATCACGTCCAAACCCGCGTGTGTTTCGTTTTCATCTCGAACGACGGAGTTTTCGGCAAAACATTGATCGAACAGATTTACGTCGCCGCTGTTCTCGGCCGCGATGTAAAGAGCGATTGGCTTCGGAAGGTTGTCGATCATGCCAGTGGTTCCACGCTGGGCCTTGCTTCCGGTGCGCGTTCGTGGCCGGCGAAGAATCGCTCGATGACATAAAACGTTACTGGGATCAGGAAAATCGCGATGGCCGATGCCGCGATCATTCCGCCAATGACGGTCGAACCGAGGATGCGGCGGGCGACTGCGCCCGAACCACTGGCAAACCAGAGGGGTAGAAGTCCGAAGATGAACGCAAAAGACGTCATCAGGATCGGCCGTAGACGCAAGCGCGCGCCTTCGAGTGTCGCCTCGAGCAGCGGTTTTCCTTTCTCATATTCATCCTTTGCGAATTCAACAATCAAGATGGCGTTCTTTGCGGCCAGTCCGATGAGCATGATCAATCCGATCTGCGCGTAGATGTTGTTTTGCATACCGCGCAGCCAAAGCGTCGCGAACGCGCCGAACACCGCGACCGGGGTTCCGAGCAACACGCTAAACGGCAGAGACCAGCTCTCGTAAAGGGCAGCGAGAATCAGAAACACGAACAACAGCGACATTCCAAAAACCAAAGTCGGCGAGACGCCTTGCTGCGCTTTCTTTTCCTGAAACGACAGGCCAAGGTAGTCGTAGCCCATTTCGTTGGGCATTGTTTGTCGAAAAGTTTCCTCGAGTGCGTTCATCGCCTGGTACGAGCTGTAGCCTGGTGCGGCCGAACCGTTGATTTGAGCCGCGCGATATTCGTTGTAACGCACTGTGAATTCCGGGCCGGCTATGTTCTCAACGGTTGAGATCGCATCGAGCGACACCGGCGTGCCAGTCGAGTTGCGGACATAGAACTGGCCGACATTCTTCGCGTCGGTCCGGTATTCGCCTTCCGCTTCGATGTAGACCTGCCAGGTTCGTCCGAAGCGGTTGAAGTAGTTCACGAAAAAGCCGCCCATGAAGGTCTGGAGCGTTTGATAGACGGAGGCGAGATCGATCCCCTGCTTGATGACTTTGTCGCGGTCGACCTTAACGAAAACCTGCGGAACGTTTGGCAAAAAAGTCGGAATCAACGTCCCGAGCTCGGGGCGTTTGCGTGCTGCATCTAAAAATGTCTTCACGTTTTGGGCGAGAAACGGGACGTCTTTGCCGGCACGATCTTCAAGCATGAATGTGAATCCACCAGATGTGCCGACCCCGGGAATCGCCGGTGGCGGAAACGCAAATGCGATACCTTCACTGAGACTGCCGAGGTATTGGTTTAATCGCGCCTTAATTGCTGGGTACTGTTCTTCCGGTTTCGTTCGCTCGCTCCAGGGTTTAAACGTGACGAAGAAAAAGCCGCTGTAAGTA
>Ga0137399_10000031_pt1 | contig 43303 bp, 65 predicted proteins | sample czorhiz316metaG_FD_104810 | JGI IMG/M metagenome (GOLD analysis project Ga0137399, IMG submission 104810) | Vadose zone soil microbial communities from Angelo Coast Range Reserve, California, USA - czorhiz3.16 metaG | ecosystem: Environmental > Terrestrial > Soil > Vadose zone | place: USA...
ATATCCCACCGCCAGAACCACCAGCCGGAATATTGGATGCACCAGGCCGTGAATCTCTGAAGCGCATTGATCGGAGGGGCGTCGCGGGCGTCGCGGGCGTCGCGGGCGTCGCGGGCGGCGCGGGCGTCGAGGGCGTCGCGGGCGTCGCGGGCGTCGCGGGCGTCGCGGGCGTCGAGGGCGGCGAGGGCGTCGCGGGCGTCGCGGGCGTCGCGGGCGGCGAGGGCGTCGAGGGCGTCGCGGGCGTCGCGGGCGTCGCGCCTGGATGGATCCCGCTTCATCCAATCATTGAGGATTTCGTTCATCTGTCGCTCGAGGCTCGGATGGTCCGCGAGCTGCCAGCAGGAATCGAGCCGCACGATGGCGCGCTTCGTTCCGAGCGCCGCCAGATAATCGCCCAGGCCCTTCTCGACAGCAGTCTCATCCAGGCGTCCCGGGTAATCGCAGGCGGCCGTGAATCGCGCCAGGAGATCAGTCGGCGACATTCCGGGGCTCCTCCGGGCTATATACCCGCTGGCGGATGACCTCGTAGTTTCCATGCGCCAGGTCGATCGCACGGTGCTCCTCGTGGCGGATCGAAGCCGGGCTCGGCACCTCGAGGAAGCGGCGATCGCCGAGCGCCAGAAGCCGCGCATCGAGATCGGTGACCGGATCGGCGACGGCGATCGCATGCGCGTGGCCGGTGGCCTCGCCATACGCCAGGACGATCCGGCCGCCGTCGAGCTTCACCGGCACGGCACCTTCTGGAATCGCTTCGATCGGAACGACCAGCACATCACCCTGTCGGAACATCGGCTTCATATAGCCTCCTCTCGGCTCGTTGTGAACACGCTTCATGACTTCGGTGCTTCCTTCGGTTCGTTGTGCCAGTCGTTCTCGCACGGGCCTTCATAGGTTCCGGGGCGGGAGATCGCGTAGCGCGTGGCGCGGTCGTCGCTGCCGCAGGTGTCGCACGTTGCGGGTTCCTCCCCGTCCACCTCGATGGCTGTGCCAGCATCCCATCGGCCGTGTCCATAGTGCGTGCGGTCTTCATGCGACGGTGGTGCAGAGTCGCGGGCAAGGAGCACGTCCCTCTCCCTCTGCTTGCGCGCCCCGAGGGCTGCGGCGGCCTGATAAGCCTCATTGCGGCCCTCTGTATTCGCCCATATGTCACTACATTCGTCTTCCGTGAGCAGCGGCTTGGGCGGGGTCATGGATTCACCGGCGGATCGGCCAGCTGGGTACAGTTTGCAAATCCAGCATAGCCAGTCGGTTTACGGGCCCATTGGTGGCCCTGCTCATCTCGCATCAGAAATGGCTTCTCCTCAACATTGCAGCCAGTGAGAGCCAGTCCGAGAACCGCCAAGCATCCAACTACGATTATCTTGCGCTTCATCGGGAGACCTCGCACCACTCCTCGTCCTCGACTATGACCGTCGTGTGGTCATCGGGATGATAGACACGCGGTCCATCGGAGCGGATACAGTTTGGCTTGCTGCACCCAACAGCCGATAGCAGTAACACGAACACGATTCGTTTCATCGGGAGACCTCGCGCGCCCTGGTATAGGAGCGATCCAGCTCCTCGGCGCGGATTGCCAGCTTGCAATGTGGACAGCAAGGCAAGAGCTTGCGGCCCATCCATCGGCGGTGAAGATTTCGTACAGCCCTGAGCGTCGGGACCCACTTTTCCAAGAGGGCGGCTTCTTCCTTGGCGGCCCGCTTGCGACTCTCATAGAACTCGAAGTTGCGCGCAAGCGTTATCAGCGCATGAGCCGGACTGACCGATTTCGAGCAGTCGCGGCAATATGCGTCCCCGGTCTCCGTGTCCACGCTGAATCGCCCGTCATGGGTACAGCGGCTCAGTCGCTCCTTGAAGCGCAAAACATCTGTGAGCAGGATCACGTTGCTCATCCCTTCCCCTCCCGGCCATCGCGGAGAGTGAGAGCATGCTGCTTCTCGGCCTCAGTCAACTCGCGTCCAGACACGAACACGGCAGCCAGGGCAAATCCGCGCAGATCGTCCATTCCGGGATTCTTGGCGATGGTGTCGAGCGCCTCCCGCAGCCGCGCGTTCTCGGCCTTCAACTGAATACGATCTAACTCGGCCTCGTTCCGCTCGTCGTCCATAACGTTGCGGTCTCTGATAGCAGCATCACTCTCGCTCCGCGCCTCGTCGCGCTCGCGTAGCGCATCGCTGATTGCCTGAATAGCCGCCTGTATGGGCACTTCGCCATGCTCCTTAATGTTCTCCAACTCCCTCACCCTCGCGGCGCGGGCGTCGAGGGCGTCGAGGGCATCGCGGGCGGCGCGGGCGGCGCGGGCGTCGAGGGCGGCGCGGGCGTCGAGGGCATCGTGGACCGACTCGCATTTCTCACACCGTTCCTGCGGTGGATCGTCATCGTGGCAAGAGTGGATGCAGTTCATGTGCGCCATCGTCCTCATTTCCTCGACGGTCGGGAGCTTGGGGTCAGGAGGCATCGTCGTCCTCGACTTTCGGAATGCCATCGGGATATTTCTCGGCGATAACTTCGTCCAGCGTTCGGCCAATGTGAGATTCCTTCTCCGCAGCGGCGGCGCGCCGCAACGCATACTTCTGCGTGGCCCGCTTAGCCTGATTCCATGAATCCTCGTCGCGACGCAGCATTTTATTCCCTACTGGATCATACTGAGTCTGATCGCAGTATGTGACGATTTCCCTCCACGTCTCCGCCCGCGCAGCGGCCACTCGCTTCAGTACTGCCTCCACGCTATCAAACCCGTGTGCCTCCATCTGCTTGCGCCAATCGTGATCGGCGTTGTCGGCGCGCGCGGCGGCCACCTTCTGCTCGATGATGCGCGCGCACGCCGGGCATTCCTCGTGCTCGACGCGGCAGTCCTTGCGGGAGGCGGCGGCCACTTCTCGGGCATGGGCGGTGCGGGCGTTAGCGCAGGCAGTCTCAAGGCTCTCCGCTGTTCCGTTCCTGCCGCGCTCACGAATCAAATCGGTTACAGCATTCTGAAAATTGGCGAACGCCTCCTCGAAACTCGCCTCGGGCGGGGTGGGGATCATTTCACCTTCACCTTGAAGCCGATCTTCCCGTTCTTTCCCCTCACGACCACGGAGTCGAGGATCGCGCGTAGCTTCCTGCCCCGCCAGCCGTGCGGATCTGGACCTCCTCTCCGACGCATGCCATGAGTTCGTGCGCCTTGGCGATCTTCGACCCGATGATCGTCAGGACGGAGACGCACTCTCCGGCGATGTCCGTGCGCTTCACACTGGCGTTGGTCACTTCGAGATCGAGCATTATGTTCCTCCTGTCGGGTTAGTATTTTGACCCGTCAAAATCGGCTAGTTTCCGGCGCCTGTTTTCTTCATGCCGTTGCCGCAGATGTTCAATCGCAGCGAGCAACCACACTCGTTGAAATGGACGGGCTGCAAGGTATTCACCGAGCTTCCTTTCCCCGCGCTCACTACGGACGCGAGTGTTTCCGGACTGTTCGTAGACCTTGTCGAACCAGTGTCCTGACTCGGCCGCTCTGCCCGCATGGCAACCGCAGAACCAGGCGACGGAGCAGATGTCTACTTGTCGCACACGATCACGCGCCAAGTAGGCCGTGTCAAGGCAGTCGGCGCACTTGTATGTCGGCTCGTCCGTCGGCCCTTGCCGTGGCTTCTGTCCATCGGTGAGGCGATCCATCACAGCCCCAACTTGGGAAGTTCGTCAGCGCCAGCGGAAGCATCGAGCACGTCCTCCCACTGCTGAGCCCTGAGCCAGGTCGCGGGGTACGGGATGTACCTGCCCTGAGACTTCTGCCAATCTGGCGACTCGCGCTGGGATTCAACAGCCTTGAGAATCCGGTCGAGTAGCAGGGCACCGGGATTGAGGGCTTTCCAGGCGCGCTGTGCATCGCCCTTGGCTTTCTTCTTCGGGTAGGCTGTCCAGAATCTATCGAAACCAGTGCATTCCTCTCGGGGGGCTGAGGGGGGTACTTTCATCTCTTCTCTTCTCTTCTCTTCTCTTCTCTTCTTAGGCGTCACACGTTCCCGCCAACGCCTTGTGCGCTCTGCGCTGTTATCTCCTTGATATTTAGACCAGTTGCTAAATGTGACGGTTGCGTTCGTCACGCCTGTGACAGAGACATTTGGGAATGCGCGCACCCTGTCAAGAAGCGCGGAAAAATCGCCGACTTGGAACATCGAGCAGAGCACGCGTTCCGGCGGCTTGAGGACGATCACGCCTTCCGTTCCATGCTCTTTCATATGGGCGCCGAACTTGCACCACCGACCGAAATCGGAGATGTCCAGGCCATCAAGATTCGAATCGGTGAGCGAGCTACACCACAACTTGAACCAGCGGCCTTGATCTGCCACATAGACCCTCATGAGGAAGGAGACGCGGCTCACCATCGCGCCTCTGGGTTGACTTGGCAGAACCAGCGCCCACGGGCCCACGAAGAGCCGCCCCGGCCAGCCGGCGCGAGGCCGGATGCGAGGGCGGGTATCGGCGAAGAGACACGCCAACCGGGACGGCTGTTCCTGGGTCCGATGATTCATCATGTCTCTTCGCCATGCCAGAGGACACTACGCCTCCGGCTCGCCTCTTGTCAACGGCTCTCAAGTCCGCGCTGGGTGCGGCATTGAAGGGTCACGATTCCAAGAACAGAATTGAGGTCGCGACAACGCGCCCCGGCGACGGATAGTCAATCAAGCCCATCGTGCGCAGCGATCCGAGATTATTGAAGTAGCCACCGCTCGTCTTGCTGACGCCGATCGAATCGGCCAGGACGTCCTTATTGGAGATCATGAGAACAGCATCTCGCTCGGGGCAACGCCCTGGAAACTGATGTCGACCAATCGCCTTGCGTTCAGGCGTTGTAGATAGGTGTCGCGGCTGGACCGCGCGTATCCGGTCGCCTCGGAGATTGCCTCGCGGTCGACGCGGTCCGGGTACTTCTCGATCAGCAGGCCGAGGATCTTCTTCTCTCCCTCCGGCAGGCGCTGCATCCAGTGCTCGCGCAGCGCGTCCCCGGTCGGGAGCGGCTCGAAGTCGGAGCCGAGAGAAGCGACGCCGGCGGCGCTGGCTTCGAATCGATCGCCCGTCTGGAGGACCAGACCGGAGAATCCCAACCGCTGAAGGTAAGTGTCACGGGTTGAGCGTCGGTAACCGGTCAGGACGGTGAGCTGCTCGCGCGTGACGCCCTGGTCGCCGTGCTGGGCGATGGCGGTCAGGACGGCGATCTCGCCGCGGCCGAGGGTGGCGGCTTTGCCGTTCCCATCGGCCCGCGCGATCCGGTCGCGGGCTGGCGCGGCGACCGCGCGGAGCACCGGCCTGACGGCAGGCGCGGATCTCGACTCCGGCACCTTCCTCGCAGCGACGATCGCGAATTGAAGGTTCGTGATGATCGCCAGGGTCGTCTTGCCCTTCTCGGTCGCCTCGAGCTGGATGGCGGCGTGCCGCTCGATCGCCTTTTCCAGGCGTTCGACCAGTTTCTCATCAAGGACTTGGATCTCGACGCGCTTCTCCTTCGCCGGCGCCGCCGCCGGCGTCTTCGCCTGGACCTGTTTCTCCAGGTCGGCGATCCGCCGGCGCAGCTCCTTCGGGCTGTCCGCCTTCGCCCGTTCGATGGTCGCCGCCATCTGTCGCCGCAGAGCATCGAGATCGATCTCGGCCGGCGCCTTCGGTTCCTTCCGCTTCTCGCCCGGCTTCGGCGTGGCGCCTGAATCGAAGGTCTCGATCGGCAGGACATGGATGCGCTCGAAGATGCCGCCATCCGTCGGCCAGCCAGGAGACCAGATCCAGGCGTCCCCCACCGGGAGAGACGGAAGGGACTCCATCAGGATCTTCCGTCCTTCGGCCGTGCCGTGGACGTCGATCCATTCCTTCAGAGCGTTCAGGTCCTGGGGTGCGATGGTGCGCAGGCCGACGAGGACCTGGCACTGCGTCAGGACGTTCTTGTTCAGGACGGCCGACCGCTGCGTCACGAGCGTGCAGCCGATGCCACGCTGTCCGCCGCGGCGCACAATATCCTCGGCCGCCCCGAGCATCCGCTCCTCGCCCTTCTGCGGCCGCTGGGGAGCGACGGCGTCGGCCTCGTCGACGATCAGCATCATCGCCGTCCGGAATTCCTCGCGCGCCTTCAGCCGGTAGAGCCCCTCGAGGAACCCGGTCATGAAGGTCGCGATCTCATGCTTCCGGAACATGGACATGTCGAGCAGGAGATTGGCGCGCTCCTCGACGGCCAGCTTCGCCACGACGTCGCCGGCGGACGGCTCAAGCGGGATGTCGCCGCGTTCCCCGCCCAGGATGGTGACCGGGAATCCCGGCCTCTTCCCATTAGCGGCCGAGCGGATCCCCCACCAATCGCCCTTCGGATCGATGATGACGACCTGCTGCAGCGCCTTGAGGAGCTGCTCCGCCAGGCGACGGGCGAGATACGACTTCCCCGCCCGCCGCTTGGCGAGGATGCCGATCGCCTGGGTCACCGCATCGAGCGGCAGGGCCAGGTGGTCCGACAGCTTCAGCTTCACGATGCCTTCTCGACCACCGCCAGCCCATGGAGCGCCAGGACGGCGTTCAGGACCTTGATCTGGTCGCCCTTCTCGGGCAGCTTCGCCAGCGTCTTGGTGAGGCTCATCTCGATCATGTGAAGCTGCTTGAATGTTGCGGTTGGCATTGGGGGTCTCCTCCTAACGCTTTGATGAACGGCTGACGGTGCTGATTGCGCGGACTCCTGGGATCGCCAGGGCGTTCCGCTGCGCCCGGGCGAGTGGATTGATCCCCGTTTCGATGACGGGAATGAGCTTCTCCAACAGCGGGAGCCATTCGTCCCGCTCGATCAGGAAGCGCAGGCAGGCCCGGACGTCGACGACTCCTGCGCTCCACAGTTCCCGGGTGCTGACACCGTCGATCTGGGCGATGGCCGGGGCGACGGTGACGGTGGGAACGATCGGCGCCTCGTTGAGGATCTGCTCGGCCTGCTCCGGCCGGCCGGCGTTCTCTTCTTCGATCGCGTCGAGGATCTGTCGCTCCTCCTCGCGCTTCCTGGCTTCCTCTTGCAGCCGGCGCGATTCGGCCTCGGCTTTGCGCTTCTCGCCGTCCTGATAGGCGTCGGACTTGGCGAAGTAGATCGACCGTGCCTGGGCGATCGGTCCAAGGAGTCCGGCGACCGACGCGTCGAAGGCTCTCTTGGCGTCGATCAGCGCCCGCTTCGTCGCGGCGAAATGTTCCTCGATCGCGCGCTCGCCGATCCGGCACCGCTTCCCGCTCTCCTGTGCGATGCGGTCGCTGTCGATGTCCGTTACCTGGAACGCCTGCGCCTGCGCGACGATCGGCGACAACTCGGCGACGATCGAAGGCGGGTCGGGGCGGACGATCACGATGTCAGATCCCATTGGCTTCTCTCCATGCCGCGAGGGTGATGGCTGCGACGGCCACGCGCCAGTCGCCGCGGTTCGTGTGCTCGATCAGTTGGTAGCGTTCGTCCGACAGATGGAGGGTCCAGCGTGCGAGCGACGGCCCCGGGAAGCATGCGGCATACATCGCGACCTGCAGGGCCTGCCAAGGTGCGCGCGAGATCCCCTTGATGTCGAGGACGCCCTTCCGGCCGTTGATCACCACGATCCGATCGAGCTTCCCCTGGTACTGATAGGCCACGTTCTCGACTTTCTCTTCGATCGACAGGATCTTCGGCCGGACCTCGTCGAGGAATTGCTGATAGCGCCGGATCTTCGCGGCGATCCGTTCGTCCACGTCGGGCCAGTGCAGGTCTCTCTCATCGAGAAATTGGGTCACTAGGTGGACGGCCGAGCCGCGGTCGCGCATCTCGTCGGTGAACCAGCGCGTGTCGATGAGGCCGGCGCGGTGCAGAATGGCCGTGACGTGCGGGAGTTCAGGCATGGCGCGTCGGGAACCTCGTGCGACGGACCGCCACGATGATGAACTCGGCGAGAGTTTCCCCAATGCTCTCGCAGACAAAGTGGCCGCCGTAGAATGCCTCTGTCTCGCCACCGGATTCCAAGCAGCCAGCCGGACAATCGGAGACGATCGATCCGCACTTTCCATACCGCCACGTCTCGGCCATGTCGAGCAGGTCCTCGGCCTGCTCTCGCGAATTAGGCATCGGGCGCCTCGTCCCCCGGCTCGCGCTGCTCGGTGGCCGGGAAGATCCCGACGATGTCCTTCGTCCCCCGGGGTGTCGTCTCCCACACGATCGAGACCGGAGAGGCCCCGGCTTCCTTTGCGAAATCGTAGCTCTTGCGGTCGAAGGTCTTGAATTCGGTCCCGTCATCGCCCTTGACGACGTAGATCGTATAGGGCTTCCCGGCCTTGGACGTCCCGCTCTTGCTGTCGAGCGAGACGATCTTCCCGGTCCAGGTCGTCCGCCCCGCTGGCCCTGACGACGCGCTGACGGCCCCAGGCTGCGCCGGAGGCGCCACCGGCCCCTGCCCCTCGGCCAGGAACTTGGTCACCTCGCCTGGGCTCACCTCGCTGGCCCTGCGGGGCGTCCTGATAGGCTTCTCCCCGTCCGGGTAGTCCTCGACCTCCTCCCTGGACTGGAGACCCTTCAGGACGTCGGCGAAACCGTCCCGGAGCGCCCAGGACCGCGCCCGCATCTGGAGCATCCGGCCGGCGTACTTCGTCCAGGGGCCGTCCGACCCGCTCCTGGCCACCAGCCCGGCCGTCTGCGCCATTTCCATCGTGAAGGTCCGGACGAATGGGGCCTCGACCCCGCGGCGCCGCACCTCGCACCGGCCCTCTTTGACCTTCAGCGCCTCCTGCGCATCGCGCTCGTCGATCGCTTCGAGCTTCCCGCTCGCCTGCACCAGCCCAAGCACCAGGTCGCCCCACATGGTCGGCCGGCCGTTGATGACCGCGATGTTCTGTAGCGCCTGCATCGGCATGATCCCGAGTTCCCGCCCCATCTGGACGGCGATCAGAACGTCGGCGGGCTTCAGGCGATAGGCCTTCGGGCACAACTCGCTCGACGCGATCAGCTTCGCGAACTCGATCGCCTCGGTGAGCGTCTGCGGTTCGAGCGTGAACGATGCCGGGATCGCCGAAGGTGCTTCGGAGACCGCATGCTGTAGAGCCGTGTCGTCTTTCATGACTGCCTCCTGTGGATAAGGAGGCGCCCGATTGGACCGATTCCGATCTGGCTGCCCCCGACTGGTGTTCTACTACTTCTCCTGCCGCTCCGGGCGCAGGCAACGCCCCGTCTGATGCCCGCAGAGCCACCACTCCTGCGCCGTCATCACCGTCGAGCCACAGACCCCGCACTTCCCGTGCGCCTCCGGACGGAGCGGGGCGCACTGGCCGGCGGTGACAATTCGGCTGGTTGATTTGCTGACGATCAGTTGATGCGCTTGCCTGCTCATGATCCCTCCGATTGATCCGAGTTGTCATGTCTGGCACAGCGGGAATGTTCGGCCTCATCGTCACAGCGGGCTTCGGTGCAGCCAGAGCAGGGACAGTTGCAATCGCCGTCCTCTGCGAAGCCGACGCGGATAAGGGACTGGACGGCCACTTCGATATTGGCGCAAGCCGAGCCGGCGCAATGCTCCGGCTCCCCGCACCTCTCGCACTCCGGGCAATGCGAGTCGTCCGGCGGCTCCAGCAGATGATCGGGGACGCTCATCCCGTCCTCTGGTGCGAAATGGTCCTTCGGTTCTCGAACAGCCGCGTCTGCCCGGTCCTCTGATCCCGCGAGTCCTTCGCATTCTCCATGTGTCGTGGCACGTCATAGCGCAGGTGGCATCGCTGGCACATCGCCTTCAGGTGCGCCGGGTCGAGACAGAGCGGGTTGCACTGGCAAGGGCCCCCCTTTGCGTTCAGATGCGCCACGGTCAGGACTACGTTGCCACGCATGTAGTGGGCCGCGTGTCCGTGATGCTCGACGCAGCGCCGCGGCCCCGGGTGCATTCGGTGGAGGCCGCACTCGCCGAAGCACTCGCAGCGCCACCCGGCCCGCTCCCTGACGGCTAGGGACACGGCGCGCCAAGCCTTCGGGTCCGGGTGACGCCAGGACTTGCGACGGCTCACGGATGCGTCGCCTTCCACCCGAACGCCAGCGCCTTCATGACGAGCACGAGCGCCGCGATCACGAAGATCCAGAGCCAGGTCGGCGGGCGGTAGCTGGGGCGCCTGTTCAGAGAATCGAGAGCGCGGCGCGCGCGGCGGAATGAATCGGTATCGACCCGCGCCTGGATCTCGATCTTCGGCTCCTGCGCCTGCGTCCTGACGCCTCGACAGAGCCACGGCAGGAACAGCGGGCGGTAGAACTCAGGCGGGTCGCTCCGGCCCCACATTAAACTCATCCGCGCACCAAGTCGCAAGCCCTTGCGTTACCTTCAAGCGCAGCTGCGCGGCTCACATATCTGCCTTGATAGCCATCATGAACGCCGCCGAAAATCATCGTCTTCCAGAGAATCGGCGGGCCGCCACCGAATGCATGATCGAGCCCCAAGAATACCGTGCTGACCAAGGCATCCCCGATTTCATCTTGTGCGACGCTACGCTTGGAGGTCTCGAACCATCGGCCCCATTTCATCAGGTCCGGCTCCGGCACAGGTTCGCCTTGCTCATTCAGGATGAATGTATCGCTCATTTCCCGCTCGCCTTCTCCGCCGCCCTCAGCGCCGCCTCCAGCACGAACGCCGACGCCTTCCTCCTGCCTGCCGCCTTGTGGATCGTCTCCCGCTCCTTCGGCGTCAGCCGGAAGGCGAAGGTCACGACGCCGTTCTGGTTCTTCTTCATGGGCTCCTTTCTATCGGACACGGCACACCGAGCACCGCACCCAGAACAGGAACGTGCAGCGCAGCCAGCGGCAACCGGGATTCCTGCGCTCGCAGGTCGGGCAGCGGTGGGAGTGGATCAGGCGGCGGTCCATCAGAATTTCCACTCGCGCTGCCCATCACGGAACTCGGCGAGCATTTCATTGAGACGCTGATCTTGCGCGTCCCAGGCGGCGTCCCAGGCGGCGTCCCAGGCGGCGTCCCGATCAATCTCCAGCCCCTCCCGCAGATACTTCAAGACGATCGGTGGTGGATTCCACTTATCGATCACCGACATGGCGCACCAACGCGCGAAGGCGCGCAACATCGGCTCCACATCGTCAATCCACAGCGTTTCGCGCACCGAACAAATCCCCTTGTCGGTGTCCATGACGATCCGGCCAGAGCACTTGGTCTCGCGCAGAACTGGTCCGGGCGCATACTGCAAGGCGTCGATTAAACGTGGCGAGAAGTGGAGTCCCGACTTGCAGAGTTCCATCTTGCCGTGGTGCCGCTCAACCAGCCCTAGTTCCACGAGAACATGGGTATAGCGATTCCTGCGACAGCGGCCATGCGCGCAGAACGCCGATCACGACTGATGTGTCCCACGGCACCGCTCGCGCGCACGTCCAGCACTCCGCGACGACTTGCGGGGCGGGCTTCGGAGTGACCGGCCGCTTGTGCGGATGCTTCCGGTTCGCGCAAGACTTCGAGCGGCAATCGATCCAGCATATCGCGGCTTGCGCCTTCGTCGTCTGTATCATCGGTTTCGTCATCGGCTGCCCCCTTTACGAGATGGATCATACGATCCATGTAAGCAATAGTCAAATACCATTTCGTAATTAAAAGGCCCCGGCCGGGATGCGCTGGGATGTGCGGAGCTTGGGGGCAGCCGCGCATTTCAGGTGGGCCCGGAAGGGGCAGGCGGATACTACCACAGACGCGAAAACCGCCGAGCACGATCGCCCGGCGGGGTAGTGGGTCAGTTTGACTGAGCCTTTTTTTCTGCCGCCTCCAGAAGCCCGATCACATCGTCCAGGCTCCAAAGCTTGTCCGTGACCCCGGCGGCCATAACCCAAGAGGGACGGCGAAGGTAGCTTGGAAGGCGGCCTTCGCCGACCCCTCCCGGCCATGACCTTGCGGGGCGTTGGCGAAACTGGCAAACGCGATCGGTTTGGAACCGATTGGGGCGAGTCCCTCAACTGGATTCAATCGTTGCGGATCAGGCCAAGATCGGAGCGATCATCGCTGACAGGACGAGCCTCACAACCAAGCAGGCCGAGGACCTCTTTCTTGAGGCCGTCACCAGGGACCCCGCCTATGCTAAGGCAAACGGGATTATTCACGATATCCGAGACGTCCAAATTCCTCCGGGCATACCCGTGGAGCAGCTTGTATTCCAGAGATAGGGCGTCATTTTCCATGTAGGTCATATCGTAAATATAGAGTCCATGCCGGAGGCTGACCAACTCTATACCATAACGTAATACCGCGTCACGCTAGGACCCGTTCAAACTGACCCACTACCCCAGGCGGTTCGCGGTAGGGGATGCCGACGCTGAGGCCGGCGGGTGAATCCTACGCCAGGAACTTCACCGTCTCGTCCCACGCCTTGCCGGGTGCGCAGTAGTCGGTGTGCGAGTAGCCGGGCATCTCCTCGTTCCTGACGGCGCTCGGCGGGTCGTTGAAGCCCCGCCAGCCGGCGTGCCCGAAGGTGTCGAACTCGACCACCTGATCCGACGCGCTCCACAGGTTCAGGACGGGGCCGTAGTGGCCCGCCTTGTCCTTCCAGTCGTCCCGGCTCGACATGATGCAGCCCATCAGGACGATGCGGTTGTAGAAGGCCTTGGGGCCGCCGTCATCGTGCATGGAGTGATCGGCGAGATAAGTCCCGAACGAGTGCGCCACGAGGTCTACATCGGCACCTGGATGCCGCTTCCGCGCCCAGGCGACGAACCGCTGCTCCCGCGTGACGAAATGCTTCCGGTTCGCTCCCCCAATGAATGGAGCCCTAAACCCGAGCACGCCGAGGAAGCCGTATTCGAACAGGTATGCCGCCTCGTAGTCCGGCGCTGCGGCGAGGATCTTGTCGCGGAGCGGGTGCATCCAGCCCTGCGCCCGCTTCTTGTCGGTCCGCAGGCCGTGGGCTATGAGGAGAATGCGCGACACCTACTCCTCCACGCGCTCCGGCCAATGCCAGGTGCCGGGATTATTCGTCTCCTCGTCCTGTCCCAGCCCACGGTTGAAGAATTGGCCGGTCGGGTTCAGGACGCAGAGCCCCACGAGCATTCCACCTGGGGGCTGCGGGCCGGAGACGGGGAACTCTTGAACCTCGGTGACGACTGCGGCGCGGCAGACTCCCGCGGGAAACTCGCCGCCCGGCGTTCCGTAGGCGACGTAGTGGACGATCCTTCCGACGCTCGGCTTCACTGGACTTTCGTGCCGTTCGGCACGCCGAGACTCACGCCGATCGATAGCCCAAGGCTGTTGAGCGGCTGTCCGCTGTCCTGTGAGGGCGACTGAACCGCGACGGCCTGCTTCTTTTCGAGCACGATTCGCACCGCGCTCGACTTGCCGACGTAGAACTTGTACCCGAACCGGGTAGCCGCCTGCACCTGGGCCGCGCTGAGGAGGTCGCCAGTCGTGAACTGAGCGTCGCCGCCGAGCAGGAGGTTGCCGTACTTCAGCTTCGGCAGATTCCACTCGTAGAACGGTCCGCCGCTGTAGCCGTTGACCGGCCCCTTGAGGACGCTGATGATCGCGCCGACCTCCTGAGTGTCGGACGTGTAGTGCGCCCAGGCGGCGGTGACGCTTACGGCCGTATGGTTCGCGCCGTCGTTGTTCACCACGTTGCCGGCGAAGATCAACTCCTCGGTCTCGTGGGCCCACGGGGCTTTCGCCACGGGGCCGGGTGCCGGTGCCGGTGCCGGGGTCTGCGCGAAGGCTGGCAGGGCCAGGAAGACGGAGAGCAGGGCGAGTGCGACGATCTTGAGTTTCATAGAGCCTCCTTGAAAGTGTTCCACGTGGAACATTTTGGGCCAGAGCCAGGGATCGAACCTGGGACCCGCTGCTTACGAGGCAGCCGCTCTACCAACTGAGCTACTCCGGCAGTTGTGGTGCCCGGAAAGGGACTCGAACCCTCTACCTGTGGGTTAGGACCCCACCGAGCTATCCCATGCTCTACCCGGGCCGACGAAGCCTATCACTCCTTCGGCTTGACGAGCGAGACGGCGGCGGAGACGATCGCTGGTCCCTTCGCCCACGGCGCCCACCGGTTGATGACCTGGTCGTGGAACGTCGCCGCGAGCGGGGCTGCCAGGACGCCGACGACGAGCACCAGCGCCCATCCCTCCGGCCCCTCACCGAACGAGTAGAGGTTCGACTTGTGGACGTAGAAGAGGAGCCCCTGGCCTAGGAGCGCCGCCACCATCCGCCGCCACCGCTCTGGCGCCCAGAACATCAGATACTCGACGAAGCCCCAGACGATCGCCAGGACGGCGAGGCCGATGCCGGCGGGCTTGAGATAGGGCTCGAGCAACGATAGTCCGGGAATCTCATTCAAGGCAGCACCTCCAGGTGGAGAACGGGGTGGATCTCGTTCCAGTGGTGGCCGGGATTCTCTGCGTCGAAGCGGTAGATGCCCTGGACGCGGACAGGATCGCCTACCTTCGGCGGCGGGATCGGCAGGGCAGGAATGATCTCTGCGACGATGCAGTGCAGGCTATTCATGCCATTTATAGCCTTGTCGTCGCAGATCCTGAGGTGCCAGTCGCCGTCGTCCTCCTTCGCCTTGTATGTCACCCAGCCCTCCACCTGGAGGTGCGTCGCGAGCTTCGTCCAGTGGTCGCAGGTGTCGGCGTTCATCTGCGCGATCGTGATCGGATGGAACGTCAGGACGGCCGCGAGGAGGAGTACGGTCATGGCAGTCTCGGCATGTCGTTGTCGTCGCTGACGTTGCTGTGCACCGACGGCGGCGGGACCAGCATCGGCGAGTAAAGGCGAGCTGGAATGTTCGGTGGGACGAGGCCCTTCGCCCGCGCATCTCGTTGCAGATATTCGAGCGCCTGGATGTTTCCGAGCCGCAACGTCTCAAAGTTGTTGTTGAGTGCCCGGACCACCTCATTGCTGAGGTCGGTCTCTGTCACCTGCCAGCGGTAAATCGCCACGATATCGGAGCGGGCCTGATCGAGTTCATGTCGTAGTAGTGTCGCGGCACTCGCAGCATCGGCAATCTTCTTTGTCCGCGCGGTGTCCCACTGGCTGTAGGTCCAGAAGGCGACGATGGCCCCTCCCATGAACCCCAGGACCGTGCCGAGACTGACCTTCGTTGCCGGGCCGATCATGCGAACAGCGCCTTGCCGGAGGCGTCCGCCGCCACGAGCTGGTCGAAGGTGAAGTTCGGGTGGTACTCGACATGGTCCGCGTCCGGCTTCCCGGGCTCCAGGTAGATCGGGTAGCGGCAGCCGAACGAGACGGCGATGTTCCCGCAGGCCGCGTAGGCCGGGTGCGAGCCGTCGACGATTAAGACGTCGTCGCTCTTCTCCGACGTCTGCTTGGTGTCGATCAGGGCGAAGTCGGCGGCGAGGCCGTACTGGTGGAACCCGCGCTTCACCTTCGAGAGGCCGGCGGCGAAGGCCGCAGCCTGATCCTGATCGGATCGGCCGCCGACGGTGAGCCGCGCCCACAGGCCGGGGAACTGGACCGGCAGAAGCAGGTCATTCCAGATCGAGACGATGGCGACCATGCGCGCGCGGAACTGCGGGCGCAGCGTGGCGAGCAGCTCGGCCGGGGCAGCCTCAGTCATGCTCCGGTGACCTCCCCGTTCGTGATGAAGCCGTGCCAGGCGCAGCCGCCGATCAGAAGCACCGAAGACGAGCCGGCAACAAGGCTCAGATCATCGAAGCCCGCGCCGACCAGATTCCAACGCCCGGGGCTCGGGCTCGTGGTCTGGGGAACGCTCGGATTCCAGCAGATCACGCGGTGTGTGCCGACCTGGCCGCCATTGGCCGCGAAGCATTTCGGGCACAGGAACTCGACGCCGTCGGCTTCCGCCTTCGAGTCTCCAGATCGGTCAGCCTCATGGTGTCGGCTCCTCCATCCCGCAGGCCGGATTGTCTGCGTGGTCCCGGGCGCCGACCCGCCAAGCGACCATGCCGCCGGTGTCGGGGAACGCCAGATCGGCACTCGGGATATTGAGCGGGAGCGGTACGGTCAGGACCGTGCGCGTCGCGACGTCGGTGATCGACCCGTCATCGGCGACGACCTCTCCGATCTTGATGATCCGCTCCGTCCACAGCTCGTAGTGGTCGAGGTCCGTCAGTACCGTCCCGTCGCAGTTGGCCAGCGGCGGCAGCCAGGAGAGGGAGACGACGAGGAGAAGGCTACGGACTAGCATCGCAGGCGTCTCCCTTCCCATCACCGTCGCTGTCGAGCTGCGACGGGTTCCAAGTCAGCGGGCAGTTGTCCGGCAGGAAGTCCATGACGCCGTCTCCGTCAGTGTCGGTATTCGCCTGACTGTTCGAGAACGGCCTCGGCTGTTCGCCATCGAACCTGAGCGACCCGCCCCAGAGACCATTGAGGATGCCGTATTGGAAGTTGAAGGCGCGTGGTCCGATGGAGCCGCCGTCACTCGCCGCGGTCAGCAGGGCGGAGCCAGCCTGAAGCTGGTAGTTGCTCTGGATGGAGGCCACATATCCGTCCACGTTCGACACTGGCGTCACCGTCTGGCCGGCGCAGTCAGTGCCTGTCGGAATGCCCGATGACCAGATGGCATTGCCCGAGACCAGCCGGTAGTTGTTCGTGAGCGTGCGCGTCTGGCCGGCGGTGCTGTGCGTGCAGACCACGGCGCCGATGTTGTTCGTTCCGATGACGTAGTTGTCCTTGAGGAGATCGGTGCGCGTGCACGCTCCGCCGCCGTTGCAGTCGCTGTTGAGCCAGAAGGCATAGTTCGAGAAGTCGGGGACCAGCGGGCCGCACGCGTCGGCCGCCGGGTTGTTGCAGCAGGTTACGGGATCGTCGTCGGCGACGTTGCAGTGAGCGTTCTCATCTGCCAGGAGGTCGAGGATGTTCCCGCGCCCGTCTACGACGTTGTGGGTCATCGTGAGATTGCCGATGACGGACGGCGAGCCGCTGATCGTGCAGAATGAGCAGACTTGGTAGTTTCCGCCGCTGGTCAGTACGGAGAAGTTGTCGTAGAGGCCGGCCACGATGTTGTCGGTGACCGTGACCGCGCCCGTGCCCGTGTGAGTGAAGTCGCCGGCCTTGATGCCACCGCGCGTGCAACCCCTGAGCGAGCAGTCGGCGCTGTTGGCGACGGACTGTTCGAGCAGCATGAAGTTGCTCTTCGCCGTCCCCGCCGCGACCTGCTGTAGGCCGATCGCGTCGCCATTACCGATGAGGCCCCAGTCGCGCACGACGTTCCCGATGGCGCCGACGATGTTCATCGGGTCGCCGGACAGGTGACTGAAGTAGTTGCCCGTCGCCATCGTGTTGGCGAGTTCCGTGCCGGCGCAGGAGGTGGTTATCCCCTCGCCCATCCAGTTGAGAATGGTGTTGTGATCTGCAACGGCCGAGAGACCAGTTGAGCCGGCGAAGGCCGTGAACACGATACCGTTGATCGTCTGCGTAACGAAGGGACCGTTCGGACTCGTGCCGGGAAAGTCCTTACGCTCGCCATACATGATCAGGTTGCCGGTGACTTGCCCCTTAATGGCGTTGCCCATAGTGATCCCGGACATGGCGACCGCGGTGGTCGAGGTGCAGCAGTCATAGATGAGATTGCGCGCGGAGACGAGACCCGTGCTGGCCGGCGAGAACGACGAACCGCCAACCGCCATTGCGCCCGTGCGGTTGCGGTAGAAGACCGAGTCCACGATCGTGTTGCCGTTGGCGTCCAGCGTGGACATATTCACGACCTGGGCCGCGTTGCCACCGGCCGCGCCGCCAACATCGTCGTGGAACACATCCCATTGCCACGTCGTGTTTCGCGCTCCGTTAAACACTAGGTCGCCGGAGGCGCAGTCATTGTCATGGATATTCATGTAGGATGGGCTAGTCGCGGTCACGCTGGACGAGGACGCGGTCACGCTCAGGCATGCGGCCCCGGCTCCCTGCACAATTCCGCTGATGTTCCCTGCCGTGAAGATGGGCCAGTTGGTCGCCCGCGCACCGGTCATCTGGAACGTGAAGCCGTTCGCCCCGGTCATATCGACGCGCCAATCCTGCACCAGAGCGACCTGGTCGCCGCCCGCGAGCGTCGGCGTGATGAGGTAGCCGCCGCCGGTCCCCGCCCCGGTACACCAAGCGTCCGGTGTCTTGACACCGCTACATCCAGCGTTGCCGCCGGGGTCGGGAACGGAGTGCTGCGCGGCCGGCCAGGTCGGCGTGAAGCCGCGCGCTTGGTGTGGCGTCAGCCGTTGCAGCCCGGCCGCAGCGTCCACCTTGTGCGAGCAGAACGTGATCGCATTGCCGGAGATGGAGACGATCTCGAACTGCCTGCGCACCATCGGGCCGCTCTGGAACACGACACGGCCGCCGACGATCGCATGCGTCGTGGCCCCGGCCGGGACCGTGATCGTGAACAGCTCGGAGCGGTTCGCCCCGGACCCGCAGACATTGCCCGAGTCGACGGCCGCCGTGGCCGCCATTGTCACCGTCTGGTAGACATCGCCGACGCCATCGAAGAGCGCGTCAACGCTGCCCGACAGTCCGCCCTGCACGAGGAACTGACGCACGCCGCCAGCCGTCGACAGCGTGATCTCGTCATTCTTGCGGAGATGAATCTTCGGGCTGGCGGCGCCGTTGCTCTGTAGCGCGATGTTACCGGCCACGATCAGCGTCCGAATCCCGTCAGCACCGCGGTTGCTCGTGTCCGGGTCGAACGAGAAGTCGCTCCCGGCGATGTTCAGGCCCGCGATTGTCCAATTATCGAGATCGTCCATCACGGCTCGGCCGTCTGGATAGAGATAGACCGTGTCGTTCGAATCGGGCGTGGTGCCGCCGCAGTTGTTGCCACAGGTTCCGAAGGTCGTCCCGGTCCATGTCCCAACCGCGCTCGCCTTGCACGGGGCAGAAGCCGTGCAGGTTGAGGCTGGTTGACAGGTACAGACGTCGCCCGGCTGTGCGGCCCACACAGAACGCGCGCCGAGCAGCAGCAGAAGCCCGAGCAGTAGCCGCTTCATCGTGCCGCCCCCGTCAGGGCAATCAATCCGCTGCCCGTCTTGATCCGCACTTCGCCGCTCATCTGGTCCTTGCAGAACTTTCCGAACTCGAGCGGCCCTGTCGCCGCGCAGTCGGGTGGCACCACGCCGTCCTGGCAGAGTTGCCAGCCGAGCGCGCCGTCCTGCCATTCCTGCCAGCAGCCCGTATCGGCGTCCTTGCGAAGGTAGGTGCCGGTGCCCGGAGCGGCGGTCGTTGTCGCCGTGAACTTGGCTCCGGCCCCCAGCGTCTGCATCTTCGAGTAGACCCATGTTCCGGCTTGGAGAGCGGAGCGCGTCAGCGTGTTGAGCGCCGTGCCCTGGCCGGAGACCGGCGATGTGGCGACCGCCAGCACGACGAGCAGCGCCACGAGCAGACATCCGATGGCCGCGATCTGCTTCATGCTCTCACCTTACGGCGCCAGAGGCCGGGCCGTGGTATAGGCCAAGACGTAATCGATCAGGAAGTTGCAAACACCCAAGCCCCCATCGTTAGGGCAGAACGATGGAGATAGATATTTCCCGGTCGGCATACTGGTCGTGTTCGTCCATGGACTGCCGGCCACATCCGCCAGGGCCGCCTCTGTCGTACCGCCCTGGCATCGCACGACACGGTTTCCGGCGGTGGCCGAGCACGTCACGGTGAAACGGAAGACGCCCCAAGACCCGGGCGCGCCCAGGCTATCAACTTCTGTGTTCGTTCCGGCGTTGGCAAATCTAAACTTCCATGTCGTCCCGGTTCCCTTCACCAAGCCGATGCAATTGGCAATCGTCGTTGCCCTGGTTCCCGTATCAGCCAAGGACCGATCCTGCCATCCAAGCATGAAAGTCGTTCCTAGAAACGATTCTTTCAACCGAAACTGCATGACGGTCGTCAACTCGTGATTCGCCATGTGCATGCCAATTCGCCCATCGGCTGCGCGGATCAGGGAGATGCTTCCGCCGTTGGCGATGAGATTGACGGAATGCGAACTGGCCTGCACGGTGGCCGAAGAACCTCCACCGCCGCTTACCGTGACCCATGATCCAGCGTCTGGCGCAGACCCGTCATTACCGAGGAAATCGTCAATAATCCCACTGTTCCCGAAAGCGAACAGGGATGAGATCCGCGAGTCGAAGTCGTCCTGATTGTTCCGGATCGTCGTCATCTCGCTCGACGTGCCCGGCTTGCCTATGGCGACCTGAGTGTCGGTGATCCTAACGTAGGCCATCTATCTCACCACCACGAGTAACCCGCAACCTTCGCGGTCCCGACGAGCCCCTGATCGTCGGACCAGTATCCGTACCGTTGCTGATCCGTCGTCGCCGCATCATAGTCCGGCAGGCCGTCGGGTGCCCAGAAGAAGTAACGCTTGAAGATGTTCGTGTCCAGACACTCAAGGCGTATCAGGCCATCTTCGGTCGGCTCCTTGCTAACCACCTGAAGTTGCCGTGACTGAGTCGCCCCGGTTCCCAACTGCACAGATGACGAAGTCAGCAGGACGAAGTCGCCGATCTTCACGTCGTCCCGGCGGCGCTCAAGCGTCATCTTGTAGAGCCGCGCCCCGAGCCGGAAACGGTCCATAAGATGTTGCCCGGCAGATGCTGGCGTTGCGCTGTCGCCCGGCTGAATCCATTTCGACAGGATGGTCATCAGGCGTTGCTGGCCATAGCCTTCGGTCGCTTCGAGGCTCGGCTCGATGACAGCGACGCCCTTGTTGTAATCGGCCACCTGGTCCCCGGTCTTGCCGGCGATCAGGTCCCAGGCCACAAGGACACGCGTCACGCGGCCAGTGTTGGTCGTATCGCCCTCGTCCTGGTCATCTATCTCAAGCGAGTCGGCGACGATATCTGCATCGTCTGTAATCTCCGTCAGCGTCACGGTCGGACGCGCCGGAGCGAACAGGCGTCCGCTGATAATGCCGTCCTCGCCGGTCCATAGGAAAAGGATCGTTACCTCGCGGATTTCTGTGATGAGCGTTTCGAGGTCGGTCTGGTCCGTGACGGTGCGGCGGAACAGAGTGCCTGATGTGGCTCCCGTCGTCGTGTCTACCGTGGACGGCAACCAGGTATCACGCTCGTCCAGGAGCTGCGCCGAATTGATCTGTGCCGCCGTCAGGCCAGCGCGTCGGTGGATCTCGATTGCAATGTCGATCGGGTTCTTGCCGAGCGGGACCAGCGATGGCGTCGCCATCTCGGTGCCGAACTCCATGATTTCGATGATGGCGGCGTTCTTTGAATGGGCCGCGGCCGTCGTGCCCCACCGCCCACGCTGAACGGTCAGGATATTGCCCGTCACATCGCGCCCCGTGACGTTCATCTTCTCGGCGTCGATCTGAATCGTGACGATGAATGATCCATCCGTTGGCGGGGCTGAGAATTCGCTCGCGCTCGCGACCGCGATCGTCGCATCACCACCCGCAGCGGCTACTGTGAGCACATTCGACAGACTGATCTTGGGTGGCGCTTTCAGGCTCAGGAGCTTGAGGCGATCTGCACAGACGAGCGTCAACGCTCCATCAGCACCGAGCCGGGCATCGGTCATGAGATAGTCGCCGCGCTGTGCATAGAGTGATTCGGTCACGCCACCGCCGATGAAGCCGCGGTAGATGTGCGCGTAGCAAGCCGGGTTCGGGTAGTTGCGGAAGATCGCGATCCAGCGCCGCCAGAAGGTGCCCTGCTCCAATGCCGTGTTGACCTTCGCCCCGAGCAGTGATTTCGCCGGGTCCCACAGGCCGGGCCGCGCGTCATCATTGAGGACGATCTCGGCACGATCAGAATGCGTCACAGACTTCTGCGCGTCGATCTTCTGCGCCGCCCAGGTTGTCGACCGGATATATGGCCTGACTTCCTGATCGGGGAACGGAAGCGGTCCGTTCGTGTCGCAGAACTTGTATTCGCGCAGCCCTTGGAGATCGAGCGTGGCCTCGTAGGTATTTCCAGCGTTGAAGTTGGCAGGGTCCTGACAGGTCGGGAAAGAGTAGTAGCAGCGCGCTCCATCCACAGCGTCAACCGCCTGACAACGTGAGGCTCGTACCGTGTTGTCGATCACGGCGAGGGCGCGGCGGATATAGGGGAACGGTAAGTCCGCGTCCTGGTCGCCAGGGTTGCGCGATCCGTTGATACCCCATGCGTAGACCGCGGCGAGATCGCCAGCCTGCCTACGAACCCTCATGCGGTGGGCACCCGTCGCACCAGCCGTATAGAGACGGTGCATTATGAATCGCTGCCACCCAGTCGTGATGGAGACGACGACCGAGGTGATCTCGCTCGCCGTCGAATCGGTCATGTCAAGAGTGACCGTTCCAGGCGCCGCTGCATAGAGCCAGATCGAATCAGTGAACGCATGGCTTGCCGCGACACCATCTTCGGTGCCAGTACGCAAAAAATCGCCATTGGCGGGCAGGAGAATTTGCGATGCCGTGACCGTTCCATCTGGCGCCGCGACGGCATTCAGAACGAAGTTCGCCGTTCCGCCAAGACCAAAGTAGACCGGCGTCCCGATCTGATCCGTGAGATTGAACTCCTGATCGAACGTCTGCGCATAAAAGTTGGCGCAGTAGCGGACACCGATCTTGACCAGCGATTGCGGCGTGCGCGCATATTCCGCGAGCTGATCGTCGTAGGCGGTCACAGGGCCGCCTCCATCATCGCCTCCTCGACCGGAAGCGGCACCATGAAGCGTGCATAGGTGCCGCCGACCGGCTGGCGTGGGGCCGCCCCGCCGACAGGACGCCGTAGCCAGCGGGCAGGAGAGAAATCGCTGTCCCCGCTGTCGAGTTGGAAGCACCAGGGCTCATGACGCAGATACCGCCCGGTCAGGAATCCGTTGAAATCTGAGGTCAGGAAAGAGCGGGCCAGCCCGGCATCGGCTCCAAACCTGAGCGACCCGCGCCGCGGCACGCCACGCAGGAGCACCCCGAGTGCGTGACCGCCCACGGTCCGTGGTGTGACGGCCTCTACGTCGTAGAGGAACGGGTCGATGTCCGGCCCGATATATTCCGGCATGCTCATCTTGAGACCGAGCATGACGACACCGGCATAAGGCGCGGCTGCGAATGGCGGCGACCCTGTATTGAACTCGATGCGCCAGTAACGCTTTGCCCCTGGTGCCGTAAACGTCTTGAACTCGACAGCATCGCTGGTCGGTGCATAAGACGCCTGCACGACATTGGTCGGTGGCGTCACCGTGTCGGCATAGACCTTGAGGTTGCTCGCGTTGGCCACCGAGTTGCTGTTGACGACAACGAGACAGTCGGCATCAACGGCTCCGGATACGCCGAGGTCAACGTCGATGTATTGCGGGCTCGTGACTGCGGCTGCTTTCCAAAGAGTGAACGAGCGGAAGTCCTTCACGTTCGAGGCGGCATACTCGGAGGCCGTGCCAGAAGCGGAGACTACCGCACCCGCGTTCCTGAGAATCGTTCGCCAAGCGATGACCGGCAGCGCCATCTCATGTCCTCACGAGGCCGCGAAGCCCATGTCACGGGCACCCTGTCTCCAGAGCGTGACGATCTCGCGTGACAACTGTCCGCGGCTCGTTCCGAGCAGGGACCCGCGAACGATAAGAGTCAGGTTCGGCTGGTTCTGGCCAGCGGACGGCGCAACACTCGACGCAAGTCCAGGATTCACCGATCCACTAGACGCCCCAGATGCGCTCGCGGCCATCCTGCTACCTATGGCGATAGTCGCCGCGCCGAGGGCTACGAATCCGGCACCCTTGGCGACCTCAGCGAAGTTGTACGTCAGGAACCCCTTCGCCATCATAGCGCCGCCGTAGGCGATGATGACCTGGCCGAGGGCTATGATTATTTCCCCGAGAAGTTTTTTGACGCTCAGGGCCGCCCCAGAGGCGGCGGTATTGGCTAGGCTCTGCCCGAACGCATCGCTTGCCGCCGTCGCCAGTTCAAACTGTAATTGCTCCGCTGTGAGGGCCTGATTGAGAGCCGCTAACTCGCGTACAAACTTCTTCGTCGGTGGATCGGAAGTCTCTAGACCAGCGAGTTGCTTGTCTCCCAGCTCGACGGCATCCCAGAACTTCTTAACAACTTCCGTGTCATCCGGGAAGGTCTCGAATGCGATGTGCATGTCACCGAGGGCTCCGGAATACTCGCGGATTGCCTTCGTGGCTGTGACGAGTTTCCCGTTGTCGTAGAACTGAAGCGGGTTCATCCCCCAGCCGGCTTTCCCCTGCGGTCCGATGAATCCCTCGGTAGGCTTATACCCGTAATTCCCATAGCCTGCCGGGGCCGGTGGACCGATGAATGAACCAGTGCCACCTGAAGCCCCACCTTGCGCTGCGCTGATCGCCAAACCAAGCGGGCCCATCATGTACCAAGGCGTGTTTTTAACGAGCGTCGCCATTTTCTCAAGCCACCCAGCCGATGATTCCATAGCCTGCTGAAAGACTGGAATGCTGGAGTCCATCCCGAGCACCGCAGCAACAAGGTGATCGGCCGCCTTCGTCATGTTCCCCATTGACATTTCCATCTCGGAGAAATGGTCGCTCGACTTGGCAGCCGACACAACAAGGCTCTCCAGTCCAGTTACCAAGCCTGCTATGGTGAAGCCGCCAAGCAGGGCACCGGCAACGTGCCGGAAGCCGAAAAAGCGGTGTTCAATGGCGCCGAGATACTTGTCCGTCACACCCGCAGCACGTTTTCCTTCGGACTCGGCCTTGTCACCAAGGAATCGGAACGAATCAGTCGCGTCTTTAACGCCCTTGACGACGCCGTTTGAATCAACGATCAATTCCGCAAGGACAAGCTTCTCGCCCATCAGTCACTCTTCTTCGGAAGGTTCTTCACGACAACGCCATGCAGATAGATCAGCCGCTCTATTATCGTCGACCGGTCATCGCGTGAAACTTCCTCTATTTCGAGCGCCACGCGCGCCGCATCGAGGCTCAGGGCATCGCCGAGGCCAGCATATTGCCCGACGAGATAGCGGCTGTAGAGATCCATCAGGTCAAGATTCTCCGGGTCAACATCCGAGCGCCAACTCGAATACTGCGACAGGTCTCTGGCTGGCGCTCCTTGGCTGCGCCTGTCACTCTCGGTCCGCGCCATCTCCGACTCGCCGATCCAGAACGGAACGACCTGAAGCAGTTCTATGTCGAGCCGTTCCCGGCGCTCTCGAAAAAATCGTGCTCCCTCCCAATGGCCTCGTGGATCTCGCGGAAGGCCGACCCGACCGCTCCCAGAATCTCGGCCATCTTGTCCGAGTCATAGGGTGCATCCTCAGCGTCACCGCGCTTGGCCGTCACCCCGCGCCAGTCCTTGATGAACGTCTTGCAGAACTCACGCAGATAGTCCGGCCAGCGACCGTCAGTCGGCTCCGTCTCGCCGGCCTTCGTGATTCCGGTCTGGCGCAGACGCCTGCGGAACCGCTCGGAGTCGTTCGGACTGGCATACTGGATCAGCACCTCGACTCCGGACAACGGGGCCGCCAATGCAATCCAGTTCGTCCGGTGCGGCTTGGTGAGTTCATCCAGGTCGAATGGCACTTGTCACCTCCAGCGAGAGAGTTATGGGGCCCGTCTCTTCGGGACGCCCGGGCCCCGCTTGGCGGTCGCTGACCGGCCTGCGGGAACAGGCGGTCCCCCGGGAGATCGTCTATGTCTGCACCCACGAGAGTTCATCGTTGCCGGCGTCCGAATTGGCGCGCGGCTGGAAGTCGATCGGTGAGGTCAGGATGCCATCGCGGTCGGCGTGCCCGACCTTCTTATACTGACAGTTCGGGTAGGTATCGAAAATCTGGTTATAGTTCGTGCCGCCTGACGGAAAGGTCCCGGTAGTGATGGAACCAAGGGCTCCCGTGATCCACTCGTTGTACCAGTTCTTCGTCGCAGCCAATTCCTCCTCGACGTCGATGGAGCCGGATGGGTCGCGGTCAACGATGGCGTATGTGAACAGGCCTGTCGTCGTGTTCGGGTACGGACGCGCCGCGATCTTGTTACCCATGTCGAACGAGATCGTCTTGATCTTCGCCGTAGCGAAGCCGACAACGGACAGGGTCGCCCCGAGGAATGGCGGCTCGACTACGGCCGGGTAAGTCGGCACCAGGAGTGCGACGTCGGTCGGCGTGTTGTAGATGCCAGAGAACTCGAATTCCAAGAGCACGGGCGATCCAACGGTGTAAGTCTTCTTCACGTTGCCGACCGCGCCATGGATCAGATACTGCTTCCCATCCCGGTAGAGCGCCACGGTCGCCGTGACCAGGGTAGACAGCGAAGCGGGCGTGAATGCGGTCTGCTCGTTGGGGCCAGCTCCGGAGACGGTATAGGACAGCCCGGACGCCTTCGCCGGCTGGCTCCAATCGGGAAGGTTGGAAGGATCGGTAGGCGCGCCCGTCGTGCCGCGCTGATACATCTTGAACGTGATCTTCGCCATGCGCGACCCGATGACGAAACCACGCTGCGATGGCGAGGCCGAGAGGACCATCCGGTCTACCATGTCGGGGGTCGCATCCCAGGTCGGCCGATCCGTCGTCATGATGACGTTGGCCGCAGCAAGGGTCTCGGCCGTCCCCGGAACGGCTTCGATCTTGAGCGCGACCTGGGATCGCGAGGCGAGCAGCATGGCGTTCTCCTATGGCGCCTTAGCGCGCCTCGATCCTTCTGATGTCCAGTGGCAGGGTCGCCGTGCGGACGATCGATCCATCGCCCTGCGTGACCTCCGGGCCGTAGGTCGCTTCTTGCGTCCACTCAGCGATCGTCTCGGCGTTCGGCGATCCCCACCGCACTGGATCAGCGATTGTCTGGAGGCCTTCGTAGACCACGCAGAGCACGCGCACCGCACCGTTGACGTACCGCTGCATCATCTTCTCCAGCGTTCGTGAGTCCTTTGCCTGGGCGATGGTGGCGGTGAACATGATCTCAATTCTCTGGAGCGTGTGCGTCCGCTGTCCGAACAGGTTGGCGCGCACCTCGATCGGCACCGACCCAGCACCACGAATCGAGCAGGCCGGGTATTTCGCGATGAGTTTCGGGTCATAGTCAAAATAGTTCTGGTCAGGGATCTGCGGTGTGACTATGCCGTCGCCTTCCTCGGTATCGATCAACGCCGTCTCGGCGAGGAGGTAGTCCTTTAGCACCTGAACGATCCGGCCAAGGACGGGCGTCATCCCTCGGATACTCATGCCGATCTCAGAGCGCCACGGGCGCGGGCCAGTTGTCGAACGCGCTTGATGAAGAAGTCGCGCAGCGCCTCGCGCATCTGGTCGATCTGCGCCGCCGACTTGGTGATCATGTCGCGCACCGGCAGGCGCTTCGCCTTGCCGCCGAAGATCAGCCGCGCCGTCGCCGACTTGGCCGGAGCGAGACTAGGAGAGCCGTAGAGATGCGCCGCTGCAACATCGCTCGTGGCACCGAACTGGAAGACACCGAGCGTCTCGGACGTGGCGACGTACTGCTCGATGTAATCTGGGTCGGTCGCTTTCACGAAGGCATCACGCGTCGCGCCCGTCAGCACGAGAATCTTCCGGCTGCTCACGACTTTCTTCTTTCGCAGCGCATACCTCGCATTCAGTGGGTCCCACTTGGCGCGCCCGCCCGCTGCCCCCTCGGTGGAGAAGATGGTGACCTCCTGCTCGCGGTGGACGGTTCCGAGAGCGCGCAGGAGGGCCGGATCGGACATGGAGAACGCCTCGCCCAGACCGGTGCCGATATTTTGGAGTCGCCGCGTTGTTCCCTTGTTGACATTCACCCGGAGGCCCATGTCAGTAGAGATCCGACATTGAGATTTGAATCCCCACGTCCTGCACCTGCTGGCTCGGCGCTGCGATCGTGTCGCCGCTGATGATCTGGTCCGTGGCAAGGCTGGACAGGTTCATCTTGATTTCGATTTCCAGATAGCCAGGGATGTGGGCTATCGGGGAGCCCGGCGCGCCCTCACGTCCGACGTACTGGTCCCACATGGCCTGAAGCAGTCCGACGCGGTCGCTCGTCGATGGAGAGATGCGGAGTTGTTGTGCGAGGGTGTAATCCAGGGCCGCGCCGATAGCGTTTGCCTCCCGCAGAAGGCTCTGGACGCGGCTGCCGGCGGCGACCGTCGCCGGCGTGACAGAGAATCCCCAGCCGGAGCACATACTCATCAGGACATTCGCCCGGTTCTGCGCAAAGCCAGCCGCCTGTGTGTCGTTCGGGCTGGTCGTGCCGTCAATCAGGATCTGCGTCCACCGTTCGATGTCGGTCTCGGCGCAGAAGGCGTTGGCGTAGGCCGGCAGATAGGCGGCCCCGGCACTCACGACCTCGTATGGGAACGTCCACAGCCGACCGAGGCTGTTGACGTTCAATTCCCGCAGGAAGAGGCTGTAGAAGCCTGAGCTGAGCGGCGTGAAGACGATGTCATAGAAGCCGCCGCTGCGCTCCACCCAAGACACCGTCTCACTCGCTGCGCCAGTACCCGCCCCGAGATCGGCCTTGAGGATGAGCGTCACGTCGGCCGGAGAGGTCATACCGGTCAGCGGGGCGTCGGCCGTGTCCGTGTAGTACCAGACCTGACGGATCGTGTTGTTGGCTACCGGCATGGCATCACTCCAACTGCGCGGAGTGCGCCTGCGTGCCCCGCCACGCCCGGTCCTGCGAGTAGATCATGGAGCCGGACACCTGAATGATGCGGGCGGCGCCGAGCGTGATCGCCTCGCGTTGGATGCAGCACTCCAATCCGACCGGGTCGGTCTCCATCCAGGCGCCCCCCGAGAGAATGTCGGTCGGAAACGTGTGCGTGAAGTTCAGGATCGAGCCTGTGAGCGCATCCACGACGGCGTCGAATGCCACGAGACCGCCGCGCGTGAAGCCGACCTGCATGGTCGGAGCCGCGCCGCTGTCGAGACGCGCCCGCACGATGATTTGGATGCTCGTCGGCGTCAGTCCACCGGCCATCAGGAAGATCGGGAACGAGACGATCCCCAGCGCACCGGAGAGCTTCGGAAGCACCAGATATGTGGCGTCGCTCCCGTCCGAGACGGCTTGGTAAGCGAGCGTCGAACCGCCGACGATGGACGCCCAGCCGCGATAGAAGCCGTCCTGCTGCGGCGTCAGCGCGACGGTCGGCACGCACGTCTACTCCTCGGTCCAGGTGACTTCGACGGTCAGCGTCGGAACATTGGTCGTCGTTGTGCCGAAGGACGCTTCGAGGCATTGGGCTGTTCCACGTAGAACAATCGCTTCGGCCTCGGTATGGCTCAGGAGGCTCACGTCGGTCGGGCTCTCAAGCGTGATTGTCGCCGTGATTGGGGCGAAGACCTGCCGTGACGCGACAGGACCGACAGCCGCGCCAGCAGTCGCCAGCGCCGAGTAGAAGTTGACAATGCTGGCGGTCGCAGCCGCAGAAGTCGAATCATGAGGGACCTTAGTGAGCGCGACGGGCGTTCCGCCGGACGTTGCCGTAGAGGTCTTGATCAGCTCAATGTCGGCGTAAACGGCCGCCGTCGCAACCGTTGGGGCAGCAACGAAATCTTCGACCCTGATCGTCTTGGTGGAAGATCCGCAGATCGTGAACCAAGGCGCTGTGCCGGCCGCGGTGGCCGTCTTCGCCGTTGTTGCTGCGGAGTATGTGACCTTCTGTCCAGAGGCGTTACCACGAGAATCGTACTGCGTGACCCGGAGTGCGTTTGAGGTCGCGTCAACACCAGCGTAGTTACCATTCTGCTGCCCGCTCTGGATTGTTACGGAAGCGAGCGACAGCCCGGCGATGAACGCCAGCATGAGGCCGAGGATGGCGAGACGCGTTCTGCTCATGGAGACCTCGAAAGGCGGGGGCCGTCGCCAGCCCCCGCCCATGGAAGGCTTACGAGAAGGTGATCTGCTGCGCTGCCTGCCACTGCCACGGGAAGTAGAGAAACGCCGACCAGGAGCGAATCCAGCCCTCGCCCTTGTTCCAGTCGTCGGACCCTTCGTCCCCGATGTTCGTGTTGAACTGCCAGTCGGCGAGCACGCCACGCGCGAGCGCGAATTCGTTCGCCTCGCCGTCAGCCGCGAAGAGGTAGGCCCTCGTGGTGGCGCCGCCCGTCAGCCCGGTCGTGGTGCAGTAGGCAGACGGGATCAGGTCCACGACCCCGCGGAGTTCACCCTTGGTCCCCATCGAATCGATCGCCTGATTCGAGAGCAGGGGAGAAGTGGCTCCCTTGAAGGCATAGAACTGCGTCGGGTGGCAGAGGACCGTGAACCGTGCCACGCCCTCGTTGACCGGGGTTCCCTGGTCGTCAGTCTCGCCAAGGAACTGCGCGGTCGCCGTGATGAGGGCGGTTTCCACCTGAGCCGCAGTCGTCGCGGAACCACCACCGCCGCCGGCCGTGGTGCTGAGATTCGTCTGGTTCGTTCCGGACTCCGGATGTGACGCACTGAACAGTGCGATCGCGTCGTATCCGAGAGCGGTTGTCGATGCGAGCGCCTGACAGAAAGTGCGGTCCAAACCCTTGACCGCCTTCTGTGCGGTCTGGGAAACCTTGGCGCGCACCTGAGCGGGCTTGCTCTGCGCGAAAATGCGACGAATGGGAATCGTCTGCTCCCATTCGAGCGCCGTCGCATTGATCACCCAGTCCTTGAGCGCGATAGCCTGGCGTGGGCCACCACCTGTGACGCCCGACATCTGCCGGATTTCAGGAACCGATCCAAGAGACGCGAACGCCTCGCTGATCTGCTCCATCGTCTTCTGTGTCGAAAACTTGGAGTAGAAGCGGGCGTTCGTCGCACGCTCCACGCTGTCGTAGAAGTCGTCCTGGAGGATCGCCTTCGTGAGTTCGGAATTGACGGGCCACATGGTCGGCTATCTCCCTTACGCCACTTCGGCGATGACAGCGCGCTGAGTCAGGTCGACGTAACCGCTGACAGCGGTCACTTCGATCGCGATGATTCGACCCAGTGCCTGCGGGTTGTTGGTGGCGATGGCGACCATATCGGCCGGGTTGTCGGAACTCGCCAGCGGACCGATTGGATTGAGGCCGGTGGCGGCGGCAATGCCGGCGACACCAGTGAACCAGATCACGCCACGAACCCAGCAAGGAATAGTGTGTGAAGAGGCGCCGGTCGTGATGGTCTGCTTCTCGACGATCCCATATGGGATGTCGGTCGTGATCGCATTGCTGACCTTGATCAGATTGCTGGCGACCGCTGCCGTCGCGATCGCACCTCGGAAGAATGTCGCGGCTCCGGCACAGGCGGTTTCGATGGCCAGTTCGCCGGAGCCTTCGATGAGCCGCCAGCCGACGAATGCAGCAGTGAGAGCGGCCATTACTTCCCCTTCCCGGCGGCCTTCTTGCGCCGCAGATAGTCCGTGAAATCCTTCGCGCCAGCCGTGGCCGCGAGCATCTCGGGGTCCTTGCCGGCCTTGAGCGCGATCTCCCTCTGCTCGGCCGTCATCCCGGTCGGATCGCCGGAATCCGCGCCGGAGATGAACGACCGCCCCGGCCGCTTGGTGACGCTGTCGCGGTGGTACTGGAGAAGATCGACGTTGCCCTTGAACTGGCTGCTGGTGAACCCGGCGAGCACGACCTCGTCGGAATCGTGGTCGTACCAGCCGCGCAGAACTTCCATGTCGATCTGCCGGTCGGCCGCCATGCGGGCCGTGATGAATCTCACCTTGTTGGCGAGATTGATCCGCTTCTGCTGCTTGAGTTCCCTCATGGCGATCTCAAGCTGCGGGTTCGCCTTGAAGGCTTTCACCTCCTCAAGCAGATTGGCGTTCGATGCCGCGAGTTCGCGGATCTGACCGTCCTTCTGCGTGAGGAACACTTGAGCCGCTTCCAGCCGCTCGGTGAGCGACAGGTCGGCCGTCTCGGTCTCTGTCTTCTCGGGTTCGGCCATTGCGGCCTCCTTCGATAGGGCGGTGAAATAGCAGACGACCTCCTCGTCGCCCTGGATACGGGAGGCTGCCACGTTCAGGTCCTTGATGAATCCTTCGTTGGTCAGGAGGATGTGCTTCAGGACTTCGCCGATTGGCGTGCCGTCATAGGCTTTGCCCTGGACGGTGTAGATGGACGCACCGCGGTAGACATCGCCGCCGACGTCCTGCGCGCCCTGCCCGAACAACTTCGCGTCCGCGACGAGTTCTCCGGCGTCGTTGACCGACAGGCCCTCGGCCCACCCGGTCGGGTCGGCCATGTCATTGGACGATGGGTGATCGCCACCGGTCGCGCGATCGGAGAAGATCGGAATCTGGCGCGGATGCTTGGCCTGGTTCTCGACGAGGGCGCGGATACGGTCCTTCGTCAGCTTGCCCTTCATGTCGGCGCCGTTCTCGAACTTGCCGATCGGCTTGGCGACCACCATCTGCTTTCGCAGCGTACCTGGCGCATCGGCCATGAGGTCGGTCATGCTGGCGGACGGCGGCCCTGCCTTGTCGATCGTCTTCCGCCAGGCCGCGATGATCCGCGTCTTGATCGAGTTGACCGCGCTGCCAGGATACTTGCCGGCGTTCGCGGACTTGTTGATGTAGTTCCACGCCGCGCGGATGTGCTCCTCGGTGTCGATCGGATACTTCTTGTTGACCGGGTCGGCGAAAGGGACATCGCCATACTGGCTGTCCCCTTCCTTCGGGGTCACGTCCTTGCGTGCGGGAATCGCCATGTCAGCGCCTCTTGAGCCGTTCGCGGCACTCAACGCAGATGAAATCGAACTGACGGTTGAAGTCCTTGGCAAACGGGTTCCAGCCCTGGCGCGGAGCCGCGAAGATCGGGTTCCGCTCCGTCGTCTCGCGGTTGCACCGCTGGCACACAGGCGATTTCGGCCGCATCCCCATCTCGGCGCGCTTGTCCGGTGTGACCTCGTTCCTGCCGCCTGCCGTGACGATGAGGTCCATCACGCAGCCTCGTAGGCGTAGAACCCGCGACAGAGATCGCGCCCGGCGCAGTGGTTCGGCGGCATGTTCTCGAAGTAGCCGGGGCCGTTGACGGTCGTGGTGAATCCATCGAGCGAGTCGCATGGGTCGCAGGTGTTCTCGTCGAGGATTTCTGTACGAACGATGGTCTGGACCGCTGCGGCATTGCGCTGCGCCGAGAGGTTCCGGCCAAGGTTGAACGCCTCGGTCACGGCGCCGCGGCCGGCCTGCTCTAACGGAACATCGGAGAGATTGCGGAGACCGGCCTCGACAGCATCGGCCAACTCAGGACCGGAGAGGCCCTGTTGACCGAGGTCGGTCATCAGGCGCCGCGTCTCGTTCAGGAGGCGCTGATAGAAGGCGCTGAGATCGACTTCCGCGCGGACCTGGAACGCCTCGGTTGTGACCGGCGCTGCATCCACTCCGATGGGAGGCTTCTGTGCCATAGAAAAAGGGCCTCGCGGGAATCGTGGCCCCACGAGGCCCTTGTCTATGTCTTCAGAGGTGGCGGTTCATGAGGCCGCCGACCGGCGCGCGTACTTCGGCACGATCAGTAGTGCCGCACCCTGAGACCTACCGCGACATATCGGTAGGTGTCAAGAGATTCCCTCCACGTCTTCAGGTAGGCCCGTCCAACCCCCGCCGATTCCTCGTGTGCCACGCGCGCCCGAGCGCACCCGGAGCAGACTCCGGTCCCGCGGGTCAGCCATTCACGCAGTTCCATCGAAGGCAGGAGCTTTCCGCACCGCTCACAGGTCTGCGGGTCAGCGTGCCGTGACGCCTTGCTTCTGGAGTTCCTGCCGGACATGGGACGCCCCCGTGGCTGCGGTACGGGTGAGGATCAGGAGAAGCTGGTCGCGGAGCTTCCTGCGGAAGCCGAAAACGTGTTGCTCGGAGCCGGGAGCGATGAGTTGTGAAGGCTGGAGAATGCCGGTGGCGATCATATCCCGGATGCGCTTGATCTCCATGTCCTGAGTCGTCAGGAGGCGCTCGGCGTAGGCGGATTCTTCTTTCTTGAGGCCGGAGTCGATTTCAGCCAGGGATAGGACGTTCTGCTCATGGCTTGTGAGGTCTCGTCTGAAGTTTTTTTTTCCGCCGTGAGCCCGAAAGCTCGACCCAGCTTGTCCTTCCTGGGATTGTTCCCGTCAGTCGGAGCAACCTCATTCGGCCTGCCGGCACCACCGTTACCGGGAACCTTCGCTGGCTGGTCCCCAGGCGGAGGAGCCTCCGGATTCCCCGAGGGCGTGCCGATGTCCACGACACTGCGGCCGCCGACTGAAGCGTCGAACTCGGCCTGCGTCAGGGTCGGGGCACCCAACTTGTCGAGACAGTAGTTCGTGATCTTCAGCGTCCTCGGGATCGTCCCCTTCTGCGTGCCCTCGAAGATGAGCGGCACGTTGTCGAGTTGCTCGGTCGGACTGATTTGCGACAGTTCGATCTGCGGGCACTCCTTCACGTCAGCGAAGTTCTCGTAGATCAGCTCCTCGACCGTCCCCATGAGATAGCCCGAGCCGTGGTTAATCTGCTCCTGGAGCCACTTTCTGGTGGCATCAAGCTGCTGCATGTAGGAGACCATCATCACAGAGGACCCAGCGCGCGAACCGCTGGCGGTCTGGCCGGCCTGCATGAAGTCCGTCGATCCGGCGCTGGCGATGTCCATGTTCTGCTGCGCGAGCATCGGTTGAGCGTCGATGATCTGGCCCTTGGTGGTTAGAAATTCCATCGTCTGACCGTTCGCCAGGACAAGAAAAGATCGAGACTTGTCGCCACCGCGCAGATCCTTCGACTGCTGCGAGAGCGTCAACTGCTGCGCCGGTCCATCCGATGGCCCGAGCGTCCCCATCGGAATCCCGACGCCACCATTCATCAGGGCGATCATGCCGATCTTGCTGGCGAGATCGAATTTGACGAAGGCGCCATACATGGCACGAATGATCGGGCTGCCTTCCCAATTCTCCCCCGTGTGCCACCAGACGGAGGCGTCGATCTCCTCGATCGGGATGCGCTCGTCCACGACCTGCTGCATGTCGGGTCTGCGGTAGGCGCGGTGAATCGCCACGAGACGGGTTCCCGTCTTGTCCCACTCCCACGTTCCGAGCGGCCCGCCAAGGCTCTTAGGGTGCAGATAGGTCAGGCCGCGGTGGATGCGATAGCCGTCGACGACGTCCCACGTCTTGCCGTGGAGGGAGAAACCGTACTGGAGGGAGAGTAGCTTTTCGAGGAGCCGCTGATTCCATCCCGTCTCGCACCAGTAGCGCGGATCGCCTTCGCGCAGGAGATTCTGGCTGATCAGGTCGCGCATCTCCTGGGTGCCGCCCGTGACCTTAGCGCGCGACGCTGAGAACAGGGGCAGGATGTTCGCCTTGAGTTGGGCGGCAATCTTCGCATTGTTGCCCATCTGCTGGTAGACGGAGACGCGGCTCTTGTAGTCCTTGAGTGCCGGGACGTACTCCTCGTCGATCTTCTGTATCTGAAGCGTCAGGCCAGAGATGAAGTCGGTCGCCTTCGTGCTCTCGGCCTGGAGGGCGGCGAGGCGTTCAACGCGGCCAAGCACCTGATTCACGGAGCGGGCGCGCTTCTTGGACTCAGGCTTCGGCGCGGTGCGCGTCTTCCATCCCTTGCGGGCGCCTGCGGCTGTGCCGGGCATCGTCACACCCTCGGGATCGTCAGGAGGTTTAACTCGCCGTGCTCGTCCGGGACGACGCTGGTACGGCTACCTTCACCTGGGACGTGGTCACCAACGCGGATCGCCGTCTTGCACTTGCGGCAACGGTACATCCCCTGCTTTTCTTTCCGGAACCCGAGCTTCAAGCCGCAGGCGGGGCACTGGCCGGTGGCGAATGGCATCAGGCGCCGTGCGGGCCAGCGTGGTTGATGCCCTTCGAGCAGGAACCGTCTGGACAGTCGAGCGGCGTCTTCACGGGTGCATCGGCAGGCGGATCGGCCATCGCCGGTGCCTCCGGTTCCATGGCGGGTGACGGCTGGACGGCTGGCTCGTCCTTCGGTTTGTCGAACATCGGAGGCCTCCACAAAAGCGAAGGGGCCCGTCGCGAGTGTTGCGCCCCGCAACGGGCCCCTTTCGCAAGTCAGCCCAGCCGTCGCCGAGCCGCTTGAATCATTCAGATATTACGCTTTCTCGTTCTCCGGTGCAACACGGGACCGCTTGCGCCAGCGAGCAAGCACAACCTCACGCATGGCGGCCGAGCGATCCACCTTCGATATGCCCTTCCATCGCTTCTTCGCGAGCGCCTGAGCGGCGCGGTTCTTCTTCGCCATCGTCGCCTCCGATCTACAGAGAAGGTGCGGCGGTGTTCGGCTTGGAACAGGAACGATTTGGTATGGCAAGCACTGGAATGGAATGAATGGCTGCTGAGCCATTCTACGCGCGCTCGAAATAAAGTCAATCCCCATCTTGACACGTCCGCTTGTATCGCTTATCGTGCGGTCGTATGAAAGTCACCCCAGCCCACCCCGGTTCAGCGACAACGCAGGTCAGGGCACCGCACATCACAACCGCACCCACAGGAGGGAAAGCAACGCCACGTCCGCTCAGATCGTCTCTACTCATCGCACGATCTAACCGCACCATTCACTCAGGAGGATTGATCGATGCTCTCGATCGAGTTCGCCATCAAGGGAGTCGCACCGCTCATGTTCAACGCCGAGCCGCCCTACGAGGATAACAAGGGGGAGAAGAATGGCGGGAAGGTCGACAAGAACATCCAGCCGGCTGAGATCGCTCGCCGCCAGCTTCACACGGCTGTGCTTGCGGGATCCAAAGAGAAGGTTGCAGTGCTGCCGGCTCATTGTCTTCTCAAGTCCATCCAGGCGGCGCAGACGTTCCTTCCGAAGACCCGCAAGATCAGCATGAAGACCGTCATCAACGGCGGCATCCTGATCGAGCCGGTGAACCTCAAGATCGACCCGCAGGACTGGACCATCGACTCGCGCCGGGTCCCGACGGCCAATCCCGGCAGCGGTGCCGCGCGCGCCCCGGTGCTCCACCGCCCGCGCTTCGACGCTTGGGGGATGATCGGGACGTGTCTCTACGACGAGCGGTACATCAACGAGGAGTCGGTGCGGACCCTGTTCGACCACTCCGGCCAATACATCGGCCTGGGGACGTGGCGCCCGCAGAACCGCGGCCCCTACGGACGGTTCATCGTGACGAAGTGGGAAGGCGGGGAGGAATAACACACAGCAGGGCAAACCCAGCCAGGGCAGGGCACACCAAGTCGTGACAACCCAGATCAAACCCAGCCCGAAACGGGGGAGCAGTTCCCCCGTCTTGCCGTCAAGCGGCAACTGATGAGGAGCCCGATCCACGCCCAGCCAATCCACGCCCAGCCAATGCGTACCAGTCCAGAACAGCCCAGCCGCAAGCCAGACCATACGGATCAAAACAAATCACCATACTTGGCCCATGATGTCGGTCGGCAACTCATCATCCCGCTCCGGCGGCTTGAACCCGCGCTCGCGCATGAGCCGATCCACATCCCTGATGGCCCCGGAGTTCAACGCCTCCAAATCCACAACGCTCCCGACCGGATAGAGGTCAATTGCAATAGCCGCGCACACCTTCGTGATGTCGTCGTGGAAGCCCTTGAGATTCGGCGCCTCGATCCGGTACTTGTTCCCTCGCCCGTTCTTCACGCAGGAAAGCACGTCCTTGCGGATCATGTCGTCCTTCGGCAGGTTCACGAGGCCACGGCGCATCAGCGCCTTGAAGTTGCGGTGCATCGCATTGTTCTCTTCCGTGTCCATCTTCCGCACTTCAAGCGTCAGGTCGAATTTCCTGATGTCGCTCTGGAACGGCACATCGGCGTGAGCGTCACAACTGATGCGGTCGATTCGGTACGTCTTGACGAGCTGCGCCAGCTCGAGGGCAACGGCTCGGTCATCGAGAGGACGGCCCTTGGTTGGGGTCCACCAGTGGACCAGGTCGAAAACGATCTCGTCGCCGGCCCGATGCCCCACCGCGACGGCAAAGTTGTCCTTCTTGAACGCCGCATCGATCCATGACCGATACTCCACGCCCTCGCGCGGCTGGATGATGTGCGGACGGTCAACCCGCATGGCCCGGTCAATCTCATCCGACGTGTAGAACGCCCCGCCGGCCTTGCCGAACTGAGCCCCGAAGTCGCGGAGATAGCCTTCCGGGTCATCGCGCTCCGTCTCCCGGAGCTGCTCGCGCTGCTTCTTGTCATTCAAGAGCATCGGGTTGAATATCCACGACGGCGCATGGATGAACAGCCGCCGCGACGTCGCCCGCTTCTCGAAGTCGCTGAACAACTCCCCATGCTCCATGTGTGGGCTCGACAGCTTCACGAACTTCGCCATCGCCCGCGTCGTCGTCATCCTCTGCCGGAGGGCGCGGCAAATCTCCACGTCGGCGTTGACCTTCACTTCCTCGGTTTCCCACCAGGCTAACTCGTCCGCCAGCCCGCCGATCATGGTCTTGTTCCTGACGCTCGCCTTCTTCGCCGGGAAGATTTGCGCGATGACGCCCGTGGCATAGCGGATCTGGAGGCCGGTGATCGCCCGCTCCTGCGCGTTGACCTTCTCCAGGATCGGCCAGCCCTTTTCCTCCAAGAGCAGCGCCTTCCCCTCCAGGTAACCACGGTTCTGCGCCGCGCCCTCGATGTTCTGAGCGATGATGCCGAGATAGGGAATCTCTCCAGGGGCCAGGTGCGCCTTCTTGCGGTCGAATGTGATCGCCTGGTACGTCATCACGTTCGCGCCGATCTTGTCGCCCTTGCCGGCCCGCACCCCGACACAGCACGTCGTCTCGAAATAGCCGCCCTTGACCGGCTTCCGGCCGCCGCTCATGTCGAGAAACGCGCCCGCCTCCTCCTTGTCCATCGGCAGCCCGTAGATCGCCTTCAGAACCGACATCTGCGGCGCGGAAATATCCTTGTCCCCGAGCCAGTCCGGGTCGCGCACCATGACTTCGATGTTGAAGGGTTTTTTCGGAGGCATCAGCGGGGCCGGTCATCGTTGCGGTGGCGGTATCCCATGACCGACTCGAACTCCTCGAAACTCACGTAGAGGCCGAGGTCGTAGAGTAGTCGCTTCGGCTCGGGCAGCTTCAGCGAGAACCCGATCAACTCGCACTCGTTGAGGAAGTCGTATCGCGTCATGTCTCGAAGCAGATCGACGTTCAGAGGAAGTGGCATCAGAGATCCGAACCGCAGGAGCCAACCTCTACTCTGTGGCCTGCGTTCAGATCCTCGTGGTCCCGCGCCGCATCAAGCGACCAGAAGGTCCTGTCACAGACGGCGCAGAAATAACAGTCCGCATCCTCATAGATATAGCAGATAGCGATCCGATCTGACTGTCGCAGAACGCGCACGCCCTACTCCTTCACCAGAGAAGGCATCGGCACTTCCCCGTTCCCAGGCTTCCCAACAGGCCGCAACTCCGGCCTCCCCGTCAACTGCGTCAGCAACAGATCCATCACCATCGTCAGCCCCATCATGATCCGCCGCTGATTCTCCAGCATGAGTGCCTGCATGTTCACCTGTGGCGCCGACGCTGGCTGCCCATTCGGGCCCACCACAGACGAACGCGGCTGCATCAACTCCCCGATCCCATGCGCCTGCGAGACCAGCCCGCCGAGATAGTTCCTCGCCTGCTGCTCCAGCCACTCGCTCGGAGCAGATTCACAAGAAATCTCGCGCGGCTCGTTGCTCAGGCCTGCCTGCCGCTCCATCTCAAGCTCCTTCGCGCGCTGCTCGTGGCCCATTAGTCGACCTCCAAATTCTCGCAGCCAGCCGGCGGCATGTCCTGGTCAGAGAACGGCGGCAGGAATACCTTGCCGTCACGCTCGCGGCAGGAATCACACGTCTCGTCGTCAAGGACCGACTTCCAGGTGCGCCGCACCTCGACGCTGTCTTCAACATCAACGACGAGCACGCAGCGACAGCCCTCTGGCTCCAAGTCTGGAAGCGCCCCGACCAGCGCATCATCCGCCTCCACCATCCGCCCCGGCCGCACCTTGCACAGCGTGTCGATGTGCCACTTCTGACCACTGGAGTCAGACGCAACCATGAACACTCCGTCATGCTCTTCGTCGTCACACTGCTCTCGACCAGGTGGCAGAAGCACACCGCCTGGTGCGCTGCGACTTCCTCCTTGCGATCGGAATCTGTCACCACGCCTTCACCTCCGCCTCCAACTCGTCGAACAGCACGTCCAGTTCAGCTTCAGTGTACCGAACCAGAGGACGTGAAAATGGGGGAGAAATTTGGTCGTGACCGATGGGGCCATTCGCGACCTTGCCAGTAGAGTGCACAACCTCCCTATGCGACCCACGATGCTGCGACGGCATCGGCTTGCCTCCATTCCCTGCGCTAGTTGACATAACGGTACTTATCGGACGCTGGCTCTTATGCTTCCTCGACATCAGCAGCCGCTTCGTCATCGTCCTCGTCTGCGCCTTGGCTGGTGGCCGCAGCCGGCATCCTCCTGCGTGGTGCTGGCTCGTTCACGTTCTTGCCGTTGCTGCTCTTGAACTTCAAAGCGGCCGCTGCATAGAGCGCCAGGGTCTTTGACGCTGTGTGATAGCCCTTGCCGAGTGCCTTGCTGCTCAGGATGGCGGCTTCGATACGCATCGCATTCAGTCGATATGCGATGCGGATGTATTCGCGCTCTGCTAGGTCATCTGGGAGGCTATACAGGCGGCCGTGCTTGGCGCGGAGCTTCTTGAACTGGCCTCGGATGTGGGCGAGCGTTTCGGGTGTGATGTCGACGGCCTTCTCGACTTGGAACTGGAGCCAAGTGATCGGGTTGGTGCCGATGCGGCCGATGACTCTGCGGGCGTGGGACTCCGGGGTGTTCTGCCTGCCCTTCATGGTCTGATGGTACTACCGCGCCGAGGCGTGGTGCGCTTCTTTAAGGGGGCGCTTGGGGTTGCCCCTTGATGGTTGTCTGATCGGTCGGTGTCGGCTGGGGATTCGGCGGGCGGCGCGACCTTCCGCTCGTCCCGGGTTATGGAGCCGCTCTGTGTCGCGGCTACCCCTGCGAGGTGGCGCCGTTCTGGTGGTCGGCAGGCGCGGCCTCCGGGGATTGGGACCCGGACCTCTAGTCCACTGGCTTCTCCCCTGCGTGGCCGTCCTGCTTGTCCCCGGCCTGGGTAGTGCGCCGCGGGTCGTGCTTGGTGGGCTGTGTCACGGGTCATGTTCTACGCCTCGCTCGTGGTGGTGTCAACTATCACCCCGACCATTACCTCTGTCCTGGCGGGCTTCTCCTGCCGCTTAATTGCGACGATGGAGACCACCTGTGAATCGTCCCGCCATGCGAGCCTGTTGAGAGCATCCATGACGAGCTTGACCATGTTGTCGAGGTCCTTCCTGCGGCGCGTTCCCACGCAGAAGAGCATCCCGATCTGGACCTGGCCCGCGAGTGGTCGGGCTGCGGCTCCGGCTGCCTCCCGATAGGCCCAGCCGATAGCCGCTTCAGCGGCCCGCGTCTTGGCATCAGTGTAGGTAGCCCCGTTTCGCAGGAAGCGAGGCCGGCCCTTGCAGACTGGCTCTCCTGGAAGCGTGAAATACATCAGGGCTTCGAGCAGTCCGCGCTACAGCGGTAGTGGCAGTCCCACGGCAGGCCGCAGAGGTCATCCTCTTGGACGGCTTTCCAGTTCCCGACGAGGATCCGGCGCGGCGGCTCGACGCCGCAGTGGTCGAGGCACTCCTTCTGGCCCCACTGGGTCCCGACCAGCGTCGAATTGAACGGTGAGAACGGCGCGGCGTCTCCGGTCGCGTCGCTCGAGTGGTGCGATCCGGAGCATCCGGGCGCGACGAGCAGCGCCGAGACGACAACGCAGAGAGCCAGGAGCGCGAGCGCCCCAACCAGGAGCCTACGGTTGAACGTCACGAGCTGGGTCGAGTCCACTTTCCCCTCCTTGCCGGGCGAGGCCGGCGGTTCGTGGTGCGATTCATAGTCCAGCGAACAGATCGCCCTGCTCTTTCGGCTGCGCGCAGATGACCCCGCGGTGGAGCGTCTCGCACTTCCCGGCCCGATGGGCATTCTCTGGCACGCGGTCCTGGCAGTCCTCGACAGGTCCATCTGTACCCGTCCAGAAGTCCTCCGCCTGGGCCAGCGGGCATTGGTGGCCGCACGTCAGACAACGGCTCACGGCTTCATCGTCGAACAGATCATGCACCCGCCGCACCCCGTCGCCATGCACCCGAGCAGGCGCTTCCCCGAGTCATAGACCGGGTCCGCGCAGGTGCAGTAGAGCGTGGGGCTGCCCGGGTCGTCCCACCCAGGCGCAGGCGATACGGGGATGCGAACCGGCTCCGGCTCTATCGGTGAGGTCGGCGGAAGCCGCGGGTCCACGTAGCAGATGTGGTCAGCCCACAGGGCCCACTTGGGATTGCCGTGCCGCTGCATCGAAGCGAACACGATGGCGTTGTGGATCTGCCCCTTCGTCCAGTCGTCGGGGACGACGCTCGGGACCTGTGGCGGCGCGGCGACCTGGATGACCGCGCGGTGCTCTCCGTCGCGGATGTCGACGACGAGCGGCATCGGCACCTTCGCGATCCGATGCGCCGGCGCAGCCGTCGCCGCGGCTGCGGCCAGGACGAAGAGGGACGATAGGACGATCGTTCGCTTCATGGTTTGGGCTCCTTGTCTTTCGGGTGGCTGGATGAAAATGCAGCCAGATCACGTCTCGACCGCCGGCTGATACTTCCCAGGCTCCATCCCGAACGTCCAGGCCACCGCCTCGCGCGCTGTCTTCATCTGTGGCGGCACACGGAGGAAGTAGATGTGCCGCGTCCCATCCGGCTCCGGCGTCGAGTTCACCACCCGGACCATGACGAGCGGCTCGTCGTCTGGAATGTCCTTTCGGTACAACTCGCCGATCTCGTCCTCGGCGATCTTCTTCGCGCCAGATTCCAGCAGGTACTTCGTCTGGCCCATGCGCTCGATCATTACGCGCCGGACTTCGGCGTTGCGCTCGTCTTCGACATGCTTGACGGTGATCCAATCGGGCCGGACGATGACGAAAGCCGGGACCATCACGCCGTGCCAGTAATACAGATTCTCGACATCCGATTCGATGGCCGCATACCTATCATGGTGCAGGCGTCCCTTCCCCGATGGCGCGGCGAGGATGTCATCTCGGTGAAGCGTGGGCTTCGCCACCCAGTAGAGCGTGTCGTCCGTCCAGTGAAGCATCCATGCTCCGGCCAGGAAGGCGTCGAGCAATGGTTTGCTCCATTTCTGGACATCATGATTCCCGGTCTCTTTGGCACCAAAGTAGGTGGTGACGATCCACGAGATATCCCACCGCCAGAACCACCAGCCGGAATATTGGATGCACCAGGCCGTGAATCTCTGAAGCGCATTGATCGGAGGGGCGTCGCGGGCGTCGCGGGCGTCGAGGGCATCGCGGGCGGCGCGGGCGTCGAGGGCGTCGCGGGCGTCGAGGGCGTCGCGGGCGGCGCGGGCGTCGAGGGCGTCGAGGGCGGCGAGGGCGTCGCGGGCGTCGCGGGCGGCGCGGGCGTCGAGGGCGTCGAGGGCGGCGAGGGCGTCGCGGGCGTCGCGGGCGGCGCGGGCGTCGAGGGCGTCGAGGGCGGCG
>Ga0137399_10000032_pt1 | contig 43280 bp, 37 predicted proteins | sample czorhiz316metaG_FD_104810 | JGI IMG/M metagenome (GOLD analysis project Ga0137399, IMG submission 104810) | Vadose zone soil microbial communities from Angelo Coast Range Reserve, California, USA - czorhiz3.16 metaG | ecosystem: Environmental > Terrestrial > Soil > Vadose zone | place: USA...
ACTTTGCGGCGCCAATCCAACGCAGCCCGATTGCCAGCTTTCTCCGCCAGCTCCGCCATGACGCGCGCCGCGGGCGCGCTTGCTGGCCTTAGCCCCAGCACAGTTCGCGCAGCCAGACTCGCCGTGGTGTCGTCTCCATGTTCAATCGCGTAGACGGCGCGTTGGACTAATCGCCTTTCCTGCCATCGACTGTAAAGATCATGCCCCGCCCAAAACAGCGCGATCACGAGAATGATTCCGATGATCGCTCCCAAGAGGAGTTTCAAATAGAAACGTTCTGTTCGCCGACGGGAAACTGCCATTAGCGCATTTCTAATTCGGATTCGTGATCTTGTGCGGGGCATGTAACGTATTTTGCCGCGGGAATCAAAATGGGCAAGGCTCGCCCGGTCGATACAGGTGTGACCGGGCGCTTCGGCTCGCAAGTTGCTCGGGCTCGGCTACGCTATGCCCCCAAATGGATGAGTCCGTCGCTCAAACCGCGCCTGGTTCAGGAACGAGTGTCAAAGGAACAGGCTGGCTGGTCGCGATTCTTGCCTTTGGCCTGCTTTGGTTCGAGCTCATCAATCAGCTGAGACCCGAGTGGTGGCTTAATCCGCAATACAATTATGGCCTGATCGTTCCTGTCCTGGCGCTTCACCTATTCTGGAAACGCTGGCGCAATCGACCGACTCCCGTACCGCCAGCAGCAACCGCTTTTAGAATCGCCTTTATACTTTTCTGCGCTGCACTTTTTCTTCCGATTCGGTTTCTCGCAGAAGCAAATCCAGACTGGCGATTGTTGGGCTGGGCGCTCGCGCTGGTCGTCGTTACCATCTCGCTTTCATTTCTAGATCTAATCGGCGGCCGCTCCTGGTTGCGGCACTTTGCCTTTCCCGTTTTATTTTTTTTGGTCGCGGTCCCGTGGCCGGTCCGGATCGAGCAGGTCGTCATCCAGGACCTGATGCGGATTGTCACCGCCATCAACGTGACCTTTCTCCAGTTGGCAGCTATTCCGGCTCTTCAACATGGAAACGTCATCGAAGTCGGGACTGGCTTTATCGGAATCGAAGAGGCCTGCAGCGGCGTGCGTTCGCTTCAAGCGACCTTGATGGTTTCGCTCTTCCTCGGCGAACTTTATTACTTCACTTGGTCGCGCCGCCTTATCCTCATCGTCATCGGCGCGCTGCTCGCGTTCGTTTGCAATGTTGTCCGGACCGCGATTCTGGTCTGGGCGGGGTCCACCAGCGGACCAAAATCGATCGAGGCCTGGCACGATCCGGCTGGCCTGACAATTTTGATGGTCTGCTTGTTTGGACTTTGGGTTGCGAGTCTCATCATGCAACGGCGCGGGAATGCATCGCCCATCGCGCACTCGATCGAAAATCAACGCGCACCGATCCAACTCAGCTGGTCTCTGCTTGGCGCATTGGCGATTTGGTTGCTCCTTGTCGAAACGGGAGTGCAACTCTGGTATCGGTCTCATCAAGCGCTGATCGGTTCGCGCTGGGCCGTGCGTTGGCCGGAATCGGAAAGTAATTACAAGCAGGTGCCGATCGCTCCCGCCGCCGAAACGCTGCTTCGCTACAACGAAGGAGGCGGCGCGGCCTGGGAAGGAGCAGATGGCCGGCAATGGATGATGTATTTTTTTCGATGGCTGCCCGGCCGGACCGCGGCCCGTTTTGTGAAAGTTCATCGCCCCGACATCTGTCTTCCTGCCAGCGGCCGAACGATGGAACGGGACAACGGCATTCGCATTCTCGCGGTCAATGGAGTGAACCTGCCAGTGCGCTCATATCGATTCGATGATCGCGGTGTTCCGCTCCACGTTTTTTATTGTTATTGGGATGCGCGTTCCTCGTATGAAAATGTTGCTGCGGCCGAGTCCGAGGATTGGACGCCGCGCGGACGCCTTCGGGCCGCGCTTCAAGGACGGCGCGAGATCGGCGCGCAAATGATCGAGATCGTAGTTTGGGGTTATCAGGACGACGCCGAAGCGAGCGAAGCTCTTGCTCGCGAGCTCAGCCAGGTCATTCGCGCGGGTTGACCAATTGGCGGGCCAGGAAAAGATTCTAAAATCGCAGCAAGAAGCGGGTGGGCACGCAGTCTGGGCGATGACAAACTGACGGTATGAATGATTACGAACGAGTCGCAAAAGTGATCCGGTTCTTGGATCGACATCACACCGAGCAGCCCGGTCTCAACCAGCTCGCGGGCGCGGCCGGGCTAAGTCCGTTTCATTTTCATCGGCTCTTCTCCACCTGGGCTGGCGTCACGCCAAAAGATTTTTTGCAATGTCTGACTTTGGAACACGTGAAACAGCTCTTGCTCGACGGCGACAATGTTTTTGATGCTGCGCTTAGCGCCGGTTTGTCCGGGCCCGGACGATTGCACGATCTTTGCGTGACACTCGAAGCCGCTTCGCCCGGCGAGATGAAAAACGGCGGCGCTGGTCTGCAAATCGATTACGGTTTTGCCGAGACCCCATTCGGCGAAGCGATCATTGCCGAAACCAAGCGCGGAATCTGTCATCTTTCTTTTGTCAATGGCCACGGCCGAAACAGCGCGCGCGATTTGCTAACCTCGCAATGGCCCAACGCAAAATTGAATCGAAACGATGCGCGGATCGGTGAATTGTCGGCGACAATTTTCACTCAAAATCGTGAAGGAACTTCGCGTCGACCTCTCCGTGCTTTTATCCGTGGAACTTCGTTTCAGTTGCGAGTGTGGCGCGCATTGCTGCGAGTTCCTTCCGGAACTCTCACGACTTACGGGCGACTCGCCGAAGCAATCGGCCAATCAAAGGCCGCACGGGCCGTTGGCACTGCGGTCGGCGCCAACCCGATTTCCTTCATCGTTCCGTGTCACCGCGTCATTCGCGAGACTGGAGCGCTGGGAAATTACGGTGGCGGTCGGATTCGCAAGCGCGCCATGGTTGGTTGGGAACTCTCATCGCGAGATTCAATCGGTGTGAGCGAAACCGATCGGATGAGGGCGACGGCGGCTTAACCGCAACGCAAGACTTGCCCTGAGCGAAGTCGAATGGGTCGACATCGTCGCAGCCGCGAATATCGTAAGCAGTCGTTGCTTACGCATGGACAAATCTCCACTCGATTACGCCGGTTTTCGACACGAATACATTGGAAGAGGATTGCGGCGGGCCGATCTCGATCCCGATCCGGTAAAGCAATTCCACATCTGGTTTGCCGCCGCGATTAAGGCCGGGATTCACGATGCTAACGCGATGACGTTAGCCACTTGTGTTGACGGGAAACCATCCGCCCGCGTCGTGTTGTTGAAAGATTTTGATGAGGGCGGCTTCGTTTTCTTTACCAACTACGCCAGCGACAAAGGCCGGCAGCTCGAGAAAAATCCAAACGCAGCTCTGGTCATGTATTGGATGGAAGTGGAGCGCCAGATCCGGGTCGAAGGCGAAGTTGAAAAAACTTCGCGCGAAGAAGCCGAGGAATATTTTCATACCCGGCCGATCGGCGCTCAGCTCGGTGCCTGGGCCTCTCAGCAAAGTCAGGTAATCGATGCGCGCCGAGTTCTCGACGCGCGCCTCGAAGAGATGAAACAACGTTTCGCCGAAGGACAAATCCCGCTTCCGCCGCATTGGGGCGGATTTCGTCTCAAACCCAATCGAATGGAGTTTTGGCAGGGCCGTCCCGATCGTTTACACGACCGGTTTCGTTACACGTTGCAATCGAGCGGCTCTTGGTCGATAGACCGGCTCGCACCGTAACTTTCGACCAACCCAATCGATGGAGCAGTTGCGAATCAATTGATGATGGAGCCGATGGAACATGATTTTGTGAACGACGAGCCGCTCGGCGCAGAGCAGAATGCATCGAGCCGAAAACGTCGCCGCCGTCCGCCCAGCGTTTTGGAGCCGCGGCCTCGTCGCCGGGAACAAATCGGGGGAAGAACGAGTCGGGAACGGACCGAATTGTTCCTTCGCGAAAATCCGGTTCCAATGATTCTGGGCGCACTCGCCGCAGGACTGGCCATCGGCCTGGCCATTCGTTACGCGTCGCGCTCGGACGAAAAAGAAGTGGAAATTAAAACGCCTCTGGACCGGATTAATTGGAGCGTTCTTACACTGCCGTTCTTGTGGCCGCTCGTTCGCGGAATGAAAGAGAGACTCGAAGACTCCGCCGGCGCAGTTAGAGAAGGCGTCGGTCGTGTGAAAGATATCGACCTCGACCGCTACACCAAACCGATCCGCAGACGCTGGAAATCCTGGACTAATTTGTAGCCGCGTCGCTGTGCGACGCGTGTTTCGCGCAGCGAAACGTCTACCGCGTTCCACCTTTAGCGTGGAATCACTACTGCCCAGTTGCTAATCTCGCCGCGTGTTGCGGTTCGTTCCTCTTCTTTTAATCGCGGCGTGCGCGAACGCCTTCGCCAAAGAACCAAAACAATCTCCCGAATCGGACGCTAAATTCGTTGGCGCCATCGGATGTCGATCTTCCAGTTGTCATGGCGGCGCTGGCGAAAAACGCAGCCAGTACATCACCTGGTCGCAAAAGGATTTTCACACCCGCGCCTACGCAATTCTCCTAGACGCGCGCTCAGCTCGAATCGCTGAAGCCGTTGCGATCGCGCAACCGCAATCGAGCGCGCGCTGCACCGTTTGTCATTCCCCTTTTCAATCGGTTGCTCAGACTCGCCTGACCTCGAGCGCCCGTCCCGATGAAGGCGTGTCGTGCGAAAGTTGTCACGGCGCCGCCGAACCGTGGCTGCGCGGGCACACTCGCGCCGATTGGAGCTATGCGACGCGCGTCAGCGCCGGCATGCACGACTTGCGAAATCTTTATGTGCGCGCCAACGCCTGCGTCGCCTGCCATCAAAATGTCGACGCTGACATTTTGAAAGCCGGACATCCCGAACTCGTTTTTGAACTCGATAGCCAATCGGTCAACGAACCAAAACATTGGCGCGACGACGATCCGACGATCGGGCCGCAGACCTGGTTGACAGGCCAGGCGGTCGCGCTCCGCGAAATCACCTGGGCTCTGATCAAGTCTCCGCCGGATGAGCGGGCTCAGCTGCTCGATCAGGAAAGTGCGCTAGTTTGGTTGCTCGACAAAACCGGTTTCGGAAATGACTTGAGTAAATTCAGCGCCTTCCCGGCGATCCAACAGAGCGCCAACGAAATCGCGGAACGCGCGGCAAAATGGACTCCCACCAATGATTCGCTGATGTCGATCTTGCAAACGCTTGCCGCCAGCGATTCGGAATTTCGATCGACTAACGCATCGCGCGAAAATCTTTTTTATCGCGCGATCCGGCTCGAACTCGCGCTCGAGCGACTTTCGGTCGCGCTCAATCTCTCATCAAAGATCGAGAAAGAATTGAATGCGTTGCGCTCAGATGTTCAGCGACATTACGATTTCGACGTCGCCGCGTTCGCCGAGCATCTCCGGGCGTTGCGCAGTAAGTTGTAGCCGCTTCGCGGTGCGAAGCGCTGCGTCGCCCGCAGGGCGACGGCTACAGTTGAACGCGCCAGCGTTCTCGCGGAAGATGTCGATCTTCGCATGGCCAAAACCGACCGACTCGACCAGCCCGCCTGGCAGCAGAACGCGATCTTCGAGTTTTTCGCGTCGCTCAAGCTCGCGGTCGTGTTGCTGGCTGTGCTCATCGTGGGCGCGATCGTTGGTACCCTTTACGAATCCAGTTTCGACGCCAAAGTCGCGCGCACTTATGTTTACGGCGCGCCTTGGTTCAACGCCTGGCTCCTCTTGCTCGGGGCAAACCTGACCGTCTCCGCCCTCTCGCGCTGGCCCTGGAAAAAATATCACAGCGCGTTTCTCATCACCCATCTCGGCATCATCACGCTCCTGATTGGATCGCTCATTGGCCGGATCTTTGGTGTCGAAGGTACGATCACCCTTTTCAAAGGCGAAGCACCGACGAATCGATTGCTGGTCGATCAACATCAGCTCCGCGTCCACGATGTCGATGGAATCATCAAAGGCTATCCCGCGGAATTCTTGCATCACCCACCGAATCCGCAGAATCCAAAGAATCTCGGCACCCTCGCCAGCGGCGCGCGTCTGCAGATTGTCGATTACGCACCGGCGATCGAAGGCAAGCTCAATCCAAAGCCGCTCAAAGACAGCGGCGTGCCCGCGCTTCATTTCAAGATCGAAACTGCGATGATGAACCAGCGCCTTGAAAGCTGGTTGCTCGCCGACGATCCCCAGCACCGAAATTTCTCGATGGGCCTCGCGAACATCGAACTCAAGCGTGGCAGCGCGAATACTGTGGAGGCAGGCGTCTCGCCTGCATCAAAGCAGCCGGGACGGCTGCCACCACAGAACGAAGCGATCAATCTCGAAGAATCGATCTTCGCTTTCAGCAAAGCGCCCGACGAACAGATCGGTCACGTGAGCAAAGGCGGCAGCACTGGCGCGAAAGTCCGTCTCGAACCGCCACAAAATTCGAACAAGGGGCGCGTTGCGGTTTCGTTAGGCGGAAAGGAAGCAACTTTCGATGTCGCAGAAAATATTGGTCGCGAAGTGAAAATTGAGAACACGTCGTTCACGCTCAAGATCGACAATTACTGGGCCGACTTCCGGATCGAGAACGGCAAACCGAATTCGATCAGCGATCAGCCGAATAATCCGGCCGTGTTGGTGACAATTCGCGGCAAAGGTGTTCCCGTGGTCGCGCCCGAAACGAAAAATCCGCATGGCACAGGCGAGATGCCAACGACTGGCGGCCCGGCGACAATGCCAAGCGCCGGTGAGGCGGCGCCGAATCATCTAACATTGTTCGTCGCGAATGACGGCGCGCTTTCCTACGAACTTCTCTCGCGGAAGAACGGAAAATCTTCGGGCAAGATCGAGATCAACAAACCGCTCACCACCGGTTGGGCGGATTGGCAGCTCGTGGTCGACAAAACGATGCCGCACGCCGAGCAATGGATGGATTTCGCGCCGGCGAAGTCGGAGACAACATCGACATCTGCCGGCGCGGCCGAATTGCCCGACGGTGTGCGAATTCGAGTGGAACAAAACGGCGAAACACTCGAGCAATGGGTGCCGGCCGGCTGGCAAGTTACAGTGCCGACTTCGCCGAACGAAACAATGGTCGCTTATGGTTGGAAAACAATTCCGCTGCCGATCGGACTTGAGCTGCTCGATTTCGAAGTGAAACGCAACGAAGGCAGCGACAGCCCGGCCGGATTCAAAAGTACGCTGCGCTTGACCAATTCAGACGGCGAAAGCGCAATGGGTTCGTGCTGGATGAATCATCCGTTCAGTTTTCCAAGCGGTTGGTTGCGGACCTGGACCGGCTTGACCTACAAAATTTCGCAAGCCTCCTGGAACCCGGACAATCTCGAGCAAAGCAGCGTCCAAATTTTGCGCGACCCGGGTTGGCTCTTGAAATGGATCGGTTCGCTTCTCGTCGTCACCGGCGTGTTCATGATGTTTTATCTCCAGCCCTACCGGAAACAAACCGAAGGAACTCCGATTACGCTGGAAGCGCCGATGAAATCGCGGATGCAAGGATCGACATCTCCGCGTCTGGAAGAGCAGGTGTCGCGTTAAACGCGCAGGTCGGGGTTGACGTCGAGCGTTGCACGTTAAACGTTGGGCCTCTTCTGGGAAAACATGAGGGCTTATTGGGTTATATTTGTTGCCGGTCTTTTGGTGGGCTGCGCCGGAGATAAAACGCCCGCCTGGGTGCGTGGCGCGTCAAAACAAGAGAACAAATGGGGCCACTACAGCGGCTACGTCGAAGCGCGCTGGGAGAACGACGGACGCTCGATGACACTCTTAAGCGAGCTTCGTTACACCGATCCCGACGGCGTCGTTTGGATTGCGCCGGCCGGTTCGCAAGTGGATGGCGCGTCGGTTCCCCGATCGCTCTGGACGATCATGGGTGGACCGTTTGAAGGAAGATATCGCAACGCCTCGGTGCTGCACGACGTCGCTTACGACCAGCACAACAAGCCGTGGCCGGTTTGCGACCAAATGTTCTACAACGCGATGCGTTGCAGCGGCGTGAACGCAGTCAATGCCGGCACGATGTATTATGCGCTGCGCAAATTCGGTCGCCATTGGAAAGCGCCTAAGGCCGAGCCGGTCAAAGTGGGCGAAGAAATTGTGGCGCGCGCCGAACCGGTCAATCAGGGCGACATCAACGCGACCCGCGATTGGATCCGCAACTCAGACCCGAGCCTGCAACAGATCGACCAGCGTGCCGACGCTGTGTCGCGCTGACTTAATCTTTTCCGTCGCCGTTTGTCGCCGGCGCTGAACGCGCGGGCTCGGTCGCGCCATCTTTTTCCAAAGCGACCGCCAGGACTTCATCGACATTTTCCACCGGAACAAATTTCAATTTCTGTTTCGCCTCTTCCGGAACATCGACCAGATCTTTTTCGTTCAGCTTCGGAATGATCACGGTCGAAATTCCGGCGCGCATCGCGGCCAGACTTTTTTCCTTGAGTCCGCCGATTGGCAAGACCAGTCCGCGCAAGGTGATTTCGCCGGTCATGGCAACGTCGGGACGGACCGGTTTGTTCGTGAATAATGATGCCAGCGCGGTAAACATGGCGATGCCGGCGGACGGTCCATCTTTTGGCACCGCACCGGCGGGAACGTGCACGTGGATGTCCATGTCGCGAAAGTCTTCCGATTTCACGCCGATTTCGCCATTGCGGCTGCGGACAAGGCTGAGCGCGGCCTGAACCGATTCCTTCATCACTTCGCCAATGTGACCGGTAAGCGTGACGTTTCCCTTCCCGGGATAACGCGTCGCTTCAATGTGGAGCACTTCACCGCCGGCCGGCGTGTAAGCAAGTCCGGTGACAACGCCGGGCTTGCTCGTCTTCAATCTGGTTTCGCGCACATATTTGGCCGGTCCCAACATTTGCGCCAACAATTGCGGCGTGACCGTCACGTGTTCCGTTTTGCCGCGGGCAACGCGGGACGCGATTCCACGGCAAATCGCTCCGATCTGGCGCTCGAGCTCGCGCACGCCGGCTTCGTGGGTGTAGTCGTTGATGATTTGCCGAAGCGCGTCGTCCTGCCAGTCGACCTGTTCGGGCTTCAATCCGTTTTCTTCCGTCTGCCGCCCGACCAGATAACGTTTCGCGATCTCCAATTTCTCGCGCTCGGTGTAACCCGGCAGCGAGATTACTTCCATCCGGTCCCGCATCGGTTCGGGCACGCCGTCGATGTAATTCGCAGTCGCGATAAAAATGATCTGCGAGAGATCGAACGGCACGTCGAGATAGCGATCGACAAAAGTATTGTTTTGGCGCGGGTCGAGCACTTCGAGCAACGCGCTCGCCGGATCGCCTCGAAAATCGGCGCCGATCTTGTCGATCTCGTCCAGCATGAAGACCGGATTCCGCGTTCCGGCGCGGCGCAGTTCCTGAATGATCCGTCCCGGCATCGAACCGATGTAAGTGCGCCGGTGTCCGCGAATTTCCGCTTCGTCACGCATTCCGCCGAGACTGATTCGGACAAACTTGCGACCGAGCGCATCGGCGATCGATTGACCGAGACTGGTTTTGCCGACACCAGGCGGTCCGAGGAAACACAAAATCGGGCCGTGACCGGTTGGATTCAGTTTGCGCACGGCCAGATATTCGATCAGCCGCTTCTTTACTTTCTCGAGATCGTAATGGTCGCGATCGAGAATTTGCTGCGCTTGATCGAGATCCAGATTGTCCTGGCTCAATTTGTTCCAGGGAAGATCGGCCACGATCTCGATGTAACTGACGATGACGGAAAATTCGGGACTAGCCGGCGGAATAAAATCAAGCCGTTTCAATTCGCGCTCCGCTTGCTTCATCACCTCTTCGGGCGGATTCGCTTCCTTCAGCCGAGCGCGCAATTGTTCCATCTGCTCATCGCTGCCCGTCTCGTCCTCACCGAGCTCGTGCTGGATCGCTTTGATTTGCGAACGCAAATAAGCGTGGCGTTGTGCGTCGGAAAATTGCGATGCGACGTCCTTTTGCAATTTTTCCTGGATCTGCGCGATCTCCAATTGCGCGGAGATGTGTTTCTGTACGATACGGATTCGTTTCTCGACGTCAGGTTCTTCGAGAATCGCCTGCTTTTGTCCAACATCAATATTCAAGTTCGGCGCCAGAAAATCAGCGAGCTGTTCCGCAGTGGCGATGTTCAGAATCATCAGGCGCGCTTGCTCCGGCGCTTCCGGCGTCAGCTCAAATAATCTCGCGGCCGAATCCCGCAGATTTCGAAACTCGGCTTCCCATTCCTTGCTCTCCGGCGGCGATTTCGATTCCAGCAAATCGACTTCCGCGCGGATGAACGGCGAAGTCGCCACGATTTTGCGCAACGTGAACCGACGCAGGCCTTGCGTGATAAGGAGGACGTGGTCATCCGCCTGGCGGATCATTTTTAAAACGAGGGCGGCGGTTCCGACGTGATAAAGGTCCGGCGGCTCCGGATCTTCTTTCGCTTCATCGCGCTGCGTCAAAAGGCCGATCACCTTTGTGCGCGGCAATGTTTCGTCGAGTAATTGAATCGATGCCGGCCGCCGCACGTTGAGCGGTACGATCGTTCCCGGAAAAACAACGAACCCGCGCACCGGCAAGATCGACAATTCCTCTGGAATCTGCGGCACACGGCTCTCGTCCGTCACGTCCGCGGCAATAGTCGGCGCGGTGCTGGATTTCATTTCCAGCTCGGCCGGCACCGCGATCTGTTCTTCGTTCATCATTGTTTTAGCGGCAGCGAAATCCAAAGCAGTCCGTTGCGTTGTTCGGCGCTGGCCTGATCGATCTCCACTTCGGCTGGCAATACCACCTCGCGCTCGAAAGGTCCGTAATCGATTTCCATCGCCAGCAATCGGATGGCGCGGCCTTCATCGTGCGAGGGCTCGGGCAATTCGCGTGACCCGCGAATCAGCACCCGCAGCGGCTCAACGATCAGATCGATCTGCGACCGCTCGACCCCGGCCAGATCGACACAAATCCGGATACATGTCTCGCAGCGGTAAGCATTGATCGCCGGCTCCCAGGTGTGGGGCGCGAACTGAAACTGCGACCGCGCCAGCTCGTAAGTGACGTCCTGCAACGCGCCGTGGAGCCAGCGCAACTTGATGCTGTCGATCGGGTCCATTTCAAAAGTAACCTGCCTCTACTATAGACTACGCTGAGCGCCCGCCCGTTGCGTGTCTATTCTGAAATCTGACGCCGCAACTAGCTGCAAACGACGCGCCTAGATGTCGATCTCCTGGACAAACGGACTTATCGCGAAAACAGCATGATGGAGATAAGTACGAGTGGCAGCAGCGCTAACAGCAAAGCGACCATTCCAAGAATTGAGCGGATTCCACGCAGTGCAAGAACAGCAGCAGCTCCATAAAACAGCGGAAACCAAAAACCTGCATTCCACCACGCTTTCTCGCGAGCTGTGAAAGAGATCGCGAACCAGGCTGTTGTCACAAGCGTCAGTGCAAGTGAGCCAACACCAAAAAGCCACGGTCGCTGCGCGGATGTGAAAAAATTGCCCATTAGTTAGACGATCGCGTTGACTATCACATTTTCTTTCCCGGGCCCCACAAGGCGCGGCCGGGTTTGGCGTTGGTGTGCTCGCCGTCTTTGATCACTTGAACACCATTGACGAAAACATGTTTCACGCCGGTCGAGTACTGATGCGGTTTATCAAACGTCGCGTGATCGGTGATTGTTTTCGGATCGAACACGACCACGTCGGCGAACATTCCTTCCTTCAACATGCCGCGGTGATCGAGCTCGAGATTTTGCGCCGGTTGCGCGCTTAGCCTCCGAATCGCTTCCGGCAAGGAAAGGATTTTTTCGTCCCGGCAATATTTGCCGAGCACGCGCGCGAAATTTCCGTAGGCGCGCGGATGCGGATTCGATTTGGTGAACGGCGGCTCGGGTGCTTGCGACGCTTCATCCGATCCGAACGAGATCCACGGCTTCTTTAATTCCTTCTTCACGTTCTCTTCCGACATTACGAAGTAGACCGTGCCGATCCGCGATTCGTCTTCGGCCACCAGATCCATCGCGGTATCGATCGGATCTTTGCCGCGCATCTTGGCCACTTGAGCGAGCGTTTTACCAGTGAGCGGCTTGAGTTTGTCCGACTTGAAAGCGGCGAGCAGAATGTTGTCCGGCGAACCGGCGCCGAGATAAAGGTTTTCCCATTTGTCGCTGTCGATCTTGACCTCTGCTTTAATTTTCTCGCGCGTCGCTGGATCACGCAGCCGCTTGAACAGCGCGTCGTAACCGCCGTCTTCGGTCCAGGGCGGGAAACAGGCGTCGAGTCCGGTGCCGGCCGCGGTGTAGGTGTACATGTTGGCGCGAATGTTCAGTCCCTCGCTCCGCGCCTTTTCAATTCGCGCCAGAAACTCGTCGAGCTTCGGCCAATTTTTCTGGCCCGCAGCTTTGATGTGATAAACCTCGGCCGGAATTTTCGCTTCCCGCGCGATTCGAAGCAGTTCATCGAACCCCTCGAACAATTGGTTCCCTTCGCTCCTCATGTGCGAGATGTATTTGCCTTTGTATTGCGCGGCGACTTTGCACATCTCGATCAGTTCCTCCGTCTTCGCGTAAAATGCCGGCGGATAAATCAGCGACGTGCCGATGCCGAGCGCGCCGGCCTCCATTTCTTTGCGCACCAGTTCGCGCATCTGGTCGATTTCCTGCGGTGTCGGTTGTCGATCTTCGAAACCGATGACGTAAGCGCGAATGGTGGTCGCGCCGACAAACGACGCGACGTTGCAGGAAATCCCGCGCTTCTCCAGATACTGCAGATACTCCGCGAGCGTGTTCCATTTGATCTCGTACTTAATGTCGGCCTGGTTTTTCAACGCGTAGGCGCGGAGTCGATCGTTCACCGGTCCCATCGATTCGCCTTCGCCCATGATCTCGGTCGTCACGCCCTGGCGCAGCTCGCTTTGGGAACGCCCGTCCTGAATCAGAGATTCGGTCGACCACGAAAGCATGTTGATGAACCCCGGCGCGACCGCGAGACCTTTGGCGTCGATCACGGTCTTCGCCTTAGCGTTTTTGAAATCGCCAACACCGGCGATGCGATCGCCTTTGATCGCAAGATCGACATGTTGCGCCTCGCCGCCGCTGCCGTCGTAAACCGCGCCGTTCTTAATAATAACGTCGAACTCGGCTGCGAATGCGATTGTCGAGGTCAGCAGAAAAAACAGCAGCGTCGGTTTCATTGCGCGATTCAAAAATCGGCGGAGAGGAATGTCGATCTAAAATTACTTGGCGGATTCCTTGAGCAAGATCGACAACTCGTCTTTCCACAGCGCGGCGATGGTGTGGCTGCCGTGACCGCGGGTCTTGTCGCTGAGCGGAAGGACGGTCGCGCGTCCGTGTGGCACGCGTTTGATTTCGCGTTCCAAAATTCCAAGCTCGGGCGGATTGATTAAGTCATCGGCTGAATTGATCGCGAGCAACGGCGCGCGAATTTTTTCCAGGTTCGGGCCGGGATCGTAATCGTGCGACGCTTCGAGCGCGTAAAGAACATCGTTGGCGTCGTCCGTTTTGACATGATCGTCGACGAATTTGTTTAACACTTCGTCCGTTTTCGCTAGCGTCGGCGCTTCTTTTTGGCGCAACACCGGATTGCTGCTCATCAACCAAAGCATTTCTGCCGCGGTGCGCAGGCTCGACGGCTGGGATTTGTATTCGCCGCCGTTCCACGCCGGATCGTTCCGGATCGCGTCGATAATGACGCGCCGCCAGGCGCGATTACGACCTGAAATTTGCGTGGGCAAACTGGCCAGCGGCATGAGCGCGTCCATGAAATCGGGATGCGCTTCGCCCCAGAGCCAGGTGTGCATTCCGCCCATTGAAGTTCCCATCACGAGACGCGCGTGATTCGCGCCGAGTCCCTCGGTCAATAATCGATACTGCGCTTCCACCATGTCGATGTAACCGTAGCGCGGAAATTTCGCGTGCATCCCATCGCTCGGCTTACTCGATTTGCCGTGGCCGATCCCGTCCGGGAGCACGATAAAAAATTTGGTCGCGTCGAGTGGCTGATCTTTTCCAAAAAGTTCACCGGCAAATTCCGGCCGAACAAATTGCGCGCCGCTACCCGTCGTTCCGTGCATGACCAACACGGCGTTCGTGAGTTTGCCTTGCACGTAATCACGTTTGCCGAGCGTTCGGTAATGAATCCGCAGCTCGGGCAGACTCTCACCGGAAGCAAATTTGAAACTGTGAATCGTGTAATCGCCTTCCGTCGGCGGCGGATAATCGGCCGCCCGCGTCGCGCTGAGTGTGGCTAGACAGAGAAATGCCGCCGCGAAAATTGGGCGCATGATTTCGTTTAACATCATCGTGCCGGCGATTCCAGCGACTTGACAGGATTCGTCGGTTGGGACGAATGGTTGCGGCCCCACACAAGGAAACCGTGCAAAATTTATGGTCGGTCGCGAGCCTAACTGAATTCGTTGCGGAGTCGGTGCGAAACGCGCGCGAGGGCAGCGTTCCATTTTATCATTTGCAGTTCGATCGCGTTTTCCCGTCGGATTTTTACGCGGAGATGCTGCGGACAATGCCCGACGAAACCGATTACCGGCCGATGTCGGGCAAAAGCAAAATGGGCAGCAGCCGGCCGGATGGAAAACCGACCCGGACGAAGATTGACTTGTTTCCAGAATACCTCCGTCATCTGCCGGCGGATAAATTTGCGGTTTGGGATGTGGTCGGTCGCATCCTGCGTTCCAACGAAGTAAAGACCGCGTTCATTCAACATCTCGCGCCGGGTTTGAAACTGCGCTTCGGAGAAAATTTCGCCAGCGTCGAAATGTACCCGGTGCCGATTCTGACGCGCGACATTCCGGGCTATCGCGTTTTCAAACACACCGATAGTCTTTGGAAAGGGATCACGGTGCAGCTCTGTCTGCCGGCCGACGATTCAAATAAAAACATCGGCACGATTTTTCACGAGCGAATGCCGGACGGAACGAAACCGAAGCGAACGCAAATGCCGTTCGCGCCGAACAGCGGTTATGCCTTCGCGGTTTGGAACGATACCTGGCATTCGGCCGATCCGGTGGGCCCGGAAGTGCGAACACGGGACAGCATTCTCCTTACCTATTTTGTTGACCGTGGTATCTGGAGAACGTTGCGGAACCGGGCGCGCCGCGTCGGCAACTTTTTGCTGAACGAGCTGCGCAGTTTAAAGCGCAGTTGAGCTACCAGGTCACGGTCGCGTTGCCGGCAGAATCAGTAGTGGCGTTGCGTCCGACTAATCGCAGAAAAATAAAATTGGCCTGCGCGTCGTGTTCGACGCGGCCATAAAGCGTGATCTCGGTGCCGCTCGAATCAGTCAGGATCGATTTGAACGCCGCCAGGTCCGGTTTTGCCACCATCACTGAAACGTGCGCGAACTTTCCGCTTTGACCAGCTATCGGCTGCCAGATCGAGCTTTCGTACCAGTTCGGTTTCATGTGGTGAATATCTTTGCCGCGGAAATTGCATTTCACGCCAACGAGCTCGCGCATGTGCGCGTCCAAATTTTTGCTCAAGGTGGCGAGATCGTAGGTTTGCACTGCGCGCCACGTTTTTGCGTCGTAGCGGACCGCCGCGCCGAACATGATTGGTCCGTTGCTGAGGAGAATCGCGACTAGGAGAAGCAAGATTCTTTTCATAACAGGAACACGCTCTACAGGAACTGACGTCGATTGAAAAGGCGCGAAACGTCTTGCGATGCGCTTAGATCGGCGATCAGGGGGTTTTCGGTTTCGCCGGCGAAGGAATGGTCAATTGCGCGCTAAACATTTGCTTGCCATCGGAAAGATCAATCGAGCCATCACCAATTTTGACGACGCGTAGAATGAGCGCGACCGCCGAATTTGGCGCCTGCAAAGTGACGCCTTCCCCTTCAGCCACAGTCTTTCCATTGATCACGGCAAGGCGTGGATGACCGAGCGCGATGGCGCTGACGCGGATCATATCGGCGCTTAGCTGGATGATAATCGGCGCGGGAGTAGCAGCGGAACCAGGTCCCGCTGCGAGACTGTGGGTTCGTGCTTTGACAAACGTCGGACCAGATTCGTCTCCCTCTTTTTGCGCGTGTCGACTAAAAATAATTCCGCCAATTGAAAGAAGCATCGCTCCCATGATCGCGCCGACAAATACCCAGCGGCCGTTCCCGGACATCATCCCGGCCCCCTTCAGAACAAATGGCGAATCGGAGCCGTCCTCGACGGAACGGCTTTCCTGCGCGTCCATCGACGTAATCAAGCGCTCTGGCGGAATCTGGTTGGGCACCAGCTGCATGCGATAAGTGACAGCATTGAGCAGGCCACGACTTCTCCAAACAGGCAGATGGACTCGTCTAACCCGCTTGTGGGTGACTTCGGTGACGGTTAAACTGCTCGGCCGTGAGACATCTCCACATCGCGTTGATGGGCGCGCTTCTGTTTGCGATTTCGCGCTCGGCCGCGATCGCGCAAACCGCCGAATCGAGCCAGACGTCCGTCGACACCAGCGGCCTGAATTTTCGCCAATTTGGTCTGCTTGCCATTCAGGATGGCGGACGTCGCAAACCGATCGACACTTTTGCGCGTGAAACGCTGATTCGAATTACGGGAAGATCGACATATATCGGCAAGACTCACCGGACATGGCAGCCGAACGATTTCGTTTTGTCGGCTGCGCTGGAAACGCACGATTGGCGGAGCGAACCGATGGTGCTCGTTTCGTTAGGCAAATTGAAGGAACAACTTGGTTTGGATAAGACGCAGCGCCGGTTTTCATTTGAACAACTTGTCGCGTTGCCGGAATTGCAGCGCCTGACGAACGAAGCGCATGCGTTGAAGCGCGCTGAGAAGCCACTCGATCGCGTCCAACAGGAGGCGCTGAGCGTAAGCGATCGGCTCGCACTCCTGGCCAACGCGATGAATGGCAGTGCGCTTCTGATTGTGCCGGCACCGAAAAGCGAAACCGAGGCTTGGGTCGTCCCGCCGGAGTTTTCCCGTTACTACAGCGAAACACAGTTCGCGCCGATCCAAATCCAGCTCCAAACGATGGCCACGGGTTATGTGCAGGGCGATGGATTTAATTTCAGCCGCGCCGCCAGTCAGCTCCGCGAAAGTTTACGTTCGCTCAGTCCTTCCATTTATCCGCAAGATCGACATCTCCGGCTCGAATATTTTTGCAATCATTTCGAAGCGTTCTATCGCGCGATCTGGTTTTATGGACTCGCGTTTCTCGTTCTGCTGATCGCGCATTTGCGCAGCGGCGCCCGCGCGCTCCGGAACATCGGAGTATCGATTGCAATTCTCGCGCTCGCCTTTCACGCCAGCGGAATCGTGATGCGCTGCCTCATCGCCGGACGGCCGCCGGTGACGAACATGTACGAATCGATCATCTGGGTTTCGTTCGCGGTTTCATTTTTCGGGATGATCTTTTTCGTGCGCTACCGGACACCGGTCTATCTGCTGGCGGCGGTGCCGGTCACGCTGCTGGCCTTGTTATTGGTGCATCAAATGCCGATCGCGATGCCATCGAGCATCGATCCGTTGGTCCCCGTTTTACGCGATAATTTCTGGCTCACCATTCATGTGTTGACGATCACGTTGAGTTACGCGGCGTTCGCGCTCGCGATGGGGTTCGGTCACATCTTGCTCTGGCGTTACGCGCGCAATCCAGCTGGCGCGCGAGCGGACTCGCCGATGCATTTTTGGCTTTATCGTGTATTGCAACTCGGCGTGTTGCTCCTCGCCGCTGGAACGATTCTCGGCGGCGTCTGGGCAAATTATTCCTGGGGCCGGTTCTGGGGTTGGGACCCAAAGGAGACTTGGGCGCTGATCGCGCTGCTTTGTTATCTGACCGCGCTCCATGGACGTTTGGCCGGTTGGTGGACTGAATTCGGTCTCGTAGTGGCCAGCGTCGTCTGTTTTCTCGCCGTGCTGATGGCATGGTACGGCGTCAACTTTGTTCTCGGCAAAGGTTTGCATTCCTACGGATTCGGGATTGGCGGCGAAACCTATGTCGCCACGTTTGTTCTGCTCGATCTGTTGTTTGTCGGGTTTGCAATTTGGCGCTACCAATCGACTAAACGCGCCGGCTCCAACACGCCGGCTGAAGCGGTTGCGATTTGATCTGAGTTATTTCCGCGGCAGCCGCGCCTCGCAAATTTCGCAGATGACGTGAAGGATGAACTTGTGCGCTTCCTGAATCCGCGCGGTCGAATCGCCTTTCACAATAAGATCGACATCGGCGACTCCGGCGGTTGATCCGCCGTCTCGCCCGAGAAGTGCGATTGTTTTTAATTTGCGATTACCTGCTTCTTCGATCGCGCGCCGGATATTTTTTGATTTGCCGCTGGTGCTGATGGCGATCAGGATGTCTCCGGAATTTCCGAACGCGCGCACTTGCCGCGCAAAGATTTCTTCGAAGCCGTAATCGTTGCCGATCGCGGTGATCAAACTTCCGCCTTGCGACAAATTCATCGCCGGATACGGAGGGCGGTCTTCCACAAAGCGACAGGCCAGCTCGGTGCAAAAATCGGCCGCATCGGCTGCGCTGCCGCCATTTCCGCAAGCCAACACCTTTTTACCATTCGTTAGGCAATCCACGATCAAGTCGGCCACTTTGGTGATTTGCGATTCAAGATCGACAATCGACTGCAGAGTTTTCGTCGCCGCGGCGATTGCGTTCTTTAAAATTTCAGATGAGCTGCGCATGGCGAAGAAATATGGTGCGCGGTAGAGGTTTCGAACCTCTGACCCCTACCGTGTCAAGGTAGTGCTCTACCACTGAGCTAACCGCGCATTTCAAGCGGAGTGATAAGTGATCGGTGATCGGCGATCAGTCAAGACCGCGGTCGATTTGGCGGTAGCAGAATTGGAATGAGATCCTTCGACTCGCTGCGCTCGCTCAGGATGGCTGCTACGCAGCGAGCTTGACCGCTTCTTTGTGGCCAAGAATGCGAACGGTTTCTTTCAATTGCTCGACCTTAAGCGGCTTCTTCAAAACCGTGATCGGTCCTTTGGACAAAATCCGGTCGAGCATCGCGCTGTCCGGATAACCGGTGATGATGATGACCGGGCAGCCGGGCTGATCCTCCTTGATCGCATCGTAAACGTCGTCGGCCGGACCGTCCGGCAATTTTAAATCGAGAAACACAAGATCGAATTTTTGTTTTTCAAGCGCGGCCAGGGCTTCTTTTACCGTGCCAACAACAACGCGACTGAAACCGATCTTGCGAAGGAAGAGTTTGAAAAGATTTTGCAGGCTCTCGTCGTCATCGACCACGAGCACTGTTGGCTGGCCAGATTTTTCCTCCTTGAGGATGTCTTTATCGAGGGAGGATTTCTTGATCCGCCAACGGCCGCCGATCTGGATGGCGGGGAGCTGGCCGCGCTGCACCAGATAATAAACGGTCGGCAACGGGATGCGGAGGTATTTGGCCGTTTCCTTGACCGTTAGGAGGTTATGCATGTGGGAAAATCACCAATTGGCGGGAAAATGGGCAAGACATTTCGCTCGGGTGAGCATTATAAATTCTAGAATCGATGTCAATCCTTTCTTTGGGCAATTGAGCGCCTAACGACCCGTATTCCCGGGCGGCCAAGGCACTCCCGACTGGACAATGCCGGGCCTGGGGGTGACTATTCGTTTTTCGATGAGCGCCCTTTTCTTCAAGCGATTCCTGCAACGCCCTTTCCAGATCGCCTCGATCATGCCGAGTTCCAAGGCGTTGGTCGAACGCGTCGCCGACAAAATGGATTTCGACCGCGCGCGCGTGATCGCCGAGTACGGCCCCGGTGAAGGCGTGCATTCGCGCGAAATCGCGCGCCGGATGCGGCGGGATTGTCAATTGCTGCTCTTTGAGCTCGACCCTGCTTTCTCGCGCGATTTGCAGCGCCAATTTAGTCACGATGCGCGCGTTCATGTCATCAATGACAACGCCGCGCATCTGCCATTGGAATTACGCAGACGCGGTATCGGCGCGTGCGATTATATCGTTTCGGGGATTCCATTTAGCATTCTCAAGATCGACAAGAAGCGCGCGTTGCTCCAACAAACTCATGACGCGCTCACCGATGGCGGCAGCTTCATCATTTATCAAGTCACCAACGAATTGAAGCAGCACGCCAAAATCTTCGAGCGCGCGGAGTCCGAATATTTCCTGCAAAACATTCCGCCCATGTTCATCACTGTTTTTGAGAAAACGAACGGTCGGAACGGCGAATCGCATTTCTCACTGCAGGAAAGTCGAACTTCTGCAAATAGCGCATGACCGGCGGCCGGACGCGGATGGAAAAAGATTCGATGGGAGAAATGGCGCTCCCCGAGTCCGCGCTCTACGGGGCCTCAACTGAGCGCGCCGTCCTCAATTTTCCGATCAGCGGTTACCGTTTTTCCCGCCCGTTCATTCGTGCGCTCGGTTTAATTAAATGGGCGGCGGCCCAGGCCAATCACGATCTCGGTTTACTCGACGCCGAACGCTCGGCCTTGATCGTGCAAGCTGCCGAAGAGGTTATTGACGGAAAACTGGACGAACATTTTCCACTCGACATTTTTCAGACCGGCTCCGGCACGAGCACGAACACGAACGCAAACGAGGTCATTGCCAACCGCTGCGCGCAACTGGCTGGGAAAAAGATCGGGTCGCGCGAATTGGTTCATCCCAATGATCACGTCAACATGGGACAGTCGAGCAATGACGTGATCCCGTCAGCCATTCATATCAGCGCGGCGGAACAATTTAAAAATTGCCTGGTGCCGGCACTCGGAAAACTGCATCGCGCACTGGATGCGAAGACAAAAGAATTTTGGGACATCATCAAGATCGGTCGGACGCATTTGATGGATGCGACGCCGGTCCGGCTCGGTCAGGAGCTTTCCGGCTACGCTCAACAAGTCGCTTACGGAAAACAGCGCGCAGAAAAATCGATCGAAGTTTTGCGTGAGCTAGCGCTTGGAGGCACCGCGGTTGGCACCGGCTTGAATCGACATGTCGATCTTCCAGGCAAAATGCTGCGGCACATCGAGGAGCGGACTGGCATTGCTTTTTACGAAGCAAAAAATCATTTCGAAGCGCAGGGGAGCAAAGACGCCGTGGTCGAAGCGAGCGGTCAGCTCAAAACCATCGCGACCAGTTTGTTTAAGATTGCGAACGACGTTCGTTTGTTAGGCAGCGGCCCGCGTTGCGGAATTGGCGAGATTCAAGTGCCGGCGACCCAGCCCGGCAGCTCGATCATGCCCGGCAAAGTCAATCCGGTGATGTGCGAATCGATGATGATGGTTTGTGCGCAAGTTTTCGGCAACGACGCCGCCATCACGTGGGCGGGAGCGAACGGCAATTTCGAGCTCAACGTCATGATGCCGGTAATGGCGCACGACCTCCTCGAATCGATCCGGCTTCTCGCGAATGTGGTCGATGTCTTCTGCGAAAAATGCGTAACCGGAATCAAAGCGAACAAGGCGCGCTGCGAAGAATTGGTAGAACTTTCCATGGCGATGGTGACAGCATTGGCGCCCAAGATCGGGTATGATCGCGCGGCTGAGATCGCCAAGGAAAGCGTTCGAACCGGCAAAACCGTTCGGCAGCTTTGCCGGGAGAAAAAAATCTTGCCCGAAAAAGAACTCGAACGCGCGCTCGACCCGGTTTCCATGACGGAGCCCGGCGGCACCGGCGCGGCCGGCGGTTGACGATGTCGATCCCACGAATGGTCGGCGGCCTTTTGTTCGCTGCCGGTGTAACGAGTTTGGTTGTCGCCGCGGATTCGCGACCCGACGTTTCGCAAATCATCGACAAAACCGAAGCGTCCGCGATTTTGGAAGACCCGGTCAAAGATCCGAACCCGCGCAACGGCAATGGCACGGACGGTTATTATTCCAAGTGCAATTACTACAGCGTCAATCGCGGGAAGTCGTTAATCATCCGCCTGCAACTTCCGGGACCGAACGCGATCGGCCCGGAGAAAGAGCTTGAACTGTTGGTCGCGGCAAATGGCGCGATGGAGAAAGTGTCCGGCATCGGCGACGCCGCGCAAATGTTCATTGGCGGCAGCGAAAGCGGCCTCGCCTCTCGCGTGCTGATGCTTTACGTCGCGAAAGGGAACGCCTTTCTCACGATCGGCCTCGGCGGTTTTGTGGACGACGCCATTGCATTGGAGAAAGCAAAAACCATCGCGCAAAAATTGCTCGAGCACCTTTGACCGAGGGAACGGGCGAGCTTAGATCGACATATGGTGGCCAAACTCGACGGACCGCAATTTTCCGGCGGCGCCAATATCGCGATTAAATGTCCTGCGCACACCTATGATCAAACGGTCGCGTTTTACCGGGACACGCTCGCGCTGCCATTGATCGAGGAAGAATCGGACGGCTGCATCTTTCAATTTGGTCCGAACCGGCTTTGGATCGACAAAGTGCCGAACCTGAGTCATCCCGATATTTGGCTCGAGATCGAAACCAACGACACCGAAGCAGCGGCGGCGTTCCTAAAAGTGCACGGCATCGACCGCCGCGATGAAGTGGAAAATTTGCGCGAAGATTTCAACGGCTTCTTCATTTCCGATCCCGGCGGCGTGATTCATCTCGTCGTCGGCCCGGAAGAAATTTGATTCATACGACCGTGAAGGTGATTCCTTTGACAATCGTTTTGTGGTCGGTCGCTTTGACTGGGCTGGTAGCGGATGTCGACTTTCGATCTGGATGCGCGGCGCACTTTGCGTCCACGGATGAAGGCCGTGGAATTCTCGGTCAGCGCGATGAATTTATTGAGCGACTAAGCCCATTTGATCGGGCGTCGCGAATGAAAACAGATAAATCAGTTTCGGAGGAAGAATTTCTCACGTTCCTAAAAGCGAATGCTCTGGCATGGGACGACGCCGAACGAACCAGAGTCGAAGGTGCGATAACAACTCTCCGACAAGCTTTTGAGCGTTTGCCGGTTTCTTTTCCGAAAAGAGTGAACTTGATTAAAACGACTGGTGCAGAGGAAGGCCGTGCATTCTACACTCGGGATACGGCGATCATGCTGCCCGCCGCGGAAACAGCTGCAGCCGATATTCAGACCCTTAAGAAAACAATCGCCCACGAGCTGTTTCACATCCTCTCGCGGAACAATCCAGAGCTGCGGGAAAAACTTTATCAATCGATTGGCTTCACGAGTTGTGGCGAAGTCGATTTTCCGCCGGAACTCAAATCGCGAAAGATTACGAACCCAGACGCGCCGCGAAATGATCACGCAATTCGTGTCCACGTTGGCGGAAAAGAAGCGGGCGTGGTGCCGATACTTTTTTCCAGCGCACCGAAGTATGATACTTCCCGTGGCGGCGAGTTCTTCACTTACCTGCAATTGCGTTTCTTGCCCGCGACCAAAACAACTGGTGCTCAATCGCAGTTAATCGCGCCTCAGGAAATTTCGGGATTTTTCGAACAAGTCGGACGCAATACCGATTACGTCATTCATCCCGAAGAAATTCTGGCAGAAAATTTCGCCTTGTTGATCTTGGGCGAGCAGAATGTGCCGTCGCCGGAGATTATCGAGAGAATGCGGCGTATTCTCGAGAAAAAATAAACTTAGACGTGGCGACCCATGATCGTCAGATCGCGTTCGACAGCATCGAGCTGCGCGACCCGCGGAAGTAAGCCCCATTTTTCGAATCCAACCTGCTCGAATAATTTCAAACTCGGCTCGTTGTGGGCGAAGATCAGACCAACCATCGCGTTAATTTCCAGCGACGGCGCGCGCCTAAATGCTTCCTGCAACAAAGTTCGCGCAATTCCGCGGCGCCGGAATTTTTCATCCACGTAGACGCTGACTTCAGTGGTACCGCGGTAAGCGCAGCGTGGTAAAAAAGGTTTCAGGGTCAGCCAGCCGGCGATTTTGCGGTCGATTTCCAAAACCCAGAAGGGATGTCGATTCGCTGAATGTTCCTTCAGCCAATCGCGTCGTTCTTCGAGTGTGACCGGTTCCAGTTGCGCAGTTGCAATCCGCGTGGCAACGGCCGCGTTGTAAATTTTAACGATCGCGGGCAAATCTGACTCTACCGCGTCGCGAATTTTCATTTCTTCTCTAGCGGCTGTCTCTGGCCGCCGATGTTCAACCGCCATTGCGCTCATGCCGCCGGGAAAAATGCGTTCTCGAAAGTTGGCTGAAACGCGCCGACCTCAGTCTCGCCAATCCGAAACCTCGGGCTGATCTCCGATTGGGTCGCGCAAAAAAGTTCGATCTCGATCTTGCCAGATTTAGTGAGCGAATCGCGCACGGTCTGGAGCGCGAGGGCGGGCGTATTGCAATCGCGGCTGAGGTGGCCGAGCACGACCCGATCAATTTTTCCCGGAAGCAGTTCTTCGATCACGGTGGCGGCCGCGTTATTGGAAAGATGTCCATGCCGCGATTGAATCCGCTGTTTCACCGGCCAGGGCCGATGGGTGTCGTTCTGCAAAAGTTTTTCGTCGTGGTTGGTTTCAATGACGAGGGTGTGCACCTGGCGCAATCGTTCCACGATCATTTTGGTCGCATAGCCGAGATCGGTGATGAATCCGAGGCCGCTCGATCCGGCATAAAACGCGAACCCAACCGGATCGACGGCATCGTGTGGAACCGGGAAGGCTTGGACGAGGATGTCGCAAATGGCGAACTCAGAGCCGGTGCGAAAGATCCGCCAGTTCCGATGTTGATCCAACGCGCCGTCGTAGCGGACCGCTTCGGCGGTTTGCGCATTCGCATAAATGGGCACATCAAGCTTGCGGCAGAGCACTTCGAGTCCGCAAACATGGTCGCCATGCTCGTGGGTGAGAAGAACACCGTCGAGTTGTTCGGGGCTAACGCCGCAGTGCTCGAGGCGAAGGATGATTTGGCGCGCGCTCAGTCCGCCATCGATTAGAATTTTGCAGTGATCGGTCGCGACCAGCGCACTGTTTCCGGCACTGCCGCTACCGAGCATGGTCAAACTGAACACGACCGGTATTTAGCGACCGTGTCTCAGTTTTCGCAAATTAAATTCACGCGACGCGATAAAATATCGCCGCTGGCCAGCGCCAGGATCCGTTTCTTCTTGTCATCGTAATCGAGCGAACGGAATCGCCGAATTTCTTCGACTCGGCGAACGGCGTTCAGGGTGTCGAGATAGTGAGTGTAACTGGAAGCAAGCTCGGTCGTTTCAAGATAACGGGCGCGGAGATTTCGGTCATGAAACGCTTCCGGACATTGTCTGGCGAAGAGATGAAAGCGGAGCCAGCGCCGGTCGGTGTGCGAAACGCGTTGAGTTTTTCGAAAGAAGGCGACGAACAAAAGGAGAACGAGGTAAGTATCGACTTGGGCCTGGAGCTCGAGATTGCGGGCGAAATTCTCAGAGGCGATTTCGCGCATGCCGTTGTTGAATTGAAGCGCGGCATGGAGGGCGTGATTAATTTCTTCGACGAAGGCGATCAACGAGCGGATGTTTCGATCGCTGAGACCGGCGCGCGGATCGTGGTGCTCCAGTTGTTCGATCAGCCAACGGGAATAATAAATGCCGACGTAAAGCCGATCATCGGTCGTGCGGAGAAAAGTCCGGGCGAGTTCGCTCAGTTCGCGCGCTGATTTCCCGGCCAAGATCGACAACTGCCTGCAGCGATGGCGATCAATCAAACAATCTTCAAGATTGATGCCGACCTGCGCGTAGGTGCGCTCGAAAAGTTTTTGAATTTGGCTGAAGAGCGTGTCGTTCACAAAACGAGAGACGGCCGGGCGTCTTCATCGAGATGAAGCAAGCGATCGGAAAGTTCGTTGAGCGCGAGGCGGACGTCATGGAAGCGACCGGCCAATCCGGCAAAGACATCGGTGAGCTCGCAGCGGCGCGCGGTTTCATGCGAAGCGACGAGTTGATAATTGGTGCGACCAACCTGTTCGTAAAACTCGATATCAGGCGCGCCGCGCAAACTACGCCGGTGCGTGTTTTCGTGAAAAATGCCGCTGATAAAGAGGGAATAATTTCCGACATGGGCGCGGAGCAGGAAAGTTTGCTCAGGCGTGGCGCGGGTGAGCGCGATGAGCATATCGGAAATGTATTCATGCGCGCGACTCCGAAAGCCTTCGCGAGCCCCGATCATTTCGGGGTTGCCGATTTTGTCCGGGCTCCGCAATTGGTTTGCTCGCGAAAAAGTTTCGAGGAGTGAGCCGACGTAATCGCAAAGTTTGCGATCGCCGATCCCGGCCTGTTGCAGGACATATCTGGCGAGGACGTAAAAGTAAAATTGCGATGAGATGTGGAGATGTCCGGCATTGGAAAGAATCGTTTCAACCAAACGCGGATGGTCGAGAATGGAATCGCGCGTTTCGGAATCGCTCAAGAGATCGACCAGTGAAACACTGTCGCCGCGAGAGCGTGCCAGAGTGCGGACAATGAAATCGAAATCCGCGGCGGTGAACCGTGCCCGACAATTTGCCCTAATCATCGCGCCTTCCGTTCCCGAGCATTGACGATGCCGCAGCCAAGTTTGTTCGAGGCGACGTGTATTTCGGAGCGAGTCGTTAGTCAAGAACGTCCCGCGAGCGCAATGATTCCAACGCGCCGCGCGGATTTGCAAAGCGCCGGGGTCGCCTCATAATAAACGCGCTCTTTTCAGGATCGATTGGGTGAATGTCGATCTTGCAAAAATGGAAGGGTGGCTGAGTCCGGTTTAAGGCACTCGACTCGAAATCGAGCGTGGGGCAACCCACCGTGGGTTCGAATCCCACCCCTTCCGCCACTGAATCGCCGTGATATCCTAGACGGCATGAAAGCGTCCCATCTTCTATCTTTTCTTTGCGGCGCCGCGGTGGTGCTCGGCTTCAGCACGCTCAGCGGATCCAATGCGGAATCCCCACACCACATTTACGAACTGCGCCTCTATCAGGTGAACGAGGGCAAAATGGATGCTCTTAAAGCTCGCTTTGGCAATCACACCGACTCGATCTTCAAGCGGCACAACATGAAGAGCATCGGTTATTGGTTGCCCGAAGATGCACCGAGGTCTCAGAACCTGTTTATCTACATTCTGGAGCATCCCAGCCGGCAAGAGGCGGAGAAGAATTGGGCTTCTTTCCAAGCCGATCCAGAATGGCAGAAGGTGAAGGCCGAATCGGAGGCGCATGGGGCACTGGTGGACCATATCGACCAGTATTTTATGGATCTGACCAGTTTCTCAGCCCTGAAGTAGCCCACAAGCTCCGGAGCGGCGGCTGGCTGAAGGTTGACAAAAAAATGTCACAAATTTGGGCTTGATTTGCAGCGATTTTGCACTGCATATTGTATGTCCGCCGGACGGCTCCGCTATTACTTGTTATGCGCTGGAATTCACAGGTTGTTAGCTGGGCTGTTGGCAGCAATTCACCGCTCATTCACAACCTTAACCAGAATTTCCCGCCATGATTCAACTCAAACCCGGAATCCCACCTTCTGCTCTAAACAAACCGCGCAAGGCAGCTGATCGACGTCAAAATCGGGCAGCGAAAAAGACGAAGAGCGGTTTGCATTTTGAGCGCGTGTTCAGCGACGCGGCGGTGCGGCCGTTTGATCAAGTTGAATGGGAACATCGAACGGCGGAAATCACGGACGACAGCGGTCAGATTATTTTCAAACAGGAAGACGTCGAGGTGCCGAAGAACTGGAGCGCGCTGGCGACGAAGATCGCGGTCTCGAAATATTTTTACGGGGACATTGCGCACGGAACGGATCCGCACAAAGGCGGTCGCGAAAGCTCGGTGCGTCAATTGATTCACCGGGTGACGCGCACCATCACTGATTGGGGAATTGCCGACGGCTATTTCGCGGACGCGGAGACAGCGGAAATTTTTTACGATGAGTTGACCTGGCTTTGCTTGAATCAACACGGCGCATTCAATTCACCGGTCTGGTTCAACGTCGGCCTTTATCATGAGTACGGTATCGGCAAGAACGCAGGCGCCGGAAATTATTTTTACAATCGCGAGACCGGAAAAGGCGAGCGCGCTCCGACTCAGTACGAGTATCCGCAAGGCAGCGCCTGTTTCATCCAGGACGTGGACGACACGATGGAAGACATCATGCGTCTGGCGACGAGCGAAGCGATGCTCTTTAAGTACGGCAGCGGCACCGGCACCGATCTAACCACGTTAAGATCGACAAGAGAAAAGTTGAGCGGCGGCGGCAAGCCGAGTGGTCCGCTTTCGTTCCTGAAAGTTTATGATCAGGTCGCGAACGTGGTGAAGAGCGGCGGCAAAACGCGGCGGGCCGCGAAAATGAACACGCTCAAAGATTGGCACCCGGACATCGAGGAATTCATCGACGCCAAACAAAGAGAAGAGAAGAAAGCGTGGGCGTTGATCGAGCAGGGTTACGACGGCAGTTACAACGGCGACGCTTACGGCTCGGTCATGTATCAAAACGAAAACCTGAGCGTGCGCGTGAGCGACGAGTTCATGGAAGCTGCGCTCGAAGGCCGCGAGTGGTGGACGCGCCGCGTGATCGACGGTCAACCGTGCGAGCGCAAAGAAGCGCGGGCGTTGCTCCGAAAGATCGCTGAAGGCACCCACATCTGTGGCGATCCCGGGATGCAGTTCGACACCACGATTCACAAGTGGCACACCTGCAAAGGCACCGGCCGGCAAAATTCAACCAACCCGTGCAGCGAATATCTGTTTCTCGATAACACCGCCTGCAATCTTGCCTCTCTGAACCTGCTCAAGTTCAAAACCGCCGATGGCGAGTTCGACGTCGAACGATTCAAAGCCGCGGTGCGCATTTTCATTACCGCACAGGAAATCATCGTTGATAACGCTAGTTATCCGATCAAAGAAATCGCGGAGAACTCGCACATTTTCCGCACGCTCGGGCTCGGCTACGCCAATCTCGGATCGTTGGTGATGAGCTATGGTTACGGTTACGACAGCGTGGAAGGCCGCGCGCTTTGCGGCGCCGTTACCGCGATCATGACCGGGGAAGCCTACGAGCAAAGCGCGCGAATGGCGCAAGCGATCGACACTTTTCCCGGTTACAAAGATGCGCGCTGCAGCGGCGTTCCAAAACCGGTCGCGAAAAACAACGTCGCTCCGATGCTCGAAGTGATCGATCTCCATCGTGGCGCGGTAAACGAGATCCCCGATGTCAAAGAATTCGCTTATATAAAAAAGGAAGCGGGCAAGACTTGGAAACGCGCAGCCGACTTGGGCAAGCGCCACGGTTATCGCAACGCGCAGGTGACGGTGCTCGCGCCGACCGGGACGATTAGTTTTCTGATGGATTGCGACACGACCGGAATCGAACCGGACATCGCGCTGGTGAAATACAAACTGCTCGCCGGCGGCGGGATGTTGAAAATTGTGAATCAAACGGTCAAACCAGCACTGGAAAAACTAGATTACAATTCGGAAGAGATCGATCGAATCATCGCGCATATCGACGCCTTCGACACGATCGAAGACGTGACCGATTCGGATGGATCGACAGTTTTCTCCGGGCTGAAGCCCGAACATTTGCCGATCTTCGATTGCGCGTTCAAACCGTTCAAAGGCGAGCGCTCACTTAATTATATGGCGCATCTCGGGATGATGGCGGCGGCGCAACCCTTCTTGAGTGGCGCGATTTCGAAAACCGTGAACCTTCCGGAAGCGGCGACGGTTGAGGACATCATGAACAGCTACGTGGAAGGCTGGCGGATGGGATTGAAGTCGATCGCGATTTACCGCGAAGGATCGAAACGTTCCGCGCCGCTGAACACGCGCAAGACCCGCGACATGGGCGGCACCACCGAAGATGTCGATGTTGCGCTCGATATCACAATCGACCGCGAAGATTTTCAAAAACGGATTCTCGAGCTGGAAGAAGAGTTGACGACGTTGCGCGGCAAGATCGACAAACCGCTGCGTCATCGAATGCCGGACACACGGATGTCGTTGACCCATCGGTTCGAGATTGCCGGACACGAAGGTTACATCACGGTCGGCTTGTACGAAGACGGCCAACCGGGCGAACTGTTCATTACCATGTCGAAAGAGGGCAGCACCATCGGTGGATTGATGGACACGGTGGGCACGCTGACTTCGATCGCGCTCCAGTACGGCGTGCCACTCGAAAGTCTGGCGAAGAAGTTTGCGTATCAACGGTTCGAGCCGAGCGGCTTCACCAAAAATCCGGACATTCGGAACGCGACCAGTATCACCGACTACGTCTTTCGCTGGCTCGCCTGCCAATTCATCAAAGGTTACAAGGAAGCGACTTCACCGAGTCGCGGGCAAACGGAATTGCCGCTGAAAGAAATTGGGGAAATGGAAAAGAAAGCGATGAATCGTCCGGTCTCTGATTTGGCGCGGACCGGCGGAAATGAATTGATCGACGTGATCACGAGCCATTCGGCCAACGACGGCGAACCGCAGGTGGCGGGCAATGGTCACAGTCACGCTGATCGCGTCCAGGAAGCGCTCGGCAACATGTTCATGGACATCATTTGCTCGCATTGCGGCAGCGACAAAGTGATTCGCGCCGGCGCCTGCGGCGTTTGCACCGAGTGCGGTACGAGCCAGGGCTGCAGCTAGCGACGTTCCGTTGGCAGGTGCGCGGTGGACAGAAGCGCCTGAATAGCTAGACTTCGTGACCCGCCGATCATTCGTCGGCGGGTTCGTTTTTCATGACTGAAACTGAAGCACAGCGCCAAAAAGAGATTCAGCAGGCCGAAGAATTACTTTTCACCGGCCCGCAAGCGCTCGGTTTCGTCAAAGGCGTTTTCCAAGGCCATTTCGTCTCCGATTGGGTGATGCCGTATCCGCGGATCGCGGCTGCGGAACAACCTGAAATCGACCAGGCGCTCACTGCGTTGCGCAAATTCCTGGATGAACATCTTGACCCGGCGGAGATCGATCGGCAGGCGGACATTCCGCGTGATGTGATTGATGGACTGGGAAGAGTCGGCGTGCTGGGCGCGACTGCACCAAAAGAAGTTGGCGGTCATGGGTTCAGCCAAATGGCGAACTGCAGAATTTTGGAGGAGATTGGCCGCCGCTGTGCATCGACGTCGGTCTTTGTGAACGCGCATCATTCTATCGGCATCCGCGCCTTGTTGCTCTTCGGCACGAAAGAGCAGAAACAAAGATGGTTGCCGAAACTGGTAACGGGCGAACAACTGGGCGCGTTTGCCCTGACTGAAAAGGAAGCCGGTTCCGACGCGGCCAATGTGCAAATGACCGCGACGCCGAGCGCTGACGGTTCGCATTTCATTTTAAACGGTGAAAAGCGTTACATCACTAACGCAGCGATCGCGCAGGTGTTGACGGTAATGGCGCGAACGCCTGTCCCGGGCAAAGCAGGCAAAACGTCGATCACAGCATTTTTGGTAACGCCAGACATGCCGGGATTCGAAATTCTCGAACCGCGCATGCCGAAAATGGGAATTCGCGGCACGGCGACGGGGCGTTTCGCGATGCGTGACGTGAAGGTGCCGAAAGAAAATATTCTCGGACCGCCGGGGAAAGGTTTGAAAGTTGCGCTGACGGTTCTCGATTTCGGCCGCACCACATTTGGCGCGTGTTGCACCGGTGCGGCCAAAACGTGCCTGGAATTGGCGGTCAAACACGCAAACACGCGGAAACAATTCAATAAAACGCTCGGCAGTTTTCATTTGGTGAAAGGGAAAGTCGCGCGCATTGCGGCCGACGCCTACGCGATGGAAGCGATGACCACAATCACGGCGTCACTGATCGATCGGGGCCTGGAAGATTACATGCTCGAGACGGCGATGCTGAAAGTGTTCACGACCGAGCGGTTGTGGGAATGTATCAATGACGCGTTCCAGATTTATGGCGGCTCGGCCTACTTTGTCGATCTTCCGCTGGAACGAATGCTGCGCGACGCGCGGATCAATCAGATCGGCGAAGGCAGCAACGAAGTGCTGACGTCGTTCATTGCGCTGGTGGGGATGCGTGGACCCGGAATGGAATTCAAGGAAATTTACGACACGATGTTGAAGCCGACGCGAGAGGGTGGGATCGGTAAAGCGTGGAGCGCGGGAATGAATCGGCTCGGGGCGGCGGTAAGAATTCCGGATGTGCCGGTGCGCAGCGCGGAGTTGCGATCGTTTGGCAATCAACTCGGCCGATTGATCTGGCGATTTAATCTCGCTGTTAACCGCTCGCTGATTATGTATCGCGAACCGATTCTGGACATGCAGCTGGTGCAGGAAAGAATTGCGGGCGCGGCAATGGATCTTTTCGCATCGACCGCGGTGCTGAGTCGATGGGATTCGGAGATTCAAATGACGCAAGGCAATGGCGAAGCGCCGAATCAAAAGAATACCGCTGCCGAACTTTTCCTGCGTCAATCGTTCCGGCGGATTCGAAATTATCTCGCTGGCCTGGCTGACAACGACGACAAGTTTATTCTGAAAGCAGCGGACTCAGCGCTAGAGAAAGCGTGAACAAGCATCCTTGTATCAGTTAGGCGCGCGGATTCACGCAAGTTTGCTGCAATGGTGCTGTCTTGGCGCCGCAATCCTGTTCTGTGTAACCGTTGCGTTTGAGCTCAACGGCTCTTCGGTTGGAATGTGGCGCGAGCTTCTGACCGAGCCGGGCGTCGCACGTGGACTAATTTTTTCAGCGCCGAAAAGAATTCGAGTGGACGAATGGGGCGTTTGGACGCCTTCGACGCTTTCACAAGCTCGACATAAACCGCCGTTTCCAATTGAGAATTCGAATCTGGGTGCCGGTCGAGCGCCGCTGATTATGAATGTGCCGGTGGCGTACTACACGACGTTCTTTCGACCCCAGTTTTTCGGCTTTTTCATTTTCGATTTCGGACGCGGATTTTCGTTTTACTGGTGGGCGAAATTTTTCGGTTTGCTAGTCGCGGCTGGCTGGGCCCTGCGGCAAATCGGAGTGCGTAGCCGTCTTCTGGTCATCTTTGGCGCGGTTTGGGTTTTGTTTTCTAGTTACGTTCAATGGTGGTTCTCGTCGCCAACGATGCTCCCGGAAATGCTGGCGAGCTGGTTCGTCTGTCTTGGTTGCGCCATCAGGCTTTTGAAAGATCGACATCTTGCGAAAACAACGGCGGCGCTTCTCGGTTTCATTTTTTTTGGAATCAATTTTGTCCTTTGCCTTTATCCGCCGTATCAAATTCCGCTCACGCTCTTGTTCATTGCGGTGCTGGTGGGCGTTTGGCGCGAAAGTCGTGCTCAAACCGAAGGTGGGTCGACCATGCGCGCATTCGTCTTACTGGCTGCCGGCCTGATTGCGATCGGCCTGATCCTTTTTCCATTCTGGTTCGACGTCCGATCGACGTTGGAGATGGTCGCGAATACGGTTTATCCCGGCACACGGCGCAGTAGCGGCGGTGAGCTCTCACTCTTCAAACTATTTTCGGGCGTGCTCGGTTTTTTTGAATTTGAGCAATCACACCCTGCCGTTTATGACAACATTTCCGAGGCGAGTAATTTCTATCCACTCTGGCCGGCGGCGGCTCTTATTGTTTTGGCCGCGCGGTTTCGAGCGAAAACGTGGATTTCTCCACTCTTCGTCACATTGTCGATCTTTCTTATCGGTCTGAGCCTCTATTGCATTCTGCCGCTGCCCGAGTGGTTGTTGCGTATAACGCTTCTGAATTTGGCGACGGAGCGGCGGGCGCTGCTTGCTCTCGGGATAGCAAACATTTTCTTCTGCTGTCTGTTTTTGGATCGGTACCGAGCGGCGATCCTTTCGCGACTGAGCATCGTTGGGGGAGGAATTACTCTCTGGTTCGGACTTCTCGTAATGTTGTGGAGCGCTCGAACTCAAAACGCGACCTATTTCTCCGATCCGTGGCATTGGATTCAACCACTCACCATCGGCGCTTTTATTCTGTTCCTCTTTTTCTGGGAACGATTGCGATTTCGGTGGCTGCCGATTGTTTTCGGTCTGTTATTGATTTTCAGCAATGCTCCGATCAACCCGGTAATGCGCGGTCTTTCACCTTTGCTCGATTCCGTAGCGTTCACCTCGATCGATCGAATTCGAGCCGCCGATCCGGAAGGAAAATGGATTGTTTATCACACCCGCTATTTCGCGCAATTGGCTAAGGCCACGGGCGCGACCGTCTTTAACGGCACAAAAATTGTGCCGGACCTGCCATTCTTTCATCAGCTCGATCCTGGTGGAGGGAACGACTTCGTCTATAACCGCTATGCAAACATTGGCTGTGAATTGCCTCGGCTGTCACACGAAGTGAGTGCGAATTTGGTCTACCCGGATTATTACATTTGGTTTTTACCGCCAGATTTGCCGATCCTGAAAGAATCGGGATATCGCTACGTTCTTATTCCAAACGAGTGGCCGGAGGCGGCTAGGTATGGATTTGCGCTGATTGAAAAAATTACGCCGGGAGATCTCTGGATTTATCGGCGGGAAAAATGAGGCGCTACAGCGATTTCAAAATCTGCAACGCCTGCAGCAGATCGTGCGTGATCAGTTCGTGGAGCGGGTAGTGGACGGCGAGAACGATATACTGACGGAACTCAATCGCCGCAAGCAGCACGACCGCGCTTGCGACGACCGCGGCTCGATATTTCTTCGCGAGCGACGCCATGGCCAGGATTTGGCTGAAGGCGAGGAAACGAAGCGGCATGTCCCACATGTTCGCGTAGCGGAGATTCATTCCGTACTTCACGTTGCACATCAACAGATAGCTGGCGGCGATGAAGATCGACATGAACAGCTCAGGTTTCATCGTGCGGTTCAATCGGAAAACGGTTCCGAGCGAGAGAATGAGAATGATCGGGCTGACCAGGAGAAGATCGACAAGGTAACGATACCACGGGCCGTCGCCGGTGAGGATTGCGTAACGAAGTTGGAAATTTTTGCCAACCGACAATTGATAGCTTTGGACGAAGACGTCGATCCCGCCAGCGAGAAAAATTAGAGCAACAACTCCGAGGAGCGGCCCGAGGAATGTGGCAATGACGAGCTCGCGCGTGACAGTTCCAAATTGGAGCCAGCGGTTCGTGGTGAGAAGAGCGACGAGCGCGATCCAGACAAAGAAGGAATTTTCTTTGGTTAGGACGAGTAACCCCAAGGCGACGATGTAACCGACGAGCCAGCGCCAATCGCGCGGCGCCTGTAGATTTTCCCACAAGAGCCAGAGGACCAGCAGCGCCCAAAAAGTAAAGAAACCGTCGACCAGGGCGTGCTGTGACATGTGAAGCTGCGTTGGCGCGACCGCCATAAGCGCGGCAATCGCAATTGCCCACGTCGGGCCACGGATTCGCCACGCAAACGAGGTCGCGAGAGCGAGTGTTAGCATGCTGAAAAACGCAGCGACTTGGCGCAGCGCGTCCAGCGCTTCAGATCCAAAGATTGAGTGCCATGTGTAAGCCGTAAAGATGAAGAGAAAACGGAGCGGCGGCAGGATTGAGCCACGAAGGCCCTTTTGGACGTCGATGTAGCCTTGAACAATGTCAGGATAGGAACTGAGCCCGTCTTTGCTAAGCGCATTGACGTATTCGCGATAAAGTCCTTCGTCGAAACCGATTTTGTTAAAGGCGGGCTCCGGATGGAGAAAGGCGATTGATTGTAATGTGGCGCCGACTGAAAAGGCGTGGGGTGTTACGCGTAGAAAAATTCCGACGGCGAAAATGATCGCCAGGAGAACGATGTGGAGCTTGGACGGTCCGGGCTGAATTTCGGTCATCACTTACGCGTTTTCGGCGCGCAATTTCACAAACTTAAATAAACGCAGATCGATTTTGCCGTCAGCATTTTTTCGCCAGAGCGCGATCGACCCTAGGATTATCACCAGCCACGGCAACAGCGACCATGCCGCCCAATGTTGCATAGAATCGTCCATGGCGAGCGCGACTGACCAGGGCAAACCGCCGGAGGTAATGTTGTAGAAAGCGAAGAGAAAAATCGAGCTCGAGACGAGGACGCAGGTGTAAAAGGTCGGCGACAAAACCAGGATAAAAGGCGCCAGCCAAACCAAGTATTGCGGGCAAGCGCCGGGCGCAAAAACGAAAAACACAAGCCAGGTGTAGGCGAGCGATTCAACAAATGCACGGCCACGGGCATGGCGATGTTGCCATGCGATCCAGAAAGCAGCGCTAACCACTATCACCTTGAGTACAGTCATGATGAAGATTTGCGCCGGCTCAAGATCAAAAAACGAAAGCCGGGTGAACTCGTTCAGACCGGTCAGACGAAACAAATAGGTGATGCCCCAGAGTCCCCAATAGCTTCCGTAGGCGAGCACGTTTTTGGCAAACAAGATTGGAAAATTCATGAGCGGTTGTAACCACAAAAGACAAGTCGTGATCGTCCCCGAAATTAAAAAACCTCTACTTCGGTGTTGCGACATCCAAAAGAAGACAAACGCCGGAAGAAAAAGCAGCGGCGCAATTTTGATTTGGCAACTGAGCGCAAAAAATACTCCGGCCAACGCTGGTCGATTCCGGAGGCACATCCAAACGGTGCAGACCAGCAGCAATAGCATCACCGAATCGGTGTTGCCATGAAATCCCGAGACCATCAATGAGACCGGGCTGATCGCGAAAAGAGCCAACGCCCAGCTTGGAATTTTGAAATCTTTTTTTGCAACTCGGAGCAAAATTAGGACAACGAGAAAATCGGCAATGATTCCGGGCAAGCGAAGAAGAAACGGAAAGTGGATCCCGATGTCCTGACACCAGCGTTGCTCGGTCAGGGTGTAGATGCCGCGCAAATAATAAGCGGTCAGCGGCGGATGATTGAAATAGCGGCTGTGTTGGTAGGTCCATTCGAGTCCATTCTCGTTCAGGACTTTCGCGAATCCGTAAAAGAATACGGCGTCGTTGGTGCCGATGGTGTTGTAGGCGATTGCGAGTTTGAGTGTCATCGCGACGAGCGCGAGCGAAACGATGATCGCAGCGCGCAAATCGCGTTTGGGGTTCATCCGTACAATCCGAGCAGCTTCAGTGCCCTCGTTTTTGCGGGTCACCGCGAATTTTCCTCGATCTGCCTTTTCAGCTCTTTGAACTCGGGTTGGTCGGGCTTAAGCTCAATCGCGGTGTCGATTTCAACTTGGGCAGCAGAGCGATCATTTTTTTCGAGTAACGTTTTCGCCAGGAGAAAATGGGTTTTGGCGTTGCGTGGATCGACATCTTCCGCGCGCCGAAACCAATTCTCTGCTTCGACGAGCTGATTGGCATCGAGAGCGATGACTCCGAGATTGTTGAACGCAGCCTTATGTTTCGGGTCCAGGTTCAAGACGGCGCGATAAAACGATTGCGCTGCGGACGGATTATTTTGGGCAAGACGCAAATTCCCGAGGGCAAAAAGCGTTTCCGAATTGTCCGGGACGTAAGCATAGGCGACTGCAAGTTTTTTTTCCGCGAGCGGGAGATTGTTCGATTCGAGCGCTTGCCAGCCTGAATTGTAAGCGTCGAGCGCCCAGAGTGACGGATCGCGTTGCGGCCAGGCGACGAGAATCGTTGCTGGAACGAGCAGCGCGAGATAGATCGCCGCGTTCTTGAAATCGAGTGCGGCGAACGCTTGCCACAAGATCGACAACCCGAGCGCGGCGAAGATCAACAATCCTGGCACGGCCACGAGTCGATAGCGTTCGGTAATAAAAACGCCGAGGAGCGCGAACATCGACAATAAGATCGCGGCGAAAATCCAGCGCGATCGCGGGGCCATGCGCCAACCCAGTAAGATTCCCGGAATGGCGAACGTTGCGACAATTCCAAAGGAGAGTCCCGGGAGAATCACGCGTTGTTCGCGCAGACTGGTGATGATGCTGAGATCGTCGTATTGGAATGCGCTCCAGAAATTGCGCAGCTTGCGGGCGAGTAGAGTTAACCAATCACCGGGATGACTGGTCACATAGGCTTTCGCTTTGTTTGACCAGTAAGCGGAAACTTCTGTGTGCTTGAGAGATCGGCCGGCTACCGCTTCGGCTTGAGTGATTGAATCTTGGAGCATCGCGGCCTGACCGGCGCGCAGTCCCGGCGGAAATCGGGGATAGCCGTTGGCTTCCGGATTATTTCCGATCCAGAAATTGATGCCGCTGTGCGCGGAAAGAAGAACAGGGTCTTTGGCAATGAAGTAATTGTGGACCCAGCAGGGCGACGTGCCGAGCGCGAGACCAGCCAGGAGAAAACCGATTCGCGGCACTAAAGTCCGCCACGGCCGAGTATCTCTTTCCAAAAATAACGCGACGCAGATTAATGGAACGATCGCGAGAATCGTTGCGACGCCAGTCGCCGTAATGCCGATGAGGAGAGCGAGAAGAAAACATTCCTTGGCCGACGGCCCATTGTCGCGGCGCACAACTCTCCAAACGACGAACCAAAACATGAGAATGAACCACGCCGTGGGCATTAGAACGATGGAATAGGCTTGGGCCGGAACAAAAAACGCCCAACCGAATGTCGCGAATAAGCCAATCAGCCGAGGACTGAGGTCCCCAATCAAAGATGTCGATCTAACCGAGGTAAAAATTCGAAGACAGATCTGATAAATCAATACTGCCACGGCGGCGTCGACTCCGGCTTGGAGCAGTCCAGGAACGAAAGGGTTTTCGCCGAAAAGTTTGTAAAGAACCGCGAGCAGGTAGGCGTAACCGGGCAGGCCGTAGAACGCCAGGGGCTGGGCAAACTGACCGTGAAGAATTTCTCGCGCCCAATTGTTATAAAAATGCATGTCGCCCCGGGTTGGCAGCAAGAGCGCTGAATGGGTGAGTCGCAGGAGAACCCACAACCGGAGAACAAAGACCCCGAGGAAGATTAAGTGGCCGGAACCGAGGGAGAAACGGCCGGTGGACGGGTCAGATTTCACCGGGTTTGGCATTAACACTGCTCATCAAGGCTCACTTCGCGATCGATGTCGTGGAGCGCAGTCAAACAAACAAGAGATAAAGAAAGCAATAGCATGTTAAACGCCATCAACAAACGCCGCGGGGGCTTCACCCTCGTGGAAATCATGATCGTGGTTGCGATCATCGCGTTACTCGCAGCGATCGCGGTCCCGGGGTTCCTCCGGGCGCGTAAACGCTCGCAAGCCAGCCGCATTCTGAACGATCTGCGAATGATCGACTCAGCATGCGACCAGTACGCGATCGAAACGAACCGGAAGACCAACGACGTAGTTGGGATTGCCGATTGGACGAACTACTTGAAAAAGGGTTCGCTCCTTTACAACAACGGCAAGAGCCTTCTGGGAACCGCTTATGGTTCTCAGACGGTGGACACCATCCCGCAGGTGCCGCCAGCCGACTACACCGTGTTGTCCGACGTGGCCAGCACTGGTTTCTGGTCGCCTTACGGTCCGTAACGAATCTGACGATTCATTCTCCTGTCATTCGCGGCCTGAACCGGAGTGGCAGGGAATGAGTCGTGAGAAATGGACACGAAGTCCAGCGATCACGCCTCGCCTACGAATAATCAAAATAAACGCAATCATGTTTAGAAAACTTCAAACCAAACACGCAGGCTTTACGCTGGTGGAAATCATGATCGTGGTCGCAATCATCGCGTTACTCGCCGCGATCGCGGTGCCTGGCTTCCTCCGTGCCCGGAAACGCTCCCAAGCGTCCAAGATCTTGAACGATCTCCGGCTGATTGATGGCGCAGTTGACCAATACGCCATCGAGACCAGCCGCAAGAACGGCGATGTGGTCGACACTGCTGATTGGACGAACTACCTGAAGAAGGACACACGTCTTTTTGTCACCGGCCAAGATCTCTTCGGAGACGATTACGGTGCCCAGACTGTCGACACACTGCCAACTGTTCCGGCGAATGCCTGGAATAGTTTGTCCGACGTCGCCGACACCGGTTTCTGGTCGCCATACGGGCCGTAAGCGCAGTTTTGCTGTTATGACGACGAGAACGTCCTTTCGCATGGGAAGGGACGCTCCCGCGTCTTACTGAAAGTCCGAACCGGACTGCCGTTTCCAATGCGTGGCTCAACCCCACTCCCTCGACCAGACGAAGGCGGCGATACTGAAGCCTTCGCAACTAAGCCGTCGAGATTCAACCTCAAGGCCTTGATTAACGCTACTTGGGTTCGGTGCGTTTCCCTCGGGTTAGCCGCGGTGATTGTTCATGCGCCGGCATTGCAGGGCCCGCGGATTTGGGACGATCACTATTTGTCAAACGAGAATCCGTTTATCAAGAGTCCCATTTTGGTTTTCGAGATGTTCCGCCACCATCTCTTCTTGGACTCGTTGTCCATGCATTATCGGCCAGTCCAGAACATCTCGTTCATGCTCGATTATTATTTTTGGAACACGAATGAGTTCGGCTTTCACCTGACCAACGTTCTATTCCACGCCGCCAGTGGAATTTTGCTCTATCTTCTTCTATCCCAGGTGTTCGCCTCAGTTTTTTTTCGCAATGGGTCCTGGAAGGTTAGTGAGCGCGGGCAAAAACGGTTTCAATGGATCTGTGGCAGCGCGTTTGTCATCGCACTTATTTGGGTTGTTCATCCTGTTCATAGCGCAGCGGTAGATTACATCTCGGGCCGCGCCGACAGCCTGGCATTTTTCTTTGCCGCTGCGGGCTGGTTGTTGTTCATTCTCGCGCAACGTCTTTCCAGTCGCGGCGTCCGAATTGCGATTTACTTTTCGGCTGCGATAAGCGGATTGCTGGCCCTGCTCTCCCGCGAGATCGCCTGCATCTGGATACTGCTCTTCCTCGCTCACCTGTTCTGTTTCGAGACGAATCTTCGAATTCGCGCTCGGCTGGTGACGCTTTTCTGCTGTTTCGCGCTCATCGGAATTTTCGCCGGTCTCCGCCAATTGCCAGGACAACGGCCGACCGCCGCGTCGCAAGCCGGATGGTCGGCACCTGTCCGCGCCGTGTTGATGACGCGCTCCCTCGGCGATTACGCCAGACTGATGGTCTTTCCAGGCAACTTGCATATGGAACGGAATGTTTTCGATCCCAACGCCTGCCGGAGTAAAACTGACTGGCGCCAGGCGATCGGCGGAGAATATTTGTCCATCCTCGGCCTGGCTCTGTTCGCGACCTTTGTTTTTGGAAGCGTCAAAAAAGGCCCAGGACAAGGCGCTCGGATCTTTGGTGCAGCCTGGTTTTTTGCCGCCTACCTGCCGATTTCGAATATTGTTCAGCTCAACGCCACTGTTGCCGAACACTGGCTTTACCTTCCGAGCGTCGGGTTCCTTATTTTTGTCGCCGGATGCGCACTCGAATTACCTTTGCGCTGGCGGGGTGTGATGGCGGCGGCAGCGGCGCTTACCATTCTTGCTTTAGGAACACGCAGCTTTGTCCGAAGCGGTGACTGGGCGAATGAGGAAACGTTTTATAAACGAACGCTCGCCGCCGGCGGTATTAGCGGTCGGGTCGCCGTTAACCTCGCGCAAATTTACGTTCGCCGCGGCGCCTACTCAGAAGCTGAACAGATCTTGCGGCGTCTGGTTCAGACTAACCCCGATTATCCGACGGGTCGCACCACGCTTGCCGCCTTGTTGAGCCTTCAAGGAAAAAAGGCGGAAGCCGAAACGCTTTTGGCGTTAACGGTCAAAATGTCCGCGCAAGCGCGGCGCGATTATCCGCGGACGTGGTGGTCGGCGCTAAGCCTTGCGCAACTCCGACATGAAGCGAAAGACGACCAAGGCGCATTGGCAATCCTGAAGGAAGCTCGCAATGCATATCCCGGAGTCTGGGACCTGATCAAACTCGAAGGGGAATTGCGCCGTCAAACAGAGGGGGCAGCCGCAGCTGTCCCGCTCATCGAAAATTTCGCTCGAGATAATTGGTGGCATTACGGTGCTGCTCTCGCTCTCGGGCATCTTTACGCTCAAGAAAATAACCCGGAGCGGGCTGAAGCGGAGTTACGTCTCGCCAGCAGGCTCGATGTCCACGACGCCGAGGCCTTGCGTTTGATCGCGCTCATACGTCTGAACCAACATCGACTCGACGACGCCTTTCAAGTGCAGTGTCGGGCGGTTGCGCGCCAGCCGGATCAACCGAGCCAGTACATTTTGCTCTCCAACATTCTCGAACAAATGGGACGCCCTGATGAAGCGCGCGCTGCGCTCGCGCAAGTCTCGCGGCTGCGCGCTTTGGCCAGTAATCAAACCATCGTCAACTAGACATTGAGCGGGCCCGGCCAAGCTGTTTGACCTGGCGTTGGAATCGCTGGCAATTGCAATTTTGCTCGACGATGTATGGCCGTGCGCATTTATCGCGATAGAAATGTCGATCTTGTCCGGCTAAAGGGAAAAACCTGCGGCGTTATCGGTTTTGGTGCACAAGGGCACGCGCACGCGCTCAATTTGCGCGATAGCGGGATGAGGGTCGTAGTCGGTCTCTATCGGGGAAGCAAATCGCGCATTCGTGCGAAACGAAATCGTCTCAAAGTTCTCGACACCGCCGATGCGGTGCGGCGCGGTGACATCATTTTTCTCGCGCTACCCGACACCAAGATGCCCGCGGTCTATAAGAAGGACATCGCCCCGAATTTGCGAGCGGGCCAAACGCTTCTCTTTGCCCACGGCTTCGCGATTTATTATCAAACGATTGTCCCGCGGAAAGATGTCGATGTTGTGATGGTCGCACCGAAAGGACTCGGACCGATGGTGCGAAGCGAGTTCGTCAACGGTCGCGGAGTACCCGGATTGATAGCCGTCCATCGAAACCGCAGTGGCCGGGCCAAACAAACGGCGCTGGCCTGGGCGAAAGCGATCGGTTGTACCCGAGCTGGGGTAATTGAAACTACGTTTCGTGATGAAACGGAAACGGATTTGTTCGGCGAACAAGCCGTTCTTTGCGGCGGAACCAGCACACTCATTCGCGCCGGGTTCGATACGCTGGTGAAAGCGGGTTATCCGCCGGAACTGGCGTACTTCGAATGTTTGCACGAGCTCAAATTTATTGTCGATCTAATCCACGAAGCCGGAATGAGCGGAATGCGCGCTCTAATTTCGGATACGGCCAAGTGGGGCGAATTGACCGTGGGTCCGCGAATCATCGATACGCGAGTTCAGAAACAGATGCGAGCGGTTTTGCGCGATATCCGTTCTGGAAAGTTTGCGCGCGAATTCATTCGCGAAATGAGAACCGGTCGAAAGCGGTATCAGAAACTGCGTCAGGCCGCGGACAGCCATCGCATCGAAAAAGTAGGCCGCAAACTGCGTGCGCTTATGGCTTGGAAATAATCCTGCGTGCCGGCGTGAGGGCGCCGGAAACGAATTCCAGCGAAGTCGTTACTTCGCCAAAATCAATCGTTTACTGCCGAATGCCCGCCGATCCGATCGAGCTGGTACGGTGTGCTCGGAATTACGCTGAGCCGGGAGCAGTCCTGCCGAACGGCAGAACCGGTGATCATAACAGTGCACCTCTTAGCCTTTAAAGGCTGTTTCGAGGTTGCGACCGTTTTGTTCGGAGCAGC
>Ga0137399_10000033_pt1 | contig 43252 bp, 65 predicted proteins | sample czorhiz316metaG_FD_104810 | JGI IMG/M metagenome (GOLD analysis project Ga0137399, IMG submission 104810) | Vadose zone soil microbial communities from Angelo Coast Range Reserve, California, USA - czorhiz3.16 metaG | ecosystem: Environmental > Terrestrial > Soil > Vadose zone | place: USA...
AACACGCACCGCTCGGAGCGCCGCCGAATCCTGGCGGTTCGATCCCACTCACTGGAAACACTTTTGCGGCCGGCGCCGCGGGCCCGGCAGTAAGCCCGGCACTCGCGCAAGGATTGCAGGGCTCTTTCGGGCTTCAGTATGTGGACGTCACTTTGTCTTCTGCGCAGATTCTTCTTTTGCAGACGACGCCGGTGACTCTCGTGCCGGCGCCAGGCGTCGGTTTCTTCATCAATGCGATGTTCGTCAAGATGATCTTCATCGGCGGCACCATAGCGTACACGGATGCCGGCGGCGCGGTGAGCATCGGTGCCGGCGGCCAAACCGTTGCACTCGCGTCGAATGCAATCTTCCTTGTGACCGTCTCGCCGAATCGCCGGATTCAAACGCTTCTCCCACAAGCCGCCGCGGTTGGCGTCGGCATCACCGGCACCGCTGCGAATCCCCCGACCGAAGACAATGCCGCTCTCGCCATCTCGAAGATCACCAATCAATTCGCGGCCGGCAATGGCACGATGAAGATCTCGGTCTTCTATACGATCGAGCCGTCGCTGTAATCCCTTCCAAATCCCCGAGCGCCGGCGGATCTTTCCAGCCGCCGGCGCACACCCCTTTTTGATCGGAGAAAAAATCATGCCGAATTATGCGGTGCAATCCCCGACAAATCCCATGCGCGGACTCTATCGCGGCGACGTCGGCTACTCTTTCGGTGCGCTCACTCCCGCGCCGATCGTTGCTTCGCCGAACGGATTATCCCGAGCTTCGTCGGGGATCGTGACGCTCACGACGCAGGCAGCCCACAACTTCATGCCGGGCGAAATCGTCACACTCACAGATACCGGGCCGGCCGGCGGCGGCTTGATCATTGCAGTTGCCGGCACACGGTTCGGCGGAAACTACATGATCCAAGCCATTCCGTCGACGACGACAGCAACGCTTCTTCCGCTTGATGAAGTCATCCTGCATCAACCGGCCGATACTGGCGGCGGCGGAACAGCGACTTCGATCGCCGCGGAACAACCTGCAGCTCCGCAAGCCGGCAAAGCATTCGCGCTCGCCAACATCGGCGATTTGTCGATGAGTCCATGGGGATTTTTTGTCGATGGCAGATTCCTCGCCGCGCCAGGCGTCTTTGAAGTCGATGTGCAGGTTGCAGTCGTCGACGCCGATGTCGAATATCAAACCATTGCGAACGGCGCTGTCGCTACTGTCGACGCAACGAACTTCACGTTTCACTTCGATGCGACATGGACAGGCGCGAAGTTTGCGCGTTTGAAAATTCAGGCACGCACCAACGCCGTCGGCTTCATCGGCAGAATCAGAGGATAGCAATGCCCATCTCAGGAACAGTCAACGGCATGACGGTGATCGTCGATCAAGGCACAGTCGACTCGGCGCAAGTCCATGCGTATCTGAAACTTCATGTTGTCGATCCGTCGACGAACGTCGCTTTTTATTTTCGCGAAGTGGAATACGATCGCAACGCCGGCGCCGGCGAAACTTTCCCGCAATTCGCAAGCCGCGTGATCGCGGCAGAAAAAGCGCTTCGCGATGCGGCGATTCTTTCCTATCTTTCAAAGACGAAAGGGTCGACCGATGTCACAGCGAATTTGACGGCGCTCACACAGCCATAAGGAGAATCTCGATGAAGACGAAAGCAATTTTTGCGTTGACGATTCTTTGTCTCGCAGCCGTGCTTGCTTCATGGTCACAGAATCCGCCGGGCGGATATGGGCCAGGACAAGGCGGCGTAACATTTCCCCTTCTCGCTCCAGCGGGAACTTTAGCTGCGCCATCGTATAGTTTTGTTGGTGTACCTAGTTCCGGGATGACTGCGGCAGGAGGGCTTCTTACGATCGTGGCGGCTGGCGCATCGATTGCTGCGTTTAACGGCAGCGGCATAACGGTACAGACTGGAAACCTATTCACGCCCGTCGTTTCATCGGGCACTTATGTCACCACGAACAACTGTTCTTCTTCTGCCTCTCCTGCCGTTTGCGGATCAGCCGCCGCGGGCTCATTCGTTCTTCCAGCGGCAGCGACGACAATCACCGTCAACACCACGGCTGTCACTGCGAATTCGCAGATCATCGTCATCAACGACGATTCGCTCGGCACGAAATTGAGCGTCACGTGCAATACCGCGCTCGATCAAGTGTTCGTGTCGGCTCGCGTTGCCGCGACAAGCTTCACCATCACTGGAACGGCGCCGGTGACTAACCCGAATTGCTACAGCTACTTGATCATCAACTGAAACGGGTTTCTTGCGCTATACTTGCCGCGGTCAGGTAGAAAGCACGCTCGATCTAACTTAGAGCGTCTTAGATCAGGACATGGCGAAGGGCAGGAAAACAGGCGGGCGCAAGCCTGGCACGCCGAATAAAGTCACCGACGGGATCAAGCAACTTCTCAATCGAGTACTGCACGAAAAAGAACTCGAAAAGAGATGGCGCTACTTCCTAGATCACCGCGATCCGCAGATCCGCTACAAAACTTTCGAACTCGCGAACGCGTATATGTTCGGCAAGCCGGTGATGCCGATTCAAGGCGCCGAAGATGCGCCGCCGGTGCACATCGACATCAGCGCGATCCCGATGAAGCGCAAACGTGCCGAATAGTCCAGGCAACGTCTCGATCGGCGACTACTATCAGCCGTACGAGAAGCAACAACTCTTCCACAATTCCGAAGCGACATATCCGCTCATGGAAGGCGGCCGCGGCGGCGGGAAGTCGATCGCGCTTTTGTGGGAAGCGATTCGCGAATGCCTTCTCGTCGCCGGCTGCAACTGCCTTCTTCTTCGGCGCACGCTGACGGCTGTCGAGAAAGGCGGCATCGAAGATCACTTCACGAAGTACGTGCCGAAGAAGTTGTATCGCACGTTCAATCAATCGAAGCACATCGTCACATTTCATAACGGCTCGAAACTTTTCTTCGGGCATATCCGCACCGAAAAAGATCTGATGCAGTACCAGGGCGCGGAATTCCTTTTCATCGGATGGGAAGAGCTGACGCAGTTCACCTATTCGCAGTGGGACTTCATGAAAGGCAGCAATCGCTGTCCGATCAAGTCGTTCGAACTCGACGGCGTGAAGTGGGAAACGAAACCGCGCATGGCCGGCGGCACGAATCCGAACGGTAAAGGTTCCGGATGGGTAAAAGCTCTCTGGATCACGAAGAAGCCGCCGGCGGGAATGTTCATCCCCGATTATGATCCGGCCGAGTACGAAGCGATCCATTCGACGTACGAAGATAATCCGACGTACGCGAACGACAAGAACTACATCAAGGGCTTGCACTCCATCACCGATCCTGTTCTTCGCGAAGCATGGATCCCGGGTTCGTGGAAGATCCTGGCCGGCCAGTTTTTCCAGAATTGGGATGCCGAGCTGCACACCATCGGCGGAAAAGAGTCGCGATGGACTCTTTCCGATGTCGCGTATCTCGATTGGCAGCCGCGATGGATCTCGATCGATTGGGGCTTCCAGCACGCTTGCGTAATTCTCTGGTGGACGATCGTACAGGTGCCGGATCCGTTCCCCGATGAAGAAGGGCACGATCGGAAGAAGACGATCATTCTCTGCTATCGGCAACTCGTGTGCCGGAAGCTGAACGAAGAACTTCTCAGTGAGCAGATCGTAAGCGCGAATCACACCGGCGAAGTCTTCGACAAGATCTCGCATATCTACCTGTCGCCTGATCGCTTCGTATCGAAAGGATCCGGCGAAGACGCCGAGCATTCGATCGCCGACAACATGGGCGACGTCTTTGTGAAGTACGATATGCCGCGGCCGCAACGCGCGAACAATCGTCGCGTCGACGGGTGGCGGCTGTGCTACACCATGCTCGACATGGAAGGCGTCGCAGTGCTAGCCTCATGCCGCGATGTCGTGGATTCGATTCCGAAGCTGATGCGATCGGAGAAGGATGCCGAAGACGCAGAAAAAGAAGGGAACGATCTCTTTCTCGACGTATGCGAAAGTTTTCGCTACGGACTGATGAGTTACGCGACTACCGCGCCGATCCCGCGCGATGTGGCGAATCAAGAACGGATCAAGGCGATCAAAGATCCGACAGCAAAGTACATGGAGTATCTCCGGATCATGTCAAAGCCGGCCGTCAGCGACATCGTGATCCCGATTCCGCCGCGCGGCCCGGCATGGAAGCGGCGGTGATGTGGGGAGAAGATGGCCTCGAATGAAAATCGACACTGGCTCGATTTTCCGGTTCTTTCAGGCGTGTCCTACATTATCGATCCGCATTTGCCGCCCGATACTTTCTTCGCCGGCATGGACGGTGTATTCCATATCGGTGCAGGCACAGATCTGCAGCTTCGGCTATTTTGGCTGAATCTTACGAAGTGGGATCGCCGGTTCCTGAAACAGTTGCTGATTGCGGTTGACGACGAATGATCTTATATCTGATCACGCATCGAGACAGCGGCAAAATGTACGTCGGAGTAACGTCTCGAACGCTAGCGAAGAGATGGAATCAGCATCTCTATGATGCCGGACATCGAGGATGCGGGCATTTTCACTCCGCGCTTAAAAAATATGGAGCAAAAGCGTTCCACCGCGAAGTGCTGATTTCTACAGATGACGCACATTCGCTGTTTAATCTTGAACGTCTTTTTATTGTCTTATTTCAGACCACCGATCTCCGCTTTGGGTATAACCTGAGCGCTGGCGGGGAAGGGAATCCTGGCCTTTCCATTTCAGCGGAACGTAAGCTCGCCGTCAGCAATGCGCAACGCGGCAAACCGAAGAGCGCGGAACACAGAGCTAAATTGTCAGCGGCGCTGAAGGGCAGAGGAGCGTTCTATGACAAGACAGGCCAAAAACACACGCCGCAACACATTGCCAATAGAGTTGCGGCTCGTAAACGTAACAGACAAACTAATTCATCATCTCGAACGACAGCTAGACTTTTTCCAGAAACAGCATGAGTTCCTGACTGGCAAAGTCGAACGACTCGAACTCGTCGTGATGGCTGCAAAGAGCGACGCCGGCCGCGAATACGCCGAACGCAGCGATCGAGCTGCACAGCCGGCGCCGCGCAAGACGCCGATCACCGAAGTTCCAATTCCGGCGGATGAGAAGATCCCGTTCAAGAAGATCCGTGAAAGATGGAACAGTCTCAACGCCGAACAGCAAGAGGAAGCGATGAAGAAAGCGGATCTAATCATCGAAGAAGCTTCGAAAGAGAGGGCATCATGAAGGGCGCCAGTTCACACGACGGAAAACTGCACGGCAATTTGCAGATGGTCGAGCGATACGACGAATCGAAGGGCAAGCAGAAAAAGCCGAAAGAGACAGGCGGCGAATCTGGCGGCGAGCACGAAGCCGGCGGGCATGACGAGATCAAGCAAGTCGTCGCCGAGCACGGCCCGGCTCACAAAGTCATGATCACGCACGATCACGACGGCCAGCATTCTACGGTGACGTCGCATCACGACGATGGGCACGTTCACACCGCTCACCATGACGGCGAAGATTACGCGGAGATGGCACACGCGCACGCGGCCCATGCCGGCGGCGTCAGCGATTCCAGCTCTCTGCACGAAGCTCATGCCGGCGATCAGGACGCGGATTCATTTGCCGAAGCCGGACATCGCCGCGGGATCGAGCGCACTTCTCACAAGGCGCAAACCGGCGGCGGCTTCATGCCCGAGCACGGCGTCGGCGCCGAAGGCTAGTCGTGCCCAGCAAGGCGGAGTCCGAGAAGTTCGAGCAATACGAAGTTCATTATGAGAAGAAATCGACGCATCCGTTCCGGCGTTGCGGCAATTGCGCGATGTTCGTCGAGCCAAACCGCTGCGACATCGTGAAAGGGCCGATTCTTCGGCCCGGGTGGTGCGTTCGTTGGGAGAAGAAAACATGAAATACCGCGCAAATCCTGTGATCGTCGACGCCGCGAAAATCCTCATCGTTCACGAAGCGGATTTTGTAGGCAATCGCAATCTCACACTCGATGACGGCCGCAAAGTCACAGTGTATCCGGCGATGCTTTCACGGATCACGCCGGCAGAAGGCGACTACTACGTCATGCAGGAAGACGGCTATGTGTATCTGAATCCGAAAGACGTCTTCGAGCGGAAGTATTCGCCAATCGAGAATCAAGCACGCACTGCCGGTTGAGCCATGATCGAATACCGCGCCTGCAATTCGATGATCACGCCAATGCTCGCGCGTCGAGTGATGGCGGATGCTTTCGCTGCACATCATTCGGCCGGGCAGTGGGCAATGCGCATCGAACAAAAGATCTCCGAGAACTGCGCGATCGATGTCTCAATCGAGACATCGATCGGTTTGCAGATGACACTTTGCGGCTTGCCGATCCTGTTCGACGAAAGAATCTCGATCGACACGATCGAGCTTCATGACAAAGACGGCGGCGTGATCGCAAGGATCACTCAGCTCGCGGTGCCAGTGTGAGGCAACTATGCCGGCAAAAGAAATCATGTCCGACTTCGAAGCCGGCACACTTCACAGCGGCCGCGGCGGGCCGATCGTAAAGAAGAAGAAGCAAGCGAAGGCAATCCAGCTTTCGTACTTGCGCAAAGAAGGGCACGACATCCCTGAGAAAAAAGGGCTCGCGCATTCTTATCGGAAAGCAAAACACGCCTGATGGCCGAAGAACTTGAAACACTCGAACAAGAACAGAGCGAATCGGCCGAACAGGAAGAAGCCGAGTTCCTGCCTGGCGAGCTGTGCCCTGTCGACGCAACGAATGCGCGCGTCGCGATCGAAGACGATCCGCCGGATCAGCCGAATGGACTCACGAAATTAGAGAAGATCGGCTGCCTGCAAAAACTCGCAAGCAAGGCGGCGCAGCGCGATCTCACTTCGCGGCGCATGGAGATCCGCGATGCGTGGAAGGCACGCTATTTCTACCGCGGCAATCAGTACCTTTTGCCCGGTAAAAACGGCGCATGGGTGCTTCCGCATCAAGTTCTGATGGGCGGGCAGTCGTACGACGAACAGAATCAAGAGACGAACATCTATCTCGCTTTCGCCGATACGATCAATGCCGCGCTCACTGCCGGCGTTCCTTCGGTTCGCTTCGAAGCCGATGATCCGACGAATCCCGCAGACATCTCGGCCGCGGAAAACAGCGAAGGCGCGCGCCGGCTGATCGAACGCGCGAACGACATGATCGTGATTCAGGAAGATATTTCACGCTTCCTGTGGACTGACGCTCGAACGTGCGTTTACACGCGATATGTGATTGATGGGCAGCGGTTCGGCTATGCGAAAGAAGGCGGATCCGATCTCGACGACGAACTATCGTATCTGCCGGCGCTCGAAGACAAAGACGAAGGGAACGATGAATCGCTCGGGCCCGAGAAAGGGAAACCCCGCGGGCAGGAAGTAATCGAAGCATTCGGCGCGCTCGAAACGAAGGTGCCGATGCAATCGAATGATATCCACGGCTGCGACTATCTGCAGCTTCGTCGCGAGTTCGACATCACGAAGATGCGTTCGAAGTATCCCGACGTCGCCGACGAGATCCAGTCGATGAAGACGGCGACGGCCGAAAGCGAATACGAACGCCTAGCGCGAACATCTGTGATGATGGGAATGCGTCCGTCGAACATGACGAACGACGCGATGACATACAACGCGACGGAAGAGCTGTCATGGTTTCGGCCGTCGTTCTTCGCTCAAGATGACTTTAACGATCAACTGAAAAAGTGGCTGTACCAGAATTTCCCGCGCGGCGCGATGGTTGCGCAAGTCGGCACGACGTTTTGTGAAGCGCGCAACGAATCGCTCGATGATCACTGGACGCTGATTCATCCGCGACCAGGCGACGGAATGCATCGGCCGGCGAACGGGAATCCGCTGATCCCGCTGCAGGAGAAGCTCAACGATTGCATGGATCTTGTGCATGAGAGCTTCATGCATCTGATTCCGATCACGTGGATCGATGCTGAAGGAATCGATGCGCAAGCTCTGAACGAAATGCAACGCGCGCCAGGACAATACCGCAAGCTAAAGCGCAAGCCCGATAAAGAACTCGCGGCGAACTTCTACACCGAACAGCAGATTCAGATCGCGGAGGGCTTGCTCGTCTATCTCGAAAAACTTTTCGGCGAATTCGCGCAGTTCCTTGTCGGCGCTTTCCCCGCTTTGTTCGGCGGTAACACAGGTTCTAATGACACAGCTTCAGGAATTGCTTCGCAGCGGGATCAGGCTCTTGGAAGGGTCGGACTTACCTGGCGGAACATGCGTGCCGGTTATGCTCGAATCATACGCCAGGCTGTGCAGTGCGCGGCGGAGTTCCGAAATTCTCCTATGTCTGGCGAAGTACCGGGAGCTGGAGGTGTCAAGCAGAAGATCAATATCAACCCCGACGATCTGAAGGGGAATATCCGTTGCTTCCCCGACAGCGACGAGAATTTCCCCGAGTCGTGGGTTGCACAGCGTGCGGTCTGGACTCAACTGATGCAATCGGCCGAAAAGAATCCTGTCGTCGCCGCGATCTTCCAGAAAGTTCGCAACCTGATGATTGCGAAGGACAAGATCGGCACTCCGGAGATCGTGATCCCTGGCGCCGATGCCGCGGCAAAACAGGCCGGCGAAACGATGCAGCTTCTCGAAGCATCGGCTGTGCCGAATCCAGCGATCGACAAGCTCAAACAATCTGCACCGCAACTTCCGCCAGAAGCGCCGCCTGAAGCTGCGCAGCTCCGCGATCAAGTGCTGCAACAAGCGATCGCAAAACTTCCGCCGCTTGTCTCGACGGTGAGAGTCTTCCGGCTCGACAACGATGCCGCGCACATGAATGAAATCGAAACGTGGGCCGAGTCGCCGGAAGGGATCCGCGCGCAGAACGACAATCCCGACGGCTTCGAGAATGTCATGACGCACTATGACGAGCACGTCGCGCAAAAACAACAGAAGGATCAGGCGAGCGCGAAGCCGCCAGAAACGAAACCGCCGAGCGAATCGATCAACTATAAAGATTTGCCGATCGATGGACAGGTGCAGCTTGCGGAGAAAGCCGGGATCAAGCTTGACCCGGCGAAGATGCAAGCAGAAGATGCTCAGGACAAGGCGGCTGAAGTCGTTAAAGCCGCGGCCGGCAAAAAATCAGGTGAGCCCGCACAGGTAGCGGGATAGTTCAGGGAGAAAAAATATGGACGGCGAAGATCTCGGATTGCTCGACGGTACAGGTGAAGCCGCGGGCGGCGGTGAAGGCGGCGACGGCGGCGAAGAAACTTTCATTCTTCCCGAAGGTGAAGGTGAAGGCGAAGGCGAAGGCGGCGGCGAAGGAGAAGGCAAAGGCGGGCAAGGGGAAGGCGCTGGCGAAGGGGATGGCGGGGAAGGATCCCGCGCGATCGTCAAACTCGAACCGCTCGCGATCCGCAAAGCACTCCGCGATATCTCGACGAGTAATCCCGAATTCGCGAAGAAATTCCCGACACTTGAAAAGGCCGTAACGACTGCACTTTACAAGAGCGGCCAGATCGAGAAGTTCGGCGGTGTGCAGGCGATCTCCGAAGCGATGGAAGCAATCGAGCTGCACGGTGGCGTCGAAGGCATCCAAGAGCTTGTCGATGAAGTGGCCGCGGCGCGCGATCTGAAAGTCGGCTTCGAACGTGGAGATCCGAAAGTCGTCGATGGATGGTCGAAGGATTATCCACTCGGCTTCAAAAAGCTGATCGTTCCCGCACTCGACAAGCTCGAAACGCTCGACAAGACACACTTCGAAAACGTCGCGAGCTATGTAATCGAGAAAGTCTTCACGACATACGGCGTGTTTGGCGCGATCGCAGCTCTAGGCGAAGCAATCTCGGCCGGGAAAAATGAAGACGCGGTAAAACAGTTCAACTCCGTCGCGAAGTTTCTCGGCGATTCGAAGGCACTCGCATCGAAAGCGCGGATCGGACAAACCGATCGTGACGCTGAACTCGACGAACGCGAAAGCTCGATCGAAGAACGCGATCGCAAAGCGTTCTATGGATCTGTGCGCCAAGATGTGAACACTCAAATGATGTCGGAAATGAATCGCTTGATCCGACTCGGGCTGAATGGAAAGAAGATCAAAGTCGACACCGCGAATCGGCTGCGCAAAGAGATCAATTCGGAACTTGCGCGCGTCGTGAATTCTCGTGCCGGCTATGCCGACAGATACAACTCTGTGATGGCGGCGAAAAATAAAGAGCGTGCCGTTCGCTTCATCACGACGAATGCGAGGCAAGCTCTTCCGGCTGTCGTGCGTCAGATGCTCAAGGAATTCAATCTCACCGTCACCGGCGGCGGTACTGGCGGGGATGGCGCGCGCCGAGCTGTGAACCGCGGGGGATCCGGCGGCGGCGGATCTAACATCGTCACCGGCCGGCCGAAAACTGCCGACGTCGACTTCACGCGCACAGATAAAGCCGTATGGTTGTCGAGCGTCAATGCCGGCAGAGCGACGGGCAAAATCTTCCTGAAGACAGGCAAACAGGCAAAGTGGTAGATTGTTTCACGTGGAACGTCGAACTTTTCTCCGTACTCTCGTCGGCGGTGTCGCTGCGACGGCGGCGGTAAGGACTTGGCCGTTCAGGACTTACAGCTTTCCGGCCGGGATCATAATTCCGGTTCTTGATGTCACGCGGCCGGCAGTGCTGATCAAACAAGGCGGTTTTTTCCCGTCATGGAGTTGTAGCGACGGCTCAGATCTCGGCCGCGGTACTGGCACAGCGTACCGGCGCGTGAATCCTGAAGACGATCTGAAAAAGCTTTTCGCCGAAGGATGGCGCGATCCGCGCGTCGAGATCCCGCCGCTACGATACGTGGACAGCGCGTTTTGCCCGGATCAATCGATTTATGGACCGTCGAAACTTTCTTAGATCGCTCGTGGGCGGCGTCGCCGCGGTTGCAGCTGTGCGATCGTTCCCGTTCCGAGTGTTCAGCTTCCCGGCTGAACCGCGATTGCTCGCGAAGGAAACCGCGAACTACATCATCACCGTATTGGGCTCGGAGCAACTCGACAACGGTGATCTCGTGTGGATCATGCATCCGGCTCAGGCGAAGGCGTGGGATCGCCTGCGGTATAAGATCTCGGCGATCGATCAGCAAGAACGCACGATCGAACTCGCAAATCTTCGCCAGTCGCAGTACAACTGGAAAAACCTTTCGCGTTCACCGAATCCGTTCCGTGCCGGAGTCACGTAAAACCGCAAACAACGGCTCGATGTAACACGATGATGTGAATCCCGAAAGGGATCGCTAGAACGCTAGATACCCGGCAGACGCGAAGCCGGCTGATCAGGCAGCAAAACCGCAGCGACTAAGCTCACAATTAAAAAAGGGGGCTGGCTATGCCAGCACTCAACGAAGCATCCGTACAAGCTGTCGAACTTGAGACAGTTCGGGAAGAAATTCCTGATCTGATGCTCACGGAAGACACCTTCTACGCTCGCATCAAGAAAGCGGGCCGAGTTCTGCCGATGTCGACTGCGACAGGCGGCGGCGCCGGATCCACTTTCGATGCTACGGGCCGGCCATCACTTCGCATTCCAATGCGGATTCAGGCGGGCTCGACGCATCAGCAATTCTCGGCTGATGGCGGCGACATGGGCCGCGGCACTGGCAGTATCTATGCCGCGCAGTTCTTGACGCCGATCAGCTTCTCGGAAGCTTGCGAGATTACTGCGCAAGCGATCTGGTCAACCGAGAACGGCAAGAAATCGCGTGTGCAAGTGAAAGCTTCCGAGTTCACTAACACGCTCGAACAGTTCAAATCGAATCTCGACGCCGATCTGCAGGGCGATGGATCCGGAACATTGGCGACAGTGACGACGGCTTCATCGGGCAGCGGAGCGGCAGGAGCTTCGTTTTCGAACATCATCGTCTCGAATGCGAATCAATTCTTCGACAATCAGGTCGTGCAAGTTTTCCCGTCTGTCGGCGGCGCCACTCGTGGCGCGTTTCAGATCTCTTTCGTCGACGGCGTAGTGAACACGATCTTTTCCGCGCAAGCTCTTCCCGCCGGCACTACGACGGGCGACTTGCTCATCGTCAACGGTGCGAGCGGCGCCGCGGGCTCTTCGATCATGGGGATCAAGGCGTATCAGGTGAACGGCAATGCCGGCACACTGAACGGACTTGCACGATCGAATTTTCCCGGCCGCCTTTCCACTCCGACGGTGAACCTTGCGGGAGCTGCGATCACACCTGCCATTGGCAGATTGATCGTGTCGAAGATCGCGCTCGCACTCGGGAACGAATCCCCGGCTCTCGCTGATCTGATCTGGTATATGAACGTGGATCAGGCGGCCGCAATCGAGAATCTCGCGATTCAGGTTGCGATCACCAATCAGCAAGAGATCAAAGGCAGCGACGCTCAGGACATGATGAAGAAATACACGCCGTCGACGTTTGTCGGCTACGACATCATCAAGAGCGTTCACGCAACACCGGGCCGCATCGAAGCGCTGTGTCTGAAGTATTGGGGCATCGGCGAGCTGAAGGCGGCGGATCTGTACGATGTGAACGGGCAGACCATCTTCCCGACGATCGGCGCTTCCGGCGGAATCAACGCCGCGACAGTGTTCTATTTCGTAACGTCGCTCAACGTGTTCAATTCGAATGTGCGCGCGGGCGCCTTCGTTTCGAACGCGCAGATCCCAACCGGCTATTTCAGCTAAAACTTGACCGCTGGACGCGGCAGCGAGTAGACTCCGCGACAGGCTAACTGTGGGCTGGAACAAGCCGAAGACAAACCAATGAATTGCTTGGTTTGTCTTCGGCTACAAGTTCAGGGAGATCAGGTGATCAAGTATAAGCCGCTTGCGAATTTTGTTTTGATCGAACGGATCGATGAAACTCTCGAAATGTCACCTGGCGGGATGATCATCCCCGAGATCGGCCAGGTGAAATCAAACAAAGGCAGAGTGATCGCCGTCGGCGAAGGCTACATCATCGGCGACAAGCTCGTGCCGATCCCGCTCGAAGAAGGCGACATCGTTTTGTTTTCGAAGTACGGCGCCGAAGACGTGAATCTTGACGGGAAAGACTATCTTCTTTTGCGGTACGACGAGATCAAGCTGAAAGAAAAATTGATCGTCGCATGAAAAAAACTACGCAACTCGCATTGATAGCCGATGCTGCAGCCAAAGAAGAGCCGCGGACGGAAGCATTGACATCGTGGGCACTCGTCGAACTGTTCGGACATCAGCGAATTGTCGGATGGGTGACTGTAGATCCGCCTGATTTCCCGGGTATGACGCGCGTCGATGTGCCCGATCTTCTTAAAGATGGCAAGATCGAGCGGCCCGGTTTCACGAGATACTTCGGCCGAGCCGCGCTTTACGCCGTAACTCCGATCAGCGAACAAAGCGTGCGCGAACTTTTGCCGCATGTGAACGGCCGACCATCAACACCGCTTTCGATCGGACGCGGAGAATGGGAATGAATTCCTTAGACAAACGCCAGAGCCGAAAGGGGGATCGGGTAGCGAGCGATCGATCGTCCGATCCCCTGAGTAGGGTTCTATGAGCTGGACACTTCCCGGTTTCGAGAAGCTCAAAGCGCCGGCCGAGTATCAGGCGCATGTGACGGCAATCGGCGGGCTCAACCGCTTCGGGCTTCCGAATTTCAAAATCGCCTGGGGGCAAACTGAAACGGAATTCGTGTACGGCACCGATACGAACGGCCGCAAAGGGCAGCACATCATTTTCAAACATGGAGGAATCGCGGCATGGTTCATCGAGTGCTGGAAGCCGCCGGAATGCTTCGGCACTCCGGAACTCTGGTATGCGATGTCGTGGGATGAAGCGACAAACACGCACACACTCGGTGAGTATCCCTGGCGCGGACTGTATCTGCCGGCGTCCTTCAATCTGTACGTGAAGAAAGTTCTCGGCGGCGGGATCTACTACGGCGATCCCGACAAAAACGGACATCGGCCGATCATCGAAGAGCCGTCGCGCATGGTGATCGATGCGATGCCGCTGAATCACTACATCATCGATCTCGTCGTGCCGAATCTTTTGAAAGATATCGACGTCACGTACGAACAGCGACGCGTCGCGCTGATGAATCGCAAACTCGCGGAGAGCGCTGCAGCTCGGGCACTGGCGTACGATGCCTACATCAATGCGGCGCCGGCATGGGGCGGAAAGGCCAGCTCGAAAGAATCGAATCGCGAACGATGGATGCAGAAGCTGAAGGAAGCGGCCGCCGGCATGAAGGTCTCGAAGGAAGACATCGAGAAGATCATGGGGAAAGGGCATCGCGTACACTAGTCAGGAATCAGGGAGAAACGAAAATGCCACCTAGCACACCCGCGGCAACTCATGCTTCACGCGAACTCGAACAGAAACTTGACGGCCCGGTGATCTACGCGCCGGATCAGGCTGTGCAAGAAGCGATGCGCACAAAAGGCGGCGAGATCTACATTTTCAACGTCGGCCCGATCGAGCATCCCGTCGAAAAAGGATCCGCCGGCCGCTACGTCGTGCACGCTTGCGCACCTGGCGAAGAGTTCAGCGAACCGCTCGTGCTTCCCCGACTTGTCGGCGATTCTTACGTCGTCGAGAACGAAATGAAAACTCACTACGTCTCGGGTGAGTTCATGGCGCAAGATATCGTGCATCCAACGATTGGCGCGAATTGGAGCTTTGGACAGAATCTCGATGATCTCGGCGTGTTCTGGACAAAGAACAAACAGCCGAAATCGGAAGAGCTGAAGGCGGCCCGCGGAAAGATGGAAGTTACTTTCCGCAAGCTTCTCGCGATGGCGACAACGATCGAGACAAACGGCAATCTAAACGACATCACGCCGCTGATGCGCATCGCAGCGACGTACTACGGCGAAGATCGGCCGTGGAATCGTATGTACCGCAAGCTCGCGGAATGCCCGGGATGCGGCGAGCCCGTCAAAGCCGGGATCATCAAGCATGCGTGCGGCTTCATCTTCGATATCGATCGCGCACTGATGGCGAACATGATCACGCCGGCGCTCTACAAGGAAATCATGGATGCGCGCGCCGCGGCCGAGAAAAAATCGGCGAAACAAAAGTAACCGCAAAACTTAAGTTTCAAAAAGTCTTCGGGGAACGGCGGCCGAAACTCACGGAATACCTGACCCGCGAGAGGTCGTGTGCCTTGTGCACTCGCGTTCCCCGTCGCATTTTTTTGGTGAACTATGGCTGATGTCCAAACTGGAAGTTACCCGCTTCTCGAAAACGTGATGCAGCTCGCTCGTGCCGGCGTAAACGACATGTTGCGATCGACTGCCGGCGCGATCCTTACGGATAAGGCGCAATTCACCGTCGTCTACGTGAACGCATCGATCCGCCGCACACAGCGGTATCTCGCGAACAACGGGATCACGTCAAACATTCGCGACAACGTGATCCTTTCGCCGCTCACCCCGGCTGTCGGTGCCGATCCGAACATTCAGGTGTACGTCAGCCAGCTCGGATATTTCGACGGCGCGAACATGAACAAAGGCGTCACGCTACCGGCCGATCTGATCCTTCCGCTCGAAGTGTGGGAACGTCAAACCGGATCCGGCGCGCAATTCATCTTCGTCACACAGCCGCAAGAAGGCTTAGAGTCGCGGATCCCGGGCTCGTACTTCGGTCAGTGGGAATGGCGCGAAGATCGCATCAACATGACGGGATCGACGATCACCGAAGATCTTCGCGTGCGCTATGAAGCTTCGCTTGCGCGCGTCGCCGCCGGCGCGGACTTTACGCAGACGACGATCAATATCGTCGACGGCGAAGACGCACTCGCCGCGGGAATCGTTCTGCAGTACGCTCGCACACGCGGATCCACACTTCGCCAGGAAGCCGAAACATGGTGGAAATCAGAATGCGATGAGATCGTGAATCGCTATGTGCGGAGAGATCAGCGAATCGCTTACCGGCCGCGCGGATATCGTGCCGGCGGCGGCCGCATCGATGGAGCAATGCAGGGATCCTACAAATGAGTTCACAATTCCGCTACGACGGCCGGATTCAATCGACGCAAGGGCAAGCACTTGCCGGCGCGTCGATCGCTGTTCTGACACAGCCGGCCATCACTACGACGCAGCCAGGCACGCCGCTTGCAACGATCTTCGCGGCCGCGACTTCGAATGCCGCGGCGATCACCGCGGCTTCATGGCTTGCGGGAGTGATATCGTTTACCTTTTCGGCACCGCCGCCGGCCGATGTCGTCGCCGGATACTTCATCAGTGTCACCGGCATCACGCCTACCGCCTATAACGGGATCTGGCAAGTCACGAGCGTCGTCGGCAACGTCGTCAGCGTGACGACGCCATTCACTCTCGTCGCGATCGCGAATCCTGGCACGTACGCCGCGGGCGGCACTGTCGCGACTTCAGCTCTTCCGAATCCGTTCTTCAGCGACACACTCGGGAATTTCTCCTTCTATGCCGCGGCCGGCATCTTCACCGTGCAGCTCTATGACACGCTCGGCCGAATGCCGACACAGCTCGTACTCGGCGATCAGAACGTCGTCGCCGGCGGCGGATCGGGATCCGTGACAAGCGTCGCTTTGACTATGCCGGCGGAATTCATCGTTACGGGATCGCCGATCGTAGGTGCCGGTACGCTCGCGATCACGAAAGCGACGCAGAGTGCAAATACGGTGTATCGCGGGCCGACGTCAGGCGGCGCGGCTGTTCCTGTCTTCGGTCCACTTGTCGCAGCGGATCTTCCCGGCGGCACCGGCACAGTGACATCTGTCGCCTATACGTTGGCTGTGCCCGCGGCACTCTTCAATGCTGCAGGGATTGCCGGATCTCCGATCACGACAAGCGGCACGATCGCGGTTACGCTGACGCTCGCGAATCAGGCAGCGAATACTTTCCTTCGTGGGCCGACATCGGGCGGTGCTGCGCCGCCGACATTCGGCTCGCTTGTCACCGCGGACTTCCCACAAGTCGTGACGACTCTCAGCTCGGCGAACATTCTCGCGCTTCTCACTACGCCGATCACGCTAGTTCCCGCGCCTGGCGTGGGCTTCCGCATCGTGCCGCTTGTGATCCAAATCGTTTTCTTCGGCGGCACTGTGGCATATACCGATGCCGGCGGCGCGGTCAGTTTCTCGGCCGGTACCATGTCGCAAGCGCTCGCATCGAACGCGATCTTTCTCGTCACGACAACGCCGAACAAAGCGATCCAGCAAGTCGGAAGCTTTTCGGCATCCGACACTGCAGGGAATCCGCCGACAGATGACAACGCGGCACTGACGATCTCGAAGATCACAAACAATTTTGCCGCCGGCAACGGGACGGCGAAGATCACGGTGCTCTATCTAATTCTTCCGACCACTTAAATTCTTAGGAGAAAAAACAGATGGCGATAGCAACTTTCAAATTCAACATCAAAAACAACGTGGCGCTCGGCGTCGACGATCAGGACATCATCACGTACTTCGGCACGATCACGTTCAGCGCGGCCGCCGACACGTATGCTACGGGCGGTTTACTCGCGGCGGCCGGATCAGCGGCTTTAAATCTAGGGCCGTATTCCGATCGCACGCCGATTCTTGAAATCGTGGAATCGTTGGTTGGCAGCGGTTGGGCTTACGAATACAACGTGAACACGAAGAAGCTGATGATCATCGGCGGCGGCGGTTCGGGCACGGCTGCAGCCGTCGAAGTGACGAATGGCACCGCGCTTAACGCGGCGGTGCCGAACATCTTCACCGACGTCGTAGCGTTTCAGCTCACATTCCCGAAAGGTACGCAGTAATCGCCTGATCGATGAATAACGTCGCTGGAACTGTGCCGGTGCCGCTGACTGTTTTAGGCGGCGCCGTCACAGAGATGTCGCCGGAAGATCTTCCCGAAGGCGCGTCTCCGTTCAATCAAGACTGTGATTATGTCCCTGGCGGTGTGTTCACTAGGGCCGGACGGCAAAGTGTCTATACGTTCGGCGGGCTTTTTGCCGACGATCTCGCGGGCTTCGCTGTTTCCGTGCCAGGGCCGCTTGCTCCAAACGAAACACCGTGGGTATCGCCACTTAATTCGACGCTGAACATTCCCGGCACGTACACCGTCGCCACACTCAACGCGGCGGCCGGCGGCGGGCCTGGCAACACATTCGACAAGACAGTGACGGCCGTCGGATTCAGTTTGACGCCTTCTGTATCGGGCACGCCGTCGCGTGCTGGCGAGAATGCAATTCTGATCGAATCGAACGGCATCAACAATTCAGCTCCGACCGCTCCTTCGCCTGGCGCATGGACATTGTTAGCTAATCCGAACGGCGCATCACATAGTTCGATGTACACGCGGTTTCTTTCCGACAGTTCTACGATCACGCCTAGTCAAACAGTCGCCGGCATCGCTGATACTTGGGCGTCGATGCTGCTCTTTTTGGGAAGCACCACCGGAACAACAATCGCGCTCGTTCAACAAGTGGGTTTCGTCAGCGGCGCGTTTGGAGTTGGAAATTTTAGTACGGTTTTCGGAGCACCGACAACAGCCGGCAATGGCGTGCTCGTCGTACTCTGTTCGATACTTACAACCCAACCTCTTGCACCTACTGTCACCGATACCGCAGGCAATGTCTATACTTTGCTCGGTCAAGTCTCGAACGGGGGAGGCACATCGATTGCCGCGCTATGGTGTCCGAATCGTCCTGCCGGCAATCCGACGATGACGTTCAATTTGAATTCCGGTGACGTCAGCGGCTCGGCCGTCGCTTATGAGATTTCCGGCGTTGGCGCCTTAGCAGCAACAAAGGCTACGTCGCAAATTCTGAAAGCGTCGAATTTTAATTTCAACATCCCGACAACTCAATCGATCATCGGTGCGCAAGTCGAAATCTTCGGGAAACAAAGCACACTGCCGGCCGATGCGATCCTGACGGCACAACTCGCGCTCGTCGATGGCACTCTAAGTCCGAAGCAACTTTCCGGGCAACTTCCGCTCGTCGATGGACAGCTCACGCTCGGAGCGCCTACAGAATCATGGGCGCTTCCACTAACGCCGGCGCTGTTCAATAATCCGAGTACGGCCGTGCAGATCGTCGCGACAGCCGCCAATCTTCAAACGTTCAGCATCTATGCGATCAAGCTCAAAGTCTTCACTTCGCCGACGCCTGGCGCGAATTTCAACTACATCAAAACTTATGAGCAAACGAGCGGACAGATCGACACACTCGCACTCGATGCGAACGGCGTGCTATGGGATGAGAACGTCACCGCGACGCCTGGCGTTTTGAATGGGATCTACACCGGAATCTTGCCGAAGACATACGGCAAGAGCGTTACGTTCGAGAACGTCGAATACATCGCACTTTCGAACTTGACGATCGGCACAGATATTCCGCGGCATTGGGACGGCACGAACCTCGATCGCGTATCACAAGTCGGCCCGGGCGCGCCGCCTTCGGTGAACGCGACAGCGACGATCTTCAATATCGCCGCGGCGCCGAACGGGATCACGCAGAATCCCGCCGTCTCGCCGGCACACGAGAACGGCACGCCAGGCTTCCGAGCGATGCTCTGGTCGACGGGCCCGGGAAGCACATCGACAGGAAACACGATCACAGTTTACTATCAGACGCTTCCACAGTTCCCTTCCGGATCCGCGCAGGATCCGAACATTGTCGTCGGCCAGGGGATCCGGATTCAAGGCGCACCGCTGATTGGCGGGCAGAATCCCAACGGCAACTACATCGTGACGAGTATCGGTTCAGGGGTACCGCCGAACGGGAACTTCTCTAACCCGAGTTGGTATTTCACAGTGACGGCGCCGACGTCGGCGAATGGCTTTGCCTTCACACCTAACAGTGGAATGACGGGTACGACGTACCAAGTCACGATCGCGACGTTGACGACACTTTCGCCGCTTCCGAACACACAAGTCGGATCGCAGATCCAGCTCGCCGGCGTAGGAGTCGCTGCGTGGAATGCGACGTGGACAGTGCTAGCGACGCCGAACGCCGGCCAGCTCGCGATCACGTCAACACAACTCTCGGCCAACGTAGCGACGTACACGTTCACATTGATCAGCGGAGTCGCGCCGACTGTCGGCCAACAAGTGACGATCGTCGGATGCCTGAACGGGCCGATCGTCGGCGGTACAAGCATTTTCAACATCTCGAACGGCATCATTGCTTCGACGGGCGCGAATCAATTTTCGATCGCAATCACTGCGGCAAATGTGAATCCCGCAGCCGAAAACGGAAACGCGACAGTAAACGGCACGAAGTTTCAGTTCGATCCCGGGATTCAGTTCGCCGGCACTGGCACGAATCCGATCTTCGGGAATTCGGGCGGCGGTACAGTCGTTGTCGGCGGTGCAGGACTCGGCGCCGGCATTCGAAAAGCCGTGTTGATGTTCTTGACGCGAAACAATCTGATCACGCCTTGTTCGCAGCCGGTGATCTTCGCGACGAATGGCGTGTCGACTTCGCTCGCCTTCTCGAATCTAGCGATCGGGCCGCCGGATACGATCGCGCGAATCATCGCGCTTACTGGCGCGAATGGCGGAAACTTTTTCTGGATCCCGCAGCCGGTGATCATTCAATCGGGCGGCCAGAACATCACGTACACTTCGTCGAAGATCTCCGACAATACGAGCACGCAAGCGACGCTCACATTCACCGATGCCGTGCTTCTTGCCGGCACGCCGATCGATGTGCTCGGGAACAATCTTTTCAATCAGATCGAACTCGGATCTTGCCGCGGCTTCCTTACTTATGCGAACAGGCTGATCGCGTGGGGAGAAAATAACAAGATCCAGAACTTGATCAATCTTTCGTTCGAAGGCGGAATCGGCACAACGGGCGGCGGTTTGACGACGTATCCGCTCGGATGGACCGTCGATCCGACGAACGGCGCCGGCGGAAATCTCCGCGTGTCGCCTGTCTTCGGGAATAGCTATTACGTGCAGAACTTGACTGGCGGCGTGCAAGCTCTGTACGGCATGATCACGCAAAGTGCCTTTCAGGATCCATATCAGGTTCCGATCGTGCTGCAGAACACGACGTATTCCGTGCGCATCACGGCCAGGTGTCCGAGCGGAGTGTCGACGGGGAATCTAGTCGTCGATCTGTTCTCGCCGCTGCAAGGCCGGATCTTCGGAAGTTTCACGATCCCGTTGTCGACAATGACGTCGAACTTCGCGATCTTCACCGGCACGCTTCTGACGTCGATGCTTTCGACGGTACCGCCAGATCTGCAGTATCGGATCTATGCTTCTAATCTTCCGAACAACGGCGACGTAGAAATTGATCGCAGCGAACCATTTCCGACACTGCAGCCGATTCTCTCGACGCAATTCCGCGCGAGCTACGCTGGCAATCAGGAAGCATTCGATCTCGTGACTGGCGCCTTCGGGCCGAATCAAAATCAGCAACCCCTCAATGGCGGATTCACGCTCTTCGACTCGCTGTACGCGCTGAAAGAGAAAAGTCTGTTTTCGACTTCAGACAATGGCGTCACTGAACCGTTCCAGTGGAACTGGCGGGAAGTGTCGCAGAAAGCCGGAACGATCGGCATAAATTCGTATGATGTCGGCGAAGGATGGATGCTCACGGCTTGCCGGCCAGGAGTGTACTTCTTTGAAGGCGGCGAACCGATCAAAGTCTCGCAAGAGATCCAGTCCGTGTGGGATCTGATCAACTGGAAAGCCGGCGCATCGATATGGGTGCGCAACGATGAACAGCTCAAGCGCTTTACGATCGGAGTTCCGATCCAGACGCCTAATCCGTTCATGCCCGAATTCCCTGTGAACGCGAATCCGACAAGTCCGAACGTGATCCTGATGTGCAGCTATCGCGAGCTGAACACCGGCGCCGAACTCGCGCACACCGGGCCGATCCGCTCGACGTTTAGCGGCCGCTTGATGTCTCCCGAACCGGCGCGCAAGTGGAGCTTCTGGAATATCGCGTGCCCGTACGCCGACTTCATCAACCGTAATGATGAGAACTGGCCGGAATTTTTCTGCACCGGATATCAGAACTCGAAAGTCTTCCAGCTCTCTTCGGCCGAACTCGATGACGACGGCGCGGCAATTAATTCGTTCTATGTGACATACGGCTTTGTGAAACCGGAGATGGCCGACGCGAAAGGACTCGGGCTCTTCAGCATGGAACTCACGTATCTCACGATGCTTGTCACCGGATCCGGCACGGCGCAACTGCAGGTATATCCGGACAGCGTGCAAAATACTCTGCCGTTCCAGCTCGATCCGCTTCCGCTGACGACATTCTCATTCGGCGACAGTGAAATCGGCGCGCTGATCACGGCGAACCGTTTCTTCATTCGCATCGGAACGAATGCCGTCGGCTCGTCGTGGAAGCTTTCTAAAGTCGTCGCCGCACTCACTAAAGGCGCATGGAGCGAGATCCGCGGCACGGCCGTCGGATCGGGATAAGGGGGTAATTACGTAATTATGCTTGATGCAACGCAATTCCTGAACGAAGTACGCAATCGGGATCCGCATCTTGGGAAGCTTCTTGAACAACTGATCGATGGCGTGAATGGGATCTCGAATCATCTCGGCGTCGATCCGAAAGGGAAAGTGCAGCCGCCGGCAGCGCATCAAGCGCTGAACATTTCGGCCGGCAGCGATCACGTGCACGTGACGATCACCGACAATGCGCCGATAAAGAAGAACGTGCAGAACTTCATCGAATGGAGTGCCAATGATCCAGCGTTCAATAATCCGCATGTAGAGCATCTGAACGCTTCGCGCGGCCGCGTTCTTCCTCTGCCGGCAAAAGATCAGAACGGCGTGCAGATTCAGTACTACTTCAAAAGTTATAGTCAGTACGCTGGATCTGATCCGCAATCGAAGCACACATTCTTCGGCACGCGTTTCGCGCCGACGCCTGTCACACTGACAGGAGCGAGCACGCTTGCTCTTTTACCTTCGACGGGAAGCGGAACCGGGAAATCGGATGGTTCACAATCTGGATCCGGACTCGGCGTCGTACTACAACGGCCGGCAATCGGGCCGAAGCGATCGCCGGCGCCGGCGTTCTGATGAAGATTCGCGCATATGAAAAGAAAGACGTCGTTCGCATTAAGCAGTTTGCATCCGAAGCGAAATATGGCTTCGAGCTCCCGGATCCTGACGACGTTCATGCACTGATCAAAGAATGCCTTCTCGACGATGAAGGCGTCGTGCGACTGGCGGCATTCGGACGGCTGCAGGCTAACGCCTTTCTGCTCGTCGACGGCACCTGGGTCACGCCGGAAGAACGGCTCGAAGCGATCGAGATTATGGAATTCGCGATGATCGAGAAAGCGAAACTTCTCGGGCTCGATCAGGCGACGGCGCAAGTCGAACCGCGGTTCGGGCAACGTCTCAAGATGCTCGGATGGGAAAAATCCTTTGGAGAGACTTGGCACAAGGACTTCTGACAATGATCTACAACACGAAGATCGTGATCGACATTGAGAGCGGCGCAGTTCTGTTTAAGGATCTCCCACATTTCTATGATGGGCCTGTCGAGCTGTGCGACAAAAAAGCTAAAGGCATGGCGCAGCGGGCCGCTAATACCGCGACTGGCGAAGGCGCGCGCTACGGCGGGCAAGCGATGGACATCGGAGCGACGCTTGTGCCCGAGTACCGCAAGGAAGCAACGAATCCGACGGGCTTCAATCCTAATGATGTGAACGCGATGCTCGTCGGCGGTGAACAAGGCGCCGGCGGCGCGACTGGCGCACTCTCCGGAGAAGCATCATTGCGCGCGGCGCGATCGCGGAATACCGGAGCACTTTCTGGCGTCCTCGGCGAATTCGGGCGCGAGAAAACACGCACACTATCTTCTAACGCGCTCGGAGTGCAGGAAATGCAGGCGCGAGAAAAGATGCGTCAGAAGTCGGAAGGACTGCGCGGACTCGAAGGCATGTACGGTACGGATGTCGGCGCGCAGCTCAAGGAACAGCAGCTCGTGCCTGAAGATATCAATGCGATGCTGAAGGCCAATGAAACCGGATGGGGCAAGAACCTGCAAGATTGGGTAAGAATAGCTACCGGCGCGGCCGCAACGGGGAAAGCAATTCATGGCTGAACCAACAACTGTTGATCCTGAACTTCTGAAAAGATTGCTCGATCCGACGCTCGGGCACAGTGATCTCGCGCTCGCTGAAGCGATCGATCGCACGCATCCGAATACGTCGCACGTCATTCCCGAAATCGGAGCGGCGCCGACGCTCGATCGCGCAGAAGCGCCGAAGTCGCTGTCGCCGATCGGCGGCGGCGGCGAACCGAAAGGACTGCCCGTTCTTTCCACGAAAGAGCAAAAAGGGCTGCCGATGCTTTCTCCGGGTGTGCGGCCGGGCACCGCGGTAGATTATGAAAATCAGCTCGAACGGCTGCGCGCGCCAGGTACGCCAGCGACGACGACGCTCGGGAAGATCGGACATGGACTCGCGAAGATCGGAAACATCGCTGGCGACGTGTTCGCACCTGGCGTGATGGCGAACATCCCTGGGACGGATATGTTCAAGCGTGCGGAGATCCATGCGATCGAACCGCAACTAGAAGAAGCGCGGAAGACGGAAGAAGGCGCAAAGGAACGTCAGCAAACTCACGAGCTGGCCGTCGGCAAAGAAAAATCGGAAGCCGAAGAGCGCGCCGCGCGTACGAAAAATCTAAACGAAAAAGATTCGGCGACACTCGCGCAGCACGGATTGATGCGCGATGAAGAAGGCAATGTCAAACCGGATCCGACATCGCAGGTCTATCAGAAGAACGAACTAGCACGTCAGACGGTGATGAACGTGCAGAAATTCCGCGAAGCGCAGCAAGAACTTGTAGAAGCGCGCACCGAAGTCGAACGCGCGAAGAACGATCCGAATTCGCCGGCGTTCAAACAAGCTCAGGAACGTCTCGCGATGGCGCAAGAAGCTCATCGCGTCGCTGGCGCAAATCTTGCGCTACATCAGGAAGAATTCGCTAACAAACAGCACGAACAGCAATTCGTCAAACCAGGCGGCCAGGCACAGAGCCGCGGATCCGCAGCGGATGCCGTGCTAGGGCTGTACGATGCGCCAGGCAAACCCGGGCTCGAATCGCTCGTGCGCAAAAACGCGAAAGACTTGGGTCCATTGATGGGCCGGCTTGCGAAGGGGGAAATCGCGCTCGGCGATGTCGATCCATCGATCGCGGAATTGTACGGCGCGATGAAGAGCTTCTATGCTCTGCAGCCGGCCGTTCACGGATTCAGAAATGCCGAATTCGTGAAAGACTTCGAAACCGCGCTCGGCACTCTTGAACGGGATCCCGATGCTTTCATCGCCGGCATGAAGGGACTTCGGCCGACACTAGAATCCGTTTCGAGAGAAGGCCGCACATTCAAAAAGCGGATCGTCGAAGGCGAAGGCGGCGGCGGTACGCCGAAGAAAGACGAAACCGGCGGCGGTGAAGAAGGCGGATCCGCGTTCGACAGGTGGAAAGCGGAAAAGGAAAAGAAGAAGAAACCCTGATGCCTGACGATTACACGCAAGACAAATCATTCATGTCGGCGACGCCGGCGGAACAGCACGAGTATTTGCTGTCCGTCGATTCCGGCTATGCGAAAGCTTCGAAGCAAGATCAGGGCGCTTTTCTCAATCAACTCATGGCGCCGTCGCGACTGGCGAAATCTGCGCAAGTGACGGAAACGGAGAAGGCCGCAATCGGCAAAGGCTACATTACTCCCGCGCAGGAAAAAGAGAATGTCAACAAGCTCGGCTACTACGGGCCGATCACTTCGGCACTAGAAAAGCACGGCATCACTCCCGGGCACCTGGCGTCGGAAGGATGGGAAGGGCTGAAAGATATCGGCCGATCGGTAAAGAGCGTCGCCGGCGATATCAGCTCTTCGCGGCCGCTTGTGTTCGGATCCGCGGAAGAAGGGCCGCAAGAAAGCACGCTTCACAAGTACGTGATTCATCCTGCAGAGATCGAATCCGAGAAAGCGCGGCACGCCGGCAGTGATATCGAATCGATCGGGCATTCCGTCGCCGCCGCGCTTCCGGTGATCGGGCCGGCCATTTCGAACTTGTCGGAACAGGCGGGCACCGGCGATATCGGCGGCGCGATCGGCCGCGGTGCCGGCCAGGCCGCCGGCGCGAAGCTTCTCTCGAAAGTTCCCGGCGTTCTTCCGAAGCTCGAAGTGAATCCAGTCGAAATAGGCGCCGGGCTCGCTAAAGGCGAACTCACCGGCGTCAAGGTGAAAACTTCCGAAGCTGTTCAAGCTACGCGCCGCGTGACGGGGAAGCGGCTTACTGAAGAGCAAGCGGCTGCAAAGCCGGCGACAGCGGAATTTCAACCGGCGCTCGGGAACGCTACGCGCGAAGTACTAGAACATGCACAGAAAGAAGGGATCGAGCTTACGCCAGGCCAGGCGACGAATATGCCGCTTCCACGGATGATACAGGCGATTGGCGAACGAAGCCTGTTCGGATCCGACAAGCTCGCCGAAGGCATCGACAAGAATGCCGGCGCGTTCATGAAAGCGACGCGCGGATTCGCCGATCGCGTTGATCCGAAGGCGATGGGACTCTCTGAAGAATCGGCTGGCGAAGCGATCAAGCAGGCGACAGAGACGGGAAAGAGTGTGTCGCATGAAAACGCGTCAGCCGGTTTCAAAGATGTCATCGACGCGCACGGAAAAGAAATCGTCGACACTTCGAACATTTCGAAAAAGTGGCAAGAAGCGCGCGAATCTTTGCCGATGGGCGCAGAAGAAAAGATCCTCGCCGAAGTACCGCGGAACATGGCCGCGCATGTCGAAGAACTTCTGTCGCCGACGGGAATGAAAGCGCAGCTTCCTTTCGAGAAAGCTGTCGCACTGCGATCGGTATTCCGTGAACTCGGGGAAAGCGATACATTGCCGACGAAATCGCAAGGCGTTTTCCGCCAGATGATGAAGGCGACAGATACGGCGATGGAAACGGCGGCCGACAAAGGCAACTTCACGAAAGAATGGCGCGAAGGAAACAAGGGCTGGAAGGATTACGTCGAAAAATACGGCGACAAGCAAAGCCCGCTCGCGCGGATCCTGAAGCAAGCGGATCCCGCAAAGATCACTCGGGATCTTCTCAATCGCGCATCGGCGAAAGATATCGAGATCCTGAAGAACGAAAAACTCGACAGCGCGCTCGAAGCGCTGAAGCGCCAGGTGATCGAAGAGATCGCAAAGAACAAATTCACCGTCGGCCGAAACGGGCTCGGCGGATTCTCGCATTCGTTCCTGCATACGCTGTTCGGGCCCGAAGCGATCAAAGAGCTGTATCTGAAAGCGGACATCGGCCGGCGTTTCAACTGGCAGATGAATCCTTCCGGCACGTCTAACGTAATGATAGCTGAGAGCCAAGTCGCGCATCCGGAACCATCGAAGCTCGGGCTTCTCTACGGCGCCGCACGCACATCGATGCCGCGGCCGGCGGGATCCTACCTGCCGGACATCGCGCCGGCCGGCACAATCAAGCCGCTCGGCACGCCGCCGATGCCAGTTCCTTCGACGTCAGGTGAAAACCGGCCGGCGAATGGATTCAAAGCCGGGATCAATCCCGTCGGAGCCGAAGCGACGATGAAACCGATTGAGACACAAGATATGATCACCGGACTCTCGACGGAGATCGCGCGGATGAAGGATACGCTCAGAACTTCGACGAGATCCGCTGCAGAGAAAGCAGCATTGAAAAAACAAATCGACGAATATCAAGAGCGCGTCGACATGCTTCGCGCCAAAGGGAAAAATGAGCGATGAACTTTTGCATATCGTTCTCGCCGTCGTCCCTGTTATCTTTACCGCGGGCGGTTTCTATGTTTACGTTCGAATCAGCTTCAAACAAGTGATCAGGGAAGCGAAAGCCAACCACGAATTGATCATCAAAGACATCGACGGGCTCGGGGGAATCATTCGCAATGGCGCGACGGATGCCGCGCGCCGCTACCACAATCTTTCGATGGCAGTACTTGTCGCCGCTCCTTTGGACAAGGAAACAGAAGTTACCAAACTCCTAAAAGAAGGGTGACGATGATCCTATCCCCATCGCAGCACGAACTCGTTCTAACCATCTTCACACTCAAAAGAAAACGCCGCCTAGAAACGGAAAACGTCAAAGACAGGGATGAGGCCGACTTGCAGGATGTCCTCAGCGCATTGGAAACGGCCAGTTTGGTGATCGTTCCATTGGGAGTGATCGAAGCCCTGAAAAACACCATCAGTGATTTGAACGGCAAACTACAAAAGGCACAAACCGATACGGCGGCCTGAAAAGGAGAAATGATGCACAATTTGGCAATTTATTTCATTGTTGGACTGTTTGCTTTCGCTGGCGGATTCGCGCTCGGCCGGCTCAAAGGTCTTGCGATGCTGAAAGTCTTTCAAGATCACATCAACGCGCTCGAAGCAAGCGTCGGCAATCTCGCGCAAATCGAAGGCACGAAGATCCGCTTGTTCATCGATGAGCTGAGAAAGAAGTTGTAATGGCTGATATCGGCAAATTCTTCGGTTCTCTTTTCGGTTCAGCGGCCGCGGGAGTAGTATCGCCGGCGGGGCAAGTGATCGAAGGCACAAGCAAACTGATCGGCATGTTCAAACTGTCGCCGGAACTGAAAGCGAAGCTGCAGGCGGAACTCACTGAAGGGAATCTCGATCTCGAAAAAGCCGAACTCGCCGCGCAAGTCGGCGCCATGCAGGGCCAGCTTGAAATCAATAAGCAGGAAGCTGCAAGCGCGAATTGGTTTGTGGCCGGATGGCGGCCGGCTGTCGGTTGGGTGTGCGTGCTCGGTTTGTTTTGGGCTTATGTGTTAGAGCCGTTCGTCGAATTCGGACTGATCAACTTCAAAGGGAAACTTCCGGATGGCATACCGCACCTGGACACCGGCACACTGATTAGCGGACTATTGATCCCGCTTCTCGGACTCGGAGCCATGCGAACGGTAGAGAAACTGCGGGATGCCGCGGGGAATCACTGATATGGTCTGGTGGATTTCACATCACATGTTCACGATCTCGCTTTTACTTCTCATCTTTTTTTCTGGCGCGGGTGTCTTCCATCTGCACCGCCGATGGAAACATCGTCAATGGGTGAAGTCGCTGAGGAATCGATGAGAGCATCCTTCGATGCCGCTTTCACCGCTCTGGAATTGCACGAAGGCGGATACTCAAACAATCCCGCGGATCCTGGCGGCGAAACGATGTACGGCATCACCGCGCGCGTCGCACGTAAGCACGGATACGCCGGCGCGATGCGCGATCTCCCGCTCGATCTCGCGAAGTCGATCGCGAAGGCCGAGTATTGGGATTCTGTCGCCGGCGACGAGCTGCCCGACAAGCTCGACTTCACGGTGTTCGATGCCGCGTACAACTCAGGGCCGGAACGCGCCGAAAAATGGCTCGGCCAGGCGCGGCAACCTGCGACTGATGACGTCGACAAGATCGTGATGCGATTCGACGCATATCGCCTGCTCTTTCTTGATTCGCTTCCTACCTGGCCGAGCTTTGGCCGCGGATGGGCTCGACGCATCGCGGAAAATCTCTTGCGCGCGGCCGCCTGATTCGTTTATGCTCACCGCGTCTTCCCTTGAGAGAGGGAAACTCCGTTGCTTTCATGGTGGGCCGGGATTCGGACTCCCGGCCCACTCCCTTGTGAGGAAAAATGTCATTTCAAGATGATCTGATGCGAGCTGATGCGATCCGCGAAATTCGCGCGAGCGGCTGCACACTGCCAGGTGTCGCCGAGCTGATCGTCGACTTTCACGGCGCCGTGCATGTATTGACGAACGTGCCGAAGATCCAGACACTCGGTGAAGAAGTCGCCGCATCCGATAGTGAGCAAGGCACGAAGATGCGCCAGCTCTTGTACGTGCAGGCAAAGGCAACGGGAACCGCTGCAAGCGAAGTGCTGATGACGAACAAAGATGAAACGAAGACTTCCACGCCGAGCGAATCGAAGGCCGCCGCCGCTGCCAGTGCCGGCGCGTCGACGGGATCCGCTTCGGACGCCGCGGCGGCTGTCGGGGCTTCCGACGAAGCTACCGCCGCGGCGGGAATTCCGGCGGAACCGAGCCCGGGCGCCGCCCCTGAAACTTCCGTCGCTCAAGGGGAATGGCAGGCGCAAGGATCCTGACGAGCGGATAGTACGGAACGACGAAGCCCGCCGGACTTTCCAGTGCGCTCCACTGGAACCCCGGCGGGCTTTTCGCTTTCAGGGAGAAAGATCGTTTATTTCTCTTCGATGAATTCGATCTCGTGCCGGCCGAATCGCCAGGCATCGAATTCTTCATTTGTCATTACAAGATTACCGGCTTTCCCGAGTGTACGTCCTTTGTTCCCGCTGAACACCCGCATGTGCGTGTGCCCGCCGATCCGCTGCCAATAGATTCGAATCGTCTTCTCGCTCATTTTTTCCCTTCCAGCCAACGCCGCAAGTCTTCCGCCTTTCGTTTGGTCCACTGAATCAGAGCTTCGAGATTCCCACCTGCCCATACCACAAACAAAACGCATAGAAGAATCCACGCGGCAACGAGCACTTTCAATTTCTCGCCAACGTATCGATTGTCCAACGCAAGAGCTGACTGACTTCAAAGATCAGCACGGCGATCCCGATCGACAGGAACCACGATTGAACCGGATGTTCAAGACACCATCGATCGAACCGTTTCAGTTGTTCCTGCCGGCGCAGATGCTCGGCATGTTCTCGCCAGATGTCTTTCATCATGCACCGTGATTCTGGCACATTGGATGATCAGCGATCGGATGCCAGGCGCCGCATGCCGCGCAAAGGAAGAAGATGAATCCCGCGGTGAGCCCGCGATGCATCAGCGCGCATTCGGGATTCTTGCAAGTCGGCCGGCTGAAGAGTCCGAGAACTGTCGTGCCTTTCGCGTCTTCCGCGACAAACTGCCCGTCTTTGAGATAAGTGATCATCGCTTACCGCCTTTCGGAGAAACCCATAAAGACAACAAAACACAGAGCTGCAGAAAGCCGAAGTACAGAACCGATGGCAAGGCGATCAGGATGATGAGAAATGCAGCAAGTTTGATCATTTTAGCACTTCCACTTCATCAGTTCTAAAAGTTCCGGCCGGCTTCGCATCCATCGGCACGCCGGGATCGTATCCGTTCAGGCGGATGAATTCGTGCAGCGCGCCGATCGCTGAATCCGCCCAGACAAGATACTTCTTCCATACGCCAGGATCGTATTTCACGGTGACGATGTAGTTCACGATTCACCGCCTTTCATTGCTTTCTCTATCCGTTCTTTAATCGAAAAACTGTGCTGTACTTCAAAGGCATTGCGCCGTGCTTCCGCTGCGATCACTGCATCGCAGAGCTTGCTGTATTCTGCAAAATGTTCGGGATCGATCGTCCCTTCGAGCCGCCAACATTGAGCAACGCCTTTTTTCCCTTCCCATTTTACGAGGATGTTGTGATTCCCGATATGAATTCCAGTGCATTTGCCGGAACGAAGAACTCCATCTGAGCCATCCCACTGAATGAATGGGATAGGTTCGATCTTATCGTTCTTTGTGACGCGCTCAAGTTTGTCGCGAAGAAGTTCGAGTGTCTTTGCTTCGATTTCCTGTTCGTTGTATTCGGCCGAGAAATCCCCGTTCGAGTCGACATCCACATCGAATTTTTTGCCGCGTATGGTGATAGTCGTGATCTTCATGCCGGCACCGCCTTGTCGCGCAAGAAAGCCGTCGCACGCTTCCCGTAGATCTCTGTGATGTATTCTTGATAGGTTGCGAGCGATGCCGCTTGGCAGGATGGTGCCATACCGCTCTGTTTGACACCTGTCACCATCGAAAGCCAAACAGCTTGCGGCAAGAGCCCTGCGAGTTTCGCGCGTTGAATCGTCGCGAAAGTTTCGGGGAATAGTCGTCGAGTACGTTTCTTCTTCATGCGTCGACTCCGATCTTCCGATCGGCAATCACCACAACGGATAGTTTGAAAGAGCCGATGTGCTTCCGGTGAAGTTTCGGATGCTTGAGCAGATCGCGAAGTGCGTCGCAAGTCGCCGATCGAAGAGTCGATCCGGATCCGCGGCCGTTGACGGTGACATGCCCGGGCAAGGCGTCGAACTCATGCCCGATGATGTTCACGACTTTTACCATTACGGGCGCCTTTCATGAATGAGAAACCAAAGTCTTTCGCCGATCAGGAATCCGCCGCCGACTGCGAACATGGTGAACAACGGAAACAGCTTGAGCATGGTGTTTTCTCCCTGAGCCGTTGAGCGGCTCGTGCTGCCCACTGTCACTAGGGCAGCCCGCGCAGCTCGTCGGACTAAGCTGCGATCTTTTCCCATTGCTCGGGCGCGAGTTCAAGGATCTCGCCGCCGATGCGTTCCATCGTGGTAGCGTCTTCGTACGATTCGACGGATTGGCAAAACTCCGTCACCGCGTTCGACAAACCCCACTGCGACAGATCGCCGTTCGAGAGAAGCTTCATCAGGATCCCGTCGCCGTATGCTTCGGGAAGCTGATTCACTTCGACGATGTGCTCGACGATCTCTTTCGGCTTGACGATCTTGCGATCGGCGGTGAGCGTCAATCCGCGCAGATAATCATTGAACTTGTCGCCGTCGAACGATGCCTTCACGACGTCGCGCATTTTCAGCATCAGCGCTTTGTCGTCAGCCTGGCGAGTCGCATCCGCGAAAACTTCATACGCGGCTTCGAGTTCGGCGCCGGCTTTCCCGACGTGATACTTGCGCATCGCTGAATCCGGCCGGATCGCGCCGTTCGTGCATGACAGGATGAAAAGGAATTGTTCGACGCGGAAGGAATGCAGCCCGACTTCCGAATTCGAGATCACGATCCCGGCTTGCACGGTTTCACCGACGACGGTGCCGGCGATGCGTTCGGAAACTGCCTTGATGTAGAGACGAGTTTCAGAAACGTCGGCGCTCTCGACGCGAAGCCCGAGTTCGGATCCGCGTTCAAGGATCACCGGCAAGACAGCTTCGGCGACGGTAATGTTATCGATCATGCGGTACCGATTCGAAAGGAAAGCGCGCGCACGGCCGTCGAGTGTGCGCACGAGCCGCGTTTCCTTTTCTTGTGCGAGCCAATGATTGACGTTTGTCGTCAGCAGTTCGGGCGATTCCTGGCGCATCCGATCGTAATACTTCGCGGGAATCCCGGTGTGCTGGCCGATCTGATTGTGAGCAACTTCGGAGATCTGAAACGTGCCGGCGTGATCGCCGACGACGCCGACGTCGAGAAGCACATCGTTCGGCGTGTTATTCTCCGCATCGACTTCGACGCGCATTCCCATGCGTTGAGTCGGAACTAGAAAATCTCGCTTCGTCTTCGCCTGCCGGGTGATTTCTGCTGCCATTCCTTCGAGTGTCATTCCGCTTTTCATGGTCTTTCTCCCTTTGCCGGCCGGCTCGATCGAGCTGCCTTCCGACAACTTAAGTGTCTCAGAAACGCCATGCTTTGTCAAGACCTATTGACAAATATAAACTCCCTGGTAGACTAGTAGTCGGGAGGAAGTTCAAAATGCCAAAAGAACCTACTCAGGTGATCTATGTTCGACTGCCGCGAAGCATCGTGAAGAAACTAAAGGACGCCGCCGATCAGCAACGACGCACGATGGCCGCGCAGATCGAGCTTGTTCTTTCCGACTGGATCGAAGTCGCTTTCGCGAATGAGAGAGTCAACAAATGATCTGCACACCGTGCGGTGAAGTTCTCGAAGAAGGATGGTCCACGATCGCCGGCATCGAGCGCGAAGGGAAACTCTTCTTTGTGTGGGCTTGTGTTCATCATCCCGTCGGCGATGCGGCCATCTATCTTGGCAGCGTCGCTTGCGCGCGACAGTGGGCCGACAAACATCCCGAGTACCGGGATGAGATCGAGAACATCATCGCGAACTGCGAGACGCTGTGCTGAATTCTCGCAGAGTTCCGGAGTTCCATTGCCCGTACTGCAATTACCGCATGAACACGATCGGCACGATCTATGATGTGCCGGCGGATATCGTCGGGCATCTTTTTTGCTGTGTCGAATGCGGCGAGATCGGGATCTTCGAAGCGGATCTGCAGCTTCGCAAGGCATCACCGGAAGAAGTAGAGAAACTACTCGCGGACAATTCACAAGCACGAAACGAGATGGAGATCTTTCGCGAGTACATCACCTGGCGCCGGATTCAGCGGATAAGAACAGCCGCAATGAACAACTGAAGTGTGATAGATTCAGCCCGTCCGAAACTCTCTCGAAGGGGAAGATCATGCCTGAACAGAAAAACGATCTCGCGATCATTCGTCAGATCGATGCACCGGATTTCAAAATACAGCTCGAACGCGCACTTCCGAACGCCGCGGTGTCGGGATTGTCGGCCGATCGCATGGTGCGGCTTGCGATCACCATGCTTCGGCGGAATGAGGCTTTGCAGAAATGCACGCCGCTCTCTGTGATGTCATGCGTCGTCGAGATCGCGCAGCTCGGGCTCGAACCTGAAGGCGTGCTCGGGCACGCGTACATGGTGCCATTCGCTGATCAATGCACGCTGATCGTCGGATATCGCGGCTTCATGCACCTGATGTATCAGTCCGGAGTCGTGACGGAAGTCTCGGCCGAGATCGTGCGGAAGGGCGACAAGTTTCAGCGCGTGCTCGGCACCGAACGTCAGCTCGTGCATATGCCCGAACCGATTCCCGAGAAAGATGACGAAAAAAACTGGATCGGAGCTTACGCCGTCGCGCGGCTCCTGAACAATTCGATGGCGTTCGAATATCTCGAAAAGGTGAAGATCTACCAGGCACGCGCTCGATCCCGCGGCTATCAAAAGCATTTGAAAGAAGGCAAGTCGACGCCGTGGGTGACGGATCCCGAAGAGATGTGGAAGAAGACGCCGATCCGCCGGCTTGCGAAACGGATGCCGACGTCGACATCAGACAAACGGCCGATGCTTCTGCGCGCGGTGATGCTCGATGAGTACAGCGAGAAGCCCGGGCTTCTTCTGCCGACGCTGCACGGCTTCGATGTCAATCCGGATGGACCCACAGGGCCGGAACAGAACGGCGAGCCGATCACGCCGACGATCGAAGTTTCTAGCGAAGACGTAAAGAAACCCGCGGCCGTAAAAAAATCGGCAGTAAAGTCGCCGCCGAATCCAGCGGTACCGCGCGCCAATCTGAAAGGCGAACCGGCAAAGATCGACGATCCCCTGATCAACTCGACAGAACAAACACAGATCTATAACAAGGCTGCCGCGAACAACTGGAAAATCCCCGACGACGTGAAGAAGTACTTGCAAAAGCGCTACAAAGTCGATACTGTCAAGGCCGTTCGACGCTCTTGGCTTCCAGAAATTTTACAAACTCTTGAATCAGGGACGTGATCCGTGTCCGACGGGCCGCGCTTTCCGCATCTCGAATTCAGTTTCGACGAAGACTCCCACATCTACCAGGTAGAGAGCCGCGGCCGTGTGCCAGGCTGTACGCGCGTGCTCGATCAGGGCGGGCTTGTGTCGTTCGAGCACGTGGACCGTGACATTCTCGAACGCAAGAGCGAACTCGGCCGCGAAGTTCACAAAGCTTGCCATCTCTACAATCAGAAAAAGGCGTTCACATGCGATGTTCAGGTGCGCGGATATTTGAACTCGTGGATCGAGACGGTGCGCATGCTTCGCTTTGTGCCGCGACAATCCGAGTTTCGGCAGATCGCGAGCGTGAACGGAATGCTCTTCGGGATGCAGATCGATGCCGAAGGACTCGTGCTGAACGAAGACACGATCATCGATCTGAAGATCGGCCAGGTGTGCCCGCATCACGGAATTCAACTTGCCGGCTACGCGGCCGGGCTGTATCATCCGCGTCTCGAAACCCCACTCGGCCGCTTCCGTACGCGGAAACGGATAGTCACGCAACTGCAGGAAGATGGATCGCTCGCGAAAATCCGACGCTTCGAAAACAAGTCCGACTTCGATGTGTTCGTGAGCGCGTTGTATACAACTTATTGGAAAATGCAGAACGAAACTTTCTACAGGGAGATCAACCAATGAATGCACTCACAGAGTTCAAGCTTCCGGCTGTGCCGAACGTGAAAGAAGCGACGAAGCTCGCCGCTCCGATCATCGATCAATCGCGCGAGCTGAAGATCAACGACGACGACAGCTACATAGCTTCGTGGGCTCTGATCGAGCGTCACGATGCGGCGATCGCCAAAGTCGGCGAATGGTTTGATCCGTTCGTGACTGGATCACATCAGCTTCACAAGATGGCCGTCTCGCTGCGCGATCAGTTCCTCGTTCCGCTCTACGCATCGAAAGATCGGCTACTCGCCGAGCGGAAGCGGCATCGCATCACGCAAGAAGCTGCGGCACAAAAGAAGCGCGACGCCGATGCCGAGATCCTTCGCAAACAGCAAGCCGCCGATCTCCTGAAAGAAGCGAAGAAGATCGAAAGAGCCGGCGACGTCGAGACGGCGACAGTGCTGCGCGAACAGGCGGCAACATTGCCGGCGCCGATCATGCCCGTCGCGCCGGCGGTTCCGAAGCAAACCGGATCCGTAGAAAAAACTCGCTGGATCGCGACGGTGACGAATTATGATCTCGTGCCGATCGAGTACAAGACGCTCGATCATACGAAGAAGACGGAACGCGCGTTGATCGACAGCAAAATTCAGGGAGTCGTAACGAAGCTCGGCAATCAAATCAAGATCGCCGGCGTCGACATCATTCAGAATTCTTCTGAACATTCGCGGGCGGTGCGATGATCGACGCGCTCTGTCGCCACTGCACGACATCTTCGAATCTGCAAGCTCCATGCTCGAATTGTGGAACGGTGTTTTGTGTTTTCTGTTTCCATCGTCACTCTTGCGTGCTCGGCGCGAACCGTGACGACAATCGCAAGGGCCGAGCATACGCAATAGAAAGGGAGATCAGGAATGCCAAAAAAAGCAGAGAAAGAAACATCATCGATTACATCAGAAAAGCCGACGTCGGCTCGCTTGCTGGCGAACCGGCCGCTCGATCCAGAAACCGATGATGTCGAAGTACGGCCGAAGGAAGCTATCTTCTCCGAAGCCGCTTCCGAACTCGGGCCCGAACACATCGAAGAACCGAAGCAAGCTGAACTTCTCGCGATGCCGGAAGAAGCTACGCGGCCCGTTGCGGTGCAGAACGGCCGGATGCTGGCGACATATGTCGGACTCGGGCTCGAACGCGACAAGAACAACGACAAGTTAGTGCATCTCGATTTCTCTTTCACACTCGAAGATGCGCACAACGGTTTCATTCCGAAGAAAGTCAAGGAAGCTTGGACGTTCCTTAAAGACTCCGACAATAAACTGATCTGGATCAAGGGAATTCCGCCGATCACTCTCGGAGTTTTCATGGATCCGAAAGTGAAGAAACCCGAACTTCATCTGATCGGCGCGGAATTCATGAAAGCGGTAATTCAGATCGTCGAAGAAACGGGCAAGGGAAAGATCGTCATGGTGACGCGGTTCGCATTCCGCGTTCGGGCATCACGACATGCGAGCGTGATGGATTTCGCCGCCTGGCGCGACGGCGAATCGTTTTGGATCGTGATGCCGCAAACTCAGGAAGCACTCGAATGAGCGATACCAAGATTAAGGAACGACTCACTGCGGCGATCGATATTGTGCTGCAGGAAGGCATCTCGAAAGAGCCCATCGCGTCGCGCTTTCTCGCCGAAAGAATCGTTCTGCTCATCAGTAACTTTGTGAAGGAAAATGCGCCGGGGGCGACGGGAAACTTCCCCGATGGCCAATCCGAAGCGACAGATCAGGGGGAAGTCAAGATGCTTGTCTCGCACGATGACAATCTTGTGCGGATCGAACTCGGGAAACCTGTCGCATGGTTTGCGATGCCGAAGTCACAAGCTCTGACGTTCGCTTTCGTCATCTTGAATCATTGCGGCGTCGAGATCCAGCAGCACGATCTGACAAAGGAGAAACCGTCATGAAAGATCGAACGCTGTGGCATCAATCCGGCGTGAACAAAAACGGCGAACCGTTCATTCAGCTTCTGGTCGACGACGAAGTAATCTGTCAGTTGACTCCCGAAGAAGCCCGCGATCATGCGAAGAACATGCTCGAAGCGACGGAAGCAAGCGAGCAGGATGCTTTCATGCTCTCGTTCTTTCGGGATAAGCTCGGCTCTGATGCACAAGCGGCGATGCGAATAATCGTAGAGTTTAGGAAATGGCGAGAAGCTCGCGGAAAGAAAGGGCCGGTTTCAGACGCCAGGGAATTTGTCAGGACCGACAAGCATGAGAAACCGGGAGCTGCATCATGATCGAGCAGATCATCATCGTTTCCGGCGATCCTGGCGGCGTATATATATGTATCACTGATGCCAGCCGGCCGGATCCAGCACACGCATGGAGCCGCGCCGCCAGTCACATCTTCCGGTTCAAGGATCTCAACTATTTCACCGCGATCGAGTCGGCAACGATGTGCCGGCACATGGTCGAAGCAATCCTGAAGATTCCGCGGCGGCCGCGGGGAATGCCCGTCGCTTGGGGATGGGGCAAAGGCTGGCCGGGATGCCGCTAGTCATAGAGCCCGAGAAGTGCCGCGTGTGCGGATGCACAGAATTGAATCCTTGCAAACTCGGCGATATCGAGGGCGATGGAAGCTATGAATGCTGCACTTGGCTAGACTTCGATCACACACTTTGCACGAATCCGAAGTGCATCGCGGCCGTTCCACTGTCGGAGCTGCTAGAGATGCCAATCTTGAGAGGAGCGATCACGTGAAAGAATTCAGCTATCGAGTTCCGACGAAGTATCTGAACAATCCGAGCGGCACACCGATCAATGTGCGCGCATGGGAAACAGCCGTGCCCGGGCTGATCGCGCAACGGCCGATCGGCGGATCCCGTTCGAAAGTGCATCTCTCGCACAAAGCTTCCGGCTCCATTGTCGTATTCAAGGTAAAGAACCTGGCGATAGCGCGCGGAATGGCGAAGAAACTCAAGCCATTCGGGATCCCGTTCACCGCGGCGGATCCGCGATCGCTGTATCGCTATTTCGCGAAATTCACCGATCGCCAGGTAACGGAGTTCCGGCAGATCGCCGGCGCGAACGGGTACGTCGAGCCGCAACGATGGCGGGATTATTGTCTTGCAATGGTGAAGACGTTCGGAGAAGTGGTACGCGCTCACAAGGGGCACGCCGGCAAGCCGGCTGCGCGCCAGGCGCGATCTAAGAAAGGGGATACATGGAAGGGCAAGAACCGAAGAAAACGGCTGTAAAGCCGTCTCTGCTCGAACAGCGAGTGCTCAAACTGATCGAGACTGAAGGGCTTTCGCGCGAAGATGCCGTGCATCGCATTTCCGTGGAAGAAGGCGAACGGCGCCGTACGGCCGTGGTCGACGAGCTGACGGCCAAAGAGCCGAAGATCCTGAAACCGACATGTCCGGGATGCGGCGGGGATCCGCTCGTGATCAAGCGGCTCAGATACGAATTCGGTGATCATGTCGTCGTCGAACTGCTCTTCTGTGCGAATCCCGACTGCCGGATCGCGATCGGCTCACAGATTGTCGGGATCGAGCCGCCGAGACGCTAGTTTCCCACAGAGATCCACAGGGCAAAGGACTGGACAGAAGCGCCTGAATGCCATAGAGTCTGCGGTGCTGAATCGGGGGTGAGCCCGAGAAAGCTTCGCTCTCACCGGCATTCTTTCTTCCTTATCCCCCTTCAGCGCCAGCTCTCCGAGACGTCGAAAGAGGTGCTTTTGTCGAAGCTTCCGGCGTTCCAATTTTATCCTGGCGACTGGATGAAAGACCCTGCTTTACGCAGTGTTTCCGCGGCTGCGCGCGGGCTCTACATGGATATGCTTTGCTTAATGTGGGAATCCGATGAAAGAGGTATCTTGCCTTACCGTGCCGGAAAAGCGGAGGCGAAAGGCCTGGCGAAAGTCGCCGGTCATCGCACAGATTTTGTCGCAAAGTTGCTGCGTGAGTTGGAATTAAATCGAGTAATTTCAAGGCGTCCAGGGGACCGGAGGATATACTCTAGGCGATTGGTAAGAGAGGAGTTAGAGCGGAAAAGAACACGTGAATGGCACCAAAGTAAAAGCCGTGAAAAGACCGTGAATGCCACCACTGATTTGGGGGGGCTTTCACGCGAATTTCACTCCCATTCTTCATCTTCATCTTCATCTTCATCTTCAAAACTAACAGAAAGAGAAGAGCTGGCGCGCGCTCTTTTCGAGAAATTTTGGATCGACTACCCAAAGAAACTTGATCATGACGAAGTACTCCGTCTTTGGCTTTCCCTATCCCCGATTGATCAGACCGTCGCTGCCGAATCTGTAATCGTCTGGGTAAAATCTGAAGAATGGAGCGAAGCTCGCTTTGTGCCGTCACCGGAAAATTTCCTTCGCAAACGGCGATGGGAATCTCGGCCAACTTTACAAGCAGCAAAGGAGAGTCCAAATGATCGACTCAAGCGACTCGAAGCAAAAGCAAGAGGCGCAGGCTGAACTTATCCGCGCTCGCGCAGAAATGCTTTGCGATGCAGTAAGCCGCCGATATACGGATTCAATCGGTGATCTTTGCGTGAGGATTCTAGCCGGGTACGATCTCGATGTGATCAAGGAAGCTTTCAATAAAGCGGAACTTGTTTTCGACCGCTTCACTGAATTCAACAAACTGCGCGAGTACTGCGAAACGATTGCCGGGATTCGCCGAGGCGCCGATCGCCATGTCGATGAAGACTGCTCTCTGTGTCGTGGAACAGGCTGGAAACTTATGCGGCGATCAGACGACACAGGCGATATGGCGATCTCCTGCGAGTGCCGCAAACGAAAGATGGCATGAACTGTTTGCTCATCAACGCAATTTTCCCGGGCGAGCCGATCGCGTGGGAACGTGTGATGCTGCGCGGGCCCTACATGATCAAGCCGAAGAAGACACGCCAGGCGCAAGCCAAACTTCGCCGGCAACTGAAGTGCATCGCGCCGATGCTTCGGCCGAACCCTGTCGCGCGTTATGGCGTGCAGCTCGTTTTCTCGACGTCGAGCGGCAGAAAAGACGGTGACAACTGCGAAAAGCTTGTTCTCGATGCGTTCCTAAAAAAAATATGGTGGGATGACAGTCAAGTCGACGAGTGTCAGTGGCGGATGATCCGATCCGCGTCCGTGCCTCAAACGCATTTTGTTTGCTACATCATCAACTGAAAACAAAGGGAGAAAAACCATGTCATTTCCGATAACTCGTGAAGCACTGGAAGCAAGCGGATATAAATTCAACCACTCGAAGATCTGCCCGTCGTGCGATGTCTCGATCGAAATGTGGGACACCTACATCTACGACGGCCGCAACTCGATGCGCGCTTATCAGTGCCCGCATTGCGGACAAACGGGCCCGCGGATCCGGCCGCTTCGCGATCACATGGGGATGACGATGAACAAGCGCGCGAGCTGTCCGATCTTAAAAGCTCAAGACGAACAACGCCGGCAAAAGGATCTCTATGACGATCGCTGATGATGGAAAGTTCTGTAACACTTGCAAAAAAGTCGGCCTGCGGCGGAAGGCGCATCGGATCATGTCGGGCAAAGGCGAGGGCGGAGCGCAATGCGATGAACACTTCCGCGATATCTCCGGACTTCCGCAACTGAACGAAGAAGCGAAGCGGTTCATCGCGCAGTGCGAAGAGACGCTCGCAAATCCTTCGGCCGGCGTTCCCGATCCGCCAGGATCCGCTGCGCCGGCGATCCCGAAACGGATGCGCAAGAAACCAGACTTAGGAGATCCGGCATGATCCCACTGAGAATTTTGCTCGACGTCGAAACTAATCCGATCGTGACGGCCGAAGAAATCACAACGACGAACTGGATCGAAGGGCTTTGTAAGTTCTCCGCGATCGGCGTGCTCACCGAAGGCACGGAAGGGGGCCGGCCCGTTGTGATCGTGCGGATCGATCGCGCAGATGGCAGCTTTGTGCTCGGACAAACAACGCTGCGACTGTTGCAAACCGCGATGATCGCATTCAAGGCCAGGTACGGAGATCTCATATGAGCTTTCACTGGCGGCGCCACTCGGCCGAAAACAAAGCCGCTAATTTTCGGCCGAAAGCGACGCTCGGGCCGCGGGCCCACGTTTCGATCGCGCCGGCGATCTGCGCGTTTTGTTCGATGAAGAGCGTCACGCGGTGCGATATCCCGAGCTGTAATCTCCCACTCTGCGACAAACATCACACAAGAAAATCTGGCGGAAGTCTCTGCGCCAAACACAAAGGCGCCGTGCTCGTGCAGTATGACGGAATGCCGACGGACCGCTTCGGCGACAAAGGGGAAGCTTATCCTCAAAAGATACGATCTCTGTGAAGATGCCGCGATCGAGATGTGGAATATCATCATCGAAATGAATGAGACGGACGGCCGCATCGGGCTCGCCGATCGGATCGTTCGAGAACATCCGCATTGCGATCGCGAGAAAGTGAAAGGGCTCATCGAAGGAATTTACTTCGCGACAAACTGACATGTGGGGATTAAAAAAAGTCGGGCCGCCGCGCGGCATGGAACCGGAAGACGCTTTTACATGGGCGGTGTTGATGTTAGCCGCATACGTTTGGTGGATGGCCATTTTCCCGCACTTCGGCCGATGATCACACTCGAAAAAATCGCTTTCGCCAGTAGTCTCGACGAGCATGCTTTCGGTGCTTTGTTCCCGAAAGTCTCTCCGTATTTTTTGCAACTGGCCGATGCGATCGAGCGGCGAAATGAAGTAGCGCTTGCAAAGCTTTCGGCGACGCTGATCATCGAACTTTCACAGCGCGGACAGCCAGTTACGAGCGAAGTTTCTAACTGGATCCGGCTTTTCGGACAACTCGCAGAATTCGCTGTTTGACATAACCGCTTACCTTCGTGTAACTTCCCGAATGCGTCAGGTGCCCATGCCGGGGGCAATACCGGACTTTCGGTTTCGTCGACCGTGACTGTCCTTGAATGCCCTTGGTGTCCTTCAAATCGACGGTCCCTCTGTACGACGCCAACGGGCAGGAACTCGGGCGCATTCAACTCCATGAAGCGATCGAACTAGATTCCGTCGGCGATTTGACGCTTCGCGCAAAAGGAACAGGCCGCCGCCGCCGCATCACTTCCGCAAAACTTCATCCCCGGGTAAAACTCGACTGGATGCGAATCCCGTCGGGCGGTTTCATTGTTCTGCAGCTCGTCAACAAAGCTGAACTCGAAAATCGAAGGAGAAAATAGCATGGACTGGAACAAGTTCATCCGCAACACCCGCCTTGAGAAGCATGCACCGCTCGGAGCGCCGCCGAATCCTGGCGGATCTGTCCCATTCACTGGAAACACTTTTGCGGCAGGCGCCGCGGGGCCTGCAGTCACGCCGGCGAACG
>Ga0137399_10000034_pt1 | contig 42875 bp, 49 predicted proteins | sample czorhiz316metaG_FD_104810 | JGI IMG/M metagenome (GOLD analysis project Ga0137399, IMG submission 104810) | Vadose zone soil microbial communities from Angelo Coast Range Reserve, California, USA - czorhiz3.16 metaG | ecosystem: Environmental > Terrestrial > Soil > Vadose zone | place: USA...
ATGTGGTAGGGAAGATCGGAGGCTTTTGGGAAGTGCGGGTGTGGAAAGCGTAATGAGATATAGGACATAGGAGTGATTAGACACATGATCCTGACTCGGGACATGATCCTGACTCGGGACATGCGTGCGGACGTACCTTGCCCCGTGAAATTGAATCTAAATTGAATCTAAATTGAATCCTTAACCTAATGTGAGAATCTATTATGAGCAATATTGATACCAATACTAATACAGTAGTGGCATATGTGAGTGGTAAAACACAAGCATTGAGCGGGCAGAGATTGGCATCATTCAATTGGAAAATCGGAACAAATGAGAAGGATCCTAAGAACTATGGAGTCAAGAGAGCGAGTAAGGCGGTCTCAGTTCCGAGAGTTGAGAGCGAAGAAATTACAGGGAATCTGGAAGTCCTAATGCCTCACATTCGCAGTTTCATTGAGGGTATCCAAGATAAAATCATGCGAGATATGCTGGAAGAGTCCCCAGATACATTACATGTGGGAAATAAGGAGATTGGGATTGTTGCATGCCTAGAGTATTTGGAGGATTCGGGAGGAGATTCCAAAGGTAGACTCACCAAGGAATCAGTAGGTATTTGGTTCGATGCGAGTATTGCAGATAGATTGATGCTCGCATTGGCGGATAAGATGGGTCCAAGTTCTGATTCAACTGCGGGAGTTAAGCAAATAGAAGCATTGGTAGGAGAGTTTAGGAATAAGATTGCTGGGCTTGCAGGAGGTAAAACACAATACCCAGTGAAATTGGCGGAATCATTGAAGAAAGTAGTTGGATTGGTTCCGGAAAGCTCTGAGGATGTATTAGCAACTAGATTCATTGCAAGGCTTGATAAGATGATCGCAATGAAGGAGATTTCAGTTAGTTTGTATGACGCGCTGTAAGAAGGAATTAGATTCCCAGGAATAAGAGTTAGATGATAAGAACTTAGTTAATTCTAGGTTCTTATCGTATGATTGTTATTTAGAATGAATTTGGCTGATTGGCTCAAAAACCAATTTACCAATTTACCAATTTACCGAATTGCCTGAAAACCGGAAAACCCATTTGCCAAATTCAGGATGAGGGTGCCTATTTTGGGGTCCCTTTTTCCTCCATATTATAACTCTCTATCTCTATATAGGTAGTTGCTAGTATCTAGTTCTATAGGTATCATCTGTATCTGTATCTTCTATATAGTACTCAGATACTATCTATCTTCTATATAGTACTTGTTAGTTATAGGTATATATATATATATATTAAATTTTAAGCCCCCTAAATAATAGGGGAAATAGAGATTATAACACTCCATAGGATAGGATATAGATTCCCATAGGGCATAGGATAGGGTAATATGTAGGAGAATATGTAGGAGAATATGTACCTACATACCTTGATAGTTATAGGAGTAGTTATATGGTTGGGAGTTACAGTATAGAGTGGATGAAGGGCCCAGAATCTGTGGGAGGGGGCTTGACTGGCTTTCCGGTTTTCCGGTAGACTGGTCGAGTGGTAAATCAGCCGAATTGCCGAATTGAATTGCAACTACTGGAGAATACATCATGTCATTGGAATCTAAGATTGATCTTGGAGTGAAATGCGACGGAATTGGAGTCAGGCCGAAGAAATCAGAAGTTTATAGGCTAGCGGCGGAACTATTAGAAATTGAGGAGATTAGAAACCCGGAAGGAATCTCATTCTTTGGACCAACAATAGTTAATGCATTGAGAGCGTACGCAGGAGAGGATAGATCCATTGACGGAGTTAATGATTACATGTATATGGGAGCTGATGATTACATGTATATGGGATATGATTATTATAGCTATACTTATGATCGTAGTTATTTTGATTATGGGTATGCTGGGCCTGAGGAGAATTATGGGTATAAGGAGAATTATGGATATGATAGGCCTTATGGATATGCTGACTTCACAGAACAAGAGAAAATAATTGCTCTGTTGTTCTTGGCAGCAATGCATGAATCTAAGGGAGACTGAGATGAGCTCGGATAGGAGTAAATCCTCTCAGGTTCCCACATTCAGGGTATCTTTGAGCTTGGAAGAGATTGAAGTTATAGTGGATTCATTAGAAGCAATTTCCGAAAATGCAGCTCTCCAAGGCAAATTGACTCTGGTACTATTTAAAGCATCAAGCGGGCTCAAATCTCCTGATTATGTGCGGACAGGGGCGCGGACCTCCGAAGTTATATCTGTTGCGAAGCTTGCAGAAATTGATGAGTTCGACACGGAGGCATATATGGCGCAATTGGAGAAAGAGCAGAAGGATCGGAAATAGTCTAGAAGTTCACGCGCACACATGCGCTCACACATGCGATTACCCTCACCATTACCATTTTGGAGAATATACCATGGCATTAAAATCTAAAATTAAATGTAACGGCCTTAAACCAACGAAAAGCGAAGTTTATAAATTGGCAGCGGAATTAACAGAGATTGAAGGGCATAGGTATTTTAAGAGTACAATACTTGAAACATTGCTGCATTATGATTATGATTATGAGGATTATTATTATGATGATGATTATGATTATGATTATTATGATGATTATTATGCTGATGATTATGCTGATGATTATTATGATGATTATTATGATTATAACTATGATTATAACTATGATCTTTCGCAGGCAGAAAAAGTAATTGCTCTTTTGTTCCTTTCCGCAATGTGCACAAAAGAATAGTCTAGAAACCAGTGTTTTCTAATAGCAGATTGAGCATTTAAACACTCAATCTGCTATTGGGCTGATATTGGCCGCAACACATAATTCTAATTTTAACTCTATAATCCCAATCCCAATCCTAATCCCAATTTCGGAGAATCTAAAATGAGCAGTTCTCGATTCGCAATTAATTCAGCGGGTTCCCATCTCTTTACGCTTATTGCTATAAACAAACTCACACGAGATGCACATATCTGTACCTATGGCCTTGACGGTCCAATTCTAACCACTGATCTTAAAGAACTTACAGCGTATAGAACCATTCTTAGGACCCATTACGGCAAAGAGTTTAATTATGAATTGATGCAAGTATCTCCCATGATTCCAGAGATTGAATCGGAATCAAATTCGGAATCAAAATCGGAATCAACTCCTGGGAGGTGCACACCATGAGCAGAGTATTATGCGCATATAGCGGCGTAGAATACCGAGTGGATCATTTCTCTCTGTATCTTACTGAGCGAGAGGATGCACACCCAATCTTTTCTCTGCCCGCTTCTAGACTCCTAGAACTCGCGCCAAATTATCTAAACTGTGAATTCTCCACAACCGAGAATTATCTGTATTACCTTGCGCTATTCAATTCTACAGGTCTTATGCAGTTCCGAGTTCCAGCGATGCAGACTGCTGGAACTGCCGGAATCGTTGCACAAAACTGTTCTCACCTGATTCGCATGGTAGAGGTTATTCAATCAATCGGAGTGGATCAAGCACGCATTACTCTCAGCTTGCCGCAATTCTCAATCTCTCCTGAGACTAAGGATTTAGCTACTTCTAAGTATTGGATATCTCTGTGGCTCCAGAACCATGCGGACTATCTCACAGGGTACAAGACTCGCACAGAACTTGAAAAACTAACTCATAAGGAGACTATTCTTGAGCGCTTCATTAAGGACAAAACTAAAAGTCTCGATCAATATGCGCCACAATTGGCTGAATGGGCCGCACTTGCTGCGGGCTTTTCTACTGATACTCAGATTGTGGCAGATGGTACAGCCAATGATAAGCCGATAGAATTGCGAGAGTATTGGAAAAAACTCATTCGCATGTGCGCAAAAGAAGAAACTATCTATGCGATCCATGACGGAGATCTCTCTGAACTCACGGATCATTGTGAAGATATGATCGACCATGGATCAATCCAAGCGCATTTGTTAATGACGGTATTGCGAACTGTGGCACGTAAAAAGAAACAGTATCTTGATTTAGGAGATATTGATATTGATGAGCGAGGTACGACATTCCGAATTCTAGATGCCTCAGCTTCCATTGAAGACGCGAATAAATTAGCTCTTATTGATTCTGCGCCTATCGAGGAACCAAGGCTTATCGCATATCCGAATCGTCTTGCATACCTGAAAGCTCGGATGAAGTGGGAACTAGCACAAGCATACAGAACCTCGGAAGCAATAAGGGCAGCAGGAGCGCAAGCTCAATCATTATAATCAATATTATTCTTATAACTCCCATAAATGGGAGAGAGGAAACGTCCAAATGTCAGATACTATCAATTCACGTAAGTTATCTCTCTTAGACAAGGCCATGGCCTATGCTAAGATCATCAAGCCCTTAACTCCTCAAAGACTCTCAACATTGGAGTCCTATAAGAAACACGGAGTAACACGGAATCAAGTAGCAAGCATGATGGTAAATCTATTCCACTATCCTGCAAATTTCCGGGATACTTTAGAGCATTATTATATTCTCCACTGGACAGGAAAACATTTTGACTCGATTCTGGAAGAAGGCGCAATTTTCCACGCTGACTCTGGATTCAGCTATCTTGTAGTATATCAAGGGTGTACGCCTTATGCAGCTAGGCGCGCTAAGCAATTGAAACTCTCTTTTCGGAAAGCATCAGTAGATTTCGGGCTACAGGCCTATGTAATTGTAAGAACTATTCAGGACTCAGAGTAATTTCGAGCTGCGCAATTTCGATACTAAATTCAAGGAACTAACATGACACTACCCTCAAGCACACAAACTAGGCTAGCTGATCTCCTAGCTAAAGCCAGAGCACAGAAAGCTGATTCAGTTCCAGTTCCAATGATTCATCTTGTGGAAAACAAATCCACTGAAATCAATTCTCATGCACTTAATTCAGATATATCACAATCAACTGATCGCTTTGGTAACATAATCACATTCAATGAACAACAAGTTCAATTTATGAATGTAGCTACCAAGGGAGAGTCTTGCATTCTTATTGGAGCAGCTGGTACAGGAAAAACGAGTTGTATGAAAGGAGTAGTTCAGCAATTAATAACCACTGGCTATGCAGGTATCCTTCATTCCGATGGGCACAAATACCTAACAGACTCTACTCCCGGAATCGTAGCTGTGTCTTTTACTCGACGTGCGGTAGCAAATCTTCGCCGCGCAATGCCAGATGATATGAAAGGTAACTGTCTCACCATTCACGCAATTCTTGAATACGAGCCAATCTACTATTCTGTAACTGATGAAACTACTGGGGAAGCACGCAATACTATGCGCTTTGAACCTACTCGCACAGTAGATCGTCCACTACCTACATCTATTCGTACTTGTATCATTGATGAATCTTCCATGGTGTCTGTTGAACTATTCAGGGAGTTACAAAATGCGCTACCGTCGAATTGCCAATTCATCTTTCTTGGGGATATCCAGCAACTCCCGCCGGTATTCGGATCAGCTATCTTGGGCTTTAAGATGCTTGAACTACCTACGATTGAGCTTGTGCAAGTCTACAGACAGGCCTTGGAGAGTCCAATCATACGTCTCGCTCATAGAATTCTATCAGGTAAACCTATCCCGCATGATGAGTACGCAGAGTGGAAATATCCTGGGCAGCTTACAATTCATCCATGGAAGAAAAAGCTAAGCCCGGAAATTGCAGCCCTCACAATCTCCAAATTTCTTACAACTGCGATTGAAGCGGGTGCATACGATCCTGAAAATGATATGGTACTTATTCCTTTTAATAAAGCATGCGGAACAATTGAAATAAACGCGAGAGTTGCGAACTTTCTAGCAAGGAAAAGGGGCGCAATTACTTATGAGATCATTGCAGGATTTAATAAATTATATTTCTCAACCGGAGATAAGGTGCTATATGATAAAGAAGATGCTGTTATTGTTGATATTAAAATCAACGCTGGGTACACTGGCGCTGCTCCTCAGGTTTCAGCAGCTACTCTTGATTATTGGGGGTTTAATACAGGGGAAGAACCTACCACGGTTAAATCAGATTCGGAGGACTCTGGGGATGATATTGATTTCTTGCTCTCTCAATCTGTTGCGCTTAGTGGTGAAGATTCAGATCGCGTACGCCAAGCATCCCATTCAGTAACTGTACGAATGGCGGACACAGATAAGGAGGTAGTTCTTGATTCCGCTGCTGATCTTAATTCTTTGCTCCTCTCATATGCTCTCACAATCCACAAGGCGCAAGGAAGTGAGTGGCGCAAAGTATTCTTGATGCTCCATAACTCTCATGCAACAATGCTGAGTCGGGAACTTTTGTACACCGGGGTTACCCGTGCTAAATCTGAGCTTTATATAATCTGTGAGCCTGATTCAATGGTTAAAGGCATCTTGTCTCAGAGAATCAAAGGGGATACCCTAGCCGAGAAAAGTGAATACTTTAAAGGAAAAGTCACAACTAAGAAATAAAGGTTCAAATCCCTTGTGTATATAAGTATCAAGGCGTGTAAAGATGTTTCATATTCACAAGGGAGATTATATGTTACCTAAACACACTGATCTAACAGGCCGTTTCTATGGTAGACTTATTGCCATTAAGCGAATAGGAACTAAGCACGATTGTGCATTGTGGTTTCTTCGATGTTACTGCGGTAATTCTGTAGAAGCAACTATTGGAGAATTAAGGCGCGCAAGAAAGCCTCGCGTATCCTGTGGGCATTGTTTAGATGTTCAGAAGTACCCAAGCGAGTACATAACTTGGCGTAATATGAAACTTAGATGCTTTGACTCTAAGAATAAAGATTATCATAATTATGGAGGCAGAGGTATTACTGTAGACCATAGATGGCAAATGGATTTTCTTTATTTTTTAGAGGATATGGGATTAAAGGATAATGAATTCCTAACTTTAGATCGAATAGACGTTAATGGTAACTATGAGCCTAACAATTGCAGATGGCTTTATAGATCATTACAAGCCGGGAATAAAAGAAATACAATTAGGTAGCTACTAATGAGAGGAAACTATAATCCTATAACTAACAAACTTCGGGGATTCTGTAACTAACTCAATTCGCCCCTCTTGACACGTCCCCGAAGCTCTGGCATACTGGTCTCACTCTGAAGGCAACAAGTCCTGAAGAGAGCTTTAGAAATTAAGAAATCCACATTCAGATTCACTTACCCCCTTTAAGGAAATAATTATGTCCGATACCAATTTCAATGATGGCGCTACTGACATCACTTCTGACGAAACTGTGAGCCCAAGTGCAGCAGAGCGTACCGCAGCTCTGCATGCTACGATCAAAGCCAATTTCAATAATCGCGTGGACGTAGTGGAAACTAAATTCCACTTCCGCAAAGTAAAAGATGAGGCCTCAGGCGTAGAGACCAAGCGTCCTACAGTTTCCATTCCAATGCCGGTGCCTAGTGTTGAAGGAATCATTGCGATCCTGGAAGCTGGCGGCAAGCAACTAGATATGTTGCGGGATGCAGTAGCTTCCGTAATCATTGATCAAGCCCGTGAATATATCAATGAGACGGAAACTGTAACCGAAGATAACTTCCCGTATGCTACACTCACCTGGGAAGCAATTGCTAATCTGCCGAAGGCTGAGCGTCGCGGTGGCGGGATTGCTAAAGAACTGTGGGAAGATTTCTCTAAAGACTACCAAGCTGTCATGCCTGCGGTTCTTGGAAAATCTAAAGAGTCTGTGGAACTGGCAGCTAAAGTATTCCTTACGAAATTTAGCGCAGTCAAAACAGATAAGAAAGTTCTCACGCTTCTTAAATCTTATCTGGCCATGTATATCAATGCAACTCCGAATGGTGAACAATTCGCTGATTGTGTTGAATCCCTGGACAAGAAAGCCCAGCTGCTGTTGGATGCGGATTCGAGTAATTTGCTGGCAGCATTGTAATTAGTTTTGGTTGGCCACTATACCAAATAGTTTAAAATAGTGGTATTGGACTCATTACTCCCTGTATAGTTGGAAGATGCACAGTCTCTGATGTTGTGGTTAGCCATGCCACACTTAATCTCTGAAATAGCGAGACAGAAGGGCAGTAGTATTTGTAAACAATAACCCCTATAACTGTATGTGCACTAACATTAACTCCCTGCACAGTGATGAGTCCTCTTATAGAGCTGCTTTAGTTATCTTCTAAAACTTCTCTATAAGACTCCCTAATAAGAAAGAGCTGTATGTCTAGAAAATATTTCTCTATCTGGAATACCTTAAAGAATTCTGGGGCATGTGCAATTGCTGCACCTGTACAGCTTCACCCTAGAATTATTAAGGCTGTAATCAAAGAGAAATATATGGACACAGGATTTAAATTACAATCAGCAGAATCTAGAAGGTTTAATAAGATTGAATATAGAATAGAAGGATCAAGAATCTCATTCACTATGGTAGCCTATAGTGTATTGAGAAATTTAAACTCTGGAGAATTATAAGGACTAATAACTATGACCAGACCTCCAGAAGTAGTAACTCTTTATGGAGCTAAACTCCGAGAGAGTGAGAAAGCAGTATTATTCCAATATTGCCTCCAAGACAATACTCTCGAAGGGTATGCAGCACATTCAAAATCTGAGTGGTTTCCATTCTCTCAGATAGTTTCGATTCATACTACTTTCAATGCAGGTAATGGTATATTGGATTCAATGGTGATCACGAAATGGCTTGCCACTACTAAAGGAATAATTTAAAATGAGCATTAATCCTAAAGCATTCGAACTACAAGAGAAAATTGCAACTCTTCAAGCTCATCTATTAGAATCTCATCCACAAATTCCAGTACTTCTTCGTACAATTCATACTCAGCTACGCGCCGATCCTGAGATAGTTACACTTCTCACGGAAGATGAAATTGGGATCATCGTAGCAGGGCTTTCAGTTCAGACTAAAGTAGCGATTGCTACTGTTGCGCCGAAAGCTGCAAGTTCTGCGACTGCTGCACTCAAAAAGAAACTCTCTGGTCCCAATTCAATTGATCTATTCTAGGAGTACATTATGTCTGCTAATGTTCCTAAAGAGCGTAGAACTGAGCACAGTCTTCCGGCCTCTAATCACAGAATCCTGTGGTCAGGGGCCTTTCTTGATGCTACGCTAACCTTTGTATTGCCTGATGAACCTATACAATCCCTGGAACTTGAAACATTCCCCGGTCCTCATGTAGTAATTTTATTCGCAATTCAAAGAGGTACCGATGTAGTATTTCATGGAAAACTGCATGTGAGGGAACCAGTCGAAGTTACTTTTCCAGCCCTTCTAGCGGATACCCTAAAAAATATTGAGTCTCAATATCTAGAAGATATAGTTATGCCAGAGAAAGAAGAAGCATTAAGTACTGGAGCATATCTACAATGAGCACGAGCGATGGATTTCCTATTGAGTCTTTACTTACTCTGTATTCCCGCGCTCACAAACGCGATGTGTATTGTGACTATTTCAAGGGATTTAAATTACTCTTGACTTGGCTAGGTCCAATTGCATACCCAGACATAGAGCCAATTCCTATCCCTTGGTATGTGCGATCCTATGAGTTACAGGAACTTGCAAGGCATTTAGAAATCTCACAGCAAAAACTATATACGATTTGTGAAAGAATAAATCATGGCCTCGAATCCAATTCCAATTCCAATTCCAATTCCAATTGACCCTCGCATAAAACTTCTTAGTTACTCTTCTCTTCTCACGCTCCATAACTGCCCTAGGAAATTTCAATTATATCGACTATCAGCTGTGGAAGATGAGATGTCAAATGAAGCATCAGTTAATCAGAATGTGACCTTTGCTTATGGACACGTAGTAGGTGAAGGTATCCAACAGGTAATGGAAGGAAGAAGCGAAACTGAAATTATATTCAATACCTTTCTTGGTTGGTATGCTGATCTAGAAGACGCTAATGAGAAACAGGCAAAGAGTTTTTATCTTGCGGTCGCTGCAATTCAACGCTTCATCTCGTTAAGAGCTAATGGATTTCTAGAAGATTATGAACTCCTGCATTACAATGGAAAACCTGCAACCGAGCTTAGTTTTAGAATTAAGTTTCCTGATGGGTTTCTTATGCGTGGAAGTGTGGACGCTGTGCTTAAACATAAAAAAACTGGAGAGGTACTGATTCTTGAATGTAAGACATCCTCTGCCACTAATCTGAATGCAGCGACATTTAAAAATTCTTCTCAAGCTGTGGGATATTCTGTAATCCTAGATGTTATCTGCCCAGGACTCAGCTCTTATAAAGTACTATACCTGGTGTATCTTACAAAAGCAATGGAATATGAACAGTTGCCATTTGTGAAATCATATCTTCAGAGAGCTACTTGGATTCAGGAATTGCTTCTAGATATTGAAACAATTAAGCTATATGAAGAAGCCGGTGTGTATCCGATGAGAGGAGAGAATTGTTATAACTTCTTTCGGGAATGTGAATACATGCAGACTTGTACGCTAAAGACTTCGCATCTTACAAAACCATTAGAGCCGCATTTGTATGAGTCCATTGATACTAAAGTGTATGACGTAGAACTTACAATGATGGATCTTATCGAAGGTCAATTGAATAAAGAATAAGGAAAAGGAACCTCCGCATGAAACTTCTATCAAAAGCTAAAAATTCTTTTCGTCGTGTGCTCGTATATGGAGGGCCTAAAACAGGAAAAACTAAGTTAGTATCCCAGTTAGCGCAGCATTATAATTTAATCTGGTTTGATTGCGAACAAGGATGGACAACTCTTCTTCAACTCCCCCACGAATGGCAGGAACGAATTAATATTATTTCTGTTCCTGATTCACGCACTTATCCAATCGCCGCTGAAACTTGGCTAAAAGTGATCAAAGGACAAACAGTATCTATCTGTGAAGCTCACGGAAAGGTAATGTGTGCAGTGTGTAAAAGAGATAACTTGATTCAAGATAGCGTAACACTTAATACAACACCAGCAAATACTGTAGTTGTATTTGATAGTCTTACACAGTTCACAAATTCTTGTGTCAGTCACATTACTAAAGATCAGCCGGACGGGTATAAACTTCAATTGGATGATTATGGTAATCTAAGAGTTCTTATTGACAAATTTCTGAGTCAAGTGCAGGCAGCTCAATATAATATTGTCTGCATTACACACGAGGAAGAAGTAGAAATGGAAGACGGTAAAAATAAATTAGTGCCGTCTTCTGGGTCAAGTAAGAGCGCTAGGAATACTGCAAAATACTTTGATGATGTAATTTATTGTGAAGTAAAAAATAAGAAGCACGTATTTGGATCAAGTACCGTTTATGGTATGAACATGGTAACTGGATCACGTACTGATGTAGTAATGGAGAAGAGTGCAGAACCTACTCTTTTGGATATATTTACAAGTTGGAGGGAAGATGGATTCCTGGGAATTACAGAACCTTCGACCCTTATAGCGCCTGAAGTAGAAATAGTTCCTATAGTTCCTAATGAGTCTATTAATCTAACCCCAGGGCAAATTGCTTTGGCTAACCTAAGAAAGAAAATAGTATGAAACCTCATAAAACTTCTAAGCCTCTTGCACCTGAGCCTCCAACAGTTCTAGAATCTGCTCACGCTATTATCTATGGTGAGCGAGAAGAAACTTATGGCGATCCTGCTAAGAATCTACGAGTAATCGCAGAGTATTGGAGTACCCATATCAGTGCAACATATGGAATTCGTGTCTACTTGACAACCTCAGATGTGTGTAGTATGATGGTTCTATTGAAGCAAGCGCGTCTTACTAATGATCCAGCTCATCGGGACTCAGAAGTAGATGTGTGTGGATATACAGCATTGCGTGAGCGGTGCCGTAGTAGTGGTAGTGGCAGTGGTAGTGGCAGTACTCTCTAAGAAAATATCATTTCGATAAATTCTAAATCTCTTAAATTCTAAATCTAATTAATAGGAAATCAAATCATGAGCAATCAAAATTCTGGTATCGATATGGACGATCTGTTGGATGCAACTCTGGATGACCTGGCAGATCTGCCAGAGTTTAAACCCTTTGCTGTTGGTGCTCACCGCGCCACCATTAAATGGGCACTTAAAGATATCAATGAACTGAAAGGATGTCCAGAACTTACTATCACTCACGTCGAAACTGTGGAGCTTACTAATCCAGAAGATACTCCACCTAAGCCGGGCGATACTTGTTCTATCGCTTATATGCTCAAGAAGAAAGATAAAGCAACTAATCAATTTGTTCCTAATGAAATTGCACAAGGTCAGTTCAAAGAAGTGTGCAAAGTATTGGCCGCGCATTTTGGAACTTCCAGCATTCGCGAAACCATGGATGCCTCAAATGGTGCAGAGGTCCTAGTAGTTATGGGAATCCGCACAGACAAGCGGGATGCAAACAATCTGAAATACTATGCTGATCTGAAATCGATTCAAGTGATGTGAGACTGAAAGTCTCAGTGATGTAACCCATTGGCTCTGGTAGTTAGACACACTGGCCACCAGAGCCAATCAATTAACTCACTCTCATCTCAATTCTCAATTCTCAATTCTCACATTAATTAGGAGACTATTATGTGGCTATTTAACCTTGCACTGCTCGGCTGGATACTTGGAATCTACATTGAAAACCGTTCAAAGGCAGGATCTCTTTCCCGTATTCTCGCACAGAACCTACAGTTCTGGAGTCTGTGGTTTATGTTGGGAGGTTTCCTTTCTTTCCTATTTTTCTAGGAAATTAGACTCATATGAGCACCGAAAACCCGCAGACACTTCTACTTCTTTGCACTCCAGAAGAAGAGAACTATCTTCCTCGGCTTAAATCTATGGTAGGAGTAGCCACTGTATATATATCTTGTAAACCGGTACATACGCTTGCGGAAATAGTGCTGTCCTGTAAGAAGAAAAACATCTCTGGAGTACTTACCACCAATACATTCGTACTCTCAAAATTACTCTCTAGTATTGGCAACCCAAAAAATAATCCATCTCTTGATAATTACGCCGGATCTTATATTAAATATCAAGATATTGAATTTGTATTTCTTCCGCCACTTGAACAGCTAATCACAGTTCCATACGCTTCATTCATTACTAAGCGATTCATTTCTAAACTTACAGAGTCGGAGACATGGGATGAAGTACCGCCATTTAGTTTCGAGATTCTTACTGCGTCGAATGAAGCTCAGTATTTTAATCTGTTTTCTAATGCTATTGCTATCGCAATCGACATCGAAACTTTGCGAGAGAATCTACTCATTAGATGTATTGGATATACCGCTCTGCATATTAATTCTGTGGGTAACTTGGTTACTACTTCTTGCGTTCTGCCTGTAGATTCAATGTATGCTGTATCCCTGATGCGAAAATTCAATTGGGAACTTAAAGCTCCAAAGATTTTTCAGAACGGTAAGTATGATATCTCCTATCTATCCCGATATAATGCAGTACCTTATAACTACCTATGGGATACTGTAAATCTATTTCACTGCTGGTATGCAGAGCTTCCCAAAGATCTTGCATTTCTTGGTGCTTTCTTTGTTCGCCGCGCAATGTACTGGAAAGACCTTGCCAATACCTCAGACTTGCATGAATATTATAGGTACAATGCACTGGATACTTGGACCACAGTTCTAGTGTTCATGGCATGGATTCAACAGGCACCGAAGTGGGCACGAGACAATTATATATTGGAATTCCCTGTTGTATTTCCAGCTCATTTATGTGAGATGACAGGAATACGCCGCGATCTTCCAGAACTTACAGAGGCGCGCACTACTGCGGAAGCTCTAGTTCTTGCCGACAATGAATCACTCTCTCGGATGGTAGGTACTTACCCCGCAATCTTCAATGTGAACAGTGCTCCTCAGAATAAATCCTTACGTACTATTCTAGGCTGTGGAGATATTGTTTCTTCTGACGAGAAATCACTAGGCAAGATTGGTAATCGCCATCCTCTGAATAAGCGTATTACAAATAAGATCCTCGATATTCGAGGCAATCGTAAGCTAGTATCTACTTATCTTTGTGAAGGAAAAGAATTAAATGGTCGAATCCTATACTCTATCAATCCACATGGAACAGATACGGGGAGGCTTGCAAGTAGAGAGCACCATTTCTGGTGTGGCCTTCAGATACAAAACATTCCACGTGGTCCAGAAGTTAAACGAACTCTCATTGCGGATGAAGGTTTCCTCTTTGCAGAAGTTGATTTGGAACAAGCTGAGTCCAGAGATACAGCTTACATATCAGGAGATAGAAACCTCATTAATGCAGTCTCAAGTGGGCGGGATTTCCATGCTACTAACGCTTCATCATTTTTTGGTGTGGCTTACGAACTTATCTATTCGGATACCGACTGCCGCACTCTCGATAAAAAATTACGAGATCTTGCCAAGCGGGTTAACCATGGAGCTAACTACTTAATGGGGCCTGGAGTTCTTATTGATACAATGGGAGAGGAGAAAGTATGGGAAGCAAAACGTTTATTGGGGCTGCCCGCGAATTTCGGATTAACTCAGGTCGCAGAATATTTGTTAGCCCAGTTTCACCGGACATATCCGGGACTAGCAGGTACATTTTACCCTGGAGTAGTGTCCGATGTAATGACGAAGCGGATGCTAGTAGGGGCGACAGGTTGGGCCCGCTACTGTTTCGGAAATCCAAAGCTCAATAAGCTCCACAAGAATGCGTACGTTGCACATGTTCCACAAAGTCTTAATGCAATGGTGTTGAATAAAGCATTCTTAAAAGTATTCTATGAGATTGCATTGGACCCTAAGTACGCTCCTCACTTCAAACTCATCGCACAAATTCACGATTCAATTATATTTCAATTCCGAGTTGGTCATGAATATCTTTGCGAAATGGTACGTGAGCGGATGCAGATTCCAGTTACAGTTAAAGGCTACGACGGAATAGTTCGAACATTCACAGTACCTGCTGCAATCAAGGCAGGAATAAAGGGTAAAGGAGCAAAGCGATGGAGCGAAACAGAGTAAGTAAGATTTCCGCAACAATCTCAAAAGCTGTTAATCCCAATAGTATTGTAGTTCCTGTAGATCTTAGAGTATTTGTACGCTGTACTAATTGTTTCGGAACAGGTACAGTATTTAGAAGTAGTGTATTTAGACCGGGGCTTAAATGTCCTATATGTAAAGGAGCATGTAAAGTTCCAGTTCCATCAGACTCTAAGGAGAAAATAAAATCATGAGAATTCAGATTATCGTAGATTCAGAAGCGCGCAGGACTGTACTAATCATTGAGGATAAGGATATGCTAGATTTTAAACGTGCTTTGTTCCGGGCAACTAACACATGGCAGAATATGCCTCAGTCAATTCGTGAACTTACTGATGTGCTCGCCAAACATGCAGCCTCATGAGAAGCGTACTACTTAATTTCTAAGGAAATTTCTAAGGGAACTAATTATTCTCTTCAACCCCGCATAAAGGAAATATCTATGCAGGATTTCATATCACAGTACCTGGACTATGTAGGGAATACTGAGAGCCCAACTACATATAACCGCTGGTCCTGTATATCCATGATAGGAGCATACCTCGGAAGACAATACTCGTTTAAATTCGGACACTTCGATATCCACCCTAACAAATACATCATGCTGATTGGTACTCCAGGAGCTAGGAAATCAACAGCAATTAAAGTTGCAAAGAAAATAATTACTCAGGCAGGCTACAATAATATTAGTGCAGACAAGTCCAGCAAAGAAAAGTTTCTTCTTGATCTTGCTGGCGAAGATACTACTGACCTCTCAGATATGCTAGAGCAAAATATCTGGGGGGTGAAAGAGAGCGGAGCAAGTGAGATGTATATAGCGTGCGATGAATTCAATGACTTTATTGGTAATGGTAACGTTGAATTCATTTCACTTCTTGGTAACTTCTGGGACTGGAATGGCCCACCTTTTGAGAGTAGGATTAAAAATGGAAAGTCTGTCAGTATTAACGATCCTACAATTAGTATTCTTGGGGGCAATACTCCTGTCAATTTTGCTAGAGCGTTTCCCCCTGAAATTCTCGGACAAGGTTTTTTCTCTCGTCTATTACTTATTCATGGCGAGCCTACTGGGAAGCGTATTACTTTTCCTGTACCTCCTGATCCAGCGGCAACAGCTTTTATTGTAGAACAATTGATCCGAATTAAAAGTACAGTAACCGGAATCGCAACACTTACAAGAACAGCAGAATTACTTCTAGATAAAATCTATCAAACTGAAAAGCCGCTAGAGGATATACGATTTGAATCCTATAGCACACGTAGATTTCAGCATCTATTAAAACTCTGTCTTATTATCAGTGCTTCTGATTTTTCCACTTGTATTAAAGAGAGCCATGTGGTGTGTGCAAATACTCTCTTGACTCATATAGAACATCTGATGCCAAAAGCATTAGGTGAATTCGGAAAGAGTAGGAACTCTGATATCACTCATAAGATTATGAGTATCCTAGATACTGCAAGTAAGCCTATTCCTCTAAAAGAGATATGGGAATACTTACATAAGGATATGGAAAAAGTAGGCGATCTTGCAGAGCTATTGCGGAACTTGGCCACTGCAGATAAAGTATTAATTGTGAACGGTGGGTTTCTTCCACACAAGCGAGTAATTGAGGAAGTAGCTAGTGATATCCTTGATTACAGTTATCTAAGTAAAGAAGAACGTGAAGTTTCAAAATGAAAGAGAGATAAGCAAATGAGCCCAATACCTTTTCCTCGAGACCAAGGGAGTAGTTATAAGATTGGTCCTGTGTTTGACACACCTACCAATATCCTGGTGGATATTGAAACACTAGGAACTACTCCAGGTTCAGTGATTCTTGCAATTGGAGCTACTACCTTTCTCCATCCAGGAATAGAGCCACGAGAATTTTATATGCAGATCAGTGTGGACGATTCCAAGGATGAAGGATTCAATATAGATGATAAGACCTTGGAATGGTGGAAACTACAAGATCAGGAAGTATATGAGGAAGCCACATGTGGAGTAGACTCTGTCCGCCTTGTATTGAACTCCTTCTCCTATTGGCTTGAGTCTATCACAGATACCCCAATCCTTTGGGGGAATGCAGCACGATTTGATCTAGGACTTCTGGAAGCTGCATATAATAAACTTGATCTTGAAGTGCCCTGGGAATTCCAAAATGAAATGTGTTACCGCACTCTGAAGAATCTGTATGCAGGTCTGGCTCCAAAGGTTCCCCGATTTGGTACAGCGCATAATGCTCTATTCGATGCGATCAGTCAGGCACAGCAGGCAGAATCGATTTATAGCTATGCCAAAGATCATATAGCTCTTCCAGGAACTAAAGGAACTAAAAACTCTGTAATCCCTGAAGAGCTTATTCCTATGCAAGAGTCGGAGGAACTATAATGATTCGAGAATTCTTTCCAATTGAATATATTCAATTGGATAAAGAACTACGTAGTGGACATCATCCAAAATTAGAAGCTATTCTAGCCCGCATAAGTGCAAATGATATTGATATGAAACTTGCACACATTGCTTTCTGCTGTGAGGTTATGCTTGATGGAGACTATGAATTGAAAGATAGAATTAAGTTGTGTGAAATTCTGAAAAACAAATTAATTCGGTTAAGAGGCCAAGAGAAATATAAGAGTATTGTGATTATTGATTCATAATTTTCATAGGAGATTAATAGAAAAAACCCCAGACACTTAATTGTGTACTGGGGTTTTTTCTTGCCTAAATACTTAGAGTCCTTCCTGTCCAAATTGACTTCTTCCATCTAGCAATTCTGCACCTCCCATGATCTGCTGCATCTTCTGACTATATGGATTTCTCAGATTCTCCATAATCTTATTTGCCTGTGGAGTATTCGCATCCATCATGGTCTTCATCATATACTTATTGAATTGCCCCTGCTTGCCTCCAAGAGCTGCATACTTTTGAGCGAATGTCCCTACTTGAGATTCACTTGGAGTATCTCCAGCTAGAACCGAAGAAGCTATTGTCTGTCCCAGTTGCTTACTTCTCTCATGATCTACCGCTTGATAAGATGAAATCCTAAATGCTGCATCGTTAGCTACAGCTTCATCAAAGGGCTTACCTCCAGAAAGCCTAATCGCAGATGCCCAGCTAGCCAGATCATTTGCACCTGCAATAGATCCTTTCGATGTCGTAGAAAATACTTCTCCTCCATGCGTCATAGATTGCAGAACTTGGGCCACTCCTGCAAGAGGTCGACTAATTCCATTATGTTCCACACCTTGAAGAAATGATTCCCAAATATTTCCACCATTTGCCATCTTACCAAGCGCAGCTTTTGTGTTATCGTATAATTTAATGGTAGCATTAACAAATGGAATATCCAAAGGATTAACTGGGATTACAGTAAGTGTCCTAGGGTTGATATCTCCACGAGAGTATAGATTTGCTCTCATCATATCGGAAGGAATACCATAGAGAAGCATATCTCCAATAGATTTACCAGCAACGCCATAAGTAGTATCATACAAATCTCGGTGCGCCTGATTTCCAGAAGCTGTGCCGAGAATGTGAGTGTTAAGAAAATTAAATCCTGGCAGTCCATTCATACCATACATAGTCCCTTGAAGCCCGAGCATCATCATTGCATCTTTAGGTGCTCCTTCACTCACGTGTCGGAATAGTTGTTGCATCGTATTAAATTGGAATGACTGAAATAATCCAACTGCTTGACCCACCGGGCCCTGAAAAATAAGAGGTCGTTGAGAAGCTAGAATATTTCCTTGTGTGCGATTCACAAAAGTATTAATATACGCAAGCTGCTCTTCTTCAGTAATTCTTCCTGCCTTAATTCCAATATCTGTCATCTGACGCATAGTGTCTGCAGAAACAAAACGATTAAATTCTTCTGCTAATTTATTCCCGGTAAGTACTTCACCTTTTTCTGCCAGGACTTTAGCAGATTTAAACGCGGCAGAGAGCTTACTCTCTATAGTTCCTACGCTCTCAGTACCTGCAAGAGTAAGATTTTCTAGCACACTGTGGAATTGATCAGTGAGTCTAGTGCTCCAACCATTACGAGCATAGAATGCTTTAAGCGGCTCGCCTCCCAAAGTCATAGCTTCTGGAGTAGTAAAGTTCTTAACTGCATTAAGCATCAACTTACCAGCAGTAAGTACACTATCAGACTGAGCTCCAGCAAGAGTAGCTGCTGAAGGTACAGGCATACGCAGAAGTCCTGAGAGCGGGCCAGCAATCTCAGGTCCTACACCTTGCATGGCATTTAGAAAACTCTTGGTCTCAGAGCCATATAATACAGTAGACCCAATTGCATTATTGATCGCATTGAGAGGATCAAGACGAAGTGAGATCGTAGAGAGAATACTATTTGCATTAGAAATGAATCGAGTCAGTGTTCCTTTAGGAGCAGTGTGGTTTGCAAGTGCGTCAGTAGCTGCGTCTCGATAGCCACTATTAATTCCATGGGCTTGGAGAAGAGAGTTAACAGAATCAAGCTCTGCTGGATTACGAGCAGCACTGAATGCGTCATCAATTGCACGGTAGATTGTACTGACGCCTTTATCCAGCATATTATTAAGCCCCATAATATATGGGTGCTCACTAACTCGGGAGATATTGAGCGCGGTTTTAATATAAGAAGTGTATGGATTAGTAGCTTCTGCTTCTAGTTGTCGCACAGACCCAGTATATTTAGAAGTTGCCGTAGCTGAATACTGATCTCCCATCTGACGCAAGAAAGAAAACTCAGGCTCAAACTTTGCATTAACAAGTTCACGGGCAAAGATATCATCAGAACGCAAATGATCCCGTAGAAATGATTCTGCTATTTTAGTAGGATCAGTACGTTGGAAAAAGTCAGAAGCTACGCCTGCAGATTTAAGACTTGAATCGATATAATTTTCATGCAATGTCATCTCATAATCGAATTCGCCCAAACCTTTAAAGTGTTCAGAGGTTTCTCCTTTCTTGTACACTTTAAATTGTGAGGGCACTCTATCAATAAGAGCATCAAGTTCTCTAGCAGAAGCTGCATGAATCATAGATTTGTGTCCTACTCCAGTCACGTTCTCATCTACAACTGTAGCAAAGAAAGGATAGTCTTTTGGATCAGGGCGGATAGGACGAAGTGCTCGCGGATCTTTGATATCAGTGAGTCCTTGAGCATTCCGAAGATCACTGAGCGCCTGAGTCCTGGTACCAGTAAGTTGTGTGCGAAGGTCCCAAGCATTAAATACATCAGGATGATCTATGGGCACAAAGTGTGGTGCACCTGCTTGCAATTCTGGAGCAGCTTTCTTAGATCCAGCTTTAATTGCAGCTTGCCAATCAAGCAATTTAAGGGGCACCATCCCAGTACCTTCTGCATTTAGTCCATATCTCTCTGAGGTGGATTTCAGAAAGTTATTAATAGATTCAAACCCAATTGCAGCTTCTTGATTTGAGGAGATCTTATATAGCGCAGATTCCAGCGTAGTCGAAGTAGTATCTTTCAAAGCTTTCTGAAATGCTGCAGTTGCTGCTCCATTCAACTCCATTGCAGATCCAAGAGAATGATAACCTGCATTGGTAAAAGATACCAAGCCTGGGCCTGCACCTTCTCGACTTGCAGTCCTCAACATATCCTCAGAAGGATGAAGGAATCGGTTAAGTATGCCTATTGGAATATTATCCGCAACAACAGCACGAATACCTTCTATATATACTTTCTGCTGTGCTTTGAGTTTAGCCATGCCAGCAAGAATATTCCCACTATTATCAGTAACTTGTTCTGTGCTATACGCGGCCTTCATATAAGTAGGCTGAGTGAGAAATGAATCTTCCTTGGCTTGCTCCCATAATCCTTTAGATTTCAAGTCCTGAGCATATGCCCGCTGAGTGACTTGTCGTGCCATGATGTCATCGAGAGAATTATTAATTGTACGCTCTCCGAGCAGATAGGATTGCTTCACATTCACAATATCTGCAATTTGTGGAGCGCTCAATTTTTCAGGAGCATCACCGGCCCGCGCTGCGCTCAGCAATTCATTAGCTGCTTCTTCTTTAGATACTTGCAGGTGCTTAACGATATCATCAAAAGAATCAATTGAATACTTTGTACCATCAGCAGCTTTCACTGTGATAGTATCTAGTTTATTAAGCACTGCCTGTTCAATCATTGGGATATCATGTTCTCCAAGCACTGCTCCATTTTTAAGTTCTTTGCCCGCAGTAGCTGCCCACAGATATCGAGCATCAGCTTCCAGAGGATCATGGGATTCGATTGCGCTCCAGGTTTTAGTATCTGAGAATTTATATGTACGTACTGCCTTATCTACAGCAGATGTAGATTCAAAGACATCACCAAGCCTAGAAACTGTAGGACGGCTAAACGAAAGATCGCCTGTACCTTCTCCACTCAACTTAACATACCCAATCTTACTAGGAGGCATAGTAATATCTTGTGCAATATCCGGAAGAGTTTTGAGTTGCTCTTTATTAAATTTACTAATTACAGCCTCTGCTTTAAGTTTGGAATCAAGGCGGCCGATTTCTTGTAAGTCCGAGAAGTTGGCGAGCACTTGTTGCTTAGGTGCGCCATGCATCAGGTCCCCCACAAGATTTCCAAGATCCTTATCTCCACCAGTTGCCATCGAATGAATATCCATGCGATTTGCAGTCTGCATCTTATTAATAGTTTCAGACTGCAGACGCGAGAACTTCGTAGCAAAAGTCTGAGCATAGCCTGCCTGTTGCTCTGCTGGCAAGTCTTGTACAAGAGCTCGTACTCCTGAGAAGGGGCCACTTGGATTCACCAGTTCCTGTGCACTTGGAGCTAATGGCATAGTCTCCAAATGGTCACTTCGCATAATAATTTTCTGAGCAGGTGTAAGCCCCGTAATGTCTGCAACATTAGAGAACATCTGTTCTTCAGGCGTTATAGCCTTAACTGCACCTTTAATCCCTCCGTACCCAATCGCGTGACTGATAGCTCCACCAATTACGCCACCTACTATAGTACCTGTTGCAATATTCTTTGCAAGATCCCAGCCATCCATTTTATCTAGTACTGGAGACTTAAAATCCGTAGCTGCTACTGCGGCCTCAAATGCAAATGACTCAAGCGCAGCTTGGCCATAACCAGCTCCGACGGCTTTAAGTGTATTCGCACTAAGAGCTGAATATGTTGCATTGCTTGCAGCAATATCCGCCCTAGCAAGGCTCAGATATCTTTCTGTCTGTGGGGTAAGCAATCCCATAGCCTTTCCAAAATTACCTCCAATCGTCCCAGTCTCAGCTGCAACTCGTAATAGCTTCTGGCCTGCATTTAAGAGTTTTATTCCCCCAAGTCCTGGAACAAACATACTCACCACAAAACCTGCCGTATCTGCAGCTTCACGGTTCTTACGATAGTAGTTACCAAGATCATCATCAATAAGTCCAAGCTGATCTGCAATATCATTTTGCTGTGCTTCTGCACCAAACCAATTGGCAACAGAGACTCCAGTATTGTAGAATCCATTAAGCCCACTAGCCACTGCAGACACAATAAACTTTCCACTGTTTGCTAAGCCTTCTCCCCAAGTAAGAGGATCAGTGACAGCAAAGTTTCCATTTCCATAGTTGTGCGAGTCTCCTGCAAATTGATATTCTTTTTGATCCTGAAACTGCTGAGTAACATCTGTAGAGCTGAATGAGGTATCTGGCACGGTGAGCTCCTAAGAGAGAATAGGGGGAGATATATGTGATTAATCGTGATAGCCTGCAGGAGTTATAGCTTGGGAGCTGCCCCATTGTTCCTGATATAGAGACTTCATCAGCAATCTACCTACATCTGTAGTCTTTGTCATATCATACTTATTCATAGATCCAAAGACTCCAGTCTCAGAAAGAATATTAAATGTCTGCTGAGGCTGCAAGCCTTTACCTCGATACGCATACACAGTATTATTTTGCTGGGTCGCAGCAATAAATACTCCAGTCATTTCTTTAATTGTGGTTGCATCGAGTTTAATTTTTCCCTCTCGAATTGCATTCTTTGTAAGTCCAATAATTTGGTCAGGGTTAAATTCCTGCATGGCTCCAGCAGCCATTTGGGGAGCAAGCACAGTTCGGACATAATTAGAATTTGCTATGGCCTGATTTGCACTAAGAACTACAGGTAATGGTTGGGGTGCATAGATATTACTTTTTCCTCCGGCCATTACATTACCTAGCATCTTATTAGTCTCACCCTCAATAAGCTTATCTACTTCAGCTTGAACTTGTTCAGGTTTATTGACATCATAGGTTTTACCTGGAGCAGGAGTCTTAGCTGAGTGCTGTGCGCTAAGAAGTAGATTCCTAATATCTTTATCTGTAGCTTGGAGAGGTGCACCTGTCTGTTCAATAAGACTTGCAAGTTTTCCAGCAGAATCAGAAATTGCAGGATATCCGGCAGGAGCAGAAGCTACATTCATTCCAATCTCTAGTGCTTGCTTATAGAGAGGAACGCCCGATTTCAAAAGTGCTAATACTTTCGTACTTGGAAATACTGCTTGCTCTTTGTACCCAAGCGCACTAAGTCCTGCCTGTGTAAGTGAGGCAAGTGATTGCATTTGATCAGTAGTTGCTTGTTTCTCTTCCAGTCGTATTGAGAATTCTTTTACTCGCATAGCCATTTCTTGGCGACGCATATCGAATTCTTGTTTCTGAAATTTAAATTGCTCATCTTGCTTGCGCGCCGTATTTGCGGTGCCAAGAAGTTGAATCTGTTCCATACTAAGTTGGTTCAAATTCATGATCCCAGAAATATTCTGGCCCACATTTAGAATCTTCTGGCGATCAACATTCAGATTAACTTGTGCTTGAGCTTCATCCAATTTAGCCTGTACGGAACCTGCAGTTCTAGTGGCGGCGATTGCATTGTTAGTTGCAACTTGTGATTGAGTTGCTTGTTGGGCAAAACTCAGAGCCCCTTTAATCTGCGCCTCTTTGGCAGAAGCTGCATCTACAGCAGTAATATCATCACCTAGAGTAAGTTGATTGATCAACCACTTCGCAGGGTTGTCAGAGAATTTAACTGAAGTCTTATCTACTAATGATTGTTTCGCAGCAAGTGATTCTGACTGAGATTCTCTCCACTTATCTGCAAGATCATTCATAATATAAGTTGCAGAGTCTGGGTTAGTTCCAAGATGGGCCGCAAAGTTAGAGCTATGTTCCTGAGCTTTAAGAGCTGCAAGTTCTGCAACCTGCAACCCAGCCTTGCCAGATTCTCCTGCAATAACTGTTTGCTTGATTGCGTCTTGCTGAATAGTTTGCTGCTGTGCGAGCATATCCTGAACAGTCTGCGATTGAGCAGCAACTTGTTTATTTTGAATACCAATAGCAGCAAGAAGTTGATTGAGCGTGTCATCTGCCATTTTATTCTCCGAGTGTATGGTCTGCGGCTACGGCTGCTGCATAATTAAACAGAGCAGTATAATAGAGTTCAGCTGTATGGTTTTGATCTCCATAAATTGCTTCAAGTGCAGGAACAATAAACTCTTTATACATAGTAGTGTAAATATGGCGCTTAGTAAATCCATCAGGAATGGCTTCAATCGTAGCTACAATTCCAGGAGCTTCATTATAATACTGATCTACCTTAGTTTGGCGTTCAGGAGAAGCTCGCATATAAGTATCTCTGAATGCACGAAGAACTTGAAGCTCTTCACAGTCATCTGGCTTATTGGAATATTTACAGACAGAAGTAGTAATGAAACAATGCGGAAGTTCTTTAATTCCTAGAGCTTTACCAATTACTCCAGTTATAGCGATTGGTGCTGCCATACTAGTATAATATCCAAGAGCTGCTCCAGCTCCACTTGCTACAGTTCCTAACCCTGCGCCTGCAGCTGCTCCAGCTTCTGCTGCGCCAGCTCCCGCAGCTTCCATACCTCCAAGTCCTGCCCAACCAGCTTCAGAGAGTGCAGCCCCTCCAAGTCCTAGCTCTTCTCCAGTAATTGCAGCTAAGCCTCCCGCCGCTTCTCCAAATCCCGCAGCAGCAGACCCTCCTTCCAAGAGAGAACTAATTCCAATATCTGCAGTTCCTCCCCCAAATAAACTTGCAACATCTGCGGCGCTGGCAGTTGCGCCTCCAGCCCCAGCGCCGAAAGAATCTAACATTCCCCAGACATCAGAGCCAAGAGCAGTAGGGGCTGCTCCAAGTTCTCCAGCAGTTATTAGCGGGGCCGCTGTACCTGCGCCAAGGCCTCCAGCTACGCCAGGACTAATAAGAGAAGAGCCTAAATTTCTAAGTTCTGTAGCTCCTGTACCAGAGCTTAGATAAGATTTCAATCCTGAAATGCCGTAGTTTTTAAGTGCATCAATAGCCATGGAACTAAGTCCAAGACCTGCAGCTTTGCGCAAGGCATCGCCCATATCAATTGCTGAGGCTTTATCAGTTTTAATTGTAGAAGGACCTGTAACTGTTTCAGCAGTTCTAGTAGAAGGACCTGTGATAGAACTAGTAGTTCCTGTAGTTCCTCCAGTAATATTAGTAGTTGTCTGACCGCCAATCTTTGTAACTAGAGGAGCACGTTTAGCTTCAGCTTCCGCGGCCGCCCGAGCTACCAGGTTTCCGGCCATAGTTCCAGTAGTTGTAGCTCCATACAAACCTGCAGCTTTCTCTCCACTAGTTACAGATGCAAGTCCTTGATTAGATTCAAGAATCTTATTTACTAGAAGATTTACATCCTCATCGCTGAGCATAAGTTGCTGAACGTCGGTACGCCCAGAAGTTGTGGAAACATCGGTGCGGCCCGAGGTACTGGTAGTTCCAGTAGTTGTGGCACCTGTATCTGTAATGGTCTGGGAAACCTGTCCGCCACTAGATGTTTGAGTCTGAGACCCAGGAGTAGTTTGTGCCAGCAGTTTTGTAATTTCGTCAAGGGTAGATGCCATGGCCTTATCCTTTATTGCTTAAATTAGTATTGGAAGCCGCTGAGTCTGCTTGTGCCTTGCCTCGGAAATAAGAAGCTACTCCTAAGATTCCTCCGATAGCCATAACAATATCAGGGTTCATAATTACAGGAGTTACATGGAATAAAGGAAGTAACCAAAGAGAAGTAATATACGCACCAAAGGAGAATCCAATGAATGGACGCCAGCTATAAGTAGGCCAGTGCTCTGAAGTAGCTTCAGTCTTCATGGTCTCATTAACTGCAAGAACTACTTTGGCATTTACTTCTTCAATTGCTTGGAGATTTGCATAACCAAGTTCTGCAAGTTTAGTTTTAAATTCAAACTCTTGGGCAGAGAATTCTTTAAGAGCTGTCGGATCCATGCCACTTAGAACTGCAGTCACTGCAGAAGGACTTGTATCTGTGGAGAGTCCTAATTTATCAGTTACAAATTTAGCTGCAATTCCTGCAAGTGGGCCACCCAATGCAGTAGCAATTGTAGGAATTACAGCACTTAGAGCTTTTAATGTGTCATTCATATTAAGATCCTTATCGTCCTAGCATGCCAAGAAAATGGAGTAATTTTGCCGCAGCTCCGCCAGCAATTACAGACGTAGAAGCAACTAGAGAAACTGCTTTCCAGCCTCCTTTAGCTTCTGACATATTATTTAGGATCGTATCTACCTTTGAATCAATAGCATCTACTTTGGCCTCAACTTTAGTGAGCCGTGTATCCATAGCGTCTACTGTTCCTTTCATATATCCGACCTCGGCTTCAATACTCATAACAAGCTCCAAGTCTGTTAGTTAATCCAATAGCATACTTGCCTCCTGCCAGTGAAGATAACACTTGGTGCCTAGGAGCAGTATTGGGGATTGCAAAGGAGATATGTACCCACGTATGTTCTAATATTAATTGATCAAACTGTATTAGATCTATCTCCTCAATTAATTTCTTACAAACTGCAAGAGGGTCGCCATAGCTAGGAGCTACAAAATCAACCGCTTGCCCAAGGATATGCTGAGATGTGAGCTTAGAACCAACAGCTTGATTTACCTCGGGAGAGCGATACCAAGAGTCAATATGAAGTGGCTGATTACCTAAAATGCGGCGTACTTTTTCCAGCTCTGTGGCCGTAGATTTCATAATTTCTATTGTGTGCTCGCCTGGAGTATTATCAAGTCCTCGCCGCCTAGCTGTTGAAGAAAAAACAGCTTCCTCAAGAGTGAAATGTTCTGAGAGATTCATAATATTAAATTCCTTATAGCCACATGAAGTGTTATGGATATGGCGGGGCGCCGACAAATATTCGTAAATTCGCAACATTCTTAGTAAGTGAATCTACTTGAACATGCAGTGCCTGAATTGCGTTATATACAGTTTGAAATTCTGCATTAAGATCAGGATCTTCAACTCCAGGAACTAGCGGAAGATTGGTATTAATTGTACTTGTAAATTTTGTGACCATACTAAGTTCTCCTTAGGGCTCTAAGATTTTAGTCTTTATCGCACTGCCCCATTAGTACAAAATTTAAGTTCAACAGAGCTGGCATGAAACCCACCTGTTACTAAAAGAGAGTGATTAACTCCTGTCTGCCTTCCAATAAATTTCCTATAGAGTCCTGCAGATGTTTGCAGATACAGGTCCTTAGCTACTTGGTTAGTTCCATCAATAGAGACCAAGTTTCGTATATTAAAATTTGCGCCTGCCTTTACATTCTCGAAATGCGCTTCTAGCAAAGTAGTATAATAAGGGCGCTGATATTGATATTTTCCCATTATCATTACTCCGTTAGAAGCTGCTGTATCATATGACATAGCTAGAACCTTTACTGATCCATCAGACTGAAGGAATCCGATAGATCTACGAGGAGTTTCAACTACCACAGGATCAAGTACTTGATACTCGAAACAATCTACATGAGGCACTTTTAGTTTTCCCCAACGCGCCAAAGAAAAATCATAGAACAGCGCATGAGTTAGAGAGTTGATTCCATATGAGAGAATCAGATAGCGATCTGCGACAGTAGTTAATTTCTTCTGCATCGGAGAGCCAAGTACAGTTACAACGAACTGAGCAGTTGTTTCATTAAAATCTTCGAACTGAGATCCGGCAAGAAAGTCAGTAGCTGCAGGAAATACAGTAGCTGTCTTAGTTACAGAGATTGCCTGCACACCTGCAGTTGTATATGCAAAATGATCTGTACCATTTCCATCGAATCCTACCACTGCAAAAGAAGATACGCCTCCCGCAGATACAATTTCTTTTAAAGAGAATGGAAATTGTGAATTGCCTGTGTATACTGCAGCCACTGCATTTACTTTAGTATAAATTATGAACCCTGCCGCATGTACTACGCACACAGTAATTGCTGCTTTAATCGCTTGCACTGGAGAGCCGCCGGCTCCTGTAACTAGTGAGGGCGTGAAGTCTGTTGGGTCCAGGGTACTTGACCAGGCAATAGAATTGGATGTCCACGCGATCATATACCCACTAGCTGCGCAAATTCCTAGAATAGTAGTTGCATTCAGAGAGGTGAGAGTTACAAGATCCAGCGCATTGGTAGCGAAGTTGTATTTGAAACAACCTAGCCCACCAAAGTAGATATAAGTCACACCATTTACATAGGCAGTACTTACAATTCCAGTACCTGCTGGTGCCTTATCTGTAGTGCGTAACCACCCAGCCCCTGTACTTGTGAGCACATAATTTCTTCCAGATCCTGTATTTACCAGATAGGCTTTATTATCTGCAGAGTCTCGGAGTACAAAAATATCTCGAAAGGTAAAATCAGAATCAGCCGGAGGATTTGCAATTGGTAAATAGGAAACAGAGATAAAGCCCGCATCAGTAGGTACAATATTGTGCCCATAATATACCTGAGGAATACCGATATTGCGATCGGCATCCTTTGGAGAGTTCAATTGCCTAGAGAAGTTTTGATCGATGGAAGGTATAATTACTGTGCGGCCTTGAAGTTCAGATAGAAATGGAATCGTAGCTGCTGTTAGATTTGCACGATAAGTTAGTTGTGTCATCAGAGTCTCCAAGAATTACACAATAAATGACTGTGCGCCAACTTTTACAACTGTATCAGATCCATTGTTGTTGGATACATTATAGATAAATCCATTATTATTTGGAGTAGCACCTGCAACTACTTCACGGAAACTAGTGCCAGTATTAGAGTATGCAACACATTCTGAGATTCGGCAGTACACTACATCTCCCTCGATACGAAATCCATCTCCTGTACAAGAACGTATAGACGTACCTGCAATTAGTACTCGCTGAGTATTCAATAAATGAATCCCATGTGAGCCTGCTACAGTAGTGGCAAATCCACTGATCGTAGTATCTAATACATTCTTAGAACCAAACCCGATTACAGCAATGCCGCGGCCTGCTAGATTACGAGAGGTGCAGCCTTGAATGATAGTTCCATAGATTAGCGCACCTCCAATTGTAGGGGCAAGTGCAATACCATCTCCAGGAATTGCCAGCACATCAGATATATCTGTATGACATCCAGATATATAAGCAAGCACTCCATTCTCTACTGTAATTCCGGTTTTCATGAATCCTGTGAAATTACAGTCAATAATTTTAGTTCCTACTGTAGAGCCTCCGGAAATATTAACTCCATCTCCGATTGTATTAATAATTGAAAGCTGTCCGAGTTTTACATCTACGGCATTTACAACGGCTATTCCATGATTAAGCGCAGATGCTTGTCCTGCTTTATTTCCATCTATAGTAAGTAGGTGCACAGAGGTACCAGACCCAAGAGTAAGCATAGAACCTACAACTGCGGACTTGAGTCGAAGAATAGATTTAGTGCCTGCGCCGAAGATTGTACTATTTACAGGTACTACGATTGGAGAAATTAGCCAGGTACCGGGAGGGATATAGACAGGAAGTCCAGAGGCAAGTGCGGTAGTTAGTGCAGATGTATTATCTACTACTCCATCTCCCTTAGCTCCAGGAGTATCTCCAAGACTAATGTATCCAATGTTATCTTGAGTAGAGAATGCAGCACCTTTTACGCGTGTAATCATTTTAATTTCTCCGCTGTTGGAAATATTGAATAGGTAGGAGGTGCATAAGATACTGTAGGAATAGAGGATGGAACCGAAGTTGGAACTGATGCAGGAGCAGGAGCTTGTGCAATTTCCGGAGCCGGTGCTGGTACAGTACTCAGAGCATATGCAGCTATAAAATCTTTAATCACTTGTGCACCTGCGGCGGAATTCACATAAGTAATAAGTCTTGTAGGATTTGTTACTATCTCATTTGAGAGCCACTTCAACTGTGCTTCATCCAAGATACTAACAATATAGTTTCTTATGGGACCTGTGGTCATGATTAATTGAATTGCTTCTTTTGCATTAGTGCGCAAATATTCTGCGAGTATCATTTCCATCATAATATATTACTCCTTTAAAAAACGACCCCAAAACTTCTGAGGTCGTCTGGAACTTATAATTTACCTTAATCTTATAAGATTAAGTATTAACACTGGTAGGACTTGCCGTGCTAGTTTGTGCTCCTGTAGTAACGGCACCAGTATTACCTGCGATGACGTTGTTGTTGGTAGCACGAGCTTCCTGATGTACAATGTTAACCAAATCGCACAGACGGCTAAACTTGTTATTCAGGTCTTGCAGTTGGAACTGGAACTGATTCTGAGTTTGCGATTGCGTAGCAGTTGCAGTATTAGTGTTAGTAATATCCACCTGCGAACGTAGTGCATTAACTTCAATCGAACGCTCAGCACGATCCCGCTCATGCCGCAATTCATCAATCGTATTCTGATCGAGTTTTTGCAGGATCGTAGTAGTAGAAGATGCAATAGCTTCACGTGTCATGCAGCCTTGTGCGCTGATGTTTTGATTCACATTGCAGAGTGCAGCAGCTAGTGCAGCGGAGGTATTTTGCACTGCATCTTTAACGCCTGCCACAGCACCTTGCGTAACAACGGCTGTAGCAAACACGGCATCTTTGGTATTGGCAAAACCTTGCTGATCTGCCAGCGCCAATTGCCCAATAGAGTTCTGAAGTGCATTCTGAGTCTGTAGTGCAGTAGTTGGAACTGCTGCAGTAAGCCCAGTAATACCATTCAAAATGGTTTGATCGAAAGCAACTTGACCGCAGCTAGGCCCAGAAGTGCCATCGCCATCGCCACCTCCGAGGCCACGACGATTGAACAATAAGCCGCCCAAGACACCTCCAACCAAACCTGCACCAAAACCCCCCATGCCTCCCATACCACCATGCCCTGCCATTAGTGCTGGCAACATACTACTGCTATGGTCATTACGATTTCCAAGAGCAGCAATTGCTGCCATAGTACCGAGACCACCGCCGCCACCGCCGTCATGCCCATGTCCAGGCTTAAAAATATTCTGAACATCGACTTTATCATGTTGGCCGTCCATTTTACTCTCCTTTACGTTAGATCCTACGGTAGTAGTAATTGCCTCTCCTGGAATACAAGATTTCTCAGGAGCACTTTCGCTACTATGGTGTACTGGATAAGATTCCATTCCAGTTCTCCTACTCTAGTGAGAAGTCACTAGTACCTATTACCAGAAAGACTCTGGCAATTCTAGATTCAGTCTCGCAAGCGCAGTATCATTTGCGTGCTTACCAATTAATATTTGGAATCTTCCAAGCATCTACGGAAGTAATTGCTTCAAGCTGCTGTTTTAAATCCTGTGCATGAATAAAGTTCAATGTTCCTTGTTTAGTCATTGCAGCATAGAAGGACTTAAATTTCTCTACTGTATCCATCATAACGAATGTATTATCTGCACACTTCCATGCACCGGGAAAATTCTCTGGAAAAGTACCGATCAGGAGGATATTAGTAGCTACTCCATTAATTGAATTTTTTGCTTGTGCGTCACAGTTGAAAGATTTATTGGACCAAGAGAATGTAGAGTTATCAGCAGAGTCCCAAGAAGAATTAATCTCTGCGCGTTTATAGTCTTTGAGAGTAATAAGTTCTGCCTCATTTGGAAGTTTCGCAGGCCGCGGCACAATAGAGCCTGCTTGAACCCAGTATGCGTTAATATCTAAGTCTTCAGGACAAGAGGTGTCTAGAATCTGATATCCTTCTAGGATACTTTTTGGATAGATACAATCAGAAGATATAATTTCTTCAGTAGTTATAGTAAATGGCCCCTTTGCAATAATAGTAGCACCTATTACTAGAAGCTGAAGAATAGGAGCAGAGGTAGAATCGGTCATGATACAATCTCCATATTAATGACTCGTACTTGTGAAGCTGCCGCAGAGCTAGGATTACTTTTAGTGTATCCAACTAGAACTGCTCTTGTAGCAGAGATAGGAATATGCCTAGCAATTGTAATAGGAGCACAGGAAATACTACCCCCATAATTTATTGCGTCTCCATTAGTAGAAACTACATGAATTCCAGTTACTGTAGTCACGTTAAGAGGGGCTGCAGCAGAAATTAAGTATTTACCTGCACTAATTCGAGTCATTGCCATTGTGGTGGGAGGCTCATAAATAGGCAAATATTTAGAAGCTCCTTTAGTGATAGCAGTACCTGCAATCTTATTGGCTACAAAAATTTGTTGATATCCACCGCCTCCAGTAGCCGTTACTTGGGCAGTAAGAAATTCTGTTGCTCCAAACTGAGAAGGAAATCCAGCACCAATAGCATTGGCGTAAGCTATAGTATTATAGAATATTGGTCCAACAGTTACAGTGCCCGCATTTTCTGTAAGTACTGTAGTCCTTGATCCAAAAGGCGAAGTATTATCTTGCCACCAGAGTAGGGCAGTATTAGCACTAAGAGGAAATAGGTGAGGCACATATCGAGTTGCCCCTCCTCCGATATAGATAAGTGCAGAAGTAAGTCCTGCATTTGTGCTATCCACTGTGACAGAAGCTCCCCAAGAAACAACGGTACCCGCAATTGTAAGTACTACAGATGAGGCAGTAGAACTAGAGGCGTCTGACGCAACAACTAATTTCGTAGGAGAAAGAAGTGCGAAAGAAGCAAGAGCTGTTTGGGTACTAGTAATTGGACTCGTAGCAGAAGCTGCAAGAGTACAAGTAGTTCCAGCAATTGTAACTACTCTTGCTACCATAGCATTTGAAACGGAATATAGGAACAATGCTGTGGTTGCAGTAAGAGCAACAGCAGCTACAGCATTTGCGGTAGACGTTGCCACTGTTGTATCAACCAAGGGGCCATTAGTCACTGCTGTACCTGCCACGGAAATTGCAACACATCGAGCCGTAGTGCTAGAAGTATAAGCAGCAAAATATAAGTTAGGAGTAAGTTGAACTAGTTTTGGTGCTCCAATTAAATCTTCATTTGCCCAGGCAAGCCCATCAGCAGCTGCAGTTCCGGAACCGGCAGTAAGCCCAAAAGAAGGACTTGCTCCAGTAAGTGTAAGAAGTATAGCACCACTATAAATAGTTGAAACAGAGTAAAACAATATAAATGTAGTGGCCGTAACTTTAAATGCGGCGACAGGAACTGCTCCTGGTGTTGGATCTATATAAAGAGGAGTACTAATTACGTTACCTAAACTATCTACAACAAAAGCCGAAAACCCTCCCGCAGTTACAGCGGCAAAGTGTAGGCTTGTAGTTGCATCAATAACTAAAGAGGCCATAAAGTTTTGACCTGCATATGTACTGGTTAGCGGAGTGTCTAGAGTAACAAGTCCAGGTTCTAGATTAGAACCAGTCATACTCCAAACACCTGCAGCAGTACTGTTATCTTTAAGAGCTACGAATGCCTCACCGCCAGCCGCGATTGCCCCAATAAGAACTCCTGACGCATTCCTGATACCTACAGGATACAGGCCTTTAGTATTATCGAAGATTGCACGAGGTCCACCAATATTGAGAGTAGTAGCATCTGGAAGAGTAATAGATCCTCCAAGACTTGTCATTGCAATTGCGTGGTATGCAAGAATTGCTGCTGTGAGAGTTGTAGGTATAGTAATAGCCGTGACTGAACTAATACCTGTAGATACCATACTGAAATTAACACCATCTGTAGAGCCAATTACTTTATTAGCAACTGGAATAGGAGCGAGAGCTAGAAAGGCGGCGGACTTTGTGGTAGTTCCAGTTCCTCCATTAGCTATAGATAGTGGAAGATTCGGCAAGCTAAGTGCAAGAATAGAGGCATAAGAAGCAGCAGCAGCTGTCGCGGAAGCAGCAGAAGCAGCGGCCTGTGCAGCAGCCGCAGCCGCACTTGCAGCAGCAGACTGAGAAGCATCACCTCCAATAAGTCCACGAATTACAACTATGTCTCCAAGTTCTACTCCAGGAACTGTTACAGTAGTAGGAGAGGTCTCAGTAAAGTCTATAGTAATGAATTGACTTGCTCCGTTGATAAATACATCCAATGAGCCTGTTCCAACAGCATATACAAATACTGTAAGAGTAAAAAGTCCCGTGGTTACATGACTTGCATTTGCCGCAAACCGCTCAGACTTATAGGAGTTATTTGCATTTGCAGTACTAGCAATTGTTGTACTGCCTTCCCAAATAGAAGCACCCATTTTTATGACCCAATCGCAGTTATATTATTCATGCGCAGCAGCGAAATCTGATCTGCTGCTTCCTGTAGAAAAGCACTTTTTGCTTTATCATTCTCAAGAAGTCCATACACCATTGCAGCAGCTTCAAACACAATTGCATAAGGCTGCTCAAGGGCAATCCAAGAATTATAAGTCTCTGGAGAATCTACAGTAGGGCTTAGGTATACGCCAATCAGAGCATATAGATCTGGAGTATTAGAACGTACTTGAATTACTGAACCTGCCACATAGCATACATTAGAGCGTTGTGCTTTATAAGAATCTAGAATTTCTTCAGGAGTTACAAGATCAAAGAAAACTCCAGGAGTATTAGTTGGAGCATCAAACTTACGAAGATATTTCAAAGATCTATATTTAGGAAACAGTGTGCGATATTCAATGACCTGAATATAGTCTTGCTCAGAATATTGAATTGCTGTTTCAAATAGATCTTTGAAATAAAAATCCGTACTGTGCATTTTAAGAGTGGCAGACTTTACAGCCAGAGCAGTTTCTCCCACGAGTTCAGGGTGATTAGTGAGGGAAATTACATCAGCTACTAAGGATGCGAAGTCTGCCATTTGAGTCTCTCTAGGAAGTTAAGGATAGAAATTATACTGAGCTAGATCCAGAGCTAGAGCCTGAAGCAAGAGCAGCAACTGTAGCACTAGTGCTGATGCCTTTCAGCTTCTCTGTCATATCCGTGGTGCCTCGATCATTCGCTGGATTAGTAGCAGCTGCTTGTTGAGCAATATAATCAGAGATGATTCGGGCACGAATAGCTTCCATTGGATCTTGATACTTAGAATCAATCTCAGACTCTTCAGCATCAATATAGATATGTGGGTGGCCATAAGCAACTTCTTTGTTCAAGGCTTCCACTTCATCAGGATGATTTGTAGCATATTTACCTTCTGCAAAAACTGCAGGTTTCCCATTTGCAAACAAATAGATACAAACAGGAAGACGACTTTTATATAGATTTTTCATTGACATGATAATGTGTCCTTAAAAAAGCAGAGACTAGAATCATCTAGCCTCTGCAAAACGCCCCCTTGAAAGAGAGCCTAGAAAGTTCAAATACTATTAACCTTGCGCACCTGCAGTCAGATTATAAATAACTGCGTTAGCTGGAGGATTCTTAACTACAGCGGTGAGCTCTGTAGTAAGGGTCCCACCAACAGCGTCAATACCGTTATCAGTTGCATCGTTATCAGTATTAAACTCTTTGTTTTGAGTTTTACGATCGCCGAGATATGCGCACCGGAAAGTAGTAAGATCAACAGCAATTGCCATCTTACTCCAGCTTGCATTAGTATTGAATAGCGGATGCTCTACAGTTCGGAAAGTACCGCGAGCAGTCTTAAATGTGGAGAACTGCAGGCCATAAGAAGTTGCACCATCTACCATCATATAAGTACCATTCAGGCGGCCAATGTTATTAAGCACTCGCTTTGCTTGACCTCCCACGAAGAGTACGCGCTCATTTGCTACTTTAGGGTCCGTAGCTTGATTAAACACTGGATCCAAGAAACCTTCTAGTTGAGTGTAGTTCGTAGTTGCTCCAGCAGTATTAATGTTGGGAGCAGCATAACTAGCAGGATAGTAGGTGAGGTTACCTACAATATTGATCAGACCGTCCATAGTGCGGAAAGGTTGACTATTTCGGGTACCTTGCGACTTCTGCCCAAAGATCAAAGCCTTCTCAATGTCGGCCGCATGGAAAGCAGCACAATCTTGCTTACTCTCTGCAATATTCGTTTCACCTGCAATCATCATAGTGGAACGAATCGTATCAGAGATAGCCCAGGTATTACGGAAAATCTGGGTAAGATTGGTGATTCGCACAGGATTGATAATAAGCGCACTTGGCCGCAAAGATGCTTCTTCGTATGCGTTACCTACCTGATACATTTTAGCATTGGCCGGTACTGCCGTCGCAGCCACAGAACCAACAGCACGTTGCACAGTCACAGAAGTACCAGAGACTACAGTGTTAATAATAACGTGCTCTTTGGTAGCATCAACTTCCATGATCATACCAGGAAGCACATTGGCTGTGGACGTTACAGTGAAAGTAGTAGCTACGTTAGTCTCGCCTGCTGCGCTATCTGTGAGTTCTGGGAACAACATTGTTTTAGTAAAGAACCCGTGCTCAATTTGAACAGCAGTTTCAGCCTCCAGCAGGGCAGTCATTGCAAATAGTGGAGCAGTACCATTCGGCATTAGCCGAGTAATCATTCCTGCAAATGACTTTGCTGCCAAGTCCTGAGTAAGGGCGGAAGTAGTAAAGATACCAGTAGACATAATAATTTCCTTAATAGAAGTATAAAAAAGAGTTACAGGAACCTAAAAAACTTACAGAAATGTCGACCAGTCGGTCCCAGCAGACATGCGAGAATTAGGATTTCCAGCAGATTCGGTCGTAGCAGGATTAAATGCTCCTGCAAATGCGCCGAGGTATTGAGTTGCCATATCTCGAAGTTCTTTAGCAGTAGCCTGTGGATGCTTTACAGACATTTGCTGTTCGAGGGCACTAATGATAGGTTGTGCTGCTGGATGGGCGAAGGCTGGATTTTCAGTGCGAAGACCATCAGATACATTATGTTGACGAATCATTCCTGGAATTCGGGAGGTCATCGTTTGCTCAGCTTTACCAAGCGCATTCTCTACAATCTTAGTAGTAGCAAATGCGCTACGTGCATATACATGCTGAGCTGTAGCATTAAGAGAATCACTGAATGCTTTTATTGCTCCTTCTCCGCCAGCTGCAATTGCTGCAAGCTGTTCTGGCGTGATATGAGAAGTAAAGTTCTGAGCTTGTGCAGCAGTCAGTAGATCTTCTTGTTTTACATTAAAGAGTGGTTGACCTGTGGTAGGTGCTGCATTTGGGTCAGTTTGCCAAAGATCATTAAAAGCATCGAGTGGGGATTTGGCAGCACTATTAAGATCAGTACTTGCAGGCACTACGCCATTAGGAGCAGTAGCTGCGGTAGAAGTGCTAGAGGTAGCAGCAGCTGCATTTGCTGGAAGTTGTCCAGGATTTGGGCCTTGTGCAGGAGCTACAGGTGCAGGTGCTTGTTTAAATATATCCATGATACCCATGATGATTCTCCAAGTTAGTGGTGTGAGAGGGAATAAAATTATGCTTCTTGTGGTGTAGCTACTGCGAATTCAGCTTCTTCTGAGTCATCTAGAAGTTGCTGAAGTGTTAGGATTCGTCCTTGTAATTCTGCTTCTTGTTGCAAGCATGCGGTCGGATTTTCTAAGTTATAAGTCATACGAACCTTCTGAGCAGCAGCTTCAGCGATACGGTTCTGAATTACATATTTCTGAAAAGTTGAAAGAATCAAACCAGCAGAAAGTTCTGCTTCAGAAAGATCATACTGAGTAAATTGATTAGAGATAACATGAGACATTATTGTGGCTCCAGTGGAAATGGTGAAGTAGTAGATTTAGGAGGCGCAGAGGGCTGTACATTATTACCCGCAGGTACATATTTAAATTGCTCGGGCGTAGGTTGAGGTGGAAGCTTTGCAGGATCTTGATCTGGATTTTGCTTATAGAGCTGCATTACCATTTGCTGATACTGAGCTACTGCAGACTCATATGCCATTTGCTCTGGAGATTTCTCGAATTCTTTGAGATGCGCGCCCTGAGTTTTCATCAGATAAGAAAATAATGGAGCAATATTATAACCTGAGCCAATCTGCGGAGAGGAACCAATTTGCTGCATTGCTACCATCATAATATCGCCGTTAATGAGTTTATCTGTAGGAGTAAGTCCATCAGACACTTTGAACTCCATCACAGCTTTACGCAGGGCTACAGGATCAATTGTAACTTGTTGATTCTTTTCCCTGTTATATACTGAAGTTCCTCCCTGATATTGAATGATATTAGTTTTAAGGATCTCTTTAACTGGAGTAAAGATCTGAGCTTCTAGAAGCATAGAAGTCATTTGATCCCGTCCATTAGCATTAGCCATCACATCCGAGAACTCTTTTTGGGTCTTATTACCTTTTACAAATTGCCCTTGCTTTACAGGATTCTGGCCACTGATTGTATTTGCATAATTTCCTAGAAGTCCGATCTCTTGGATGATTAGAGATGATTGATCGTCTCGAAATGGAATTGGAAAGTATGCCTCCCCCAAAGGTTTGCCATATGCAGAAGCTCGTACTGGAATCTTGGCAGAGGGATTTGCAGAGTTAATATCAGACTTATTTACTCGAGAAGGATCATAAAGCCCACGGTCACTAATAGCGCGGCGACGGGCTGCAATTACTGAATTCATGAGAGTAGAAGATACTTCCTGAATTGGTTTCACGTTATTAGCAAGAGACTTTGTTTGGTACTGAAGTCCATCTTCCTGTGGCTGGCAGATCATAATTGGAAGATATCCATGTGCATTAGTTTGTCGCTCAGCATAGATAATTACAGAATGATTTACAATAATAAATTTCCAGATCTGTGGAGTATTAGGAGCAGGTACCCGCAAAGAGAAATCACTAGGAATGATGCGCGCATAAAGCGTAGTAACTTCATACATGTTTTTGTATTGAATCTTTTTATCTGCTCCGGAAAGCTCTGCCCAGGAGAGCCAGTTAGTAGTAGCTCGCATGTTAGTATTAACCATAGCGGCTGGATTCACAGAAGGAGTGAAATAAGACTCAAGTCCTCCAGATACTGCGATTGAGCCGAGACCAGATTCAAACGCAGCAGTAATATTATCTACCATTTTATCAGGCAGAGTATTAATAAAGGCTTTAAGAGCTACACGAGATTTAAGCTCTGTATAACCAATAAATTCACCGTCAGTATGCACATGCGTAGGAGCGACTCGTGTATCATAGAAGGTATTATATGGGTCAAGTCGCTTAATGCAATTACCTTCCCAGATAACTTCTTTAGGCTTAGCTTGGCGGCCACCTGCAAAAGTTATATCAGTTTCCAGAACTGCAGTAACTCTGCGCTCCCAGGTAACTTCTACAAATCCGAGATTGTACTTAAATCCATCTCTAAACATCATCATAAATTCTCGGACCCATCCACCTCGCACTGCTGCATCTGCAATAACAGTTTCCATTTGCAATGCTTCATCTTCGAATTCTGGACCAGAAGCTACGCCAAAAATTGGGGTACCTGTAAGAAATACAGAGGCTTGGTAAGTTGTTGCAGATTCCACTTGTGGCATAACTACAGGAATTGTGATGTTCTGGAGCTTATCGGAATCGCCATAACGATTGTAAGCACGAGCTCGCTGATTCTCAATAGTTAGATCATTTTCGCGCATGTAGATTTGATCTACCTTTTGAAACTGTTCACGAATATTCCATTGCTGATTCATCATTTGAAAGCACTCGTGATGGAATCTAAGAATTCCCTCTTGAGTTTTTTTAGGTAGCATCATTGCTGTAGAGGGTTGAGTCATCGTAGGACCTATAGGAGTTGGAGAATTGGAGAGTCTGGGGGAGACTCTGGGAGAAACTAAAATGGAGAATTAAATTCTTCTACTGTTGCAGAGTCATGTTCTTGAAGAACAATCGTTCCATAATTAATTACGTACTCTCCATAGAGCTCAAGTACTTTATGCGCGTAGGTTAAGAGATCAAGAATGTCGTCCTGATTATCTGTTTTTAGTGGATTAAACTGAGAGATCTGAAGATGTACTTCTGGCTTAACATCAGGATGAATTAGAATCTCACCTGCTTGATACTGTTTAAAGGCAGCTAGAATTCTAGAATTCTTGGAGAATCCTCCAGGATGAAGTTCTACAGCCTCAATTCCAATAATTCCAAGTTGAGCGCAAATAAATTGAAACCAATATGCAAGAGTAGCTTGATAAGCGACCGCTTCAATACAGACAAGCCGGCAATTATGAGTAAGTGCAAATTGAAGAGCTGTCCTAATTGTATCTCCTGGGGAAAGTTTCTTAGATATAAGTCCCATGAGAACAGGCTTAGCATCATGTACTTCCCAATACCCAATAGCTGTATCATCTGAATTCTTTTTAAATCCTGAAGGATCAATGATAATGAAGTTACCTGCAGGTATTTGATTAGGTGGAATAGAATATGCTGGAAGCTTAGCGAAATCAATATGATTATTTGCTGAAGCATTCTCATCATTAAGCACTTCAGAGAAAAAGATCTCTGGGCGACCTGCTGCTAAGTCATTCTCAAATTCTCGTACTAATTGTTCTAATGGCTGTAACTCTTCCCAGAGAGAAGTTCCATCTGCAAGAATACCACCAGCAATGAATTTAATCCAATTGGGGTTTGCTTTGAGGCGTCGAAGAATACTCCACTTTGTAGGATACATATTACCTACGAAGATAAATAGACATCCATGTGGAGACTTTGCTTTCATGGCAGTGCCAACCATCTCACGCTCTAGAGTCTCGGACTGTACCATGGACTCTGCAACTACGCGAGATTGAATATCATCAAAGATCATCACATCTGGGCGCTCATTCTTGAGTGTGATGCCTCGTATAACTTCTACGGTTCCGGCCATAAGAATAATATTGCGTCCTCGAAATCCGAATTTTTTGAGGTCTTGGCGATCAGTTTCTACTCCAACTTTCCAATCACCAAATACTTTTTTCACATTCTCTTCTTCGAGCATATCAACAATGTCGGCCACAATATTATTAGCTTTAGTTTGATTCTCTGCAAGCACTAAAATGAATTTGCGAGAAGTGAACATGATACAATAGAACACAAAGAGTTTAACAAGTACAGTTTTACCAAAACCGCGAGGAAGTCCAAGAGCTAGTTGGGAGAAGTCTCGGGGCTTATGGATATAAGATACTAGCCAAGTCCATACAGATTTAAATACTGGAGGAAAGCAGTAGCGAAAAATCGCAGGTAGCACAAGTCCCGCCAGAAAGTCTAGATCCGCCTTAGCAAGATCATGGACTTGGCGGGAATCAAATGTAGCTTCAGTAATAGTTTCTTCTGGCGGAGCAGCTTGTGGAAGCTGTAAATTCTGTAATTCTTCTAACTGATTGGATGTTTCAGGTTCAGGAACAGAAGCAATTGAACTGAGTGAATTGCTAGTATCGATTTGCACTTCCTGTGAGTCTGAACCACCCAATTGAGAGAATAATGAAGCCATTAGTAACTGTTCCTTTGCACATTGGTTACTGCTGTAACTTCGGCAGCTTCACAATTTTTAAGCATATTGATAAGGACCTGTGTAGCGCGGGCGCGATTCTCTGCAAGTAAGCGCAATCGCAAGACTTGAGAATTTTCTGCCTTAGGGACTTGAGAGTTCAATAACTCTCGTAGTTTCAGTTCGTTCATGTTCATTGTTATTTCCTCCTAGTGACTTCTTTTTCGCGGCATCAAGTAATGTATGTGACTGGATAGTTTCTAATGTTTGCTCGCCAGCGTGGATTACTTGATTCGTGATATTGGTTGTAAACTTCTGGATGATTGCTATTGGCATTACAAGATTGACTACAGTATTCTGGTGTGTGATATGTTCTGGAGCACTGGCTCCGCGGCGCTTTGCTGCATTAATTACAGAAATTGCCCGTACTATTTCTAGTGGCTTGTGCATGAGAGGAAGACAATTACGAAGAGATTCCAATAATTTATCTTCTAACTCATCATACTTATTATCTCTAATATTGTGATCTTGGAGCGCATTAAATCGCAGAGTTGCTACCTCCGCCGAAAATTCTGGGTCACTTAGAAGCTGTGAGATTCTTGACGGAGTCACACCTACCGCAGAAGCTACAATCTCTGGCCCCAGCCCACTTCCCAGAAGCTGTAAGGCTCTCTCTTCTGTGGAAGATCTTTGAGAAGTGGAATGATTTGTGGACATGATAGTTCCTGCGAGGAGTTCGATGAGAGTATATTACAAGTTATTGCTAGTTCTATGAGGCAGGGATCCAGAAATTTAATAATTTTTAGATTGCATGAAAATTGCGAAGCTGGATCCAGAAATTTAATAAGATTAATAATTTTAATAAGGCTATAGGCTATAGATTATAGATTATAGGCTATAGATTATAGGAATTGGGAATTGGGAATTGGACTGGAAAAAATTTAGTAAAATGGAGATGCTTTCGAAGGAATATCGCGCGAGCCAAAGTCAAAAAGGGTCTATCCCCCACATGAGTTTTAGTGACTGAGAATGATTCGTATTACCATTTAGATCTAGATAGCTTCAAGCTGTATAGACAACTAAAGATTGAAATAGATGCAGAAAGTACTTGCAAGTTCTAGAGTTAGGAGTATAATAGATTCAGAAGTAAGGAGATTGAAATCGGAATCTTGATTGAAACTGGAACCTTAGGAGATACAAATGAAATACCTTTATCGTGAAACTCAATTGGATGCATTGTACTGTGTAGCTGAGTACAAAGAACTGGGGTATGCAGGGTATGTGGTAGGGAAGATCGGAGGCTTTTGGGAAGTGCGGGTGTGGAAAGCGTAATGAGATATAGGACATAGGAGTGATTAGACACATGATCCTGACTCGGGACATGATCCTGACTCGGGACATG
>Ga0137399_10000035_pt1 | contig 42690 bp, 37 predicted proteins | sample czorhiz316metaG_FD_104810 | JGI IMG/M metagenome (GOLD analysis project Ga0137399, IMG submission 104810) | Vadose zone soil microbial communities from Angelo Coast Range Reserve, California, USA - czorhiz3.16 metaG | ecosystem: Environmental > Terrestrial > Soil > Vadose zone | place: USA...
AGCGGCATCGACACCGGCGCGCCGGGCAAGGGCCGCGCGCTGAACGGCGCGACGAGCAGGCGCCCGTGCCCGTTCTGCACGTAATCGAGATAGACCTTGGCCCCCCGCTTCTCAACCTGACGCGTGATCGTGGCGATATCCGGCAGCTCGGCGGTGATCACGCGCGCCAGCAGGCCGCCCAGCGTGCGGGTCTGCTCGTACGTGCACTGGCGGCCGATCGGCAGCAGGACGTGCAGCCCCGTCGAGCCGCTGGTCTTGATGAAGCACGGCAGCTCGAGATCGTCGCACAGCGCCTTGGCGGCTTGCGCGACCTTCACCACGTGGACGAACGGCGCCTCTTTGGGATCGAGGTCGAGAATGCACCAGTCGGGCTGCTCGAGGGTCCCGATCCTGCTGCCCCAGACGTGCAGCGGGATCGTGCCCATGTTGATGATGTAGAGCAGCGACTCCACGTTGTCGCACAGGAAGTAGGCAATCTCGCGCTGCGTGTCCTCGCTCCAGATCCGCTCCGTGCGGATCCAGTCGGGGACGAATCCGGGCGCGTCCTTTTGGAAGAAGGACTTCCCCGTGATGCCGTCGGGGTAGCGCGTAAGCACCACCGGCCGGTCCTTCAGGTACGGCAGCAGCCAGGGCGAGATGGCGCGGTAGTACTCGATCAGGTCGCCCTTGGTATAGCCCTCGTCGGGCCAGAAGACCTTGTCGAGGTTGGACAGCTTGACCTCTCTTGGGAGAGGGGAGATGGGAGAAGGACTCTCCGGTGCCACCTCAACGTCCCTCTCCCCTCTCCCTTCTCCCTTGTTCGCGATCTCCGTGACCGGCTTATCGTCGCGGAACCGGACGAACACCGGCTGCCGCAACAGCCCCTCGTCGGTCCATTCTTTGTATCTGACTTCCACCACCAGCGTGGGCTCGACCCAGGTATGCCCGGGATCCTGGGGGACGGGACCAGTGAAGGCAGGCGTCGGGCGAATGCCGCGCTCCAGCACGGCGCTCACTTGTTTGAGCTCCGCGGCGGTGAACCCGCTGCCGACTCGTCCGGCATACACCAGCTTCCCGTTCTCGTACGCGCCCAGGTCGAGCGCGCCGAACCCCGAGCGCGAGCCTTTGGGCCGCGTGAAGCCTACGACGACGAAGTCGTCGACCCGGTCGGCGCGGATCTTGAGCCAGTTGGGCGACCGGCCGGCGCGGTAGGCAGAGTCCGCCTTTTTGGCGACGATCCCCTCAAGCCCCATTTTCACGATCTGCTCGTACAGCGCCTCGCCGTCTTTCTCGAAGTGCGAGAGATACTTGATCGGACCCACGCGCGGCACGAGCTGCTCGAGCAGGGCCTTGCGCTGCTCGAGCGGCAACGGCCGAACGTCGTAGCCTTCGAAGGCGAGCAGATCGAACACATACAGAACGGCAGGGGTCTCGACCGCCGCGCGCCGCACCTCGAGCGCCCGGGACACTTTGGCGCGGTTCTGGAGGCGCTGGAAGCTGGGCCGGCCTGCCTCGTCCGGGACGACCAGCTCGCCGTCGAAGATGAACCCCTCGTACGGCAGGGCCGTCAGGGCGCGGGCGATCTCGGGGAACGCGGGCGCGATGTCGTGCCCGTTACGCGTGACGAGCCGCGCTTCTCCTCCCTCGCGGCCGGCGCGGACGCGGTACCCGTCGAGCTTGAGCTCGAACAGCCATCCGGGTTTCGAGAACGGCTGCTCGCGCGTCTCGGCGAGCATCGGCTCGGCTTCCTCGAGCGTGACGGCGCGTTTGGGCGCCTTGAGACGGGCGAGCTCCTTCACCACGGGCGCCGCCCGGTCTTTCCCCGCCTTCAGCTCGTCGACCGTGAGCCCGGACAGCACCGACTCGGGCGGCAGGGCGCCCGCCCCGTCCGCCGCGGCGTAGCCGTCTTTCTCCTTGATCAGCAGCCACTCTTTGTCGCCCTTCTTGAGCTTCACGAGCGTCCATTTGCCCTTGAGCTTGTAGCCGTGCAGCTCAAACAGCAGCTTCCCCTTCTTCATTCCCTCGTGCGGGTCTTCGAGCGGTATCCAGCGACCGCGGTCCCACACGATCACGGCGCCCGCGCCATAGTTGCCGTCGGGGATGATCCCCTCGAAGTCGCCGTACTCGAGCGGGTGGTCCTCCACATGGACCGCGAGCCGCTTGTCGGCACGGTCGGGCGAAGGGCCCTTCGGGACCGCCCAGGACCGGAGCACGCCGTCCATCTCGAGGCGCAGGTCCCAGTGCAGCCGCCGCGCGGCATGCATATGGACCACGAACAGGCCGCCGGCGGAGGGGGCTGCGGCCGCGGGACGAGCGCCGGGCTCCGGCGTGCGGTCCAACGACCGCTTGGCTCGATAGGTACTGAGCGGATCGGACCCGGGCTTCCGTTTTGCCGGCATAAGGGTGAAATCTTAACCCATGAGCGCACACCCGCTTGGCTCCGCCACCCTGTCCTTCGGCCTCGTCTCCGTGCCGATCAAGTTGTTCTCGACCGGCGAATCCTCAGCCGCCATCAGCTTCAACTGGCTGCACAAGAAGGATGGCGCGCGCCTGAAGCAGCAGTACGTCTGCTCCAAGGACGGCGACAAAGTCGAGAAGGACGAGATGGTGAAGGGCTACGAGTTCACGAAGGGCCAGTACGTGATCTTCACACCGGAGGAGCTGAAGGCCCTCGAAGAGAAGTCCACCAACACGGTCGAGATCACCGAGTTCGTGCCGGCGGACCAGGTGGACAGGAAATACGTCGAGAAGTCGTATTTCCTCGGGCCCGACAAGGGCGGCGACCGGGCCTATCGTCTGCTGGCGGAGGCGTTGAAGCAGACGGGGCGCGTGGCGGTAGGACAGTACGCGGCGCGCGGCAAGCAGTACCTCATCGCCGTGCGTCCCGAGGAAACCGGTCTCGTCATGGAGCAGCTACGCTACGCGAACGAGATCCGCTCGATCGCAGAGGTGCCGATTCCCAAGGTCGAGGTGAAGAAGCCGGAGCTACAGCTCGCCGTGCAGCTGGTCGAGCAGGCGGCGTCCCAAGCCTTCCAGCCCGACAAGTACGAGGACAACGTCCGCAAGCGGGTGCTCGAGCAGATTCAGCGGAAGGTGGAGGGCAAGGAAATCACGGAGGAGCCGACCGAGGCGCCCAAGACGCAGATCATCGACCTGATGGAGGCGTTGAAGGCGAGTCTCAAGGGCAAAGGGTCTACGGGCGAGCGGAAGCCCGCGAAGCGAGTCGAGGGCAAGGGAGCGAAAGCGGCGCCCGCCGCCAAGCGCAAGGTAGGAGGGGCTAGGGGTTAGGGGTTAGGGGTTAGTGCGGGATGAAGGGATACACTTCCCGAGACGTCGCCAAGCTGTTGGGATTGACCGTCGCGCAGGTGCGAGGCTTCGCGCGCGACGGTTTTTTGACGCCCGGTCGCGGCCGCCGCGGTGAGCTGCTGTTTTCCTTCCAGGACCTGGTCATCCTCCGCACCGCCAAGGGGCTCGTCGCCGCGCGAATTCCCACGCGCCGCATCCGGCGGGCGCTGCGCCGGCTCCGGACCGAGCTGCCCCGCGGCCGCTCCCTCGCCGAGCTGCGGATCACGGCCGAAGACGACCGCATCGTCGTGAGCGACGGCGAATCCACCTGGAGCCCCGAGTCGGACCAGATGCAGCTCGACTTCGCCATCTCGGACCTCGCCACGCGGGCGGCTCCGATGGCGCGGCGCACCGCGCGGGCCGCTCGGCTGGTCGAGCAGGACCTCTCCGCCGAGGACTGGTACGACCTTGGGTTGGAGCTCGAGGTGGCCGCGCCGGCGGAAGCCCGCGACGCCTACCGGCGCGCCCTCGAGCTCGACGCTCATCACGCGGACGCGCACGTCAACCTCGGCCGGCTGCTGCACGAGCAGGGGCTCGTCGAGGAAGCCGAGCGCCATTACCGGTCGGCGCTGCGGGAGAGCCCGGAGCACGCCACGGCGGCCTTCAATCTGGGGATCGCGCTCGAAGACCTGGGCCGCCCGGCGGATGCGATCGACGCGTATCGCACGGCGCTGGCCACGGATCCACGGCTCGCCGATGCGCATTACAACCTCGCGCGATTGTACGAGAAGGCGGGGAAGAAAGCGGCGGCGCTGCGGCACCTGTCGATCTACCGCAGGCTGACCATCTAGCTTGGCTGTGGCCCTCGCACGCCGGCCACCCTAACTTAGGGGCCGGCACGATCCTCTTGAACTGCGCGAGGAGTCATCACCATGAACTGTCCAGCCTGCGGCACCGCGCTGACGGAGATTGCGGTGGGCGACGTGAAGATCCAGGCCTGCAAGGGGGGCTGCGGCGGATTGTGGTTCGACGAATGGACGCTCCGGAAGGTCGACCAGCCGGACCAGTCGGCGGGGGAAGCGTTGCTCCACATCGAGCAGAGCGCCGCGATCAAGGTAGACCCGGACAAGCGGCGTAACTGTCCCCGCGATGCCGGCATCGTCATGATGCGGCACTTCTGGAGCGTCAAGCGGGACGTCGTGGTCGACGAGTGCCCCAAGTGCGAGGGGATTTTCCTCGATCCCGGAGAGCTCGCCGAAATTCGCTCGGACTACAAGTCTGACGCCGACCGGCACAAGGCCGCGCAAGCGTATTACCGCGAGATGTTCGACACCCAGCTCGCCGGTATGCTTCGTCAGGACAAGGCGAAGCTCGAGAGCGCCCGCAGAGTCGCCAGCATCTTCAAGTTCATCAGCCCGAGCTATTACATCCCCGGCAAACAAGGCTGGGGCGCGTTCTAGAGACCGCTTGCCCGCTGCCACACGCCTCTCGTTCCTGCGCTGGTACTACATCGCGACACCGCTCTTTTGGCTGGTGGGAATCATTTGGGGAATCAACGTGCGCGTCGCGTTTCTGGATGATTTCCCCGTGGGACGCAACGCCTATTACCTGCTCTGCTTCGTCCTCGGCCTGGTGATGCTGCGCGCGCCTGCGTACGCCAACCGCCTCGCCTTCGCGGAAAGCGCGGCGAACCTCGGTCTGCTGATCCTCAGCGTGGCCGTATGGTACCTCCGGATGCTCGACTGGGCTGCGGGGCCGAGCGTGACGGTCCGGGTCGTGACGCCGGCCGAGCTCGTGAACTTCGTGCTGGCGACAGTGGTCGCCGGTGTGAGCTATGGCCTGCGGGGGTCGGCAACCCGAGCCTGAAGCAGCGAGCGGATGCGATCGACGGAGGGCAGCTTTCTTACTCGAGCGGCCGGCCCGCGCCGCGGTGAGACGGGGCGGGCGTCGCTCACGGCGAGGACGACGCAAGCAGGGTCGCGAACTCTTGCGCCAGCTTTGGCCCGATGCCCGACTCTTCGTGCTTGAAGAAGACGAACGCGTCCTGCCACTCCTTCCCCAGCGTCTTCACCGATTGGGCCCAGTGCTCGAGATCCTGCGGTGTGTACCCCTCGTCGCGCAGCCGCATGTAGCCGAAGTCGGCAGTGGCGACGAGCGGGGTATGCCCCTCCTCCGTGTCCGCGACGCACAACGCGGCGTTCCCCACCCGCAACGCCTCATATACGTCGTCCGCGAACCACGACGCGTGACGGAACTCCCAGGCGCACCGCAGGTCCGCCGGGAACTGGGTGAGGAGATCGTTCAGCCGGTCGAGGTCCTTCTTGAAGTTGGGCGGCAGCTGGAACAGGATCGGCCCGAGCTTGGAGCCAAGCTTGCGAGCCGTCTCGAGAAAGTAGCGCAGCGGGTCGTCGATGCCCTTGAGCCGGGCGATGTGGGTGACGCGCTGCGGTGCCTTGAGCACGAACGTAAAGCCCGCCGGCGTGGCCGCGTCCCAACCGGCGACGGTCTTCGCGTTCGGCATCCGGTAGAAGGTATAGTTGATCTCGACCGTCGCGAGCCGCTGGGCGTAGTACTCGAGCATCTGCGACTCGGGGAATTTGGCGGGATAGAACGACCCCTTCCACTCGGGGAAGTTGTAGCCCGATGTCCCGACGCGAATCGTCACGCGACCCAGACGGTCTTGATGTTGACGAACTCCTTGAGCCCGTACTCCGACAGCTCGCGCCCATACCCCGAGAGCTTGACGCCCCCGAACGGGAGCCGGGGGTCGGACTTCACGAGCCCATTGACGAAGACCGAGCCCACCTCGAGTTCGCGCGCCAGCCGCTCGCCCCGGACCGCTTCCGCGGTCCACACCGAAGCACCGAGGCCGTAGCGGGACGCATTGGCGACGCGCACCGCCTGCGGCTCGTCCTTCACGCGGATCACCGCGGCCACGGGTCCGAACACCTCCTCGTCGAACGCCGGCATGCCCTCCTCCACCGCCGCCAGCACGGATGCGGGATAGAAGAAGCCCGGTCCTTCGGGGATCGACCCGCCGAGCAGCAACCGTGCGCCACGCCGCACGGACTCCTCGACCTGGCGGTGGAGATTGGCGCGCAGATCGTGTCGCGCCTGCGGGCCGATCTGGGTCTCGGGCGCCAGCGGATCACCCATGCGCCGGGCGCGCATCGCGGGGACGAACGCGTCGAGGAACCGGTCCGCTACCGACTCCACGACGATGAACCGTTTCGCGGCGATGCAGCTCTGACCGCTGTTGAGGAGCCGCGCTTCCGCGGCGGTGCGAGCCGCCTGCTCGACGTCGGCATCCTCGAGCACGATGAACGGATCGCTGCCACCGAGCTCGAGCACCGTCTTCTTCAGGTGCCGTCCGGCGTGCCCGGCCACCTGACTGCCGGCGCGATCCGAGCCGGTGAGCGTCACCGCCCGCACGCGCGGGTCGGCGATGACCTGGGCGGCGGCTTCGTTCGAGAGGATCAGCGACCGGAACAGCCCCTCAGGGAAGCCCGCCTCGCGGAAGATGGCCTCGATCTCGAGTGCGCAGCGCGTGACGTTGGGCGCATGCTTCAGGAGTCCCGCGTTTCCCGCCATCAGGGCCGGCGCGGCGAAGCGGAACACCTGCCAGAACGGAAAATTCCAGGGCATGATCGCGAGCACGGGACCGATCGGATCGAAACGGACGAAGGCCTTCGAGGCGTCCGTCTCGCGCGGTTCGTCTGCGAGAAATCGCTCGGCGTGCTCGGCGTAGTAGTCGCACGCCCAGGCGCACTTCTCCGCCTCCGCTTCCCCTTGCGGCAGCGGCTTGCCCATCTCGAGTGCCATCGTTCGTGCGTGCTGGGTTTTGCGCGCCCGCAGCAGCCGTCCGGCTTCCCGCATGGCCGGGGCGCGTTGTGCGTACGAGCAGCGTCGCCAGCTCTGGTAGGCAGCGACTGCCTGGTCGAGCAGTCGTTCGAGCGCCGCGGGCGTGGTTTCGGCGAACGTGTCCAGCGTCTCGCCGGTGGCGGGGTTGATCGAGACGACGGTCATGACGTGGCGGTTCCTCCGACGAGAAAGACGGTCTGATTCCGGTGATGCCGGTCACACCAACATTACAGTGTCATTGCGCCGCGCCATCCCCCCAACTGCAACCCTGCTGGCCGCTCGAGCCACGTCCGACCGTCCGTCTATCCTCATGCCGCCGCGCCATTTGCGGCAGTGGTTTTGGGATGGGCACGCGCCTTGCGCTCAGAATAGTCGCATGCGAGACCCATGGTTACCCGAGCCGGACAACAACGAGTGGGACGAGCTCTTCGCCGAGCGCCGAGAGGCGTGGCGCGGCGCCGTCCATCTCGAGCGTGAGGCGTGGCGCGGGAACGATGAGGCCTGGCGCGGCGACGAGCATCTCGCCGATTGGCCGGAGCACGCGGCGGGCCCGGAGTACTGGATGTTCAAGGGGATGACGGACCGCTCCTAGTTACGCGTCTTGCCACCGTTCCCCGGTACGGATATGGTGACGGGTATGCACCTGCTCGCGTTGGCGCTTCTATTGGTCGAGCCAACCTCCGGCGACACCCTCTCCGGCCGCGTCACGGACTCGGACGGCGCCCCGGTTCCCTCCGCGGCCGTCCTCATTTCCGAGCTGCATCGCGTCGCCACGAGCGGCGCCGATGGCACCTTCCAGCTCGCCGATGTCCGGCCGGGACAGTACACGGTTATCGTCCGCCACGTCGGGTTTGCGCCGTTCGCGCGTGAGGTCTCCGTCCACGGGCCCACGAGCCTCAGCGTCACGTTGCGCCGCACACCCGTGTGGATCGAGCCGATCAGTATCACCGCGACCCGCGCCCCCAGCGCGGTTTTCGGCTCGCCGCTCTCCGCCGCGGCGCTGTCGGAAGACCCCCTGCGCCGCAACCAGAGCGTGTCGCTGGCGCACTCTCTCGCTCTGCTCCCCGGCGTCAATGCACTCACCACCGGTGCCCAGATCGGCAAGCCGATGATCCGGGGCCTCGCGGGCGCCCGCGTGCTGGTGCTTGCCAACGGGAACCGTCTGGAAGATTACTCGTGGAGTGATGAGGACGGGCCGTCGGTCGACGCCCGGCTGGCCCAGCGTGTGGAGCTGATCCGCGGACCCGCCAGCGTGCTCTACGGATCGGACGCGCTGGGAGGGGTCGTGAACGTGATCCCCGCGGAGCTGCCGGACGCGAACGGCGGGCCACGCGTGATCCGCACGGGGTTCGAGCTCTCCGGCGCCACGAACAACGCGGAACTGGAGGCGGCGGCGCGTGTGGAAGGCGCGAGCGGCCCCTGGGCCTGGCGCGTGTTCGGAATCGGGCGCGCCGCCGGCAGCCTGCACACGCCCACGGGGGAGCTCGACAATACCGGCTTCGGCGCCGTGAACGGCGAGGCCGTCGTCGGCCGCCGCGGCGCCCGGGGCGGCACGACGCTGCGGTACACGCGATACGCGGGCGAGTTCAAGCTGCTGGAGGCCGACCAGCCACCGAGCGGCGCGTCCGCAAGTGGGCCCGAGCGCAAACTCTCCGACGATCGTGTTCAGGCGACGGCCGACTATCTCGTTGGCTCGCTCCGTCTCGAGACCAAGGCGCAGTGGCAGCGCCACTCGCTCGTCGAAGTCTCCGACACGGGCACCAGCCCGATGGGCGCGCCACTCGAAGGGACGGCGTTCGACCTGCTGCTCAACACAACGTCGCTCGACGTGCTGGCGCATCACGGCGCGGGCTCGACCGTACGGGGCACGGTCGGCGTGTCGGGGCTGTATCAGACGAACGACACGCGCGGGCCGATCCCGCTCGTCCCCGACGCGCGCGTGCGCTCGGCCGCGGGGTTCGTGTTCGAGCAGGCGACCCACGGGCGCTGGAGCGCCCTCGCCGGCGGCCGGGTCGACGTGCGGCGGCTCACCGCCGACGGCAACGCCACGCTCGCCCTCGCACCGCAGCGGCGCGACTACACGGCGTGGTCGGGAGACCTCGGCCTGGTGTACCGGCCGATCGAGACGGTCGCGCTCGCCGCGAACGCCGGCCGCGCGTGGCGCGCACCCACCTTGTTCGAGCTGTTCTCGAACGGGCCACATCTGGGCGAGGCGCGCTACGAGATCGGAGATGCCGGGCTCAAGCCGGAGGCCGGGACGGAGCTGGATGGGACGGTGCGCTGGCAGGGCGCTCGGGTCCGGCTCGAGCTCGCCGGGTATCGGAACTCGATCGGGCGGTTCATCTACATCACGCCGACGGACTCATTCGTCCACGTCAGCTCCACTGACTCCCTGCGCGCGTATCGCTACCAACAAGCCGATGCGCGGCTGCTGGGTGGGGAAGCCGCGGTCGAAGTCGACGTCGCCGGCCCGCTCACCCTCCGCGCCCGCGCCGACGCCGTCCGCGGCACGAACCGGGCGACGGGCGAGCCGCTGCCGCTGATTCCGCCCGCCCGCGTGGCCTTGGGGGCGGAGCTGCACGGCAGCGCGCTCGGCTGGGCAGAGCGGGCGCGGCTCGCGGTCGAGGGGGAGTTCGTCACCCGGCAGACGCGGCTCAATCCGCTCGACGTCCCGACGGCGGGATACGCCGTCCTCAACGTCGAGGCAGGCCTCGATCGGCCACTCTGGGGGCGCGGGATGCGGATCGACTTCGCGGTGCGCAACGTCGGGAACACGGCGTACCGCGGCTTCCTCAGCCGGTACAAGGAATTCGCGCTCGATCCGGGGCGGAACGTCGTGCTGCGGCTGTCGCTCGAATAACTCCGCGCAGAAAGGGCGTTCGTGAAAATCTGCCTCGTCGCCGCGGTGCTGGCGCTCGGCGCGCCGGCGGCACCGGCTCAGCAGTTCCGTCAAAAAGACTTCGACGCGTACGTGAGACGCGGCCTGCAGATGCTGCAGGTGCCCGGCGCCGCGGTGGCCGTCGTGAAGGACGGTAAGCTCGTCTTCGCACAGGGCTACGGCGTCCGCACGCTCGGCGACACGGGTCGCGTCGACGCCCATTCGCTGTTTCAGATCGCCTCGAACACCAAGGCGTTCACGACCGCGGCGCTCGCAATGCTGGCGGACGAGGGGAAGCTCGCCTGGGACGATCCCGTCACGCAGTACCTCCCGGCGTTTCAACTGTACGACCCGTACGTGACACGCGAGTTCACTGTGCGGGATCTCGTCACCCATCGCAGCGGGCTCGGGCTCGGCGCCGGGGACCTGCTGTGGTTCCACTCGACCTACGACCGCGCCGAGATCATCCACCGCATCCGCGCCGCGAAACCGGCGTCGAGCTTCCGCAGCCGGTACGCCTACGACAACGTGCTGTACATCGCGGCCGGGGAGATCGTCCCCACCGTCACCGGGAAGAGCTGGGACGACTTCATCAAGGAGCGCATCCTCACGCCGCTCGGCATGACCGAGAGCGGCACCGGCATCGCGTTCCTGAGCTCGACCGCCGACATCGCGACGCCGCACGCGGTGGAAAAGGGGAAGCTGCAGATCGTGCCGCGCGATTCGGTCGACAACACCGGCCCGGCCGGCGGCATCGTCTCGAACGTGAGCGACATGGCGAAATGGCTGCTGTGCCGACTCGACTCGGGCCGCTTTGCCGGCGGGCGGCTGTTCAGCGAGCGCCAAGCGCGGGTGATGTGGGCGGGTCAGACCATCCTGCCGATCGGCGATCCGCCGTCCCCCCTCGCCGCGTTGCGACCGAGCTTCTCGGAGTACGGGCTCGGCTGGTTCCTGCGGGACTACCGGGGACGCAAGCTCGTCGGGCACACGGGCGGCCTCGCCGGGATGACGTCGCAGGTCATGCTCGTACCGAGCGAGCGGCTTGGGCTGGTCGTCCTAACCAACGGGGAGTCGTCGCTCATGACGGCCCTCGCGTATCGTCTGCTCGACACGTTCTTCGGCGCGCCGCCGACCGACTGGGTCGCCGCGTTCGCCCAGGCCGAGCAGCTCGAGCGCACCCAGGCGGACTCGATCGTGCGCGACCGGAGCAGCTCGCGCGACTCGCTCGCCGGGCCGTCCCTCCCCGTCGCGCGATACGCCGGGACGTACCGCGACGAGCTGTACGGCGACGCCGCGATCACCCTCGAGAAGGACCGCCTGGTGCTGCGGTTCAGCCATTCGCTGGCCTTCGTGGGCGATCTCGAGCACTGGCAGTTCGACACCTTCATCGCCCGGTGGCGCACGGCGCACATCGAAGACGCCTACGTGACGTTCGCGCTGCGGCCGGACGGCTCCGTCGAGCAGTTCAAGATGGAGGCCGTCTCGCCACTCGCCGACTTCAGCTTCGACTACCAGGACCTGCTCTTCAAGCCGGTGGTCAGGTAGTGCAGATTCCTGTCATGCTCGAGTTGCTGCACCGCCCCTGGCCGTGGTACGTGACGGGGCCCCTCCTCGGGCTCGTCGCCGCCGCCCTCCTCGTGATCGGCAACAAACCGTTCGGCGTGTCCAGTAATTTCCGCCACCTCTGCGCCGCCGTGTTCCCGCGGAATGTCGCGTTCTTCAAGTACGACTGGACGCGGTCCGGCTTGTGGAACCTGGTGTTCGCAGGCGGTATCGTCGTGGGCGGGTTCATCGGTGGCGTGCTGCTCGCGAACCCCGAGCCCGTCGCGATCACCGCCCGGGCACATGCCGACCTCGCCGGCCTCGGCCTGCACGACTTCACGGGACTGGTCCCGCACCAGTTGTTCCACTGGGGTGCGCTGCTCACTCTCAAAGGCGTCCTGCTCATTTTGGGCGGCGGGTTTCTCATCGGGTTCGGCACGGCATACGCCGGCGGCTGTACCTCGGGTCACGGGATCACGGGCCTGGCCGATCTCCAGCTCCCGTCCCTGATCGCGACGGTTGCGTTCTTCGCAGCCGGAGCGCTGGCGAGCCACTTCCTGCTGCCGCTGCTCATTTCGGGGTGACGCCGTGACGACCGCCGCTCCCACCACTCCAGCGGCCGGTGCCCGCGAACGGCTGCTGCCCGCGTATTGGGCGGCCGGCGTGCTGTTCGGGATCGTGCTGACGAAGGGCGAGCTCGCGTCCTGGTTCCGGATACAGGAAGCGCTCCGCTTCGACGGCCTGTACCTGTACGAAGTGTTCGCATCGGCGCTCGTCGTGGCGATGCCGCTGTTCCGGCTGCTCGAGCGGCGCCGCGTCCGCTCCCTGGCGGGCGAACTCATCACCGTCCCGCCCAAAGCGCTGGGCCGCGGGCGTCGGTACGTGTTCGGCGGCGCGATCTTCGGACTCGCTTGGGGCGTCGCCGGAGCCTGCCCGGGCCCGCTGTTCGCCCTGCTCGGCGCCGGAGTCGGCGTGATCGCGGTGATGATCCTTGGTGCCATGGCCGGGACGTGGGTGTACGGATACCTGCGGCCGACGCTGCCGCACTAGCCCGACCCCGGATCCTCGCGGCGGCGCTGGTACTGGTCGCCGCCGCGGCGTTGCGCTACTACGAGATCCCGCCAGCCCCGACGTGGCTCTACGTCTTGGCCTGGTACCCGACGCTCCTGATCCTCGATCAGCTGGTTGTGCTGCTCGGGGGCGAGTCGTTGCTGGCCCAGCCGCGCGCGCTCATCACCATGCTGTGGTGGTCGGCGGTGATCTGGTTCCTGTTCGAAGCGATCAACCTCCGATTGCAGGATTGGTACTACGTCTTCCTCCCGGTCAATCCGGTGGCGCGCTGGGCGGGGATCACGCTGTCGCTCGCGACGGTCGTCCCAGCGGTGCTGCTCCCCGAGCGGGTGCTCGACCGCCTCGGCGTGTGGCGAGGGCTGCAGCGGCGCCCCCTCGCGTTCGGCCCGAGAGAGCTCCAGGCCGCCTCCTGGCTCGGGTGGGCGGCGCTCGCTGCGACACTCGCGTTCCCCCGTTACCTCCATCCCCTCACCTGGGCCGCCGTGTGGCTCATCGCCGAGCCGCTGCTGTATCGCGCCCACCCCGAGCGATCCTTGTTCGCCGACATCGGCCGGGGCGACTGGGGCCGCATCGCCCGGCTCATGGCGGCGGGACTGTTCGCCGGCATCCTGTGGGAATCGTTCAACGCCGCCTCGCGGGCGAAATGGATCTACACGGTCCCGTTCCTCGAGCATGTGAAGCTGTTCGAGATGCCGCCGATCGGGTTCCTCGGCTTCCCGTTCTTCGCGCTCGAGGTGTGGTCGCTGTATCACCTGCTCGCGCCCCGTACGAACGTGCGGACGGTGCTGGCGTCGGTCCTGTTCGCCGGGCTCGTGCTGGTAGGTGTGGACCACTGGACGGTGAGCTCCGTCTCGCCGGGACTCGCGGACCTGCCCGGGATCAGCGACGCGGTGCGGACCCGGCTGCAAGACGCCGGATGGACCGACGTGTTCCGGCTCGCGCGGGCTCCGGCGGCGGAGATCGCCTACCGCGCGCGCATCACACCCGACGAGGCGTTGACCGCACGTCAGGTCGCGCGCCTCAGCGCCCTGCGGGGGATCGGGAACCGGCACGCCGCGGCGCTCGTCGCCGCCGGGATCGGGACCGTGGAGACCCTGGCGCAGGCGGATCCAGACTCTCTGTGGCGCACGGTGCACCACAACCCGCGCCCCACGCCCGCCGAGGTGCGCGTGTGGATCCGCGCGGCCCGGCGCGGAACCTAGGGCGGACAGCGGCCGGAGCGCTGTCGAGGCGCACCGGGCGGTGTATATTTGCCGGGCTTTCACCGACCCCCAAACGATGACGACCGCCCCCGCCTGCGCGCGCTGTGGAGAGCCTGTCGGACCCGCCGACCGCTTCTGCCCCCGCTGTGGCGCCGATGTTTCCGGAGTCCAGGCGAGCATCGCGACGGCGGTGGTGCAGCCGCACGCTCAACCGGCCTATGCCGCACCGCAGGCAGCCGAGCTCGACGCGGTGCGCCAGGCCACGCTGGGCGAGTACGAGATCCTAGGCGAGCTCGGACGCGGCGGCATGGCGACCGTGTACCTGGCCCACGACATCGCCCTCGACCGCAAGGTCGCCATCAAGGTCATGGCTCCCGCCCTGCTGGCCGGGGAAGGTATGGCGGAGCGGTTCAAACGCGAAGCGCGTACCGCGGCGTCGCTCAGCCACCCCAACATCATCCCGATCTACGCCGTCAGAGAGACCGAGCAGACGCTGTACTTCGTCATGAAGCTCATCGAGGGCCGCCCGCTCGACTCGATCATCCACGAAATCGGCCCGCTACCGATCCTCATGGTGCAGGCGATCGTGCATCAGGTCGGGGCGGCGCTCGGGTACGCCCACAAGCGCGGCGTGGTGCACCGTGACGTGAAGGCCGCCAACGTCATGGTGGATTCCGACGGGTGGGCGGTCGTCACCGACTTCGGGATCGCCAAGGTCGCCCTGGCGCACGGAATCACGGTGACCGGCGCGACGGTAGGCACGCCGTCATACATGAGCCCGGAGCAATGCGGCGCCAAAGACTTGACCGGTGCATCGGATCAGTACTCACTCGGCGTCGTTGCGTACGAGATGCTGACGGGCCGGCTCCCGTTCACCGCCGTCTCGGTCATGGCGATCATGTACGCCCACTTCCACCAGCCGCCGCCCCCAATTACGAACGTCCGGCCGGACGTGCCGGCCGACCTCGCGGCCGCCGTGATGCGGATGCTCGAGAAGGAGCCGGAGCAGCGCTGGCCCAACATGGAGGCCGCAGTCGCGGCGGTCGGTGGAGCGCCCCTCGCGCCCGGCGACCCCGTGCACGTTCAGCTGGTCACGCTCGCCTCCGCCGGCAGAAGCGCGCAGCTCGGAAGACGGATGAGCACTCCGTTGAGCCCCACGCCCATCGGCCGTGGCGGATTGGGAAAGACCACGAACGTGGCGGCGCTGTCGATCAAGCCCCACAACGTGACGATCGCCGTGGGCGGCGCGGTGCAGCTCACGGTGACGGCGAAGCGCCGCAGCGGCTCCACCCAGGCCGGACACGGCGCCACCTGGGCTTCGACGCATCCGGAGGCGGTGACCGTGTCATCGAGCGGGCTCGCCACGGCGGTCGCTGTGGGCACCGCCACAATCACCGCGACGATCGAGAACACGAGCGCGACCGCGGCCGTCACCGTAACGCGCGCGGAGGCGCGGCGCCGGCGCCCCGGCGCCATCGCAGCCGGTGTCGTGCTCGTCGGAATAGCAGGCGCGCTGGTGTGGCTCAAGCCCTGGGCCCCGGGCGTTACGCCCGCGCCACCGCGTCCCGTGCGCCTCGCCACGGAGAGCGCCCAGGTGACTCAGGTACCGGCGCCCGTCCCGCCCCCGGCGACTCCCGACAGCACGGCGGGCAAGGCGCCACTCGGGAAGCAGGCCGCCGCGCCGCGGCGCAATCCCCGGCCGGTGGCGCCGCGGGCGACGGCATCCAACTCGAGCGCCGTCGCCCCGCGCCGCGACACGACACCCACTGTCACACCCCCGGTAATCCCGCCGGTGGCGCAGAACCCCAGCCCGGCTCTGGTCCCAGCGGCGCCTCCCCCTCCCCCCCCTCCTCCTCCGCCCGCGCCCCCCGACCCGCGCCCGCAGATCGACGCCGCGATCGCCGGTTACGCGCGCGCGCTCGAGGCGCAGGACATCAACGCCGTGAAGCGGGTCGCCCCGGGGCTCAGCACTCAGTCAGTGCAGAACCTGCGAGCCTTCTTCAGGGAGGTTCGTAACCTCAAGGTGACGCTGCGCGTGCAGCACGCGGACGTGAGCGGCCAGAGCGCGCAGGCGGAGGTGACCGGCACCTACGAGTACGTGCAGGGGGGCGCGTACCAGAGCCAGCCGGTGAGCTTCCGCGCCATACTGGAGCACAGCGCCGATGGCTGGCGCATCACGGGATTCAAATAGCGTGATCTCAGTCCGCCGTCTCTTGCTCGGCGTGCTCATCGCGGGCGTCGCCTGCACGGACCAGCGCCTCATCACGCCGCCGCCTGTCGTCTCCCTCGCCGTTTCGCCGGACAGCACGATCGTCCTGCTGGGCGACTCGGTGTTCCTTCAGGCCGTAGCGCGGGATCAAAGCGGCCACGCGTTCATCGGCGCGCCGACGGCATGGTCGACGAGCAATCCGGCCGTGGCGACCGTTTCAGGGACGGGAGTGGCGAAGGGGCTGACGCTGGGGCGTGACACCATCACGGCCGCATCGGGAGCCCTGACGGCGACCGGTGTGCTCGATGTCGTGCCGCGACCGGCAATCGGCTTCTCCACCGACAGCGTGGGCTTCAGCGCCACGGCGAGCGGGCCGAACCCGGCGCCCGATACCGTCGGCGTCACGAACGCGGGTGGCGGCTCGCTCGCCGGCCTGGCGGTCGGCACGATCGGCTACGGTCCAGGCGCCAGCGGCTGGCTGACCGCCACGCTCACCCGGACCACGGCGCCCGACACGCTGGTGCTCACCGCTCAGACGGGCAGCCTCGCCGCCGGCACCTACAGCGCGACCGTCCCGGTCACCGCAGTCAACGCGACCAACAGTCCCCACGCCCTGAAGGTCACGTTCACCATCAACTGAGCCCTTCCCCCTTCCCCGGCCTTACCCGTCTTCTTAGAAGTTGTACTCGATCCCGCCGGTCCAGACCGCGCTCGCCTGGAGTCCTGAATTGCGCAGCGGTATCAGGGCATTGGTGACGAGGAGGATCCCGCGCTGCGTGGTGAACTTGAAGCCGAGCGAGGCGCTCATCAGGTCATCGCGCTGCGACGGGATATTCGTCGGGATCACTTGATGAGGATAGGGCGACACGTAATGCACGGGGCCGGGGACGACGAGCTTCGAGTCGCCGATCTGCCAGTCGGACAGGACGTCGAAGGCCATCGTCGCAAAGGGGGCGATCAGCTGATCGAAGCCGACCGTGGCGATGATGGAGTTGTTCTGTGAGTCGCCGTCCCGGAACGCGTACCCCAGATTCACGTGCGGGGTGGTGTTGCCCCACGTAGCGGAGAGGACGCCGATGCCGCGCCCGGCGAAGGCACCCGCACCGAGCAGGTTGTCGGCATTCCCGGTCGGAAAGCGGGCGTCGAGCAGCATGGCGACGCCGACGTGCTTGGTCTGGGCGACATTCACCTTGAGGCGCGCGGCCACGTCGCCGAGGCCGGTCGAGGAGCCGGCGGTCGCGGCGAACGCGGTGAACACCGGGTTGTTGATGTCCCCCGCGAAGAAGTGCGGATCGGGGAAGCCCCCCAACGGCAGGATGTTCGCGACGCTGCTCCCCTGAACGCTCGTGTGCACGACCGGCACGTCGACGGAGAGATCCACGCCGTCCACCAGCCCATAGCTCATCGCGAACGACGTCACGATCAAGCTCACGTCCAGCGAGACGCGGACGGCGACGATGTCGTTCTCGAAGATCGGGCTTCCGAGCCCGGCGGGCGGCGTGTCCTCGTGGGTGAAGTTGAACTCGATGTCGTCGACGCGGATGCCGCGCAGCCGTTGGAAGCGCATCTGGGTGACGTTGGCGCCCACGAAGAAGCGCCCGCGACCGAGCGTCTGGGCCCGCTCGCCGAAGATCGGGCCTGCCGACGTGGAGGTCTTCACCGGCAGGCCGCCCTCGAACTGGAACGTCACGCCGCTCGATGCGGAAGTGAGCGGCGTGTTGCCGACGCTCGCGCCGATGGCGTTGCTGATGAAGTTCAGGATGCTCGACCCGCTCGCGGTGTCGGCCGGGATGAAGTGATTGCCGTGGCCGGCCAGCGCGCCCGTGAGACAGAGCGGCTTGCCGCAGGTGCCGAAAGTGAACAACTGTTTCGAAATGCGGGTGCGGAGATCCTGACCCGCGAGGGGACCTGCGAGGACAACGACCGCGACCAACGCCAACGCGGGGCGACGCTGCACGAGAGCTCCGGTGACCGGGCCGCGGCTATGTTACCGCCCGTCGTGAGGCGTCGCAATGGGCGCGCGTCAGGGCGACAAGCGCACTCCGACTTCGTCCAGGTGTCGCAGCAAATCGGCGGGATCCTGATACACGCGATAGGCCCCAGCACGCTCGAGCTCGTCCTGGCCGTACCCACCCGACAAGAGGCCTACGCCCAGCGCCCCGGCGCGCCGGGCGGCGAGGAGATCCCACACGCTGTCTCCCACGACGATCGACGCCGCGACGTCTGCGCCGAGCCGCTCGGCAGCGGCGAGGAACAGGTCTGGATCGGGCTTGGCGTGCTCCACCTGGTCACGCGTGACGACGGGCACGCCGGGCGCCACGCCCAGCATCTCGAGGAGGGGCCGTGCGCTCTCGAGCCGCCCGCTCGTCGCGATCGCCCACGGCACGCCGGCCCGCGACAGGTACGCCAGCAACTCCACCGCGCCAGGAAGGGGACGCACCTGCGAGACCTGGCGCTTGAAGGCCGCGGCATGCGCCTGCTGCAGGCGCGCCTGATCCTCCGGCGTGAGCCGGCGCCCGGTCTCCCGACCGAGCGCGTCGAGGAACAACCCGCCGCTCATCCCGATTCGCCGGTGGATGCGCCACACGGCGAGCTCGATGCCTCCCTGCTCGAGCGCTTCCCGCCAGGCGAGCACATGCTGGTAGACGCTGTCCACCAGCGTGCCATCCAGATCGAACAGGAACGCCGGACCGGGCTGCCGCGGCACCATCAGGCACGCTCCGTCTGGACGGCGCGCGGCGCGAGCGGCCGCGCCGGCCCTGCGCCCGCACCGGTGCGCGCCACCGCCGTCGCGATCTGTTCGAGGTCCGCGGGCGTGAGCGCGAGCGCCGCCGCCCCGATCCATCCGTCCACCTGCTCGGGAGACCGCGCCCCCACGATCGCCCCGGTCACGCCGGGCCACGCGAGCGTCCACGCCACCGCCACTGCCGACACGGTCGCGCCGTGGCGCTGCGCGATGGGCCGCAGCGCGTCTCGCAGGGCGAGGTTACGACCGAGGTTCGGCTGCTGGAACTGCGGAGAGCGCCGCCGCCAGTCGTCCGGCGCCAGCGCGGCGACCCGCTCGGTCGTGAAACCGTCGGTGAGCAAGCCCGACTGCATCGGGCTGTAGCAGATGACCCCGGTGCCGTGCGCGGCGCACCACGGGATTTCCCGCGCGGCCGCGTCCCGACGGATCAGCGAGAAAGGGGGCTGGAGCGAGTCGACGTGTCGGATCGCCTCGCAACGCTCGAGCAGCGCGACGTCGAAGTTCGAGACGCCGGCCGCGCGTACTTTCCCTGCTTCCACCAGCCGCACCATCGCCTGCCAGGAGTCCTCGATCGGGGTGCCGGTCTCATCGGGCCAATGGAACTGATACAAGTCGATGCGCTCGACGCCGAGCCGGCGCAGCGAGGCTTCGGCCTCGTGGCGAATCGACTCGGGCTCGAGAACCCGCCGCGCCTCCTTCATTGGATTGCGGTCGTCCCACACGAGGCCGCACTTGGTGAACACCAGGGGCCGCTCCCTGGGCGGCAGTTCGCGCAGTAAGCGGCCCACCAATTCCTCGGAGTGGCCAAGCCCATAGACGGCCGCCGTGTCGATCCAGTTGATGCCACGCTCGACGGCATGGCGCATGGCAGCGAGCGACGCGGCATCGTCCTGCGGTCCCCAGCCGAAGGCCCAGCCACCGCCGCCGATCGCCCAGGCGCCGAAACCGACGGTCGTGATGTCGAGTCCGCTCGTGCCGAGCGGACGGGTTGCTAGCGTCACAGGCTTCCCCTCGGGCTCAGGGAATCAGCAATAGTTTACCGGTGGTCTTGCGTGCCTCGAGTGCGCGATGCGCCTCCGCGGCCTCGGCGAGGGAGAACTCGTGCTCGATCCGCACCTTGAGCGTGCCGCTCTTGAGCCACGACAGCACCTCCCCCGCCCGCGTCACGAGCTCGGCGCGGGTGGCGATGTAGTGGGCGATGGTCGGGCGCGTCAGAAAGAGCGAGCCCTTCTGCATCAGGACCTGCGGGTCGAACGACCCGATCGGGCCGCTCGATTGCCCATACAGCACCATCATGCCGCGGCGCGTGAGACAATTCAGTCCCATGTCGAACGTGGTCTTTCCCACCGAGTCATACACGACCTGCAGGCCGAGGCCGTTAGTGAGGCGCTTCACCTCAGTCTCGAAGTCCTGCTCGGTATAGAGGATCACATCGCGGGCGCCGGCTTCTCGGGCGAGCGTCGCCTTCTCGCGGGTGGACACGGTCCCGATCACGCGGGCGCCCCGACGGCTCGCGACCTGGCAGAGCAGCAGACCCACGCCGCCCGCGGCCGCATGCACCAGGCACGTGTCGCCCGTCTTCAGGGGGTAGGTCGTGCAGGCGAGATAGTGTGCCGTCATGCCCTGCACCATGACAGCCGCGGCCTGCCGCGTGGTCACCCCTTCGGGCAGCACGACGACCCGGTCCGCGGGGACGACTGCGTACTCGGCGTACGCGCCGAGAATGCTCGCGTACACTACGCGATCGCCCACTTTCGGGTCCGTCACCCCGGCGCCGACGGCGCTGACCACACCGGCGGCCTCCTGTCCCAGGGTGAACGGCGTCGCCACTTTGTACAGGCCGTTCCGCTGGTACACGTCGATGTAGTTCACGCCGGCGGCTTCGACCTTCACCACCACCTGCCCGGCCGCGGGCGACGGCTGCGCCACGTCCTCGTAACGCAGCGCCTCCGGGCCGCCCGGAGCATGGACGCGAATCGCCTTCATCTCCGCCTCCTCCGTACGCCCATCGCACACAGACAATCGCTCCGATCACGCTGTGAGGCCAGGGCGGGGTTCGAGCGGGCGCGCGCGATGACACGGAACTCTCGGAAGGAGATCCGTGTTTACCAGTGCCCCCGATTCACCTTGCTGACAGATGTAGTCCCTGTGAAGCTGGAGAGATCGCCATGAGCGATGCCGATGCAGCGACCGCGCAACAGAAGCTTCGCCCCGCTGCGCGGAGCGGCACGTTCGTAATCGGCGGCGACCTGCCGGTCCACCGCCTCGGCTTCGGAGCCATGCGGATCACGGGCAAGGGGATTTGGGGGGAGCCGCGCGATCACGACGAGGCAATCGCCGTCTTGCGCCGGGCCGTGGAGCTCGGCATCACGCTGATTGACACGGCGGACTCCTACGGGCCCGAGGTGAGCGAACGGCTCATCGCCGAGGCGCTCCATCCGTATCCGGACGACCTCGTCATCGCCACCAAGGCCGGTTTCTTGCGCCCGGGACCCAATCGGTGGGAGATGTGCGGTCGCCCCGAGCATCTGCGGGCCGCTTGTGAGGGAAGTCTCCGACGCCTGAGGCTCGAGCGAATCGATCTGTATCAGTTGCACCGCATCGACCCGGCGGTGCCAGTGGAAGATCAGCTCGGGACGCTGCAGGACCTGCAAGCCGACGGGAAGATCCGCCACATCGGCCTGTCCGAGGTCTCCGTCGCTCAGATCACCCACGCGCGCACCATCGTGCCGATCGCGACGGTGCAGAACCGGTACAGCCTGATCGACCGCCAGTCGGAGGACGTGCTCGAGTACTGCGAGCGCGCGGGGATCGGCTTTCTGCCGTGGAATCCGCTGGCGGTGGGGAAGCTTGCGCAAGGCGGCAGTGAGCTCGCCCGCGTGGCCCGTCGGCTCGGGGCGACCCCGGCTCAGGTGGCGCTCGCCTGGCTGCTGCGGCGCTCGCCCGTGATGCTCGCGATCCCGGGGACGTCGAGCGTGCGTCATCTCGAGGAGAACACCGGGGCCGCGTTGCTCAAGCTCGACGACACCGCGTTTCGCGAGCTCGAGGAAGCGCACCACGCCCGGTAGGACGCGACTCACCCCCCCGCGATCGCGGGAATGACCGTCACCTCGTCACCGTCTTGCACGGGCGCGGCGAAGCCACCGCGGAACCGGACGTCCTCGTCGTTGACGTAAAAGACCACAAAGGGATAGGGGTTGCCGTCCTGATCGCGCAGGCGCGGTCCCAGGTTGGGGAAGCGCGCCGCGACGTCGGCGACGGCTTCACCGAGCGTGCGGCCGCTGGCGTGCAGCGTGCGGACCCCGCCCGTGTGGGCGGCCAGCACCGAGGGAAGGTTCAGCGTGATGGCCATGGTACCGTCTCCTGAGTCAGACTGGTCACCGCATAACGCCCCGCAGGGCGGGTAAGGACGAAGGTCTCCACCGCGACGCCGAGCTCGCGCCAGGCGCGCGCCATCGCGTCCGAGACGGCCGGGGCCGCCGGCGCGGCAGCCACGGCGAGAATCGAAGAGCCGGAGCCGGAGAGCGTCGCGCCGAACGCTCCCGCCGCCCGCGCCGCCGCCGTCACCGCGTCGTAGCCGCGCACCAGCGCGCGCCGGTGTGGCACGTGCAGCACGTCGTCGAGCGCCGCCCCGAGCAGCTCCGCGTCGGCCCGCGCCAGGCCGGCGACGAGCGCCGCCGCCTTCGCGGCCGCCGTCGCCGCGGTGCGGTGGGACACAGTGGACAGCAACGCCGCGCGGGCCTGCTCGGTCTCGACGGCGAAGTCGGGGACGGCGAACACGAACACGAGCGATGCGTTTACCTCGAGCGGAGCGATGGTCAATCGTCCCTCGGGCCCCGGGACCGCGAGCACCGCGCCGCCGTAGATCGCCGGCGCCACGTTGTCGGGGTGGTGCTCGAGGTCGGCGCACAGGCGGGCGAGGGTGGCGTCGTCGAGCGCGAGGCCGAGCAGCGCCCGGGCCGCCAGCGCACCGGCGACGGTTGCCGCACCGGAAGAGCCGAGCCCCCGCCCGATCGGAATCTCGGACGTGGCGTCGATCACGAGGCCTCCCGGCACCTTGCGGGCGGCGCCCCGGCAGGCCGCCACGAAGCCGACGAACAGCGCGTCCCGGTCGGACGGCACGGTCACGGCCTGCAGCGTGCCGCGGCGCTCGATCCGCACCGGCACCGCGAGCGACGCGTCCAGCCGGGCCGTCGCGCTCAACCGGTGGTCGAGCGCGATCCCGACGCAATCGAATCCCGCACCGACATTGGACGTGGAGCCGGGAACGCGCACCACTACGCTCGGCGAGCCGGGCGTCACGCGGCGCTCCCCTCCTCCTCCACCAGCACCGCGACCTCTTTGAGCCGCGGCGCGATCAGCGGGGTCTCGGGCAGCGCGCCGCTCACCGCCTCCACCGTTTTTAAGCCGTGCCCGGTGATGCAGAGGACGACCTCGTCGTCCGGCCGCAGCCGCCCGGCGCCCGCGAGCGCCAGCGCCGCCGCCGCGGTCACGCCCCCCGCCGTCTCGGCGAACACGCCCGTGTCCTGGGCGAGGAACCGTATGCCCTGCACCAGCTCGGCGTCGCTCACTGCGGCGGCCCAGCCACCCGACTCGCGCAACGCGCGGGCGGCGAACAGGCCATCGGCCGGGTTGCCGATCGCGAGCGACCGGCAGATCGTGTCGGGAACCTGAGGCTCGAGCTGCGTGCCACCCCGCTCCACCAGCCGCACGATCGGCGCGCACCCCTCCGCCTGCGCGCCGTACAACCGCGGCGCGGCGCCGCGGACGAGGCCGGCGGCCAGGAACTCCTCGAACCCCTTGCGCAGCTTGGTGACGAGCGAGCCACCCGCCATCGGCGCGACGACCGCCGTCGGGAGCCGCCAACCGAGCTGCTCCGCGATCTCATAGGCGAGGGTCTTCGAGCCTTCCCCGTAGTAGCAGCGCAGGTTGACGTTCACCATCCCCCAGCCGAACCGGTCCGCCACCTGCGCGCACAGCCGATTCACGTCGTCATAAGTCCCGCGGACGCGCACCAGGCGCGGCTCATAGATGCTCGTGCCGATCAGCTTCGGCGCCTCGAGCGTCTCCGGCACGAAAATCCACGCCTTGAGTCCGGCGCGCGCGGCGTGAGCGGCCACGGCGTTCGCGAGATTGCCGGTCGAGGCGCAGCCGATCGTATCGAGCCCGAACGCCGCCGCCGCGTTGATCGCCGCCGCGACCACGCGGTCTTTGAACGACAGCGAGGGGTGGCAGACCGTGTCGTTCTTCACCCAAGCACGCGCCACCCCGAGGCGGCGTGCCAGCGCCGGCGCCTCCACCAGCGGCGTGAAGCCGCTGTCGAGCGATAGCACCGGCTCACCGTCGAACGGCAGCCATTCCTGGTACCGCCAGAGCGACGGCGCGCGCGCGGCGATCGTCCGGCGGTCCGGCAGTGGTCGCCCCGGCTCGTACACGGGCTCGAGCGGGCCGAGGCAGTGCTCGCAGATCGAGACGGGCCCGGCCGCGCGTTCGGCGCCGCAGTTGCGGCAGCGGAGGGGAAGCGCGCTGAGCGAAGCGCGGGCGGTAACCGGGACGGTCGTGGATGTCATGGAGACCTCAACAAAAAAACCCGGGCTATGAACGCCGCGGGCGGTCGCTTTTTAGCACCTTGTTTAACGTGGCGGCAATACGCGGCAAATCACCACGGAAACGGTTGTCGGTGGTAAGATAGCCGCCGGCCCCAGGAGGTCAAGGCGCCGTGTCCCACGCTGAAGCGTGGGCTGGTGTGGACCTACCGCGGCACGGCCACCCCGGTGCGGCTCCCCACCCACGCCCGGATCCGCTGTAGCGCCACGTCGATCTGGGCAGGATCCGTAGCGTAGCACATGCGCAGGTGACCCGTCCCGGCCGGACCGAACGCCGAGCCGGCAAGCACGGCGACGTGCGCGTCCTCGAGCAGCCGCTCGGCGAACGTTTCGCACGTCAGGCCCGTACGCTCGAGGATCCCGCTCACGTCCGGGAAGCAGTAGAACGCGCCTGCCGGGGTGGCGCAGGTGATCCCCTCGATGGCATTGAGTCCGCGCACGAGCTGATCCCGTTTGCCCCGCAAACCGGACACCATACGCTTGACGGGGTCCTGTGGTCCGGTGAGCGCAGCGAGACCGGCGTACTGCACGAATGTCGCCGTGCAAGAGATGTTGTTGATGAGCAGCGTGGTAACGGGGTCGGCGAGCCACTTGGGCATGACACCGTAGCCGAGCCGCCAGCCCGTCATCGAATACGCCTTCGAGAAGCCGTCCACGATGAAGGTGCGCTCTGCCATCCCCGGGAGCGCCGCGATGCTGTCCCATTTGCCGTCGTAGCGGACCTGTCCGTAGACCTCGTCCGAGATCACCCACAGATCGTGCTGCTGGGCGAGTGCCGCCAGGCGCGTGAGATCGTCCGGCGCGGCGACTCCGCCGGTGGGGTTGTGCGGCAGATTCAGGATGATCACGCGGGTGCGCGGCGTGATTCGCTCGGCGAGGGCCGCCACGTCGGGCGCGAACGCGCGGGACTCGTCCAGCGGATAGTAGACCGGCCGGCCGCCGGCGAAGCGGACGACGGACTCGTAGATCGGGAAGCCCGGATCCGGGGTGAGCACCTCGGTGCCCGGCTCGATGAGCGCGAGCGCCGCGCTGAACAGCATCGGCTTGGCACCGGGGGAGACGATCACGTTCTCGGCGCTCGCCCGCACCCCGCGCGTCGCGAGCGAACGGGCGATGGCATCCCGCAGCTCCGGCACTCCGGCGGCCAGCGCGTAGCGGGTGAGTCCGTCGTGCAGCGCGCGCACGCCGGCTTCCACCACGTGCGGCGGCGTCGGCATGTCCGGCTCGCCGATCTCGAGGTGCACCACCTGGTGACCTGCGGCCTCGAGCCGCCGTGCAGCCCCGAGCACCAGGTAAGCCTGTTCCGTACCGAGCCAGTCCAGTCGCGTCGCGGAGCGCATCATCCTTCCTCTTCAGTGACAAACGAACCCCGGGGCTCGAAGCCCCGGGGTCGGGATGCCTTGCAATTTACATGCGCCGGTGTGGCGGCGACCTACCTGAACGGGCGGGCCCTACTTGGCCCGTTCCAGATAGACCCCCTCTCGGGGGTCGACCCGCACCTTTTCCCCCTCGTTGACGAACTCCGGCACCTGGATGGTGACTCCATTCGACAGCTTTGCCGGCTTCGTGCTCGCCGTCTTGGTGGCGCTCCGCATCACAGGTGAAGTCTCCACCACGGTGAGCTCGACGACCGACGGCAGCTCGATCCCCACCGGACGGCCGTCGAGCCACTCGACCTGGATCTGCATCTCGGGCTGCAGCCAAGCGGCTTGGTCGCCCACGGCCTCCGCGTCGAGGGTGTGCTGCTCGTAGGTCGTGGTGTCCATGACGTGTACGCCGCCGTGGTCGGCGTAGAGCACCTGGAACTCTTTCGTCTCGAGCGGGGCCTCGTCCACGAACTCTGTGGCCGCGAGCCGGGTGTCGAACGTGTTTCCCGTGACCAGATTGCGGAGCCGCAGCTGGACAAATGCCCGCAGATTCCCGGGTGTACGGTGAGTGAAGTCCATGACGCGGGACGGCTGCCCGTCGATCAGGACGACGTGGCCGCGCCGGATGTCGGATGCCTTCATGACGGGCGGGAAGATAAACCGGAAACGGCAGGGGTCAACGGGCGCAACGCCTTGCGGCGGCGCGCCGTCGCGCGCCATATAGGACGACCAGCACTGGACCAGGAAGATGGCCATCGCGCGGCCGGGAAAGATCGTGTGCGTGGGACGCAACTACCGCGAGCACGCGGCGGAGCTCGGCAATGTCGTTCCCCAAGAGCCGCTGCTCTTCCTCAAGCCGTCCACGGCAGTCATCGGGGACGGCGACACGATCGTGCTGCCACCCGAGTCGGCACGGGTCGAGCACGAGGCGGAGATCGCCGTCGTGATCGGCAAGCGCATCCGCCGGGTCCCGGAGGCGCAGGCGCTCGCCGCGCTGGCGGGCATCACCTGTCTGAACGACGTCACCGCCCGCGACCTGCAGCGGCGCGAGGAGCAATGGACCCGCGCCAAGGGGTTCGACACGTTCTGCCCGCTGGGTCCACGCGTGGTCCCGCTCGAGCAGGTCCGACTCGCGGAGCTCGAGGTGCGCTGTCGCGTGAACGGCATCGAGCGGCAGCGGGGGCACGCCCATGACATGGTGTTCGGGCTGGCCGCCCTGGTCGCGTTCGCTTCGCAAGCCATGACGCTCGAGCCCGGAGACGTGATCGCGACGGGGACGCCCGGGGGCGTCGGCCCGCTCACGGCCGGCGACGTCGTGGAGGTAGAGATCCCGGGGGTCGGGGTGCTGCGGAATCCGGTGGCGGCGGAGTCCCGGAAAGCGTGATCGGGCGCGTCAAGAATCCCGTGAACTCCCGGGCCCACCAGGCACCGCTCTGGGCGCGCTCCTCTCGCGTGGTGAAGCGGTAGCGGTAGGAGACCAGGCGCACATAGCGCGGCGGCGCGTCGGGGAACGGATTCGCGTCGAGCAGCGACACCACTTGCGGCGTCCCCTCGAGCAGACCCCGCACCAGTCCGGCAAGCCACGCCTCGGCGCCCGCCGGGTCGAGCGCCGCGAACCACATCTGCCAATCGAGCCGTGGCTGATGCGGCGCCACGAAGCCCGGGCGGCGCATCACGTCGCCCGGTTTCCAACTGAACTCGTACTCGCGCCAGTCCACGCTGTCCCGGCTCCCTTCGATCACGATCTCCGGCCGCTCGGTCGTCATCACACGAAACAGGCCGTAGCCGTTGATCGAGCGCAGCGGCGCGACCGCACGCAGCATGGGACTATCCACGGACCCACGGCCGCCCGGCAGCGACGCGCCGATCTCGCGCGCGACGGTGAGCGCGCTGAGCGGCGCGATCACCACCGCGAGCGTCCCCGTCACGCGTCGCCACCACAACGGCTCGGGCTCGCCGGCCGCGAGCCGCAGCGGCAGCACGCGCCGCAGCGCCGCGTCGTCGAGCAGCGCCACGCACAACACGATCGCGAGCACGTTGAAGAAGCCGTAGTTCCCCGTCAACGCGATCCCCAGCTGGCCGAGCACGAGCAAGACGAAGGCGGCGACACGCAGTCGGGGAAGGCGGGGCGGCGCGAAGATCAGCCATGGCGCGCCCAGCTCGATCGCGAACATCCCGAGCGTCATGCCCTGGTGCATCCAGCCGGGAAATCGCTGGACGTACCACGCCGTCCACGGCGGGAGGGGCTGCGTCCAGAAGTGGTAGTCGAGCGCGGTGAGGTGACGCCACGTCGGATCGCCGCTCACCAGCTTCGTGATCCCGGACAAGAACATCAACTTGAAGAGGAGCAGCCACACGAGCCACCGGACCACGCCCGACGGCGCCGGCTCCCGCTGGCGGCTCGGCAGCCAGCGCGTGGGCGCGTACAGGACGGCGAGCAATCCCGTTTCGAGGAGCAGGCCGTCCCACTGAAACCAGAGGAACGTCTGGCCCACGACGCTGAGCGAGAGATAGCACGACCACAGGAGCGCGAGCGCCGGCGCCTGCGCCACCCCCGCGACCACCAGCAGCGCGAGCGCAGCGCCGCTCCAGCAGAGCAGCCGCAGGGCGCCGTCCCCCGCTCCCAACCAGCAGATGGTTGGAAACAGGCGGTACGCTTCCCCGCCGTACAGCGCGCGCGCCCGGTCGAGGAAGGCGCTGGCCGGGAGGATGCCGTGCGCGCCGACCAGGCCCGTGACTTGCAGGGCGAGGGACACGAATGCGATCAGGTAGACGAGGCCCAACAGCCTGATGAACAGCCAGCGCGACAGGACGTAAGTCGGGTCAGCCGTGGAGGTTTCCCCGGCAGCCGGCAACTGGTCCCAATCCCCATGCAGTGTGACGTCCATCGCTGTACACTCAAGATGCGAGTCGCTATTGATTCAGGGAACACGGTCCGTTGCGGCGAAACCACGTCGCGCTCTGCGGGGTAGCAGTGTCCATCCCGAGGCTGTTCGCGCCCCGACAGCCAGCCGTGTGACGCAGGTCACCCCAAGTGTCAGGTAGGAGGTTCCGGAACATGTTCAAGCACAGCCGTCTCGCAGCGGGCGCTGCGTGGCTCCCCCTCGCTCTGGTCATTGCCGCAGGTTGCAAGCAAGGCCCCTCGCCGGAAGCGCAGGCGCGGATGGATAGCCTGTCCCAGGCGTCCGCCGACAAGGAGCGCCTGATGCAGGAAGTCGCCGAAAACACGCGCCTGGTGAGCGAGATCAGCAAGGAGCTCGCGGCCGTGGCCGTGCCCTCGAAGCGGCTGAAGGTCGGGGCGGCGGAGTCGCCCTTACGGGCGTCGCGCGACACCATGGTCGCGAAGATCCGCTACATCACGGGCCGGGTGAAGGAGCTCGAGCCGAAGCTGCAGCAGAGCGAGCAACGGGTGCGTGAGCTCACTACGCTCTCCGACAGCCTGAAGGACGCTCTCGCCTCGACGATCCAGAACCTGCAGGGCGTGATCGACAATCAGAAGGAAACGATCGCGTCGCTCAACGACCAGGTGGAGAAGCTGTCGGCCGAGAACCTGGCGTTGAAGGACACCATCGACAACATGGCCACCGAAGCCAACACCGTCTACTACGTGGTGGGAACCAAGGACGAGCTGGAGCAGCGCGGCATCGTCAAGGAAGAGGGCGGCGCTCGGTTCCTGTTCGTCCTATGGAAGAGCGGCAAGACCCTGGTCCCGGCTCGAACGCTCGACCCCAGCGCCTTCACGCCGGTGGATCGACGCGCCTTGTCCGAGATCCCGCTCCCCGCGTCCGACAAAGAATACCGCATCGTGTCGCGTCAGGACGCGGGCGCGTTGGCGACTCCGCCTTCGGCCGACGGCACGATCACCGGCCGGGTCAAGATCGCGGACTCCGCACGGTTCTGGGCGAACTCCAAGTACCTGATCATCGTCGAAGGGTGACGGCGTGGCTCCGCAGCCGGTCCTTGACCGGCTGTGGGGTCGTCGCTACATCTCCATGCGCAGGCCGGACACCGTCTCGAGCCCAGACGAGGTCCGGCCTGTAGCAATTGTGCAGCAGTGGGTGTGAGCGATCAGCCGATGTGTCGCACCAGGCGACAGGGAGAAGCACGACCGCTCTCGCGGAACATCGGGGCGCGGGACTTGCACTGGGACTACTCGGGCACACAGGGGGGCTCATGCACGCAGTAATCCGGCGGTACCGAGTGAGGCTGGGGACGGTCGCACAGGCGGTGCGCTACGCGGAGAAGCAGTTCGTCCCACTGGTGCGGCGCATCCCGGGGTTTGTGGGGTGCTACCTGATGGACGCGGGAAACGACGTGCTCACGTCCATCGGGCTGTTTCACACGCAGGAAGGCGCTGAAGCGGCGATCAGCCTGCAGCGGGACTGGTTCAGGGACGAGTGGTCGTCGTTCCGGCCGCTCCCGCCCGAGATTGTCGCCGGGGCCGTGCTCGCGCAAGCCACGGCTGAGGGAACGGTTCCGGCCGAGCGCCGGGGCTTGGCCGATCGGCGGCACGCGGCGGCCTTGGTGCCCGCCGGTCCGTGGAACGGCGCCGAGCGCCGGGCCGGGTCGGATCGCCGTGCTGGCGGTGGGCCCGAGCGGCGCCCCGAGTTCGCGGGACAGGCCGGCTGGCAAGCCGCCGGTTGGAGAGCAGCGGGATGAGGTGACCGCCGCGCTCGCGCGGCGGGACTGAAGACATACAAAGCGGGGGGTGGGCCGCAACTGCTCACCGGTGGATTGTGTCCGGCCCGGTCGTAAGACCGACGCTAGACCCCCGGTGGCGGCTTCACTCCCCGCTCCGCTTTATACCTCGCCCCGTTTCCCCTACCCACCGACGGCCCTCGGCGCTATCTCATCTCGACCCATGTCGCTCGTCCGTCTCCTCCTGCTCCGCGCCTCGCGCAGCCCCTGGCTCGCCGATCAGTTGCGTCGGCGCGCCTTCTTCCGGCGGGCGGTACGGCGCTTCCTGCCGGGGGAGGACCTGGGCGCCGCGCTCGCCGCCGCCGCCGAGTTCGCCCGCGGCGGCCTGGGGAGCGTGCTCACCCAGCTCGGCGAGCAGGTGCGCAACCGGGCCGAGGCCATCGCCGTGCGGGACCACTACCTCGGCGTGCTCGCAGCGGTGCGGCAGCGCAAACTCCCGGCTCAGCTGTCGGTCAAGCTCACGCATCTCGGACTCGAGGTGGACCGCGGCGCCTGCGAGCAGGCGGTCGAGGCGCTCGCGGCGCGGGCGGCCGACAGCGGCTCGTTCTTGTGGATCGACATGGAGGAGTCGCGCTATGTCGACGTCACGCTGGAGCTGTTTCGCGCGGTGCGCGCCGAGCGTCCAAACGTCGGCGTTTGTCTCCAGGCCTACCTGCGCCGCACTCCCCAGGATTTGGCCCGCCTGCTTCCTCTCGGCCCGGCGATCCGCCTGGTGAAGGGGGCGTACAACGAGCCGGCGCACGCCGCGTTCTCCAGCAAGCGCGAGGTCGACCGGTGCTACGCGATGCTCGCGGATCAATTGGTCGAGGAGGCCGCCCGCGGACGCGCGCGCCCCGCCTTCGGAACCCATGACCTCGGGTTGATCACCCAGATCCGCGAGCGCGCTGAACGACACAACACCCCGCAGCAGGCGTACGAGATTCACATGCTGTACGGGATCAAGGCGGCCGCTCAGCGGGCGCTCAGGGCCGACGGGTACTCGGTGCGCGTGTTGATCAGCTACGGGACCGCCTGGTTCGCTTGGTACATGCGTCGCCTCGCGGAACGGCCGGCGAACCTCTGGTTCGTGGTCAAGAACCTGGTATAGCCTTATGCTTCCTGACGTGACCCTAGCGACGAGGTAGCTCCATGCGATACGTGACACTGCTGCTGCTCTGCACCCTGCCGGCGTGGATCGGGCCCGCGCCGTCGGGCCCGGAAGATGAATCGGTGTTCGTGAAGAACTTGAGGCCGGACCAGCACGAATCCCTATTGTATGTCTGGACCAGCGATGCCGACGCGAAACAGCCGGACTTTCTCACGGTGGTCGACGCCGATCCCAAGTCGCCGGGCTACGGGAAGATCATCACCACCGTTCCCGCGGGCTCGACCGTCGACAACGAGGCGCACCACTTCGGCTACACGGTGAATGCCGACCGTATCTTCGCGGGCGGCCTGGTGTCGAACCGGCTGTTCATCTACGACGTCAAGACCGACCCACGGCATCCCACGGTCATCAAGACCATTCCCGACCTGGGCGCGCTGAGCGGGTACTCGGGTCCGCACACCTATTACGCCGTACCGGGCGGCGTGATGATCGCGATGCTCGGGTCCAAGGACGGCACCGGTCCGGGCGCACTCGTCCGGCTCGATGAGCAGGGGAACTTCGTGTCGGCGCTACCCGCTCCGAATCGCCCTGACGATCCGGGTTACATGTACGACGTCGGCGTGAAGCCCGAGCTGAACCGGATGGTCACGTCCAGCTGGACGCACCCCCATCATTTCCGCGGGAACCCGATCGCCCCCGAAAACGTGGGCGACGCGGTCGTCGTGTGGGATTGGAAGGCCGGCAAGGTGCTGCAGGTCGAGCACCTCGACAAGATGCCGCTGGAGGTACGGTGGCAGCACGGGCCGGCGGCACGCGGCGGGTTCATCAACTGCGCCGGGGCGAGTACTATCTGGTACTGGGAGGACAAGGACGGGAAGCTCGCCTTCACCCGCGTGATTCAGCTCCCGGCGAGCTCCACGCCCGCGGACGTACGGATCTCGTACGACAACCGGCTGCTGTACGTATCGCTGTTCACGGGCAACGCGGTGCAGCAGTACGACGTGTCCGACCCGCTGCACCCCAAATTCGTGAGCGAAGTCAAACTGCAGGAGCCGAACATGATGAAGCTCACGCCCGACAGCAAGCGGCTGTACGTGAGCAATTCCCTGCTCTCGAACCTGGACGGGAAGGTGCCATTCCGCGTGTGGCTCCTGAACACCGCAACGGGCGGCATGACCCTCGACGACAAGTTCGTGGTGGACTTCGATCAGTTCGCGACCGGCCCGGGTCGGCCGCACGACATGCTGCTGAAATAGTGCGAATACCCCGGAGGCCCCGGGCTTACGCCCGGGGCCACGGGGCTACTCGCGCCAGGCGTTCCAGGACGCGTAGAAGACGTCCGCCTCATCCACAAAGCCGCCGTGGCGCGGCTGCCAGCCGAGCAGCCGCACGGCTTTGCGGGCATCCACATGCTGGTCCAGCGCCAACGCGTCGGCGTAATCGCCCATCGTCCGGCGGGCTTCCCCCAGAGGCACGGGCCGCAGCTCGCCCTGGAAGCCGGCGGCGCGTGCCGTCGCCATCGCCAGCTCGAGCACCGTGGCGCGCGACCGGTCGGTCACGTCGAACACCTCGCCCGACAGCCCGCTCTCCGCAGCACGCACGTAGGCATCCGCCAGATCGTCGATGTGCACCATCGTCCAGCGGTTGTGCCCGGTCCCCACCACCGTGGGCGCTTTGCCCGCCGCCGCGGCGGCGAACCCCTCGCCCGTCAGCCCACCACGGCCGCCGTACACGCACCCCGGCCGGATCACGAGCCCGCGCACTACCTTCGCCTGCAACACCAGTTGTTCGTGGGGCGGCCGCCAGGCGACCAGTTTGATCGGGTGGAGCGGCTCGGTCTCGTCCACCAGCTTGCCGCCGGTGTCGCCGTGTACCCAGACGCCACTCGTGTAGATCAGCGTCTTGGGCTGCGATCCCCGGCGCCCGGCCTCGATCAGGGCGTCGACCGCGGTCTTGTCCTTGCTCACGCCGCTGGCCGAGGACTCGAACGCGGCGTGGACGAGGACGCTGCATGCCTCCGCCGTATCGGCGTAGCTCTTCGGGTCCCCGATGTCCCCGATCACCGGCCGAATCTCCCGGCGCGCGAGCTGCAGCGTCTTGGCCGCGGCACGCGTCAGTCCGTACACATCATGACCCGCCCGGCGTAACGCCGTCGCCACGGCGAAGCCTACGTATCCGGTGGCGCCCGTCACAAATACTCGCATAAGATCTCCTCGGTCACTCCTGATAAGAGTAACAACCCTGCACGACGCTGATTACTGTTGAATCATGGCCCGTGAGCCGCTCCGCCTGTCCAAGTCACGCTTCCTCGCCGGCCTGCAGTGTCACAAGCAGCTGTGGTGGCGCGTGCACGAGCCCGACGCGCCGGAGCTCGTGCCGGACGCCGGCCACCGCAACATCCTCAGCCAGGGGAACGAAGTCGGCCGCAAGGCCCGGGAGTACGTGTCCGGAGGGATCCTCGTCGATCTGCCGTTCCACCAATTCGACAACAAGGTGGCACGCACCCGCGAAGTGTTGCAGTGCGACCCCGCCCCGCCGGCGATCTACGAGGCGACGTTCCTCGCGGACGAGACCTATGCCGCCGTGGACATCCTGGAGCGGCGACCGCGCGGCTACGGGCTGGTCGAGGTCAAGGCGACGAACAGCCTGAAGCCCGAGCACCTCCCCGACGTGGCCATTCAGGTGCACGTGCTGCGGCGCGCCGGGCTGCCGGTCGAGCGGGCCGAGGTGATGCACCTGAACCGGGACTGCCGCTATCCCGACCTGGGAAACCTGTTCGTCCGGGAGGACGTCTCGGCGCCGGTGGAGGGAGTGCTGCTCGGCGTCTCCGACGAGCTCGCGGCGCAGCACCGCATGCTCGAGGGATCGCTCCCCGAGGTGCCGATCGGTGACCATTGCTCGCGACCGCACGACTGCCCCTTCATCGACCGCTGCTGGCCGAAGCTGCCGCTCCACCACGTCAGCAGCCTGTACCGCATCGAGCGCAAGCAGGTGCTTGAGTACGAGGCGGACGGCTACGCGACGCTGTACGATCTGCCGTCCGACCTCGAGCTGTCCGCGATCCACGCGCGCCAGGTGCGAGCAGTGACCGCGGGACGCATGGTGGTGGAGCCGGCGCTGACGAAGGCGCTCGCCGCGTTCCCTTCGCCACTCGCGTTTCTCGATTTCGAGACGGTGAGCCTCGCCATCCCCCGCTGGAACGGCTGCCGACCGTGGCAGAACGTGCCGGTGCAGTTCAGCTGCCACGTCGAGGAGCGGGGCCGCGGGCTCGTGCACCACGAATGGCTCGCCGACGACCCTGGAGATCGAGACCCCCGCCCCGCGCTCGCCGAAGCGCTCGTGGCCGCGTGCGCGGGGGCGCGGCGCATCGTCGCGTACTACGCGAGCTTCGAGCGGGAGTGCGTCCGCCAGCTCGCCGCAGCGGTGCCGCGCCTCGCGCCGGAACTCGAGCGGATCGAGCGCCGGCTAGTCGACTTGCTGCCGTTGATCCGCAACTACATCTATCACCCCGACTTCGGCGGCAGCTTCAGCATCAAGCGGACTCTCCCAGCCCTGGTGCCGGGCCTGTCGTATGCGGACCTCAAGATTCGTGAGGGGGAGACGGCGACGCTCGAGCTGATGCGCCTGCTGTTCACGGGCGACGAGCTGCCGCCGGGCGAACGCGCGGAGCTGCGCGAGGCCCTGCGGCGCTACTGCGAACGGGATACCTGGGCGATGGTCCGGATGCTGGAGCAGCTGCGCGGCCTCGTGGCGCAGCAGCTGGATCTGTTCTAGCGTCGCTCCGGTCCGCGCGCTTCGAGCAGCTCGAGCGCGCGGCGCACGCGATGGATCGCCGCCGCCAGAATATTCGCGCTCTCAGGCCCCAATTCCAGACCATCGCTCACGTCGCGGATCGTAGCGAGCTGATGCAACAGTTGCAACGCGTTGCGGATGTGCTCAGACGGCCCCTCCACCGTAGGCGCGCGGGTGGGCCGGCCGCGGCGATCGAGCGTGCTGCGCCGCTCGGCGCCGCGGCGTCGATCCACCACGCGCCGGCGCTCTGGGGAGCTGGTCGCGACGAAGAGCCGGCGCGGATCGCTCCGTCGGTCTCGTCCCACGCGACGATCGGCAAACAGACGGCTGCTGGTCATGCGCCTCTATCGGCTCGAGCAGAGGTGGTGGGCACCGGAAAGGTGCCTCGCGCGGGCTCAGTCGGCCAGCCTCACTCAGTGACATGCCGCAGAACCCGAGTCCCTGAAGGAAGAGGGAGGAACGGGGATGAACTGCCAGCGATATGCCTGGCTCGTAAGCGTCAGCTGCAACACGCCATATTCCGCGTGGCCCGTCTCGCTGTTGGCGATCGGGGGCCCGAGGCGATAGGCTCCCCCACCCCCCGTCCCGACCACGAATTCCCGGATGCCCCGCGCCGGATCGGCTGTGCCGTCCGGCGTCTGGGGCGCGAAGCGCTCGTAGTTATGCTCGTGCCCCGACAAGACGACGTCGGCCCCAGCGTCGTACAACGCCTGCCACAACGGTTGCGTTTCCGCATCGCTGCCATGCGTCGTCCCCGAGCTGAAGCGGGCGTGGTGCCAGTAAGCGAGCGTGCAACGCGTGGGGTGCGCGGCGAGGTCGGCGCGGAGCCAGCGCTCCTGGAGCGAGCCGACGCTCATCTCCAGGTTCGAGTTCAGCGCGATGACGTGCCAGTCGCCCAAGTCGTAGCTGTAGTAGCCCGCGCCCCGCTCGCCGGCCGCGACACCGAAGTAGTCGAAATAGCCGCCTGCGCCCCGCACGTCGTAGTCGTGGTTTCCGGGAACGGGGTGGGTGCGCTTTCTGTGGCGTCCCCACGTCGGCAGATAGCACGCCGCGTAGTCGTCGTCCGACCCATTGGGGTAGGCGTTGTCGCCGAGTGCGAACACGGTGCCCGGAATGCCGTCGAGCAGCTGCGCGGTCGCCCCGGCATGTGCGGTCGCGCAGGACGCAATGTCGCCCGCACCGGCGAAGATCTGGGGTGTAGCGAGAGCCTCGACGACTGCCGTGAGCGTGTCGACGAGGGTCGCTCCGGCACGCGGCGTGACGGTCACCCGCACGGTGTAGCGACCCGCGGCCGCATATGCGTGGGTGGCGCGCGCCGGCGCCGGATTCGTGAGTGTTCCCTGATCGGTGGTGCCGTCCCCCCAGCCGATCGTGTAAGGCCACCCCGCCGCCGTGTCCGGGCGACCGGTCACCCGGAACGTGAGCGCCGCGCTCGTGCGGGGACGCGTGCGGAGGTCCGGGCCCGCGTCGACGGATGGGGGGAGAACGCGATGCGGCTCGACGCGGCATGCGCCGAACGCGAGGGTGACCGCCAGGACGAACGCCCGGCTCACTCGGGGCCGGCGATCGGCAGCGAGAGGCGGGCCTCGCAGCCCTTGGCGCGCTCGCGGTTGGCGAGCGTCAGGGAGCCGCCGTGCGCCTCGGCGATTTGGCGAGATAGCGCCAGCCCGATCCCGGAGCCGTCCGCTTTCGTGGTGTAGAACGGCACGAACAGATTGACCGTGTCGGCCAGGCCGGGGCCGTCGTCCTGCACCCATACTTCCAGCCGTCCGTTATGCGCAGTCCACCCCAGCTCGACCCCACCCCCGGCGTCGAGCGCGGCATCGACGGCATTCCGCACCAGGTTGATCAGCAGCTGGTCGAGCTGCCCGCCGTCGGCGCGAATCGTCACGTCGGGCCCCGGGCAGACGGTGACCGGCCGGCGCGTCTCCAGGGCGGCCACGCGCCGCACCCACTCGACGACCGGGACGGGCTCGAGCCGCGGACGCGGCAGCCGCGCCAGCCGCGCGTAGGCCGCCATCAGACGGCTGAGCGATTCCGCCCGACCCCCGATGACGCCCAACCCCTTGCGGAGGTCCTCGCGCCAGTCGGGCGGCGCGGGCTCCCGCCGCAGCAGATCCACCAGACTCTGGGCGATCGACTTGATCGGTGCGAGCGAGTTGTTGAGCTCGTGACTCAACACGCGGATGAGGCGCCGCCACGCCTGCCGCTCCTCCTCGCTCAGCGCGCGGCTCACATCGGCGAGCACGAGGAGCTGATGGGGGAGCCCGCCCTGTCGAAACGTGCCACGCCGCAGCTCCCAGCGCCCCGGCCCCGGTCGCCCCGGGAGCGCAAGCTCGAGCACGCGGGGCGCTTCGCCCGCCAGACTGTCGGCGAGGCCGAGCTCGCCGGCGTCCTTCCCCAGAAGCTGCTCGGCCGGTCGCCCCAGCAGCGCCGCCGCACTCCGATTGACGAGTCGCAGCGCGCGCGATTCGTCGAACGCGAAGATCGCGACGTCGATCTCCTCCATCACCCGTCGCAACAACGCCGTCGCCTCCAGGGCGCCGAGCCGCTGGGCACGCAGGTCCTCGCCGAGGCTGTTCAGCTCGACCAGCAGCAGCCCGAGCGCGTCGTCCGGGTCCGAGCCGCGAGCGCGCAGCGAGAAGTCCCCTTCCCGGAGCGCCGCCAGCATGTTCGAGATTGTCTGCAGCGGCCGAACGACCCGCTCGCGCACCACGCCGACGAACGTCAACCAGACGCCGACGAGCAGGATCGTCACGGTCCATTGGGTGCGGGCCGCGAAATCGCCGCTCCACAGCAGCACCAGCGCGACCGCGACGGCGGGAAGCCCGGTGAGCAGCGCCAGCGTGAGAATGCGGTGCTCGTAGCGCGGCTTGCGCTTGCGGCGCCGCTCAGAGCCCATGCCGCTTGATCCGGCGGTACAGAGCGCTGCGGGAGAGCCCGAGCGCCTTCGCCGCATCACTCACGTTCCCGGACGCGCGCGCCAGCGCCTTCTGAATGAGCACCCGCTCCACGTCCTCCAGGCTCATCTGGTCGAGCGGCGTGGCGCCGTTCGCGCCGGTGCCTAATCCCAAGTCGCGCGTTCGCACCGAGCTTTCCTCGGCCATCAACACGGCCCGCTCGATTGTGTGGTCGAGCTCGCGCACGTTGCCGGGCCAGGGATACGTGCGGAGGGCCTGCATCGCGTCCGCCGCGAAGCCGGTGATCGGCTTGCGATAGCGCGCGGCGTGGCGGCGTCCGAAATGGCCGGCGAGCAGGGGGATGTCCTCGCGCCGCTCGCGCAGCGGTGGCAGGCGGATCTCGACCGTATTGAGGCGAAACAGCAGGTCCTGCCGGAACCGGCCGGCCGTCGCTTCGCCGGTGATGTCGGCGTTCGTGGCCGAGATGACGCGCACGTTCACGCGCTGCGTCTTGGAGGAGCCGACGCGCTCGAATTCGCCCGTCTCGAGCACGCGCAACAGCTTCGCCTGCTGCGGCAGCGGCAGGTTCGCGATCTCGTCGAGAAACAGCGTGCCGCCCTCGGCAAGCTCGAACCGCCCGACGCGATCCCCCTTCGCGTCGGTGAAGGCGCCCTTCACGTGCCCGAACAGCTCGCTCTCGAACAGGCCGTCGGGAATGCCGCCCAGGTTGACCGCCACGAGCGGCCGCTCGACCCGAGCCGAGGCGGCGTGTAGCCAGCGGGCGACGACCTCCTTGCCAGTGCCGTGCTCGCCCAGGATGAGCACGTTCGCGTCGGACGGCCCGATGCGCTCCATCAGCTTGAGCACCGGCTGCATCGCGGGTGACTCGGCGATCAGCTCGGGCAAGCCCTCTCGGCGCAACGCCCGATTCTCGCGTTCGAGCTGCTGGCTGCGACGCAACGCCCGGCCGAGCTCGACCTGGGTGCGCAGCGTCGCGAGCAGCCGGCGGTTGTCCCACGGCTTCTCGATGAAGTCGCGCGCGCCGCGGCGCATCGCCTCGACCGCGCCGTCGATGCTGGCCCAGGCGGTCATCACCACGACCGGGGGGGACGCGTCGAGCCCCTGGAGTCGCCCCAGGAGGTCCAACCCTTCCGCACCGGACGTCGTGTCGCGCGTGTAGTTCATATCGATCAGGAGGGCGTCGAAGTCGCGCTTATCGAGAGCCGACAGGACGCCGCGGGGGGAAGCGACAGTCTCTACCTCGTAGCCCTCGCCCTTGAGGAGGAGCTTCAGGGCCTCCAGCACGTCCGGCTGATCGTCGGCGACGAGGATCCGGGGGGCAGTCTGGCTCACGGGCTAAAGGTGTCGGGGGTCGGGGGTCAGGGGCCAGGGCCCTGCTTGATCGCGGCGTCGCGATTCGCTATTCCGTTCGCAGTGCCACCATGGGATCGACTCGCATTGCCTGGCGCGCTGGCACGTAGCAGGCAACCAGCCCCACTGCGAGCAGCAACCCCGCGACCGTGGTCAGCGTCGCGGGGTCCGTGGGAGCCACCTCATAGAGCATCGCCGCCAGAAGACGGTTCGCCAGCAGGGCCCCGAGTAGCCCCAGCAGCGATCCGATGCTCGCGACCGCGAGGCCGTGCCCCATCACCATGCACCGGACATCTCGAGCGGTGGCTCCAAGGGCCATCCGCACGCCGAGCTCCCGCGTGCGTTGGCGCACCATGGTCGCCATGGCGCCGAACAGGCCGACGGCAGCCAACGCGACCGCGCTACCCGCGAAGACGCCGAGCAGCAGCGCGTTCATTCGCGGCTGCGCCAGCGGCCCATCGAGGAATGACCCGAACGGTGCCGCGCTCGCCAGCGCGACGCCGGGCTCGGTCTCGGCGATCACGCGCCGGATCGTCGGCACCAGCTCGGTCGGCGGACCCGTGGTCCGTATCGCCAGCGTCACCGGCTCGAAAGGAAAGAACGGTTGACGCATCGGGAAGTAGACGCTCGGACGCGCTTCCCGCAGGTCGCGATAGCGCGTGTCGGGGACCACCCCGACGACGCTGACCGCCCGTTCCAAATGCTCCCCTATCCTCAAGCGCTTGCCGATGGGATCGTCGGCCCCCCAGTAGAGCCGCGCGACGGACTCGCTGATCACTACAACCGGTGGGGCGCCCTCGCGGTCGGCTTCCGTAAAAACCCGCCCGCGGTGCACCGCAATGCCGAGCGTCGCGAAGTAGTCCGGTGTGACGACCTCCATGTTGAGCATCGGGTTGGCGGCGGCCTGTTCGGGGGACTGTCCTTCGGCCGCGAACTTGCCGTCCCACCCGCCCGGCCCCGAAAAGGGTCCGGCGACGACGGGCGAGACGGCCCGCACGCCGGGAATCGCCCGCACCTGCGGCAGCAGCCGCTCGAGCAGGGCTTGCTGCTTGGCCGCGGTATCGAACTGATCGTAGCGAAGCGCCAAGTCGCCGATCAGCAGATGTGACGGCTCGAACGAGAGCTCTGCCCGCTCGAGCTTGATGAGACTTCTGGCGATCAGTCCCGCAGCCGAGAGAACTAGCAGCGCGAGCGCGACCTGCCCCGCCACCAAGCCCTCTGTCCCGAGGCGGGAGCGCCTGCCGGCGCTCTGCCGCGTCCCCGACCGGAGTACCCGCTCGATCTCGACGCGCGAGGTTATGACCGCGGGCGCGAGGCCGAAGAGGAGCATGGCGACGCCCGTGATGCCGACCGCGCCGGCGAGAGCGGTGGCATTCAACTGAATCTCGTCCAGACGGGGTAGCCCAGCCGGCGCCACGGCGACGAAGCTCCGGACCGCGGCCGCCGCCACCACGACGCCGAGGGCGCCGCCGGCAAACGCGAGGAGCGCATTCTCGACGAGCAGTTGGCTGACGACCTGTCGTTGGCCCGCGCCCAGCGCCGACCGCACGGCGATCTCCCGCACGCGCGCGAGGCCGCGCATGAGGAGCAGGTTCGCGACGTTGATGCACGTGATCAGGAGGAGAAGGCCGGCCGCCGCAGCGAACGCGATGAGCGCGGGCCGGGTCTCCCCGAGGACGAGCCGCGGCAGCGCGTGAACCACTCCGTGCATGTCACGCTGCCACGGCGAGGCCTCGGCGCGCCTCAAGTAGGCCGTCAACTCGTCACGCGCCTGAGCGGCCATGGCGCCCGGCCGCAGCCGACCGATCAACTCGACATCGGCGACCGTCGAATCCGTGCCCGGTCGTGTCCTGGCGGGGACCAGCGGCGCCCAGATGTCGGCGCCGCGCGGGTAGTCGAGTCCTTGGGGCATCACGCCCACAATCGTGTACGCGACGCCGTTTCCATGCATCACGATCTGGCGGCCCAGCACCCTAGGGTCGCCCCCGAACTGCCGCTGCCAGGCCCCATGGCTGAGCACGAGCACCGGTGCGGCGCCGACCACATCGTCCCCGGCCTGCAAGGCCCGGCCCAGCACAGGTTGCGCCCCCAGCACGTCGAAGAACTCACCCGACACGAGCGCTCTGTGGAGACGAGAGATGCGCCCACCGTCGCGAATCGGCGTCGGCCAAGCGCCTTCGTAGGCGAAGAATGCGACCGGCGCGAGAGAGCAGGTTCGCCGCGCAAACTCGCGCGCCTCATCGAGCGTGAACGGATAGTCGAAGCCTCGGTCGGGTGCTTGTCCCCAGAGCACGACGAGGCGGTCCTGATCGCGGACGGGGAGTCGGCGCAGCAGCAACGCGTCGGCGACCGTGAACACCGCCGTCGCGAGACCGATCCCCAAGGCGAGGGTGAGGATCGCGGTCAGGGCGAAGCCTGGGCTCGTGCGCAGAGTGCGGAACGCGGAGCGAACGTCATTCATAGCGGAGAGCCACCATCGGATCCACTTTCGTCGCCCGCCGCGCCGGGACCCAGGTCGCGACCAGCGCCACGGCGACCAGCAGCAGCGCCGTCGCGGCGAACGTGACCGCGTCACGCGGCGCCACCTCGAACAGCATGGCGCTGAGCGCCCGCGTCACGCCCAGCGCCGCGAGCAGCCCCAGCCCAACGCCCACCGCCACGCGGCGCAGGCTCTCTCTCATCAGCAGCCTGACCACGTCAGCTCCCCGCGCCCCCAGAGCCATCCGAATGCCGAGCTCCCTGGTCCGCTGGGTCACGGCGTACGCGGTGACGCCGTAGATGCCGACGAGCGCGAGCCCGACGGCGAGCAGGGCGAAGATCGTTAGCAAGGTGGTGTTGAAACGCCGCGCCGCAGTCTGGCGGCCGATCAGCTGCTCGAGGCTCACCAGTTCACCGATCGACTGCTCGGGATCGGCCTGACGCACGGCGTCGCGGATCGCGCTCACGAGCTGCAGCGGCCGACCGTTGCCCGCACGCAGCGCCACCCACATCTCCCGCACCTCGGACTGCTGCGACGCCGGGCGGTAGATCTCGGGCTGGGGCCGCGCGTCGAGCGAGGCCGAGCGCAAGTTGTCGATCAGGCCGACGATCGTGATA
>Ga0137399_10000036_pt1 | contig 42519 bp, 34 predicted proteins | sample czorhiz316metaG_FD_104810 | JGI IMG/M metagenome (GOLD analysis project Ga0137399, IMG submission 104810) | Vadose zone soil microbial communities from Angelo Coast Range Reserve, California, USA - czorhiz3.16 metaG | ecosystem: Environmental > Terrestrial > Soil > Vadose zone | place: USA...
CTGCAAGAACCAGAACGGCACCTGCTTCGGGTCCGACCCGTCGCTGGCCTTCGATTCTCGCGGGACCCTCTACTACAGCTACATCGTCGTCTACTTCGGGAATGGCAACGGCGTCTCGGCGACGCAGATGGCCGTCGCCCGCTCCACCGACGGCGGCCGCACCTACCCGCAGGCGACGTTCTTCGCGCTGGCCGGAGGCAGCAGCCATTTCAACGACAAGCCGATGGTCACGGCCGACCAGAACGCGGCGAGCCCGTTCCGCGACAATGTGTACGTCGCCTGGGACGCGGCGATCGGCGGATCGACCGGCGGCGGTGTCCAGGTGGCGACGTCGAGCGACGGCGGGGCGACGTTTTCCCTGGCCCGCGTGGACGGTCCGAGCGGGCAGGGGCATTCGATAGGCGCGACCGTGACCACCGGGCCGCGCGGGGAAGTCTACGTCGCCTGGAACGACATCGCGAAGAATGCGATCGTGTTCAACAGCTCGCTCGACGGCGGCGCGACCTGGGGTGCGCCGCGAGTCATCTCCTTCAAGTCGATCCGGTTCGACATCGCGATTCCGGCCGAATCGGTCCGCGCCGCGCTGGTGTATCCGGCCTGCGACACGGATCGTTCCATCGGTCCCCGGTCGGGCCGCGTCACTTGCTCCTGGATGGACCTGGCGGAGGACGGCGCGCACACCGATCTCTACGCCTCGGTGTCCGACGACGGCGGCGCGACCTGGTCGGCGCGTGGCACGATCGGCGAGTCGCTTCCCCGCGTGGATCGCTTCAACCACTGGCTCGCCACCGACCCGGTTACCGGCCAGGTGAACGTCTCGTATTACGACACGCGCAACGACACCACGGGTGCCGGGTTCATGACCGACGTCTATCTGTCGCAGTCGGCGGACGGCCAGACCTTCGGGGCGAGCGTACGGGTGAGCGACGTCAGCTCCAACGAGCACGACTGCAACGGCACGTTCCCTTGCGACAGCATCAACTACGGAAACCAGCAGGGCGACTATGAGGGCGTGGCGGCGTACGGGGGCGTCGTGCACCCCATCTGGACGGACAGCCGGCGCAACCAGACCCCGGGGCCGACCTGCGCGACGCGCGGGCTGATGGAAGAGGTCTTCACCGCCGCCGTGAAGTAGGGATCACTCCACCGCGCGGAGGAAGAGGGCGAACCAGCTGGGGTGCCGCCGCAGGATGCCGAGGGCGCGCCGGCGCAGCGCGGGCCGCCGGGCGAGGGCGAGCAGGCTTCGCGCGGGGACGGCGTAGCGGAGCCAGCCGGCGCGCAGCGAGGCATCGTACCGGCGCAGCGCGCGCGACAGCGCTGGCTCGCGCAGGTCGCGCGGCAGCAGGCGCACGAGCAATTCCGCCGAGGCGAAGGCCAGCGACAGGCCCTGCCCGGTGATCGCGTCGACGTATCCGGCGGCGTCGCCGATCAGCGCTAGCCCCGGGGCCACCCGCGCCTTCACGGGGCGTGACAGCGGCCCGGAACCGCGCGCTTCGGACTCCAGCGTGGCGCCGCGCACGCGCTCGCCCAGCGCCGGGAAGCGGTCGAGCAGCGATTCGAACGACGCCTTCTCGGCGAGCGCGTCCTCCTGCCAGAGGAAGGCCAGGTTCACGGAGCGCGGCCCGACCGGGGTGACGTAGGCCTCCGCGCCCGCCGACCAGTGCACCTCGACCAGGTCGCTCCAAGGTGGGAGGCGGAGGTGACGCCGCAGCCCGAATCGCCGCGGGCCGCGCACCGGCAGCTCGAGCCCGGCGGCGCGGCGGAGCGCTGAGTTGAGCCCATCGGCGGCGACGACCAGGCGCGCCTCGACCGTTCCAGCGTCGGTGTCGAGCCGGCCGCCGGACACGCTGCGGACTCCGGCGTTCCGGATCTCCGCCCCCGCTTCGCGCGCCCGCCGCTGCAGGGCCTGGGAGAGTGCCGTTCGCCGCACGCCCAGCCCGCTGCCGGCGCGGAACCGGCCCTCCACGCTCGAGCCGTCCTCCTGCACGTAGCGGATGCCGCGGAACGGAGTGCATTGATCGTCCGCGACCTCACCGAGGACGGAGAGCCTCTCCAGCGCCTCGAGGCCGCGCGGCATCAGCCCCTCGCCGCAGGCCTTGTCGGGCACGCCGGGCGTCCGCTCGAGGACCACGGTGGAGAACCCGGCGCGGGCGGCGTGCACGGCCGCGGCGAGCCCGGCGGGACCGCCGCCGCAGATCGCGACGTCCCAGATCATCGCGAGAAGCGCAGGCGCGCCAGGGCTGCGGCCGAGAGCGCCGCCTCGCGCGCCATCCGCAGCAGCGAGATCTTTTGAGGCGGGCGCAGCTCGTTCTCGACGAGCTGGCGAAGGGCCTCCGCGCGGCGCAGCTTGCCGCTGGAGGTGCGCGGGAGCGTCCCGGGCGACAGGAGCCTGACGGTGTGCGGCCGGACGCCAGTGCGCTCGACGATGCGCGCCCGTACCGCGTCCTCGCCGAGGGCGCCTTCGCGCTCCACTTCCACCAGGAGCGCCAGCTCCTCTCCGTCGGCGCCGTCGGGGACCAGGCCGACGGCGACCGCGCAGCCGGGGCGCGCCCCGGGCAGGCCGTCCAGGGCGTCCTCGAACTCCTGGGGAGAGTGGTTTGCCCCGCGCAGGACCACGACGTCCTTGGCGCGCCCGGACACGACCAGCTCGCCTCCGTCCACGAATCCGAGATCGCCGGTGTCCAGCCAGCCGTCGCGCACGGCCTGCGCGGTCGCGTCCGCGTCCTGGAAGTAGCCGCGCATCACCGAGGGGCCGCGGACGCGGATCGAGCCCACCGAGCCGTCCGGCAGCTCGCGCCCGTCCTCTGCCTGGATGCTCACCTCCACGCCGGCGACCGGCAGTCCGACCGAGGCGAGCTCGCGCTCCGCACGGCGCATCGTGCGGGGCCCCCGCCCCGGAGGCGAGAAGGTCACCGCCAGCGATGCTTCCGAGAGGCCGTAGACGGGCATCAGCGCGCGCGGGTCGAATCCGAATCGGGCGAACCGGTCGCAGAAACGCCGCAGCGCCGCGGGGGCGATCGGCTCGGCCCCGTTCAGCACCAGGCGCAGGCAGGACAAGTCTGCGCCTTCCAGCTCCTCGTCGCGGATCCGCTTCGCGCACAGCCCGAAGGCGAAGTTGGGCGCCACGGTCAGGGTGGCGCGCGTCCGGGCGATCGCGCGAAGCCACAGGGCCGGTCGCGCGAGGAACGCTTCGGGCGGGAGCAGCGCCAGCGGCCCGGGGTGGTAGACGGCGAGCAGCAGGCAGCCGATGAGCCCCATGTCGTGGTAGAGCGGCAGCCACGAGACGCCGCGCTGCCGCAGCGGCCCCTCCTCAGGGATGTAGGCGTCGATCGCCGCCACGTTCGCGAGCACGTTGGCGTGCGTGAGCGCGACTGGCTTGGGCTCCACCGTGGTCCCGGAGGAGAACTGGATGAGCGCCAGGTCGCCGGGCGCGGCGGGTACCTCCAGCTCGCCGCCCCGGGGAAGATCGGAGACGGTGCGCACACCCAGCTCGGGTCGGGCGCGGGCGGCGGCCTGGCCGAGCAGCCGCCCGGCGCGGGCGTCGGTGAGCAACAGCCGCGCCCCACAAGACCGCAACAGGCGCGCCGTGCGCGCGTGGAACTCGTCGAGGCGGCCCAGCCGCACGGGCGGGTAGAGAGGCACCGGGATTGCCCCTGCGAGCAGCGCGCCGAAGAAGGCGTCCATGAAGTCCACGCCGGTGGGCAGCACCAGGGCAACCCGGTCGCCGGGCCGGATCCCCAGCCCCGCCAGGCCGGCCGCGGCGCGGCGGGCGCGGAGGCGCAGGTCGGAAAAGGAAAAGTGCTGCGACTGCTCCCGGGCGTCGAGGAAGGTCAGCCCTGCCGGCCCGGTTGGGGTCGGGGTCGAGGTCGGGGTCGAGGTCGGGGTCGCGGCCGAGGTCGGGGTCCGGGTCGGAGTCGACGCCTCGGCCGCTGCCGCGAGCGCCTCGCCGATGGTGGCGTGCTTCAGCGGCGGCAGCGGCGGTCCGCGCAGCATCAGCGGCCTTCCGCCCGCGCGGCCACCAGCCCGGCGAGATCGCCGACGGTGCGCACCTCGACGGCGTCCTGCTCCGCGAGCGCGACGCGGAAGTGGTCCTCGAGCCCCACCACCAGCGTCAGCACGCCGACCGAGTCGAGCTGCAGGTCCGCGAGCAGGTCGTCCTCCGCGCGCACGTCCCGCGCGATGCCGAGCTCCTCGCGGAGCACGCGGCCGATCACCGCGATCACCTCCGCCGGCTCAGCCACGTCCGTGACCTCCGGGCAGGAAGCGCGGGCGTCCGGCGAACGCGTCCTGCCACACGGCGCCCAGCGCCGCCTCCTCCGCGCGGATGCGCACCCGCAATACGACGAGGTTGAGCGCCGAGAACACCAGGGCCGTGACCCAGCAGCCGTGCACCAGCGGGACGGCGATCATCTCCAGCACGACCGCGGCGTAGTTCGGGTGGCGCACGAATCGGTAGGGCCCGCGCTGCACGGGCGCCTCCCCGGGGACGACGATGACGCGCACGTTCCAGCGATCCCCCAGCGAAGCGACGACCCAGTAACGCAGCCCCTGCGCGCCGACCGCGGCGGCGAGCGCGGCCCAGCCCAGCGCGCCGGGGAAGGGCCGGAACGCGGACTCGAGTGCGCACGAGGCGAGGAAAGCCGTGTGGAGCGCGACCATGACGGGAAAGTGCGCCTGCCCGGATTCCCGGCCTCCGCGCGCGAGCGCCCGGGCCGCGTTGCGGCGCGACAGCGTCACCTCCACGAGCCGCTCGGCCGCCAGCAGCAGGAGGAACCCCAGGTACAGCGCGCGCGAAGTCACCATCGCAGCAGCACCAGCTCGGAGCAGAAGCCGGGTCCCATCGCGATGAGCAGGCCCAGGTCGCCCGGACGCGCCTCGCCGGAGTCGAGCAGGTCCCGCAGGACGAAGAGCACCGAGGCGCTGGAGAGGTTCCCCACCTCCTGCAGCGAGTCCCAGGTGCGACGCAGCGCCTCCCGGGGCAGCTCCAGCGCCTCCTCGAACGCCTCCAGCACGCGCGGTCCGCCGGTGTGGCAGATCCAGTGCCGGACGGCCGCGCGCGAGACGCCGTGCGCGCCGAGGAACCCGTCGACGTCGCCGCGCACGCGCTCCCGCACCAGCTGCGGCACCTGGGGCGAGAGCACCACCTTGAAGCCGGAGTCGACCACGTCCCAGCCCATCACCCGCTCGGTGCCGGGGTAGAAGACCGAGCGGGTGGCGAGCACGCGCGGCCCGCGCGCCGGCCGATCGCCACCGCCGATCAGCACGGCCGCCGCGCCGTCGCCGAACAGGCCGCTGGCGATGATGTTGGCGACCGACAGGTCCTCGCGCTGCAGCGTGAGCGAGCACAGCTCGACGGCCACGAGCCCCGCCACTTGGCCCGGGAAGGCGCGCACCGCATCGGAAGCGCGGGCGAGGCCGGCCGCGCCGGCGACACACCCGAGCCCGAAGAGCGGCACGCGCTTCACGTCGTCGCGCAGGCCCATCCGGTTCACCAGCCGCGCGTCGATCGACGGCGTCGCCAGCCCCGTGACCGTCACGAAGTAGAGATGGTCGACGTCCCGCGGCCGCAAGTCCGCGCGGAGCAGCGCCTGCTCGAGCGCCTTCTCCCCCAGCTCGACAGCCGCGGCGATCCACGCGTCGTTGCGCTGGGCGAACGACTCCAGCTCCGCGTAGCGATCGAGCGGCAGCGCCAGGTGGCGGCCGCCGACGCGCACCGAGCGGTGCAGCTGCTCGAGCCGGTCCAGGTTGAAGTGCTTCCGCCCCCAGTGCGCGCGGAAGGCGGCGAGCAACGTCTCCTGATCGACGTAGTTCTCCGGCAGCGCGGCAGCGGCGGAGAGGATGTGCGGCTCGCCCACCCCGTCCTCCTACTTGCCCACCTCGAGCGGCAAGGTCACGCGCACCTCGCGCTGGCCGCCGTCGTGCAAGAGCCGCAGCGGCACGCGGAACGAGTTCTTCACCGGATAGCAGGCCTTGTGATCGGCCGCGTCGCACGCCACCGCGCGGAGCTCCACCAGGAGCTCCGAATCCACGTCGTACAGGTGCTGCGCCTCGACGCGCAGCTCGATCTCCTCGCTGCGGCCGCCGCGCGCCTCGCCCCGGGTGAATTCCGGCGCGACTTGCAGCAGGTCGCTGCGGCGGGACACTTCCAGCGCCGCGGACCAGGGCGCGCCCGCCGAAAGCTCGAGCCCCTCCGGCGCGGCGACGGTCAGCACCAGCTTGCCGGGGCCGGGAGCGAATCCCTTGTCGCGCGGCGCCGGGAGGATGGCGGTGAACCATCCGGCGCCGCCCTCGCCCGGCGCGAGGGGCTTCGCGCCGACCGCGACGCCGTACCGCGGAGCGGGCGCGCCGCGCACGGTCAGCTCGTACGCGCGCTCCCCGCCGGCGCTCACCTTCACGATCCGGTGGTGGTTGGTGTCGGCGACCAGCACCTCGCCGGACGGCAGCACCGAAAGGCCGGCCGGCTGGGAGAGCCGGGAATCGACGGCTCCCTCGAAGAAGGGGTCGAGCCGCAGCCCGTCGGGCGAGAACCGCTTCAGCTTGTCGTTGTAGGTATCCGCGACGATGAGGCCGCTCGCCGTGGCCGCGACCGCGAGCGGATGTTGCAGCATGCCGGTCTCGATCTTCCCCACCCGATCGCCGAAGTCGAACAACCCCGGGCCGCCCGCAAGTGTGTAGACGCGCCGGGTGCGCAGGTCGATTGCGCGCACGCCGCTCGACTCGCTGTCCGCCACGTACAGCACCTCGTTCTGCAGGGAGAGCCCGGAGGGTTGGGCGAGGGCGGCCTGGGGGCCTGGACCGTCGATCAGCGCCTCGCGGCCGTTCCCGGCGACCGGCTCGATGGTCCCCTCGTCGAGCGCGACCACGGCGACCTGGTGCGAGCCGGCCAGCGCGACGTACAGCTCGCGGTCGCGCAGCGCCAGGTCCCACGGCGAGCGCAACGGCGTCTCCAGCGCGCGGGTGCGCTGCGAGAGCGGCGTCCGCCCCAGCTCGGCCGTGCCCGCCAGGCGGTGCAAGGTGCGCTCGCGCAGGTCGGCCCGGAAGACCGCGTGCGCGCGCGCGTCGGCGATGTAGAGCGAATCGCCGGAGAGCGCGAGCCCCTGCGGATCGTCGAGCGCGGCCTCGGCGAACGGGCCCTCGCGGTGCCCGCGCAGGCCGCTGCCGATGGTGTCCTGCACGGCGCCGTCCGGCCCGAGGATCAAGACGCGGTGGTGCCCCGAGTCGGAGACCACGATCCGGCCGTGCGAGGTGGAGACGACCTTGCCCGGGAAGGAGAGGGTCTGTTCGTCGCGCGGCCCGGCCCGCACCAGGCGCAGCGGGGCGGCGGCGAGCGTTCCCTCCTCGCGCGCGCGCGCCAGCTGTTCCGAGACGAACGCCTCCAGGACGGACGGATCGGGCTCGCCGGGGGCGACCGCCGCCAGCGTCCCGTCGGGCCGGATGATCACCAGCGTCGGCCAGCTGCGCACCGCGTACTGCGACCACAGCTGCATCTCGCTGTCCACGGCCACCGGGTGGGACACGCCGTAGCGCCGCATCGCCTGCAGGATGTGCTCGGCGTCCTTCTCGGCGTCGAACTTGGCGGAGTGCACGCCGATGACCACCAGCGGGTCCTCGCGGTGCCGCTCCTCCAGATCGCGCAGCACCGGCAGCACGTGCATGCAGTTGATGCAGCAGTAGGTCCAGAAGTCGAGGATGACGAGCTGCCCGCGCAGGTCGCGGATCGACGGCGGCCGGTCGACGTTCAGCCAGGCCGTCGCTCCGGCGAGGTCCGGCGCGTGGATGCGCTCGCGCATGGCGTCCCTTGTAAATCGTCTGTCCGACGCCCTGGCAAGCAATTCCGCGCGATCGAGGCCAGAATCGTCGCGCTTGGAAAGGCGTAGCGCCACCGGATACGCCGGCGACTAGATCATCTCCTTGCCCGCGCGGCCGTTCACCTCGCTCCGCAGCGCCTGCAGGTCGGACTCCTCGGGGCGCCACTCGGCGAGGTGGGCCAGGCGCCGCTCGGCGAAGCGATGCGCGGCGTGCACCACGGACCCGCGGCCGTGGTGGCGGGAGCCGACCTCGCGCAGGACGCGCGGGCGGTGCTCCGGATCGACGCGCCCGTCCCCGCCCACGCGGATCTTCGAGAACCACACCCGGCGCACCGCGGAGGGCTTGCGGTTGCGCACCTCGACGGCCATTCCGATGCAGCGCACGTAGCCGTCGCCGTCGTGCGCGAGCGCACGCTCGCCCGCGAGGAAGCGCTGCATCGACGGCAAGGGGATGCGGCGGATGTTGCCTGGAGCGGTCCGCTGGAAGAACCAGAGGGCCATGCTTCCTCCTGCACTTCGGGTACCACGGAACCGCTCCGCGCCCCCGGCGGCGGAGGGCCCGCTGTCGCTCGATGAACGGTTCGCGCGCGCGACGCGCCCCTCGATCAGGCCCTGGAGCAGCGTGCGGTGGCAGTGCGCGGGGTCGGTGCAGGTGGACGAGCAGAGCAGCGTGATCGTCTCACCGGCGGCCACCCGGAGCGCCAGCTCGCCGATGGCGGAGGTCTGCTCGCGCATCTCGGAGAGGTACCGCTTGCGGTACTCGGGCCACGAGACCTTCGGGGCGCCCCCTTTGCCGTGGAACGCGGCCAGGAGCTCGGGGCTGGGACCCAGCTCCTTGCGCCATTCGTCCCACGTTTCATTTCCTTTCGGGAGCCCGCGGGGACGGTACCGGCAGACCAGGATCCGCAGTCCGTCGCCGGGCTGTCCCGGGTCGTTCCAGCGGCGCGTACGGAGGGCCATGTGTGGGAGGTTCTCCCTCCGAATCCATTCTTTTGCACTCGGAGACCCGTCGAGTAGGCTTCTCACCATCGTGCCGGCCACTCGCCTTCTCGTCCTCGCCGACCCGAAGATGCTGCAAGCGCTGGCAAGCGGACTGCGCGAGGGCGGCAGATTCGACGTGCTCACCCTGCCGTTCGGCGACCCCGGGGCGGCGGCTGCCGCGCAGCGCGCGGACGCGCTGGCGCTCTTCTATGGGACTCTGGACCGACCGCTGCAGGCCGCCCTGCAAGCGCTCGCCCCGGCGGTGCGCGGGCGGGGCGGCCGCGTGATCGCGGTGCTTCAGCGCGAGCAGGCGGCGCAGCGGGACGACTGCTTCAAGGCGGGCGCGAGCGACCTGCTCTTCATGCCCATGCCCAAGGAGCAGTTCGTGGCGCGCCTCGCCGAAGCCGTCGGGCTTTCGTACGCGGCCGAGCGCGGGGCGCCGGCCGCGGTGCAGGTCGGCGCGCGAGGGAACCTGGTGCCGCTCGCGCAGGCCACGGTCACGGCGTCGGGAGTGCACGGCGGCGCGGCGCTACCCTTCCAGCCGGGCGAGACGGTCCGCCTGTCCTGGGGCCCTTTCGAGACGTGGGGACTGGTCGTTCGCGCCACGCCCGACCCGCAGATCCGGTTCGCCGGCGTCACGCCGGACGAGGAGGCCGGCATCCGCGACTGGACGCGGCAGGCGATGAGCGGCGCGGCCGCAAAACCTGCCGTGGTTCCCGCGGGGCCCGCGCCGGCCGCCGGAGCGTCCGCGCGGCCGCCCGCGACACCGGCCGCCTCCGCTCCCCGTCCCTCTACACCTCGGCCGCCTCCGGTCGTAGCGCCGCGGGCCGCCCCCGTGGTTCCTCCCGCGCAGCCTGCGCGCGCCACTCCGACCGGCGCCAGGGCGCAGGGTGGGCCTCCTCCAGGATTCGCGGAGCGACCGCGCGTCAAGGACACCACGCCGGCGCGTCCTCCGCCAGGTCCTGCGCGCGCTCCGACAGCCGGCAACGGCCAGCCGCCCCCCAAGGCGGGGACCGTTCCGGCCCGCGCCTCGCAGGCCGCGGCGCCGGCAGCCGCGCCGCCGGCAGCGCCGGGACTGTCCGATCTGTTCGACGACGGCGCTCCGGCGATCCCCGATGCCGCGCCGGCCGTTGCCGCCCCGATGTGGCCGGAGGTGCCGCCGGCCGACGCGTGTCTCCTGGCCGGCGTCGCGCTCGTGCGCGACAAGAAAGCGCCAGGGGATACGGCGCCCGCGATCGCCGCCGCCGCGAAGAAGATCGCCGGCGTGCTGAACGTGGGCGAGCGCGGCGCGCTGGAGAAGGCCGGCACGGAGTCGCCCTTCGCCGACGCGCTGGCGGCTCGCATCGCGCTCGAGGTGGGCCGAGCGGAAGCCACGCGCCTGTTCACCAGCCAGCCGCCACCGTTGGTGGACGACGCCTCGGTGAAGGCCATGATCCAGCTCGTGGATGCGGCCTCGGCGCGCCTGCAGAAGGAGGCGGACGGCGCCATCAGCCGGGGCGAGGTGGAGAGCCTGCAGCTGATCACCGCCTCGAGCGCCGCGCTCTCGCGCGATCTGCACTCCTTCAAGGAGACCGCCGACCGTCTGCGCGGGGTGGGCGCGGCTCCCCGACTCGGCGCCGGATCGCTCGACCCGGAAGTGGTGCTTCCCGGTCAGGCCTGGCGTCCGCCGCCCAAGACCACCGAGCCTGCGCCGGTCAGGGCCGAGCTGCGCGAGTTCCAGGGGATGGGAGAGTCCTCGGGCGAGGGCCGCGGGGCGCGGGCGCTGCTCGTGTGCATGCTCGCGCTCGGCGGCGCGCTCATCAACGTGTTGTTCTTCGCGTACCCGCGCGTGCACGAGCTGCCGCCCGTGGCGGGCATCGCGCGCATCGAGGTGTCCGGGCAGACGGCGCGAGTCACGCTCGCCTCCGACTTCGACGACCGGCAAGACGCGGCGCTCGGCGCGGTGGTGCAAGTCTTGCGCGACCGGGGGGTCCGGAATGCCGTGCTCGTGCGGCAGAACGGCAGCGGAGCCGGTCAGCTCTCGGTCACCGACGGAAAAGCGTACGGGCTTCCTCCCGCGGTCAAGCGCAACGACGTCCCGCTTCCCGTGGTGCCCCCTCAGGCACTCCCGCAGCCCGCGCCCCAGCCCGACCGGTCTCCCCCTCAACCCGCACAGACGGCCGCCGGGCAGCCGCGCAAGCGCTGAGTCGCTCGCGCGACGAGGCCGATCAGAACATCGGGAATTCGACCGGGTCGGCCACGGGATCCGAGCCCTGCCAGGACTCCGTGTACGAGTACAACCCGACGCCCTGGAAGTTGCCCTTGGCGGTGAGGGTCAGGATCTTGCCGTCGGGGGTGACGCTGTACTGGTAGCGCAGGCGGACGGCGCCATCCATGCTGGGAAGGTTGAGCCAGTCCGGAGCGCTCGTGTTCCAGGCGGTAGGAAATCCGAGGGGAGGTGTCCCGGTGACCGGGTCGACCGGGTTCCACGTGCTGACGCCGCCGGGGGTGACGGGCAGCGGAAACGCGCTTTGGCCGTTGTAGGTGGCGATGAACTGCATGCGCAGCTTGCTGATGGTCGTCTGCATCTCGGACCTGCGCGCGCGCGCGGTGAACTTCTGGTAGTAGGGGATCGCGAGCGTGGACAGGACGCCGATGATCGAGACGACGATCATCAGCTCGATGATGGTGAAACCGCGGTTCCCGCTGCGCCGAGCCGTTTTCCGTTCCATGTGAAGGATTGTCGTTGCGACGATCGCCCGCCGCAAGTCCGCGGGCGTGCGTTCGGGTGCTACTTCTTGCGGGCGAGTAGGTCGGCCGGCACCAGCGCGTCCGGCCCGAAGCGATCGGCGATGCGGTCGAGCGCGGCATTGAGGCGCGCCCGCTTCCGCTCCGCGGGCTGGACATGGTCGAAGAGCCCCAGCTGCGGGCCGGCGCCCAGGTCGCCGGCGTGCACTCCCGTGAGGCGGGCCGGGCGATCGTCCACCTTGCCCAGGAGCCGCCGCGCGACCGCGTAGATCTGCGCGCCGTCGTCGGTTGGCTCGGCGAGGGTCTCCTGACGGGTGGCGATGCGGAAGTCGGCGAACTTCACCTTGAGGTGGACCGAGCGCGCGCGCAGCCCGGCGCGACGGAGGCGCGAGGCGACCCGGAGCGCCTGCCCGTGGATGAAGGGGAGGAGGTCGTCGCCTCGCAGGTCCTCCTCGAACGTCTCCTCCGCGCCGACGCTCTTCGCCTCGCGGTCCGGCTCGACCGCGCGATCGTCCAAGCCGTTCGCCAGGTCGTGCAGCCACGGGCCCAGGCTGCCCAGCTCGCGCTCGAGCTGTGCCCGGTCGGCGGCGGCCACCTCGCCGATGCGCCGGAGCCCGTGCCGCAGCAGGACCTCCTCGGTCTTGGGGCCGACTCCCCACAGACGCGCGACGGGGAGCGGCGCGAGGAACTCGCGGACGCCACCCTCCGGAACCACCACCAGCCCGTCGGGCTTGCGCAGGTCCGAGGCGATCTTCGCGGCGAATTTCACCTCGGCGACTCCTACCGAGGCGGTGAGGCCCAGCTCGTTGCGGATGCGGTCCTTGATCCGGCGCGCCTGCTCGACGGGTGCGCCGTGCAGCGCGACGGAGCGCGTGACGTCGAGGAACGCCTCGTCCAGCGAGAGGCCCTCCACTTCGGGCGTGAAGGCGTGGAAGATGTGGAAGACCTCCTCGCTCACCTCGGAGTAGCGGTCGAAGCGCGGGGGAACGACGAGCAGATCCGGGCAGAGGCGCAGCGCGCGCGCCATGGGCATGGCGCTGCGGATGCCGAACGGACGGACCGCGTAGCTCGCGGCGAGCACCACCCCGCGCCGCGCGCTGCCCCCCACCACCAGCGGCTTGCCGCGCAGGGAAGGGTCGTCGCGCTGCTCCACCGACGCGTAGAAGGCGTCCATGTCGACGTGGAGGATGGCGCGCGGCACGCCGGGCATCATACCTTCGCCGGCCATTGGAACCTCTCCGAGCCATCGAGAACCGCGTGCGGCGCTGGCTGTTCGGCCGCGACTTCGCCGTCTGGTACGACCCGCGCTACCGGCTGCCTTTGCCCAGCCTGGAGGCGCGCACGGGCCTCGACACGCGCCGCGCCGACTTCGCCGCCTGGTTTTTGCTGGACCGCGGCGCCGTCCGGCCGGCGCGGGTGCGCAGGCCCGCGCGCATCGGCTACGACGACCTGGCCCGGGTGCACGCGCCCGGGCTGCTCGACTCGCTCGACCGGCCGGAGACCCTGGCCCGCATCTACTCGGTCGACCCGGGCGACGTCCGTCCCGAGGAGCTGATGACCGCGGTCCGCCTCGCCTGCGGCGGGACGCTGCAGGCGGCGCGATCCTGCTTGCGCCCGGGACCGCGCAGCGTCGCGCGCCGCGAGCTGAACCTCTCCGGCGGATTCCACCATGCGGGCCGGGCGCGCAACGGCGGGTTCTGCCCAGTGAACGACGTGGCGGTGGCCGTCGCGGTGCTGCGCCACGAGGGGTTTCGCGGGCGGGTGGCCGTGCTGGACCTCGATGCCCACCCGCCGGATGGGACCGCGGACTGCCTGCGCGCCGACGGCGAGGTGTGGATCGGATCGATCTCGGGCGTGGACTGGGGACCGCTGCCCGGAGTGGACGAGACGGTCCTGGCGGAGCGCGCGGGCGAGGCCGAGTACCTGAGGGCGCTCGACGGGCTGCTCGAGCGCATGCCCCCGGCGCAGATCGCCTTCGTGCTGGCCGGCGGCGACGTGCTGGCGGGGGACGCGCTGGGAAAGGTGGGCCTCTCGCTGCAGGGAGCGCGGGAGCGCGACTTCCGCGTGGCGGACGCGCTCTTTCGCGTCCCGAGCGTGTGGCTCCCCGCCGGCGGCTACGGGCCGGACGCCTGGAAGGTCCTGGCCGGCACCGGCCTCGCGCTCGGGACGCGGTCGCGGACGAAGGTGCCCGACGACTACGACCCGCTCGCGAGGCGCTACTCGCGCATCGCGGCGCGCCTCACTCCGGCGGACCTGGGCCCGCCCGCGGGGGAGGACGAGCTGCTGCTCGCGGAGCTGGGTCAGCGGAGCGCGCGGCCGCTCCTGCTCGGGACCTACAGCGTGGAAGGGCTCGAGCTCGCCCTGGCGCGGTACGGCCTGTTGGGCGAGCTGCGCCGGCTGGGCTACGGACCGTTCCGCGTCACCGCCTCCAGCGACGCGGTCGGAGATCGCGCGCGGCTGTTCGGGCGCGGCGAGGACGGCGAGGAGCACCTGCTCATCGAGTGCGTGCTGGAGAAGCGCGAGGTGGCCGGCGAGCCGGTGCTGTACGTGCACTGGCTCACGCTGCGCCACCCGCTGGTGCGGTTCTCGGCGCAGCGGCCGCCGCTGCCGGATCAGGAGGTGCCGGGGCTCGGCCTGGCGCGAGAGATGACCGCGCTGTTCGCGCGAATCGCCGAGCGGCTGGGGCTCGCCGGGATCGCCTTCCGGCCGGCTGCGTTCCACACGGCGTACGCGGGACGCGCGCAGCTCCGCTTCGTCGATCCAGCGCGGCAAGGGCGGTTCGAGGCGTTGGTGCGCGACCTCGCCGGCATCCCGCTGCCGGCGGCGACCGCGGCGGTGGCCTCGGGGCAGGTCCTGCTCGACGGGAAGCCGTACCGGTGGGAACCCGACGAGATGGTGCTCTGGCGGGAGCCGCACGCCGCGGACGAGCAGGCGATCGCCGCCGCGCGCGCCGCCGCCCGCTTCAGCCTCGGCGGCGGCTAGGGCACCGCGGTCGGGCGGCGGCCGGTCAGGAAGTTCAGCACGATCATCACCAGGCCGACGATGAGCGCCAGGTGGATCGCCCAGAAGGTCACCTTGAACGCCAGACCGATGAGCCACAGCACGATCAGGATCACGCCGATGATCGCGAGCATGCGCGCACCTCCTCGGCGTTCAACATGCATCGCGCTCTGCCGGTGTGCCTGCCCGGCTGCCCGCCAGCCGCCGCCGCCAGCCGCCGCCGCAGGGCGGCGCTGCGCTCTTGGAGGGGCTGTCAGGCGGCGCTGTGCTTTCATCGTCCGTCGATGTACGTCTGCAGCTGCTCGATGAGGAACTGCTTCTCGTCGAGCATGAGCTGGATGACGTCGCGCATGGAGACGATCCCGACCACCTTGCCGCCGTCCTCGACCAGCAGGTGCCGGGTGAAATGGTCGCGCATCGTGTTCGCGCACTCGCTCTCGCTCGACCGGGTCGGGATGGTGGGCAGGTCGGTGCGCATTGCTTCGCCGATCGGCATCGAGCCCGAGTCGCCGCGCGCCAGCACGCGCCCGACCAGGTCGCGCTCGGTGACCAGGCCGATGATCCGGCCTGCCTCGCGAACGGCGACGGAGCCGACCTTGCGGTCCGCCATCAGCCGCGCCGCCTCGCGGCAAGGCGTCATGGAGTCGAGCGCGATCACGTCGCGCGTGACGTGCCTCTCGATGCTCGCCATGGTGCCTCCCAGTCGCCGCCGGATAGGGCGGCGCTGCGTTTTTCATGCCCCGGACATCATTGCATGACTTCTAAGGATATCTCCGCCCGCGGAGTCAAGGCCGGCCGGGGGTGCGTTCGCTCGTGGACGGCGTTACGGCGGAGGTCGGAGGGGCCACCGCGGGTTAGAACCTCCCGGCGTGGATCTCCCGGCCCATCTGGAGCGCCTGCGCTCGCTGCTGGAAGCGGAGCGCGAGGCCGAGCGCGAGCGGTTCGCAGAGGCGACCGCGAAGCTCTCGCTCGCCGAGCGCGCCGCGCGGGGAATGGCCGCGGTGGACCTGCAGGCGGCCGACGAGGAGGCGCTTGCCGGGCGCGCGCTGGTCACCTTCGCGCCGGCGCCGGGGCGCGATCCGGGAGGGGCCCAGATCGGAGTCGGCTCGCCGGTCCGGGTGGTGCAGCGGCGCGAGGTGCCGGAGGACGCGCCGTCCGGGATCGTCGCGCGAAGGACGCGCGGCCGGATCGCGGTCGCCTTCGATCAGCCGCCGCCCGACTGGGTCACGGAAGGCCGGGTCGCGCTGGAGCTGCTCCCCAGCCCGGTGACCTTCGAGCGCCTCGCGGGAGCGCTGCGGCGGATCTCCGAGGCGCCGCGGTGGCAGGGCCCGCTGCGAGGCGAGCCTCTGCGCTTCCTGCAGAGCGCGCGCGGTCCGCGGCTCGCCCACGACCTCAATCCCGAACAGGCGCAGGCGCTCGAGCTGGCCGACCGCGCCGAGGACCTCATGCTGGTGCATGGGCCGCCCGGCACCGGCAAGACCACCGTGCTGGTGGAGGTCATCCGGAGGGCCGCCGCGCGGGGCGACTCCGTGCTGGCGTGCGCGCCGTCCAACCTCGCCGTCGACAACCTCGTGGAGCGGCTCGCCGCGGCGGGCGTCGATCCGGTGCGCATCGGCCATCCGGCGCGGGTGCTTCCCGCGGTGCTCGAGCACACGCTCGACGCTCGGGTGCACGAGCACGAGGAGGCGAAGCTGGCCGCGCGGCTGGTCAAAGACGCCCTGCAGCTCCGCCACGCCGCGCGGAAGCAGCGCTCGAAGCGCGGCCCGGGCCGCTTCTCCGAGTCGCGCGCGCAGGAGCGCGAGGCCCGCGCGCTGCTCGCCGAGGCTCGCGAGCGCGAGGACCGCGCCGAGGCCGACGTGCTGGAGCGGGCGCAGGTCGTTCTCGCCACCTTGACCGGGAGCGAGTCCAAGGCTTTGCGGAAGCGGCGCTTCGACCTCGCCGTGATCGACGAGGCGACCCAGGCCGTGGAGCCCGCCGCCTACCTCGCCCTGCTCAAGGCAGATCGCGCCGTCCTGGCGGGCGATCACCTGCAGCTCCCACCCACCGTGCTGAGCGAGGCGGGGCAGCGGGGCGGCCTGGCAATCTCGCTCTTCGAGCGGCTGGCACAGGCCCGCGGCGATGCGATGGTCACCCTGGCGGAGCAGCACCGGATGAACGAGCGCATCATGCGCTACCCGTCCGATGCGCTCTACGGCGGCAGGCTGCGCGCGCATCCCTCCGTCGCCGGGCACGCGCTCGACGAGGCGCCGCTGGAAGTGATCGACACCGCCGGCCGGGGATTCGACGAAGAGACGCCGGAGGGCTCGGAGAGCAAGGTGAACCCCGGCGAGGCGGAGCTGGCCGCCGCCGAAGCGCAGCGGCTGCTCGACCGGGGCGTCGCGCCGTGGGACATCGCGGTGATCGCGCCTTACGACGCGCAGGTGCAGCTCCTCAGGCAGCACCTCGCCGCGCACACCGACCTCGAGGTGGACACGGTGGACGGGTTCCAGGGCCGCGAAAAGGAAGCCGTGATCGTCTCGCTCACGCGCAGCAACGAGGCGGGCGAGCTGGGGTTCCTCGCCGACATCCGCCGCATGAACGTGGCGCTCACCCGCGCCCGCAAGAAGCTGGTGGTGGTGGGCGACGGCGCTACGGTCCGTCGCCATCCCTTCTACGACGGGTTCTTCCGCTACGCCGAATCGCTCGGCGCCTGGCAATCCGCCTGGACCCGCTGAGCCAAACCAATTGCACCACGGAGGCACACGGAAGTCACTAAAAGCGTCTCACGCAGAGCTCGCAGAGTCCGCGGAGAGAAACAAAACAATTTTTGCTCTGCGGTCTCCGCGTGCTCCGCGAGAAACGTTTTTCGTGCTCCGTGTGCTCCGTGGTGCGATCGTTTTGGCTTGGTAAGTCGTCTTCCGCGGCTGTGTGGTGGGTGTTAAGGTTCGCGGGCCATGTTGGTCGAGGCGAGCGAGCACGACTCGGGAGAGCTGTGGGCGGAAGCGCTGGAGCGGGGGCGCATCGTGCGCTTCGCCCGGCCTCCCATCGAGCTGCCCGCGCCCGAGGAGCTGGCCTTCCTGCGCGAGGGCCTCGCTGCGTTCCTCGAGCGCAAGAACGTCAGCTACTACCCCGAGGCGGAACGGCTGGCCGGACTGCGCGGGCCGCCCGAGGTGCGGCGGCGGGCGCAGGCCATCCTGCGGCAGCATTCGAGGCGGGTGCGCGGCTTCCTCGAGCGCGCCATGCCGGCATTCACGCACGGATGGCAGCCGGGGACCTCCAGCTTCCGCCCTCTGGAGGAGCAGGGGCGCAACCTCTCCGCGCACGCGAGCAACGAGCTGGTCCACGTGGACGCGGGCGCCTACGGCGCGACGCACGGGGACCGGATCCTGCGCTTCTTCGTCAACGTGAACCCGGACCGTGAGCGGGTGTGGGTGACGAAGGGGACCTTCGCAGAGCTGTACCGCCGGCACGCGCGGGACGCGGGCGTCGACCGGGTGGAAGTCGCGCCCAGCGTGGCCGAGCGGGCCCTTTCGGCGGTCGTTCGAGCGGGCCGCCATGCGATCCCCATGCTGCGGGTCATCGAGAGCTCCCCGTACGACCGGGCCATGCGCCGCTTCCACAACTGGATGAAGGACACCCCTTCCTTCCAGCGGAGCGAGGAGGGGCTGCGGGAGATCTCGTTCGCCCCCTTCCAGGCGTGGATGGTCCTGACCGACGGCGTGTCGCATGCGTGCATCCTCGGCCAGCACGCGCTGGTGGACACCTTCCTGGTGCCGCTCGCCAACTGCCGCCTTCCCGCGGAGACGCCGTACCGGATCCTGGCCGGCGCGCGCGCATGACTCCTCCCGGGACCGTGCTGGTGCTGCGCTTCAGCGCGGTCGGCGACGTGGTGCTCACCGCGCCGGCGCTCGAGGCGCTGCGCCTCGCCTGGCCCGGGACGCGCATCGTGGTGGCGGTGAAGGAGCGCCTCGCCCACCTCTTGCGGCACAACCCCAACGTCGACGAGGTGCTGGAGCTGCGGCGCGGCGAAGGGCCCATCTCCTTCGCCCGGCGGATCCGCCAGAAGCGGCCCGGGGCGGTGCTCGACCTGCACAACAAGATCCGCAGCAAGCTCCTGCGCTGGCAGCTCCCCGGCGTGCGCGCGGTGGTGTGGCGCAAGCGCGACTTCCGCGACACCCTGCCGGTGAAGCTCGCGCTGCGCCCGTACCGCGCTTCGATGCGGTTCACCGATCGGTACCACCTGGCGGTGGAGGAGCTGGTCGGGCGCACGCTGCCGCGGGGCACGCTGCGGTACTTCCTGGGCCCGCAGGATCGCGAGGTCGCGGACGCGGCCTTGCGCGCGCAGGGGCTCGATCCGCAGCAGCCGCTCCTCGGGATCTCCCCGGGAGCGAACTGGGAGACCAAGCGGTGGCCCGCGGAGCGCTTCGCCGGCGTTGCGCGCCGAGCCCTCGCCGCCGGGGTCCAGGTGGCAGTGCAGGGCAGCAATGCAGAGGCGCGCCTCGGCCAGCTCATCGCGCGCGAGGCGCCGGGCGCCGCCGACCTGACCGGCAAGCTCGACCTGCCGGGTCTGGGCGGGTTCATCTCCCGCTGCAGCGTCTTCGTGGCCAACGACAGCGGCCCGATGCACATGGCGCGCGCGTTGGGGGTGCCGACGCTGGCGATCTTCGGCTCGACCGACCCGGGCATGTTCGACTTCGCCGGGCACGCGATGCTCTTCGCGGGAGTCGAATGCGCGCCGTGCTCCTTCTTCGGCCGTTCGCGCTGCCCCCGGGGACATTTCCGCTGCATGCTGGAGCTGACCGAGCAGCGCGCCTGGGACGCGCTCGCGCCGCTCCTGCGCGCGGGCCGGCGGCTGCCACTCTCGGCATGAGCTGGCCCCGCGCGGCGCTGCTGCTCGTGGCGAGCTCGTCCCGCACCGGCCCTGCCGAGGGCCTGATCTCGCTGGGGCGCGAGGCGCGTGCTCGGGGGATCGATGCGCGCTTCGCCGGAGACACGGTGCGGCCCGGCGAGGACCTCGGCGGGCACCTCGCCCACGCCGGCGTGCCCTGGGAGAAGGAGCTGCGCCTGTCGCGCAAGGTCCGTCCCCGCGATCTGCTGCACGATGCGCGGCTGCTCGCGGAATGGGCGCGGTCCGGGCGATTCGACGTTCTCCACGCCGCCTTTGCGCACGACCACCATCTCTGCCTGTGGGCGGCCTCGCGGGCGCGCCGGGAGGACCTGCGCGTGGTCAGGGCAGCGCAGCGGAGCGTCGACGTGACTCCGGGGGCGCTGGGGCAGCGCAGGTGGGCGCTCCGGCGCAGCGACGGCGTGCTCGTCCATTGCGCTGCGTACCGCGAACGGCTGCTCGGGCAGGGGCTGGACCTGGCGCGCGTGGCGGTGGTCGCGGCGGGTGTGGACGCGCAGTGGTTCACGCCGGGCAGATCGCCCACGCTACGGGAGCGGTGGGGCGTGCCCGAGGACGTGCCGCTCGCAGGGATTGTGGCGCGGATGAAACCGGAGCGTGGCCATCGCGCGCTGTTGAAGGCGTTCGCCGCTGTCCTGGCGCAGGTCCCGGACGCGCACCTGGTCCTGGTCGGCCGCGGGGAGGACGAGCCCGCGTTGCGGGAGCTGGCCGGCCGGATCGCCCCCGCGCGTATTCACTTCGGCGGCTACGTGCGCGGCCCCGGGCTGGTCGAGGCGTACCGGGCGCTCGACGCGGCGGTCTGGCTGCGCGAAGGGAACGACGGCGCCTGCCGCGGAGTGCTGGAGGCGATGGCCTGCGGGGTGCCCGTGATCGCGGGAGACGACGGCGCTCCCGCGGAGCTGGTGCGGGACGGCGAACACGGGCGCGTGGTGGATGCGGCCGACCCGGCGCGCATCGCCGCGGCGCTCGCGGAGCTGCTCGGTGACCTCCACGCCGCGCGCCGGATGGGCAGCGCTGCCCGCTTGCGCGCCGAGGAATTCACGCCCGCGCGTGCCGCCGACGAGACGCTCTCCTTCTGGCGTCGCCTGCGTGAGCAGCCGCGCGTCTCGTGACCTGCAGAGCGTCTAGATGACTGACGGACGTACCCGACCGCGCGATGTCCGGCGGAACTCGGTCGGCGTCATGCGGAAGGTGCGGTGGAAGCTCGCGGAAAAATGACTGTGGCTGGAGAACCCGACATCGAGCGCCAGCGCCGTTAGATCGTTCGTGTGCGGCAGCTCGACGAGGGCGCGCGCAAGGCGCAGCTGCGTCAGGTATCGGTGCAGCGGTACGCCTTCGACCCGACGAAACAGGTACGTGAGGTAGGCAGGCGAGGCGCCTACCGCGTGCCCCACGTCGGCGAGGCGGATGGGTTGCGCGAGCTGCGACTCGAGGTAGGCCTTGGTTCGCACGAGGAGACGCCGCGTCGATCGGGCCGGCGGATGGAGCGGGGCGTCCTCGGCGAGCGCCCATCGGAAGAGCGAGAGCACCAGCTCCTCCGCTTCGAGGGAGTCGACCGAAGGTCCATTTGCCCAGGAGAGAAAACGCGCCCGAAAGCACTGCAGGCGCGGGTCCAAACGACGGCTGCGCCGCCGGAACGACGCGTAGGCGCCCAGGCCGCCTCTCGTCGCTTCCGCCAGCTCCGAGACGACGCACTCCGCCGGGGTGAAGATCAGCTCGGCGTAGCCACCCCTGACCGGGTGGCTCATCCGGTACTCCTCTCCCCTGGTGATGAAGAGCGCCTGGTTCGCGTCGCCGACGACGTCGTCGCTGCCGACATGCCAGACGAAGAAGCCCCGATAGGGGAGCGCGACCTGGAACCGGGGCGAGAAGCTCTCGGCGCCTTTGGCCGCCAGTCCCGGTTCACGAACGTCTTCGACCAGACCAACGGAGAGATCGAAGAGGGGCGTACGGGGCGGCGGACCGCCCGGTTCGACGTCGGCCCGCGTCTCCCGGGCCGCGAACTGCGCCATCGCGTTCGTCATGACGGTCGCCCATTCTAGCCGAGGATTCTGAAGGTCAAGCTCGTCGAAAGAATCTGACAGCGAACCGATGCGTGCCCCGCCTACCGTATTTCCCGACGGCTACGGCCAAAGGGAGGTTTCGATGAAAGGCGTGAACACGCGATTCCTGGTTGCCGCGATCCTGCTCGCTGGCTCTTCTTCCGGTGGTCCAACGCTCGCGTCCGAGGACTCTGGACGACCGGCATACATCGTCACGAACCTGCCGTCGCTTGGCGGAACGGTCAGCTCGGGCAACAGCCTGAATGACCTGGGCTGGGCGTCGGGGACGTCCAACCTTCCAGGGGACACCACCCAGCACGCGACCTTGTGGCTCGACGGCCGGAGGATCGATCTCGGCACGCTCGGTGGGCCCAACAGCGGCGTCGTCTGGCCGGTGAAAAACGACCTTGGCTTCATCTCGGGGATTGCCGAGACCGACGCGGCGGACCCCCTGGGCGAGAGATGGAGCTGCAGCGCGTTCTTCCCCGCGCGCACCGGCAAGACCTGCCGAGGCGTAGTGTGGGAGCGGGGCGCCATCCGCGCGCTTCCGACGCTGGGGGGCAGCAACGGATTTGCCACCGGCTCGAACAACCGCCGCCAGGTAGTCGGATGGACGGAAACGACCGTGCACGATCCCACCTGCATTCCCCCGCAGGTCCTGCAGTTCCGGCCCGTCATCTGGGGGCCTGGCAACGATCAGATCGAGGTGCTTCCCTCGCTGCCCGGCGACTCGGTGGGAGCCGCCACCGCCATCAACGACCGCGGTCAGGTGGTCGGCATCTCGGGGATCTGCGACAGGGCCGTCGGGAGGTTCAGCGCCGTTCACGCGGTGCTCTGGGAAGACGGCGCCGCCGTCGATATCGGCAACCTGGGCGGTGTCGCCTGGAATACGCCGATGGCCATCAACGAGTGGGGCGACGTCGTCGGGTTCTCCAACGTCTCCGCCGGCGACGGCGGCGCGTTCAACGCGCACGCGTTCTTGTGGACCAAGCGAGACGGCATCCGGGACCTCGGCACGCTCCCGGGCGATGCGCTCAGCCAGGCCCTGGGAATCAACAACTGGCGGCAGGTCGTCGGGATCTCCTGTACCGCCGGTTTCGCCAGCTGCCGCGGCTTCCTCTGGCAGAACGGCGCCATGACCGACCTGAGCTCGCTCGTCGCGCCCGGCTACAGTGACCAGATCTACGCTGCGGGCGACATCAACGATCTCGGGCGGATCACCGGTCAGGCGTTCAATCCGACCACGAACGAATACTCGGCCTTCCTGGCGGTCCCGGAGCAGGCGAAGGGCCGCGCTCACAGCGGTACGACATCGCCACGTGCGCGGGCGAATGGACGGCGCGGCGCACCCCTCGCCTTGCCCCAGGAGGTGAGGCAGATGCTCCTGCGGCGGCTTGGGCTCAGCGATTGATGCTCCCCGATTCCCTGCGCGGCTGGTGCGGAGCACAGCCGCGCGCAGGTCCGCTACGTTGGGAGTCACTGGTCGGGAGCCGCCGTCAACGGGCCGGGTCGCCCGGCCGCTCGTGCGTGCGCGCCGGCTTGCCGGTGTAGCGCGCCAGCAAGAGCTTCGCCTCGCGCATGAGGCCTGACAGATGAAGACCGACGTGGATCCCATCGAGGAAGTCCTCCGCTACCACGCGCGGACGAAGCACCATCTCGGCCGCTTCGCGGCCTCGCCCCGCTCCCTCGACTGGAGCACCCAGCCCGACCCCTTCCGGACCTATGACGGGGCGCCCGTCCTGCCGTTGCCGCTCGCCGCCGACGCAGTGGAGACCGGATATGAGGAGCTCTACCAGCCTGGCGGCGTCCCGGCTCGCCCCCTGGATGCCGCGGCCATCGGCGCTTTCCTGGAGCTGGCGCTCGGGCTCACGGCCTGGAAGGAGTACCGGGGCAGCCGGTGGGCGCTCCGCGCCAACCCGTCGTCGGGAAACCTCCACCCGACCGAAGGCTATCCGGTGCTTCCCGAGTTGGCAGGCATCCCGGCCGGCGTCTACCACTACGTGAGCCGGGACCACTTGCTCGAGGGCCGCGCGGCCATGGATCCCGTCCGGGTCGCGGAGGCGTTGCTGCCCGGCACGTTCGTCGTAGGGCTCTCCACCATCCCCTGGCGGGAGGCATGGAAGTACGGCGAGCGGGCGTTCCGCTACTGCCAGCACGATCTAGGGCATGCGCTGGCCGCCGTCCGCTACGCGGCGGCGGCGCTCGGCTGGTCAGCCCACCTCCTCGCCGGCGCCTCGGACGACGATCTCGCTGCCCTCCTCGGTCTCGATCGCAAGGCCGACTTCGAAGGGCTGCCAAGGGCTGAGCGCGAGTATCCGGAGGCTGCGGTCCTCGTCACACCCGGCACCGTTCGGATGGACGGCGGCGCCGACCTGGTCGCGCGCCTCGCCGCCCTCGCCCGCAAGGCCGCCTGGCGGGGCCGCGCGAACCGTCTGTCCCCGGACCACGTCGAGTGGCGCGTGATCGAGGAGGTGGCGGAGGCGACGCGGAAGCCTCGTACCTCGGAGGGAGTGGCCCCACTTCCTGAGGTCCCGCCACTGACGCCACGCCCGCAGGTACTCCGGGCCGCGGACGTGATCCGCCAGCGCCGGAGCGCCCTCGCGTTCGACGGCAAGACGGCGCTCGACGCCGGGGTCCTCTTCGGCATGCTCGACCGCCTTCTGCCCCGCCCGGGCGTCCCGCCCTGGGATCTCCTGCCCTGGCACCCGCGCGTCCATCCAGCGCTCTTCGTCCACCGGGTGCGCGAGCTCGCGCCGGGGCTGTATCTTCTCGAGCGGGACCCGGCTGCCCATGCGGCGCTTCGCGCGGCGATGCGGCCGCAGTTCCGCTGGAGTCGCCCCCGCGAGATCCCGGAGCATCTCCGCCACTTCCTCCTCGCGGAGGGGGACTACCGTGTCATTGCGGAGCTCGTCAGCTGTCAGCAGGAGATCGCGGCCGACGGCGCGTTCAGCCTCGGGATGCTGGCCGAGTTCGCCGAGACGATCCGGACCGGCGGGGCGTGGTGGTACAGGCGGCTCTTCTGGGAAACGGGGCTTCTCGGGCACGTCTTCTACCTCGAGGCGGAGGCGGCCGGCGCGCGCGGGACCGGCATCGGCTGCTACTTCGACGATCTGATGCACGAGCTGCTCGGCCTCACGGACGACCGCTTCCAGAGTCTCTACCATTTCGCCGTGGGCCATCCGGTGGACGACCCGCGGCTCATGACCATTCCAGCGTATACGCACCTCACGGCGCGCCGTCGCGCATTCTGATCGGCTCTGGTACGAGATGCTGGCCAGCTCGTCCACCCAGGTGTCCAGCTCGTTTTGTTCGCCTTGATAGCTCCGAGCGAAAACGACGTCGGGCGAGCGGCGTGATGGCGCAATCGACGTGGACAGCCCAGGAGGGCTCTTGTCCTCTGGCTGTCAGCGCTGCCGCTCGAGCACTTCGAGCAGCGCGACGCCGAAGGCCGGGAGGTCCTTCGGGACACGGGAGGAGACCAGGTTGCCGTCGATCACCGAGGGTTGATCGACCCACTCGGCACCCGCGTTCACCACGTCGTCGCGAATGCCCACCGTGCTGGTCATGCGCCGGCCGCGCACGATGCCTGCGGAGATCAGCACCCAGGGACCGTGACAGATGGTGCCGACCAGCTTGCCCGCGGCGTGGACCTGGCGGACGCGCTCGAGCACCTCGGGATCCCGGCGGATCTTGTCGGGTGCCCAGCCTCCAGGCGCGATCAGCCCGGCGAGGGCCGCGGCCGGGAAATCGCGCACCGTTCCGTCCGGCTTGCAGGGGTACCCGTGCTTGCCGCGGTACTCCTTCTCTCCCAGGCCGGCGACCTTCACCTCGTAGCCCGCCTCCTCGAGGCGCAGCTTCGGGTACCAGACTTCCAGATCCTCGTACTCGGGTCCGACAAGCATCAGCACCGTTCCATTCGCCATGGCATGCGCTCCGCTCAAGTGCTAAAGCCGGGCCCTCCTGGTGGAGGGTCCCGATGTCCGACGAGAAGCTGAAGATCACCCGGCGCGGTTTCGTCAAGGGCGCGGGCGTGCTCACCGGCGCCGCTGCGCTTCTGGGAGACACCGTGGAAGCGTCCGCTGCCGCGAGGCAGGCGAGAAAGCTCGGGCCCGGCGCGGTGCAGATCGAGCTGACCGTGAATGGCGAGCGGCATCGGCTGGCGGTCGAGCCGCGCACCACGCTCGCCGGCGCCCTGCGGGACGACCTGGGTCTCACCGGCACGAAGATTGGCTGCGACCGCGGCGCGTGCGGCGCCTGCACCGTGATGGTCGGTGACCAGGCGGTGCCCTCGTGCAGCGTGTTCGCGCTCGACGCGGTCGGCCAGAAGGTCACCACCATCGAAGGGCTCGCGCAGGGCGAGCAGCTCGCTCCCATCCAGGCGGCATTCGTGGCGCACGACGCGCTCCAGTGCGGCTTCTGCACGCCCGGGATGGTGATGAGCTGCCACGCCTTGCTGCAGCGCAATCGCCACCCGTCCGAGGCGGATGTGCGCCAGGCGGTGTCCGGGAACCTGTGCCGCTGCGGGACCTATCCCAAGGTGTTCGAGGCTGCCCTGGCCGCCGCTTCGGGGAAGGTCGCCCTCGCGGCGCCGCCAGACGCTTCCTCCGGGGGGAAGGACACGAGCTTCGTCGCGAACCTCAAGCCCGCGGAAGCCGAGGGGCGGACGATCGCGGTGGGCGTCCTCGGGACGGCGATCCGCCACGAGGAGCGCAAGGTGCCGGCCGGCGAGCCGCGGCCCTGGGACGCCGACGCCCGGCTCTCGGTCGTCGGGCAGCCCACGCCACGCCTCGAAGGGCCGGAGAAGGTCACGGGCCGCGCGCGCTACTGCTACGACGTGCGCCTGCCGGGCATGCTGCACGCCGCAGTGGTCCGCTCGCCGCACGCGCACGCGCGGATCCGCAGCGTCGACGTGAGCGCCGCGGAAAAGATGCCCGGCGTCAAGGCGGCCTACGTCGTCGAGCGCGTCCTGGGCCCCGCCGAGCTGCGCATCAAGGCCAAGGCGCCTGGCAAGTACCCCGTCATTAGATATGAGGGGCAGCCGGTCGCGGCAGTCGCCGCATCGACCCAGGCGCAGGCGGAGGACGCCGCGCGGCGCGTGCAAGTGGACTATGAGGTGCTGCCACACGCCTCGGACATCGAGACCGCGCAGCGGCCGGACGCGCCGCTGGTGTTCGAGGGGCCCGTCGAGCAGCCCTCGACCGCGGGCGGCGGCGGCGCGACCAAGGGCCTCCCGCAGCGGGGCAACGTGCGCGGCCCGAACGTGCAGACCATCCCCAAGGAAGCGAACGTCGACGAGGCGCTCTCGGGGAGCGCCGTGACGGTGGACGAGCGCTTCTCGACCGAGGTGCAGACGCACTCGGCGATCGAGACGCACGGGGCGGTGGCGGACTGGAAGCCGGACGGGCTCACCGTCTACGAGAGCACCCAGGGCATCCATTCGGTGCAGGAGGAGCTGGCCACCCTCTTCGACCTGCCGAAGAGCAAGGTGCGCGTCGTGTGCGAGTTCACCGGCGGCGGGTTCGGGGCGAAGTTCGGAGCGGGCAACCACGGCCTGATCGCCGCCCACCTCTCGCGGAAGGCGCGCGCGCCGGTGCGGCTGTTCCTCGATCGCCGCGGCGAGCACCTGGGGGTCGGGAACCGGCCCAGCTCCATCCAGCGGCTGCGCATCGGCGCGACCAAGGACGGCAAGCTCACCGCGCTGCGCCTGGACGCGTTCGGCAGCGCCGGGTGCGCGGCGGGCGCCGGCTGCTCGGGGCCGGTGAAGAACATCTATCCCGCCAAGGTAGTGCACATCGAGGAGTCCGACGTCTTCCTGCATGCCGGGCCGGCAGCGGCGTTCCGCGCGCCGGGCCACCCGCAGGGCGCCTTCGGGCTCGAGCAGGCGATCGACGCGCTCGCGCAGCAGCTGGGGATGGATCCGCTGGAGCTTCGCGACCGGAACGACACGAATCCGGCGCGTCGCGAGGAGCGGCGCATCGGCGCGCAGAAGTTCGGCTGGGCCGAGGCGCGCAAGGTGAAGCCGGGAGCCCAACCGGGTCCGGTGAAGCGTGGCGTCGGGTTCGCCCAGGGCGTCTGGTACAACTTCGACGGCCCGCCCTCGGCGGCGGAAGTGCTCATCCACGACGACGGCAGCGTGGAGTGCCGGTCCGGCGTCGCGGACATCGGCGGCGGCATCCGGACCGCGGTCGCCCAGGTGGTGGCGGAGGTGCTGGGCGTCCGTCCCTCCGAGGTGCTGGTGCGCATCGGCGACACCGGCTTCCCCATCGGTCCTCCGTCGGGCGGCAGCATGACCACCCAGATGCTGACGCCGGCGGTGCGCCTGGCCGCCGAGAGCGCGCGCGCCGAGCTGTTGCGGCTCGTCCCCGGCGAGCAGGAGTTGCGATCCGCCGCGCGCAAGCTCAAAGGCCGCGTGGTCCGCGGCATCGGCGAGCGCGCCAAGGACTACGGCGGCTGGAAGGAGGACCGCTACGCCACGACCATCGGCGGCGCGCAGTTCGCCGAGGTGGAGGTGGACACCGAGACGGGGGTGGTGCGCGTGCTCCGCGTGGTCGCCGTGCACGACTGCGGGCGCCCGGTGAACCGGCTGGCGCTCGAGTCGCAGATCAACGGCGGAATCATCCAGGGCATCTCCTTCGCCCTCTTCGAGCGGCGCGCGCTCGATCAGGCCACCGGGCGGATGGTGAACGCCGACCTGGAGCGATACCGGATCGCCGGCAGCAAGGACGTGCCGAGGATCGAGGCGACGATCATCGAGAGCTACCTGGGCCGCACCAACACCGACGTCAGCGGCATCGGCGAGCCGGCCACGGTCCCGACCGCGGCGGCGGTGGCGAACGCCGTTTTCCACGCCACCGGGAAGCGGGTGCGGCACACGCCGATGACTCCGGCGGTGGTGCTGGCCGCGCTCGGAGGTGCCGCATGAACTCGTTCGCCTGGATCGACGCAGCCGACGTCCCGGGAGCCATTGCCGCCGGCGCGCAGCAGGGGGCGATGTTCAAGGCGGGCGGGGTGGACGTGACGGATCTCCTCAAGGAGCGCGTGGCGCAGCCCACGGCGCTGGTGAACCTGCGCCGCATCGGCGAGCTGGACTTCCTGCGCGAGGAGAAGGGAGCCCTGGTCATCGGGCCCCTGGTCACGCTGGCGCGGCTGGCGGAGGACCCGCTGGTGGTGAAGGGCGCGAACGCCCTCGCCCTGGCGGCGGGCTGGGCGGGCACACCGCAGATCCGCAACCTGGCCACGCTGGGCGGCAACCTCGCGCAAAGGCCTCGCTGCCCCTACTTCCGCAGCGAGCTGTTCCACTGCCGCAAGAAGGGCGGCAGCGAGTGTTTCGCCATCCCCGGTGAGAACCAGGACCACGCGGTGTTCGACAACGACCTGTGCGCCATCGTGCACCCCAGCGGCGCGGCGACCGCCTTGGTCGCGCTCGGTGCTTCGCTGAAGCTGAAGGGACCGCGCGGGGAGCGCACCCTGCCGCTCGAGCAGTTCTTCGTCCGCCCAGGGCAGGACGTGCTCCGCGAGAACGTGCTGCAGCCGGGTGAGCTGATCGTCGAGGTGCGGGTCCCGACCGGCCGCCAGAGCGGCTACGTGAAGCTGATGCAGAAGCAGACCTTCGACTGGCCGCTCGCCGATGCCGCGTCGGTGCTGGACCTGGACGGCGGGACCGTGCGCGAGGCGCGCGTGGTGCTGGGCGCGGCGGCGCCGGTGCCCTGGCGCGCGTCCGCCGTGGAGAAGGCGCTCGTGGGCAAGAAGCTCGACGAGGCCTCGGCCAGGGACGCCGCGCGGCTCGCGATCGAGGCGGCGACCCCGCTGGACAAGAACCGGCACAAGCTGCCCGCGCTGCAGGCGGCGGTGCTGCGCTCGCTGCGCGCTGCGGGAGGGCTGGCATGAGCTCGGACGAGACGCCGCGGCTGTGCAAGTTCCTGCGCGCCAAGACCAGGGGAGTACATGGCGACCCGGGCGCGCTGTGGGCGATCCGCAACGACTCCAGCTCGATCTACTGGTGCTTGCTCACGATGTCTGCCGCCGGGCCGGATGACCGCCTCGTGCACGCTTGCGACTGCGGCGAGGAGCGGGTCTGCTGCCTGCCGGCGGGCGAGGCGCCGAGCGTTTGAATTCCGGCCTTGGCGAGCTGATTCGAATCCGTCGGCTACAAATCGTCTCCGAAGCCCCCGCCGAGATCGTCCCCGAGACCTCCACCATCCGCTTCGCCGCCTGAATCGGCATCGTCGGCAGCGGCGTTGGAGCCAGGTCCGTCTTCCGCTGCAGGCGAGTGCGGAAGGCCGCCCAGCATCTGGTGGGCGATGGCCGAGCCGATGACGCTCCCCACGACGCTGCCCATCAGCGAGCTGGCGAACATGCCGCCCAGTCCGGGACCGCCTAGCGTGCGCTCGATGGCCCCGGGCTGGCGAAGCTCGGCCCGGGTGGCCATGCGCGCGAGCGTCTGCGGGTCGGCGCGGCTCGGATCGGCGACCCGCTCGTCGGCCGGAGCCGCCGCGTTCAGCTCCCGGAGCACCTGCTGGCGCTGTTCGGGCGTCAACCTCTCGAAGGCCTCCCGATGCGCTTGCTCGATCGCCTCCGGTGGCGCCGTGCGGACCAGGTATCGGTAGCGCTGGAGCGCCTGCTCGTCCGGACTGGTCTCGGGCGCTCGTTGCACATCCTTGGAGGCAGAGGGCCGCTCGTGCCCGAACAACCGATCGAGGATTCCCATCGCGTCCTCCTGGCTTGCTCGGGAAGGTAACGCGGCATCCGTGGTAAGCACGCGGCATGGAGCCGGCGCGCCCCGCGTTGGACCTCGTCCACCGGATCGTGGACATCGGTGAGGTGCGCCTGCACTGCGCCGAGATGGGGCAGGGGCCGCTGGTGCTGCTCTTGCACGGCTTCCCGGAGTGCTGGGTCGCCTGGCGGAACCAGATGCCGGCGCTCGCCCGGTCCGGGTTCCGCGTGGTCGCGCCGGACCTGCGCGGTTACGGCAAGTCCGACAAGCCCGAGGAGCTGGACGCGTACCGCATCGAGGTGCTGGCCCGGGACGTCGCGCGGCTGGTGGAGGCGCTCGGCGAGGAGCGCGCCCACGTGGTGGGCCACGACTGGGGCGGCGCCGTCGCCTGGATGTTCGCCATGTGGCACCCGGACCGGCTCGACCGCCTCGCCATCCTCAACGCCCCGCATCCAGCGCGGCTGTCGGCCGCGCTCAAAGGTCCGCGCCAGATCCTGCGCGGCTCGCACGCGCTGTTCTTCCAGGTTCCCTGGCTGCCGGAAGCCCTGCTGCGCGCCGGCGACTTCTTCATGCTCCGGCGGTTGTTCCGCCACGATCCCGAGCGGACAGGCGCGTACGCCGACGAGGACATCGAGCAGATCGTCGCGGCCGCGCGCGAGCCCGGCGCGCTGACCGGAATGCTGGCGTGGTATCGGGCGATGATCCAGCGGCCGACCCACACGCGCTGGAAGCCGATCGACAAGCCGGTGCAGGTCATCTGGGGCGAGAAGGACCGCTACCTCTTGCGCGAGATAGCGGAGCCGGAGCGGGAGTGGGTACCGGACCTGCGCTTCGCGCCGATCCCCGAGGCGAGCCACTGGGTGCACGCGGACGCGCCGGACCGGGTCAACGCGCTCTTGCTCGATTTCCTCAGGAACCGCGATCGCTGACCGGTTTCCGGCGCGCCGGACGTCCTCTCCGTGCGTCCTCGGAAAGACAGGCACACCCCGGCCTGGCCGATGCGGCCATGTGATCAGTCTCGCTGGGGCAACCGATCCGGATCGGTGTTCCGGTCGCTCGACGGCGGCGCGACGTTCGCGCCGGCCGGCAGCGGGCTCACTGGAGCGGGCGTGATGGGGCTCGGGATCGATCCCCGCAACCCCGCGCGGCTGTACGCCTGGATGCACGACGGCGGCCTGTTCCGCAGCGACGACCGAGCGGTCACCTGGAGGGCGGTGGACACCGGCGAATCGGTGCGCCGCTCGGGCCTGAGCGCGGGCCGGGGCGACCTGGCCATCGATCCAAGGCACTCCGGCCACGTCTTCCTCGGGAACCGCGGCGTCATCGAAATCGACCTGGGCGCCGACTGAGCCCTGCGCCAGGCGGGCAGCGGAGGCTTCCTCGCCGCGGGCCGCGTGTTGAACGTACGGCCGTGCCTGCCCGGGTTACAAAGAGGAAGCGAGCGCCCCCCCGTCCTCCTTCGGGCCGGCGCGCCCGCAAGGACGGGGCCGCCTTGCGCAAGCGACTGCCGGAGTACGAGGCGAAGCGCGATTTCGCGATCACGCCCGAGCCGGCGCCGGGCAGCGCCAAGGTGTCGGAGGAGCAGCCCCGCTTCGTGGTGCACAAGCACGACGCCTCCCGCCTGCACTACGACGTACGGCTGGAGATGGACGGCGCGCTGGTGTCCTGGTCGGTGCCGAAGGGCCCCTCGTACGACCCCGCGCAGAAGCGGCTCGCCATCCAGACCGAGGACCACCCCCTCGAGTACGGCAACTTCGAAGGCCGCATACCGGACGGAGAATATGGCGCCGGCGACTCGCTCATCTGGGACCGGGGGACGTACGAGGTCCTCCCCCCCGGCACGCCCTCGGAGCAGCTCAAGAAGGGCCACCTGCGGGTGCGCTTCCATGGCCAGAAGCTCGACGGCGAGTGGCACCTGGTCCGCACCACCGGGCAGGGCCCCAAGTCGCAGTGGCTGATGTTCAAGGCGAAGGACGGCAAGGAGAAGCCGGGCTACGACGTCCTGGTCGAGCGGCCCGAATCGGTGGTGAGCGGGTGGGTCGCGACGCGCGGTCCGGAGCGCGCCAGCGTTCTCCGCGCGCCGCACCCGCCGCCGGAATCGATGTTGGAGCAGTACCTGCCTCCGATGCTCGCCACGCTGGTGGACGAACCGCCGCCCGACGAGGAGAACTGGATCGTCGAGCGCAAGTACGACGGCTATCGAGCGCTGTCAGGGCTGTCGAGCGGGCGCGTCGCGATGTGGACGCGGAACGGGCTGGATTTAATGACGCGGTTCCCCGCCATCGCGCGCTCGCTGTCGCAGATCGTGGTGGGCGATGCCGTGGTGGACGGCGAGATCGCCATTCTCGATGCGAAAGGCGTCCCGAGATTCGAGCTGATCCAGCAGGGGAAGAACGACGAGGCGCTCCTGTTCGCCTTCGACCTCTTGCGGCTGGACGGCGAGGACCTGCGCGAGCGCCCGATCGAGCGGCGCCGCGACCTCCTGCGGAGCCTGTTCTTCAACACGCCGGCGAACCTGCGCTTCAGCGAGGAGCTGCACGGGCCCGTCCGGAAGCTGCTGGAGGAGGTCGGCCGGGCGGGGTGGGAAGGCTTGGTCCTGAAGCGGCGCGGATCCACCTACCAGAAGGGGCGCAGCAGGGACTGGCTGAAGCTGAAGGCGAACCTCTCGCAGGAGCTGGCCATCGTCGGCTGGACGCCGGGCGAGGGGTCCGCGTCGAACGGCATCGGCGCGCTGCTCCTCGCGGTGAACGAAGGCGGGGAGCTGGTCTACGCCGGCAAGGTGGGGACGGGCTTCTCCTCCAAGCAGCGCAAGGAGCTGCTGCAGGAGCTGCGCAAGGACGAGGTCGATGAGCCGCAAGTGCGCGGAGCGCCGCGGATGCGCGACGCGCACTGGGTGAAGCCCCGGCTCGTTGCGCAGGTCCGTTTCACGGAGTGGACCAGCGACGGGAAGCTCCGCCACCCCAGCTTCCTGGGCCTGCGGCCGGACAAGACGCCCATGGAGACGGTGCGCGAGAAACCGGCCGCGCCGCCCAAAGCGTCGAAGTCGAGGTCGAGCTCGCGGTCGGAGTCGGGATCGGGGTCGACGTCAGGGTCGGGGTCGACGTCACCGTCGGGGTCGACGTCACGGTCGAGGTCGAAGTCACGGTCGAGGTCGAAGTCGGGGTCGAAGTCGGGGTCGGACGAGGCGACCCAACGTGTCGAGGTGAAGCTGACCAATCCCGATCGCGTGCTCTACCCGAAGGACGGCATCACCAAGCAGGACGTCGCGGCTTACTACGACGCGGTCTCCGGCCCGCTCCTCGCCGCCATCGAGGATCGGCCACTGGCGGTCATCCACTGGAACCAGGGCGTGGGAAAGCCAGGCTGGTTCGAGCAGAACACCGGGCAGAAAGCGGAGCCGTGGATGAAGGTGGTGGACACGCCGTCCTCCAAGGGTCCGGTGCGCCACCTGGTGGTCGATCGTCCGGAGACGCTGCGCTGGCTGGCCCAGCACGCCGCGCTCGAGTTGCACATGTGGCACTCGCGCGTGGAGAGCTTGACCATGCCGGACTGGGTCGTCTTCGATCTCGATCCGGCGGACGGCAAGGGAATCGAGCAGGCGATCGAGGTCGCGCAGATCGTGCACGGGATGTTCGATCGCCTGGGGCTGCCGAGCGTCCCGAAGACGACGGGCAAGCGTGGCCTCCACGTGTTCGTCCCGCTCGCCCCTGGGCACACCTACGACGACGCGCTCGCCTTCGCGCTGTCGGTGGGCGAGACCGTCGCCGGGAAGCTGCCGCAGGTCACTCTCGAGCGCGCCAAGGAGAAGCGGAAGGGGCGCCTGTACTTCGACTGCCTGCAGAACGGGTACGGCAAGACAGTGATCGCGCCGTACTCGCTGCGCGGCGTGGACGGAGCGCCCGTGTCGACCCCCCTGCGGTGGAGCGAGGTGGAGCCGGGGCTCGACCCGAAGCGGTTCAACCTGCGCACCGTTCCCGCCCGCCTGAAGGAAGTCGGCGACCTCTTCGCGCCCGCGCTGCGGCAAGGCGTCCGGCTGCCTAGATTCAAGCGCTGATGCGCGATCTCTACGCCATCCTGGGTTTGCCCGACGACGCGAGCGAGGACGCGATCAAGACCGTTTATCGCCAGCTTGCCCGCACGTTCCATCCCGACGTGAGCTCGGACCCCACAGCCGTCGAGCATTTCCGTGAGATCACCGACGCTTACGTGGTGCTCTCCGATCCAGAGCTGCGTGCGCGCTACGATCGGCAGCGAGCCCGCCGCCCGCGGAGGCGACCGCGCGGCCAAGAGACGGAGACGCGGATCGGCCTGTCCCTCGCCGGCATCGACCTCGGCGGGTTGCTCGGCGTGACCGTCCAGGTCCGGCGGCGCCCGCTGTTCGACGACAAGGCGGAACCCGACCCCGAGCCGCCGGTGCGCGCCAGACCGCGCCTGCGATCGCGCCGCGGATGACCGTCAGCCTTCGGGCGGATGCACGCCCACGATAGCCTTGACGATGAACGAGTCCGGGCCCGAGCCGCCACCGACCCCGAAGTTCAGGTCCAGCCAGCGGGTCGCGAGGTCGATCACCCCGAAACCGCGGTGCACCTGCTCGCCAAGCGGCCGCAGCGCGTCGATGGGCCCGAGCCCGGCGTAGTATTCGACGCCGAGCGACAGGGCTTCCGTCACGGACCAGGCCGCCTTCGCGGCCGGCTCCAGCTCTGGATGGAACCCACCGGTCAACGCGAACGAGATGATCGGATTGAGCCAGAACCCCAGCGGGCCGCGGCGCGCCTCCAGGATCGGCCGCAGCTCCCCCCCGCGCCGCTCCGCCTCGTACGCCGCCGGGATCCAGGACAGCTCGCCGTTGAGCGCCAGGCCGAGCCACCCGAACGCGGGCTCGAGGAGGCGCGCCTTCATCCGCACCTTCGTTCCTGCGTAGTCGTACGTCCCGTCGGGGCGCAGCGCGGTCTGGAGATACGCGCCAACCTCCAGCCAATCCGTCAGGCCCAGGTGCGGCTCCAGCGTGGCGTGGACGACGTGGTTGGTCGGCAGCTCGCCCGCCGGCGAAGTTTGTTTCGACCCGTGCAGGAAGCTGTTCAGGTGGACTTCCAGCCCCGGCGTGAGCGGAGGCGCCGTGCTCGTGTCATAGACCTGGATCTCGAACGGGTCCTGGGCGCGCGCGGCGCCGGCGCAGAGCAGCACCACGACCAAGGCTCGCATCGGAGTACTCTACGGCGAAACGTCGGGGCCCGCCCGTAATCTTGTCCAGACCGGAGGTCACCATGGCGGAAAAGCGCTACCTGATCGTGGGCGGAGGAATGACGGCGCATGCGGCGGCACAAGGGATCCGCGAGCTGGACCCGCGCGGGCCCATCACCATGCTCAGCTCCGAGCCGCACCCGCCGTACGCGCGGCCGCCGCTCTCCAAGGCGCTCTGGAAGGGGCAGCCCGAGGATTCCGTCTGGCTGCCCCAGGTCGCCGAAGTGAAGCTGCTCTCCGCGCGCCGGGCGACCTCCCTGGACCGCAAGGCGCGCCGGGTCACGGACGACCGCGGGGAATCGCATCCGTACGACAAGCTGCTGCTCGCCACCGGCGGCACGCCCCGGCGGCTGCCGTTCGGCGGAGACTCGATCGTGTACTACCGCACCCTGGACGACTATCGCCGCCTCCGCCGCGCCGGGAAGCGGGCGGTGGTCATCGGGGGCGGTTTCATCGGCAGCGAGATCGCCGCGGCGCTGGCGATCGACGGGCGCCAGGTGTCCATGATCTTCCCCGAGGACGGCATCTGCGCTCGCGCCTTTCCCAAGGACCTGGCCGCGTTCGTCACCGGCTACTACCGGGAGAAGGGCGTGCAGGTGCTGGCCGGCGACGTGCCCACCGCGGTCTCCGCATCCTCGGTGCGCTCTAAATCGGGGCGCGAGCTTCCGGCGGACGTGGTGGTGGCGGGTCTCGGTATCGCTCCCGAGACCACGCTGGCCGAGGAGGCGGGCCTCGAGGTGCGCGACGGGATCGTGGTCGACGCGCAGCTGCGCACCAGCGATCCCGACATCCTCGCCGCCGGCGACGTGGCGCGCTTCCACAGCGAGGTCCTGGAGAAAGAGCTGCGGGTCGAGCACGAGGACAACGCGAACACCATGGGCCGGCTCGCGGGCCAGGGCATGGCCGGCGCCTCGGTCGCCTGGCGGCACGTGCCGATGTTCTACTCGGACTTGTTCGACCTCGGCTACGAGGCAGTGGGAGAGATCGACTCCCGGCTGGAGACGGTGGCCGACTGGAAGGTCCCGTTCCGCGAAGGCGTGATCTACTACCTCCGCGAGGGCCGCGTGCGGGGCGTCTTGCTCTGGAACACCTGGGGCCAGGTGGACAATGCGCGCGCGCTCCTCGCCGAGCCCGGGCCGCACCGCGACCTGAAAGGACGCCTGCCGCGCTGATTTCTGCGCCGGCCTCGCGGCCGGTGTTACCCTGCCCGCGTGGCAGACGAGATCGTCATCCCGGCGTTCCGCAGCGTTCCGCGCACGGGCGTCATCTACGTCACCTCCGAGGCGCATCGGCGAGGGTACCGCTCGCGCGACCCGAGCTGGTGCAACCTCGGCCAGGGGCAGCCGGAGACGGGCGAGCTCCCTGGCGCGCCCCCGCGCGTACACCAGTTGGCGATCGAGGTCGACGATCAGGAGTACGCGCCGGTCCCCGGCATCTCGGAGCTGCGCGAGGCGGTCGCCTCGCTCTACAACCGCCTCTATCGGCGCGGGATGCCGTCGCAGTACAGCGCCGAGAACGTCTCCATCTCGGGCGGCGGCCGCGCCTCGCTCACGCGCGCGGCGGCCTCGCTGGGCCACATCAACCTCGGCCACTTCCTGCCCGACTACACCGCGTACGAGGAGCTGCTCGACATCTTCCGCGCCTTCACCGCCATCCCCATCCTGCTGGAAGGCGAGCGTGGCTACGCGTTCACGGTGGACGACCTGCGCCGGGAGGTGCAGGGACGCGGGCTCTCCGCGCTGCTCGTCTCCAACCCGTGCAATCCGACCGGGAAGCTGGTGCAGGGAGAGGAGCTGTCCCGGTGGGTGCGCCTCGCGCGGGAGCTGGAGTGCACGCTCCTCATCGACGAGTTCTACAGCCACTACGTCTGGAGCTCGCGCCCGGGGCAGCTGCCCATGGAGAGCGCCGCCCGCTACGTCGAGGACGTGGACCGCGATCCGGTGGTGCTCTTCGACGGGCTCACCAAGAACTGGCGCTATCCCGGGTGGCGGGTGACCTGGACGGTCGGCCCGAAGACGGTCATCGAGGCGGTGGCCAGCGCAGGCTCGTTCCTGGACGGCGGCGGCAGCAAACCTCTGCAGCGGGCCGCAATCCCGCTGCTCACCGACGAGCACGTGCGCGCGGAGACCCTGGCGACCCATGCGGCGTTCCGCGACAAGCGCGACCGCATGCTCTCCCGCCTCGAGCGGCTGGGCATTCGCGCCGACCGCGCGCCGGACGGCACTTTCTACGTCTGGGGCAACCTGGCCGGGCTGCCTGCGCCCCTGAACGACGGGATGGGGTTCTTCGGCGCGGCGCTGGACCATAAGATCATCACCGTCCCCGGCGAGTTCTTCGACGTGAACCCCGGAAAGCGGAGGAGCCACCGCGCCTCTCGGTTCCGCAGCTACGCGCGCTTCTCGTTCGGCCCCCCGCAGCCGGAGATCGACACCGCGCTGGGCCGCATGGAGGCGATGGTCGCCGAGGCGACCACCCGCCGCACCTAGCGCCAAACAGATCGCACCACGGAGGACACGGAGAGCACCGAGAAACAAGGTGTTCGAACCAACCGACCTCCGTGAGCTCCGTGCGCTCCGTGGTGCAGTCGTTTGGTCATTGCTGTTTCGGGTTCGGCGCGTTGCTCTGATCCGACGTGTTGCTCTGATCCGACGTATTGCCCTGGTTGGACGTATTGCCCTGGCTCGACTGGTTCTGGCGCTGCTGCGCTTGGCGGCGCTGCGCCTGAACGGCCTGGTCCTGCTGGAACTGCGCCTCGCTCTGTGCGTTGGCGCTGAGCCGCTGCGCCTGGCGCTGGGCCTGCTCGGCCTTGGTCCTCTGCGCGGTCAACCTCGCCTGCGTATCGGTCAGGTCCTTCTGCTTCTGCATCACTTCCTGCTGGAGCTGCTCCGCCTTCTGCTGCTCCGCCAGAGCTTGCTTCTGCGCGTCCGCGGCCTGTTGCAGGGCCTGCTGCGCCTGCGTCTGCGTCTCCGTCGTCTCGCTCTTCGGTTGGTTCGAGGAGCCCGAAGCGCACCCGAGCGCCAGCGCGGGGATCGTTGCCAGCCACCACATCCGTCGCATGTTGAGATCCTCCAAGGTGTTTGCCCCCTTGCGGCGCCTAAGGTGTGACCTTTGCGGCCTGACTGCACCGGACGGGCCAGGGACGGCTTGTCCAGGAGACGACCGATCGGTGGCGGCGCGGCACGGGCGTGACTAACTCCTGCCGCAGGAGGGCATGCATGCGCTTCGTTCGCTGGTTCTCGGATGTCGGGCTCTCGGACGTGGGCCTTGTCGGCGGCAAGAACGCCTCGCTGGGCGAGATGATCCGCTCTCTTGCGCCCCTGGGCGTCCGCGTGCCGGACGGGTTCGCCATCACGGCCGAGGCGTACCGCCACTGCTTGCGCGAGGCCGGGGTGGAGGGGGGCATCCGCGAGCTGATCTCGGGTCTGAAGCGCGACGACGTGCACGACCTGGTGGAGCGCAGCGCGAAGATCCGCGGCCTGATCGCCTCCGCGGGGTTGCCGGACGACGTGCGCGAGGAGACGCTCGCCGCCTACCGGGAGCTCTCCGGAAGATACTCAGTGGATGCCGCGGACGTGGCGGTCCGCTCCTCGGCTACGGCGGAGGACCTGCCCGGTGCCAGCTTCGCCGGCCAGCAGGACACCTACCTGAACATCCGAGGCGAAGGCGCCGTCCTGGACGCCGTGCGGCGCTGCTTCGCGAGCCTGTTCACCGCCCGCGCCATCGGCTACCGCGAGGACATGGGGTTCGACCATCTCGAGGTCGCGCTCTCGGTGGGCGTGCAGAAGATGGTGCGGTCCGACCTGGCGGCTTCCGGCGTGCTCTTCACGCTCGACCCGGAGAGCGGCCACCGCGGCATGGCGCTCATCACCGCCAGCTGGGGACTCGGCGAGGCGGTGGTGCAGGGACAGGTCGTCCCGGACCAGTTCTACGTGCACAAGCCCACGCTGCGCGAGGGACATCGTTCGCTGGTGTGGAAGACCATCGGCAGCAAGGAGCGGCGGATGGTGTACGCGGCCCCGGGCGCGGGGAAGCTGGTCGAGCTGGAGCCGGTGCCGGAAGAGCTGCGCTCGCGCGCCTGCCTGAGCGACGACGAGGTGCTGCAGCTCGCGCGCTGGGCGCTGCAGATCGAGGACCATTATGCGCGCGCCCGAGGCGCCGAGTCGCCCATGGACGTCGAGTGGGGGAAGGACGGGCAGACGGGCGAGCTGTTCATCCTGCAGGCGCGCCCGGAGACCGTGCACTCGAACCGCAAGGGCGCCGCGCTCCGCATCTACCGGCTGACCGGGAAGGGCGAACAGCTGGCGCAAGGACTGGCCGTCGGCGAGGGAGTCGCGGTGGGCCGCGCGCGCGTGATCGAGAGCCCATCGCAGTCGGCGGAGTTCCGGCGGGGGGAGATCCTGGTCACCGAGAGCACCGATCCCGACTGGGAGCCGATCATGAAGATGGCCGCGGGCATCGTGACCGAGGGGGGCGGCCGGACCTCCCACGCGGCCATCGTCGCCCGCGAGCTGGGGATCCCGGCGGTGCTCGGCACCGCCGGCGCGATGCGGACCATCCCCAGCGGCGAGACCGTCACCCTCTCCTGCGCGGAGGGCGAGCAGGGACGCATCTATCGCGGCGCCCTCGAGTACGAGGTGGACGAGCTGGATCCGTCGCAGTTCCCGCGCCCCCGCACGCAGATGATGCTCAACGTGGGCAGCCCCGAGCAGGCCTTCTCGGCCGCCATGCTGCCCAACGACGGCGTGGGGCTCGCGCGGATGGAGTTCATCTTCGCCAGCTGGGTGAAGGTCCACCCGCTGGCGCTGACGCGGTACGGGGAGCTCGCGCCGGAGGTGAAGGCCGAAGTCGACGCGATGACGCGCGGCTACGCCGACAAGACCGAGTACTTCGTCGACAAGCTCTCGCAGGGCATCGGCGTGATCGCGGCGGCTTTCCACCCCAAGCCCGTGATCCTGCGCCTCTCCGATTTCAAGTCGAACGAGTATGCGACGCTGCTCGGCGGGCGCCAGTTCGAGCCGGTCGAGGAGAACCCGATGATCGGCTGGCGGGGCGCCTCGCGCTACTACCATCCGCAATACAAGGAAGGCTTCGTGCTCGAGGCGCGGGCCATCCGCCGGGCGCGCGAGGAATTCGGCCTCAAGAACCTCCTCGTCATGGTGCCGTTCTGCCGCACGCCGGACGAGGGGCGCCGCGTGCTCCAGGTGCTGCGCGACTGCGGCCTTCGCCAGGGGAGGGACGGGCTCGAGGTCTACGTGATGGCGGAGCTGCCCTCCAACGTGTTCCTCGCCGAGGAGTACGCGCGCATCTTCGACGGGTTCTCCATCGGGTCGAACGACCTGACGCAGCTGTGCCTGGGCGTCGACCGGGACTCCGCGCTGGTGGCGCCGCTCTTCGACGAGCGCAACGCGGCGGTGAAGCAGGCGTGCGCGCGCATCATCGCGGCCGCGCGCCAGGCGGGGCGCAAGGTGGGGATCTGCGGGCAGGCGCCCAGCGACTTCCCCGACTTCGCCGAGTTCCTGGTGGAGCACGGGATCGATTCGATCAGCCTCACCCCGGACTCGCTGCTGAAGACCTCCGAGCGGGTCGCCCAGGCCGAGCAGCGCCCGCGCCCCGCCGGCCCCGCCCGCCGCGCCGGAGACGTGCTGCTCGGCACCGCGGTCAAGGAAGTCGTCGCGAAGCCCGTGGCGGCCTACGCCGACACCGAGCCTTTCTTCCCCGACAAGCCCGAATAGCGCCGGACACAAATCGGTTCACGCAGAGCTCGCAGAGCCCGCAGAGTCTTTGTTTTTGGAAACCGAATCCTCTGCGTGCTCTGCGGGCTCTGCGTGAACCGCAGTGGCGCGGCGCTCCTGCCCACCTTTCAGGCGAGCGGAGCCCCTGAGGCGCGAGCGCCTGGTGCTGCTCGGCGGGGGCGGCCCTGACCAGCGTCAGGTGATCGGCGGCGGGACGATGCTCACATTTGGACAGGGGAAGAATTCTTCAGGGAGGGGGCACCGGCATGATCGCGGTCCTGGGCGTGCTGCTAGCCGGCACGGTGGCGCCGATCGGCGATGGAAATGCGCTCACGCTTCCGGCGGCGAGGCACCTGGTGCGGATGGACACCGGCGGCGGCCGGCCGCCTGCCTGGCTCCTGGCGATCCAGCAGGACGGCGCCGACGGGCACGGGCTGTGGTTCTTGCGAAGCGACGACGCCGGGGCGAGCTGGTCCTCCTATGCGCCGATCCAGGACGACGTGACCGAGCGCGACACGCCCGATCTGGTCACCGTCGGCAACGACATCGCGCTGGTCTACTCGTACGAGGGCCCGACGCTCGGCGGCTCCGCGCGGCACGACGTGTTCTTCCAGTGGTGGCGATGGGACGGGCGAAACGACTGGTCGCCCTCGCCGCCGGTGCGCGTCTTCGATTCCACCTCAACGACCACCGCGTACTACCGCGGGCTCCTCGCGCTGGACTCGGTCGGGCGCATCTGGGTGCAGGCGTTCCGGCTCAACACCGACGGAACGCACACCGCGGCCATCAGCGTCAGCGCCGACGGCGGCACGACCTTCGCGCAGCAGCCTTCGCTGGCGACTGTGGGCACGCGCGCCGGCGGGCGGCTGATCAGCCTCGGAACGCAACTCATGTTCCTCTACGGAACGCACGGCTGCTGCGACCCGGGAAGGATGCGGCTGCGCGACGATGCCGCCCCGCTGTCGACCTGGAGCAGCGCGGCCGCCGTGCTGTCCGACGGCATCTACCACGGCGCGGCGCTCAGCGCGGTCGCGGACGGCGCGGGCGGCCTGCACCTCGTCTACAAGAACGTCGCCGAAAGGCTCTACTACCGCCGCTACGACGGCCGCGCCTGGAGCGGCGCCACGCTGATCGAAGGGACCTCGAACTGGGCGCTGCAGCCGGCGATCACGCGGTTGGGGGACGACCTCGTCGTCTTCTACAACCACATGGTGACGAACAACACGAGCTACCGCTTCCTGTACAAGACGCTGCACGGGGGTTCGTTCAGCTCGGCCACGACGCTCGATTCGAGCGACGGGTTCAAGGGCTACCCGGCTGCCGCCGAGACGCTCCCGACCTCCACGGTGGACGTTCCGTGCGTCTTCGGGAAGACGCCGAACACGAGCAGCTC